>Ga0181528_10000098_pt1 | contig 82299 bp, 71 predicted proteins | sample PEATcosm2014_Bin_47_FD_119742 | JGI IMG/M metagenome (GOLD analysis project Ga0181528, IMG submission 119742) | Peatland microbial communities from MTU Mesocosm Facility, Houghton, MI, USA - PEATcosm2014_Bin10_10_metaG | ecosystem: Environmental > Terrestrial > Soil > Wetlands > Peat | place...
AATATGGTGCCACCATCTTTTTCTCGGATGGTTCGCACCCCTTCCGTGCCCCTGCCTTACCTATCGCCGAAGTCGTGGACCCGACCGGCGCGGGCGATACCTTCGCAGGAGGCTTCATGGGCTACATCGCATCGCAGCCTGAACTCTCTCCCGCCGTTCTCAAACACGCCATGTTCTACGGAGGAGTGATGGGCTCGTTCGCCGTCGAGTGCTTCGGCCCTGAGCGTCTGATCTCGCTGACGCGGGAAGAGATCGAAGACCGCTTCGGACTTTTCCGCAGCCTCACCCATCTGGACTAACCGGCGAGTGGCCCACTCAACGTTCTGTGGGTTGCATGACAAATGGAAAGAGCCGACGGTGCCCCACATCTGCCGTAGTCAGCAGTCAGCAGATGTGGGTGTTTCCGCCATGCACTCCCTAACCCTGCCTAGCTGGAGACCTTCTTTGCCAGCGCCTTCGGTACCGTCTCCTTGATTTCAGTCGCGCGCAGGAAGTTGAAATCGCATCCCTCGTCGGCCTGTAACACCGTATCCAGGAAGAGTTTGCGATAGCCTCTTTCCTTTACCCCTGGTTCCGGTTTCTTCAAGGCCGCCGCACGAAGCTTGAGTTCCTCATCGCTTACTAGCAAGGAAATCGAGCGCTCGGAAACGCTGAGCTTGATCCTGTCGCCGTTGCGTACCAGCGCCAAGGGGCCGCCAATGGCCGATTCCGGTATTACGTGCAACACAATCGTCCCAAAGGCCGTGCCGCTCATCCTGCCATCGGAGATGCGTACCATGTCCTTCACGCCCTGCTTCGCGAGCTTCTTCGGAATCGGAAGATAGCCCGCCTCCGGCATACCCGGAGCGCCAACCGGGCCAATGTGCTTCAGTACCAGGACATCGTCGGGATTGACATCGAGATTCGGGTCGTCGACACGGTCTGCCATGTCCTGCGAGTTTTCGAAGACCACGGCGCGGCCCTCGTGCTCCATCAGGTTCGCCGAAGCGGCTGATTGCTTGATCAGCGCACCACCCGGAGCAATGTTTCCCTTCAAGTAGGCGATTCCGCCGACCTTGTAAATCGGATTGCTGAGTGGCCTTACAAGGTCTTGCGCAAACGGCGGAGGAGCCATCTCCAGTTCCTCGCCCCAGGTGCGTCCGGTAACGGTCAGCGCATCCAGGTGAAGCAGCGGCTTCAGCTCGCGCATCAGCGCAATCATTCCGCCTGCCTTGTGGAAGTCCTCCATGTAGCCCTGACCCGAGGGTTTCAAGTCGACGAGCACGGGAGTCTCGCGGCTCATTGCATCGAGTCCGGCCAGATCGATGCCGATGCCGAGGCGTCCCGCGATGGCCGTCAGGTGAATGATGCCGTTCGTAGAGCCGCCAATCGCAAGCAGCACTCGCATCGTATTCTCAATGCTCTTTGCAGTGATGATTTTGTCAGGCGTCAGCTTCTGCTCGATCATCTTCACCGCCTGGGTTCCGGTCTGCTCGGCGATGCGCATTCGGTCAGCCGTGACCGCCGGTGGACAGGCCCCGCCCGGAAGCATCATGCCAAGCGCCTCGGTCATGCAGGCAATCGTGCTCGCCGTTCCCATCACCGAGCAGAAGCCTACGCTGGCGACCAGCGCATTGTTAACCTGTTCGATCTCGACCTTGCCGATTTCTTCGGCGCGATACATCCCCCAATACCGGCGACAGTCCGTGCAGGCTCCAATGCGAACGCCGCGATATCCTCCGGCTAGCATGGCCCCGCTCACCAGCGAAATCGCCGGCACTCCAGCCGAGGCCGCGCCCATCAACTGTGCGGGTACCGTCTTATCGCAGCCGCCGATCATCACTACCGAATCCATCGGCTGCGCCCGGATCATCTCTTCCGTGTCGATCGACATCAGGTTGCGCAGATACATACTCGTGGGATACGCAAAACTCTCGTGCAGCGAAATGGTGGGAAATACAATCGGCAGTCCGCCCGCCAGCATGACTCCGCGTTTTACAGCCTCGATGAGTTGCGTTGCGTTGCCATGGCAGGGGTTGTAATCGCTTCCGGTATTGATGATGGCCACAATCGGGCGATTGAGAACGTCGTCCGTGTAACCGGCTCCCTTGATAAACGCCTTCCGAAGAAACAGTGAGAAGCCTAAATCTCCGTAGCTTGTCAGCCCCTTGCGGAGCCCCGTCTTATCCTCATCGTGATTTTTCATAACTCTCCCATAGTGCGTTTCCGGATCGTATTCCGGATCATAATTCGATCAGTTTGTTGGAGCCCTTTGAAACCATCTTTACTATTTCTTGCCGCGAGTGAATGCCTCGTAGCGCGCCTTCGTCTCAGCATTCGGCGGATATAGCCCCGGTAGGGCTACGCCATTTTCCACCTCTCCCACAATCCACGATTCCAGCCGCTCCTGCTCCTCCCCGAGCGCGGCGGTTTCTTCCACCAGCGCGGCAGGAATCAGTACAACCCCGTCACCGTCGGCAACCACAACGTCGTCGGGAAACACTGCAACTCCTCCGCAGCCAATTGGCTCCTGCCAGTTGACGAACGTAAGTCCAGCGACGGAGGGCGGAGCGGCCGTGCCTTGGCACCACACGGGGAGTCCTGTCCCCAGCACGCCTACCCGGTCGCGGATGACGCCGTCGGTCACCAGGGCAGCAACGCCTCGCTTCTTCATTCGTCCGCAGAGCACGTCTCCAAAGATACCAGCATCGGTTATGCCCATCGCGTCCACCACTGCAATGCAGCCCTCCGGCATGGCTTCCACCGCGCCGCGAGTCGAGCGTGGAGAGGCCCACGATTCTGGAGTTGCAAGATCCTCACGTGAGGGAATGAATCGCAAGGTGAACGCTCGGCCAACCAGGCGCGGCTGCTCCGGACCCAGCGGCACCGCCCCGCGCAACCAGAGATTCCGCAGGCCCTTCTTCAATAGAACCGTAGTAATTGTCGCGGTCGAAACTCTGGAAAGTATATCGATGACATTCCTGTCCAGTTCCATTCTCCCTCCCTGTACGCCATGCATGGTTCGCGATGAGAATCTCGCAAGAAACTCGTTGATTTTGAGACCGGCAGCTTCTGCCGGTGGCGTGCTACGGATTCAACTACAGATACTATAAGCGCACGATCTTCGGGCAATTCGTAAAAGTGTGATTTTTTGAACGCTCGCGCTCTGCCAGGGACATCAAACATTTCATTCGACAGTCCGGGCCAACTGACTTAATATTCGTAGGCCGATACAGAGTAAGCTCTGCCAGCAAGTATGGGCTCGATACCCTTGAGTATCCGTTCTCAGCAGCCCTACTGATCCGCTATTCGGAGGTGTGAAATGGAATTAGGATTGCGCGGTAAGACTGCGCTCGTTCTTGGTGGAGGCGGAGGTCTTGGAAGCGCCATCGCCACTGCTCTCGCTCGCGAAGGCGTGCGGATCGGGGTTGCGGATATCAGCTTAGCCGCTGCCGAAAAGACGGTCGAGGATGTAAAGCTCGCGGGCTCTCAGGGCTTGGCGCTCGGCTGGGATATTGCCGACCTTTCCGTCATCGACGCGCACGTGACCGGCATTGAGAAAATGTTTGGCCCGGTGGACATTCTGGTCAGCATCACGGGCGGTCCGCCCCCCACGCCAGCCGCCGGTCAAGATCCTGCGCTCTGGTCCAAGCACTTCCAATCCATGGTGCTATCCGTGATTGCCATCGCGGATCGGGTGCTGCCCGGCATGCGGAGCCGAAAATGGGGCCGGATTATTACCAGCACTTCTTCCGGCGTGGTTGCGCCTATTCCAAACCTTGCGATTTCCAATGCTCTCCGGCTCTCTCTGGTTGGCTGGTCGAAGACTCTTGCGCGAGAGGTCGGGCGTGATGGAATCACCGCCAATTGTGTAATTCCGGGGCGCATCGCAACTGGCCGAATCCGCTTTCTGGACGAAAATAGGGCCAAGCTTCAGGGCCGCTCGGTCGAGGAAATTTCAGCCGAAAGCACTGCCTCGATTCCACTCGGACGGTATGGTGCTCCAGAGGAATACGCTGACGCAGTCACATTCTTGGCCAGTGAACGGGCCTCCTATATAACCGGTTCTGCCATCCGTGTGGATGGCGGTCTCATCGTCAGTATTTAGCGCCGCAATTAAGCCCCGTCCGCAGAAAGGGAGTTGTGCTATGAATTTGGTTACTGCCGTCGATAGTGCGCGAACCAATATTCCCAGAGCCCGTTGGCTTCGGATAATCCCACCTACCATCATCATCTACATCATCGCCTACATGGACCGGGTGAATATTGGTTTTGCCATGGCCGGAGGCATGAACCAGGCGTTAGGAATGTCAAAGGCGGTCGCCGGACTTGCTGCCGGTATTTTCTTCTGGGGATACATGGTGCTGCAAATCCCCGGTGGCCATCTTGCCGAGCACGGCAGCGCAAAAAAATTCATCGCCTGGACCATCCTCGCCTGGGGCGGAGTCTCGTTCCTTACCGGATTCGTTCACAACAGCACGCAGTTGATCGTCATGCGTTTTCTGCTGGGAGTCGCGGAGGGCGGGGTTTATCCAGCGGTCCTCGTCGTGATTGGCAAGTGGTTTCCGCAGAAAGAACTTGGGCGCGCTAACGGTCTCTTCCTGATCAGCCTGCCGTTGTCTGCTGCCATTACAAATCCAATCTCAGGGTTTGTGGTCTCACACTATAGTTGGCGCGGACTGTTTTTCTTCGAGGGCATCGTCTCGCTATTGTTAATCGCCGTCTGGCTGCCACTGATCAGCGACCGTCCCGAAGAAGCCAAGTGGATATCCAAGGAGGAAAAAGAGTATCTGCTGACGACCTTGGCGGAAGAGAAACTCATCGCCTTGGCGAACATGAAGAATGCCGGCCATGTGAAGTGGTCCTACAGGCAATTGTTCATGAATAAGAACATCTGGATCATGGCAATTCTGTATGTCTGCTATACCTGCGGCACATATGGATACCTGATCTGGCTACCAACGCTGTTGAAGGACCTCACCAAGATGAGCCTGACCAGCGTAGGTTGGCTCAGCGCTCTGCCGCTGGCCGCCGCCGTGGTAGGCGTGTATTGGTTTGGCGCGCTATCGGATCGCAAGGGCAATCGCCGCCTCTGGTGCGCCAACGCGCTTTGGGGATTCGGAATTGCCTTCTGGTTCGCCACGCTGTTCCCGAAACACATTTGGCTCTCCTACGGGCTCATCGTCCTCACGGGACTGCTTTCTAAAGCCATGCAAAGCCCATGCTGGTCAATGCCTAATCTCATCTTCCCTCCCGGAGTCGCGGGAGGAGCTAGAGGGATCATCAATGGTATCGGCAACCTCGGTGGATTCCTTGGTCCAGTGCTGGTCGGATGGGTTTCTACAAGGACTGGAAGCATGAATTACGGTATTTACGGCTTGGCTGTAATTCTCCTTGTCGGCGGGTGCCTCACGATGTTGCTGCCGAAAGTCACGGCAGGCTACAAGTACCAGGAGGAAGCGAAGCTGGCCGCAAAGACAAGCTGAATTGTCCGCCCAGTAAGCAAGCGATGCACAACATTTTGCAAATTGGAAACTTTCCCGAAGAGTTGCAAGCCAGGATTGACAAGGAGTTTCAGTGCCATACTCCAGAATCCGTAGCATCCGATGCTGGCTTGCGCTCGCGGATGGAAGGCATCATTACTCGGAGCAACATTCTCATCTCCGAGGAGCTCATCTCAACCTTGCCACACCTGAAAGTGGTCTCCACTGCAGGTGTGGGATACGACCTCATTCCGGTGAAATTTGCCAATGATCGCGGCATCATCGTGACCAATACTCCCGGCGTCCTCGATGCCGCTGTCTGCGAACTGGCCGTCGGCATTATGCTCGGGCTAATCAGGAAGCTTCCCGCGGCGGACCGTTTCGTACGTGAAGGCAAGTGGCGAACGCAAGTCTTCCCCATGGCTACCAGTCTCTCGGGCAAAGCTGTGGGCATCGTTGGATTGGGCCGTATAGGGCAGGGAATCGCCTCGCGGCTGTCTCCCTTTGGAGTCGATCTACTTTACTCCGGATCGCTAAGACCACAATTTCCGTATCGTCATTTCCCCGACCTGCGCTCGCTGGCATCTGCCGCCGACATTCTCTTTGTCTGCGTTCCAGGCGGCGCGGCCACCAGAAAATTGATTGATGCTTCCGTCCTTGAGGCCCTCGGTCCAGAAGGTTTCATCGTCAATATTTCCCGGGGAACGGTGGTTGACGAATCGGCGCTGATACAGGCCCTTAAGGCGGGAACAATCAAAGGTGCAGCTCTCGACGTTTTCAACGACGAACCCGATATCAATCCAGAGCTCTTCAATCTGCCGAACATTGTGCTGACGCCGCATCTTGGTAGCGCCACGCAGGAAACTCGGGAGGCAATGCTTCGTCTGGCGCTCGATAACCTTCACGCTGTGTTAAGCGGCGTTCCGGCGCTAACCCCGGTGTACGACTTGAAATCACGCTAGGATACCCCATATTAGCCTTCCTTTGGCTAATGTGGGATTGCAACCCAATTCATTCCGGCAACGGCGTTGTTCTTGCCGTTGCCGTTGTTCTTGCCGTTCTTCTCCCTGCGCATTCCTACTTCTTCGTTAATTCCCCGACCGCGGCGCCCTTGATCTTGTGCCGCAAGAGTGCGTCAGCCACGAATCCAGAGCGCTTCATCTCTTCCACGAAGTCGATGAGATAAGCATGTGCCGCCTCTCGGCTTTTTGGCGTCGCCATGGCCTGTCTGATTTCCATGAAGCGGCCCGGCAATAGACGCACGCCCGAAACGCGTTTCGCGTCGGCTTGGAGTTGCTGTTTCACGCCCGCCGCAACCTCGCATTTTTGCTCGATGAAAACGTCTGTCACGGTGGGTGATGTTGGCGCCCTCACCAGCGTCGCGTGTTTCAGCTCGCGTGTGAGATACAGATCGTAGGCGCTGCCAAGTCCTACCACTACGCGATTTCCGGCGCGATCGACCTCGCTGTTGTCGTGTATCGGCGAAGCGTCCTGCACCATGTACGCGCCTTCAATCACAACGTAGGCAGCGGTAAACAATGTGTCGAGACCGCGCTTCGGATCGATCGCATAAAAGCCGATGTCCACCCGATTGGCGCCAACAGCCTCTACCACTTTGCCTGCGGAATCGAATGGAACCAGTTCGAGAGGAACGTTCAGCCGCTTGGCCAACTCGCGCGCCAGATCAACGGATACGCCTATGGGTGCTCCGGTCGTGGCGTCTTTGCCCGCCAGAATCGGATTTCCTAGATTGATGGCCGCCCGCAGCTTCCCGGTAGGCGCTAAGGTTTTCACAACGGAGTCAGGTGCTGTTGCTGACATATATGTACCACCCGCGAGTAATAAAATTAGGAGCAGAGATCGTTTCAACAGGAGCGAGATCAAATTCTACCTCCCTACCAACCGCAGTGTATGTACCGCCGTTTTTTTCACCGTCTCCGGCTTGAACGCCATGCGGAACGTCGTCCCCCGGTACCATGCTTCGAACTGATCGTTGAAGTATGGGCTGAATAAATTCCCCGATTGTCCATTCACAATGTTCAAAGTGGACTCATCCAGGTCTGCAAAGTCTGCCGTAAACCGCTCGGACGGAGCAAACATCCCGCCCACCTGCTTTACCGTGATTCCGTTTCCGGACTGTGGCAGCCGTTGCGTCGAGGAATATTTCTTCAGCCAGGGTAGCTTACCAAAAATCGGATGAGCGACCTGCACCGTAGCATAGTCCCCATACCGCCAGCTCGCCAAGTCGCGTGGCGCTGCGGGATCGCTCACCGCCCCTTCCACCGCAGCCTCTAGCAGTTCATCCCAGCTCTTGTACTGTCCCGGCAGCCACTGCGCCTGCTGGAAGGCAATCGTATTTTCCAGCCAAACGGTTTTCATATACCAGTGGTAGAGCTTGGCGTCATCGCCCAGCTTGCTTTTCAGCAGAGTCTCGGTTAGCCAGCGTCGTGCCCGCTGTTCGATCGCCGCACCCGAAGATTCCATGCTGATTTTGCCGTCAAAGCGCCGCAGAATATCCGCCGCGATCCTTGCTCGTGGACTCGCCCCAGGAGTCTGATCCACCGCGTACACCATGCGCTGTGCCACAAACTTATCCAGATCGCTCTGTACGTCCGTCTGTAGCGCAAGCATGTCTGCGGCAGTAAACTTCTTGTTCTGCCGCAGCACGCGGTAAATCCGCTCCGTCCGGTAAGGCGACTCCCATTCCTTGGTGATCAAATGGGTGTAGCCATCCGCGGTGACTCGTCCATTTGCCGTGGCGATAATTCCCGATGGCGGGTTGTACACGCTCGGCATCTCGTTAAACGGTATGTACCCAGTCCACTCGTGTACGTCGTCCGCGCCGCTCACCGGCAGCGAACCATCGCCTGCCGCGCGCACCGGAACCCGGCCAGTTGCCTGGTATCCAATATTCCCATCCACGTCGGCGTACACCACGTTTTGCCCCGGCCCGTTGAAGCGTCCAAACGCGGTCCGGAACTGCTCCCAGTTCTGCGCGCTGTTCACCGCATAGAAAGGCAGGCTCAGCCCCGTATCGTAAATCGCCCACTTCAGCGCCAGTTGACGGCTCTCGCCCTTCATCTCGCGCGAAATCACGGGCCCATGCCGTGTCACCACCACATCCATCTCCACGTCGCGCCCACGCTTCACGTGGATCACTTCGTGCCTCACTTCGGGCTTTAGCCAGCCCTCGGGAGTCTGATATTCCCCCTGCCCGTTGAAGTTCTCCACAAACACGTCTTCCACGTCTGGGCCAAGGTTGGTAAAACCCCAGGCTATTCGCCGGTTGTGTCCCACGATCACCCACGGAGCTCCTGGCAGCGTAACGCCCGCCACGTCAAAGTCGCCGCAAGTCAGGTGAGCCTCATACCATGTGTTCGGAATGTGATGCGGCAAATGCATATCGTTCGATAGCAGCGGCTTTCCGCTCTCCGTGTGTGCCCCGCTAATCACCCAGTCGTTCGATCCCGCCCGCACCCGGTCCAAGGGTTCCTGAATTGACTCGCGGGTGCCCCATCCTAGCCTTCCTTTGGCTAGGGTGGGGTAGTTGACCTTGCTCTTGCTTTCGCCTTGTCCGTTGCTCTTGCTCTCAACCTTGAAACCTTGAAACTTCGCAACCTTGAAACCGGGTTGTTCGAAAGCGGGCCTTTCCAGCTCAGCGTGCTTCCGCCGCCTCCGCGCCAGTCGCTTTGGCGTCGTCGGCTCCTTCGCCGCCCGCTGGGCTGTGTCCGGAACCCCCGTCGCCGGCTCAATCTCATCCAGATCGTGCCCTGGCGCGATATCCCGCTGCGAACTCTCCACGTACAAATCGCCTGTCAACTCCGGTCCCAGTCGCGCCAGAATCTTCTCTTTGTTCAAGTCATCGAGATACGTTCCATGGTTCAGCATTTCCGCCATCGACGCCCCTACCAGCAGCGAATCCTGCGGCGTCCAAGCCCTCGGAAAATAGCGCAGCACCCGCATCTCCAGCGGTAGCCCGCCCTGATGCTCGGCGATATACGCATTCACCCCGCGCGCATAGGCTTCCAACTGTGCCCGTTCCTCTGGAGAGGCCGCCGCCAGCGAACGCTCGGCCACCTCGTGCAGCCCAAGCGTCCTCTGCTCCCGATCCACACTCACGTAATCCGGGCCCAGCGCCGCCGCCAGTTCTCCTGCTGCATAGCGGCGCATCATATCCATCTGCCAAAGCCGGTCCTGCGCCGTCACATAGCCCTGCGCAAAGAACAGATCGTCCAGGGTCTGTGCCGTAATGCTAGGCACTCCATGTTCATCGCGTACCACTGTGACGGGAGCCGTCAGACCCTGCACCGTTACCGTTCCATCCAGCTTGGGCATTGCCGCCCGCATCGCCGCATGGAACCACAAAAAAACTCCGCCTGCCAGCACTACGGCCAGCAGCGCGACTGCAAATAAAACGCGCCCAACTACTTTCAACCTTGAACCGCGCACAGATTTTTCGGAAACACCTACGGAAGAGGACATGATTAATCCGATTGTACCCGTTCTCATCGCCACGGCGCGTAGTGCAATTCCCTGATTGCTGGAGCCATCTTGAGCAACTCGAAAGACCCTGGCAACGCTCAAACATGCCCTGTCGCAAGAAGCTATTCAACCAACATCGATCTTCCTTTGCAGCGCACGGAATCGTTGAATGCGCTCGCCTTCCTTGCCCGTCCAACCCCCATAATTTATCCTCGATGCTGACCTATTTAGAATGAGGTGTTGCATTGGATCACGGTAATCATGGCCATTCCCCCGACTTGGGCTCGGGCATTGAGCGCGAATTGCACGACCCTATCTCCGACAAGCTTGTAGCTCTCGAGCCCCTCGACCTATCGAAAATCACCACGGTTGACGATATGGTCCGCGCCATGGGCAAAACGGCTTTCACCGGACGCCAGATCGGCCACGCCGCCGACGTCCTCGAAGCCATGGCCCGAGACAAGGAAGCGTTCATCATCATGACTCTCAGCGGAGCCATGACCGTCGCCAAGCAAGGTCTTGTCGTTACCGATCTGATTGACGCCGGAATCGTCAAGGCCGTCGTCTCCACCGGCGCGCTCATGGCTCACGGACTCGTCGAGGCTGCCGGTAAATCCCACTTCGTGTGGGATGAAAAGATGAACGACGTCGAGCTCTACGAAGCAGGCTACAACCGCGTCTATGACACGCTGGAGCCCGAGACCAATCTCAACTTCGTAGAAGGTATCGTCGCCCAGATGCTCGAGTCCTGGGACGCCGCCGAAGTCATGTGCTCCTACAAGTTCACCCACGCCATCGGCAAATACCTCTCCGAGAGTGCCCATGGCCGTGGCATCCTGCGTTCGGCCTATGAGCAGGGAGCCTCCGTCTACATCCCCGCCTTCACCGATTCCGAAATGGGACTCGACGTAGCTCTCCACAATCGCAAGCGCGCCAAGCAGGGCAGGGAGTTGATCCGCTTCGATCCATTCCTCGACCTCAACCACTTTGCCGAAAAGAATCTACTCCAAACCCGCCTCGGAATCTTCACCATCGGAGGCGGTGTCCCCCGCAACTGGACTCAGCAATTTGGCCCCTACATCGAGCTGCGCCATCGTCGTGGCGGAGAAGATCTCCCCTTGAAGCGCTACCACTATGGATTACGTATCTGCCCAGAGCCGGTCCATTGGGGCGGCCTCAGCGGCTCCCCGTATAGCGAAGCGATCTCCTGGGGCAAATTCGTTCCTCCCGCCGAGGGTGGACAATTCGCCGAAGTCTTTGACGATGCCACCGTGGCTCTCCCCCTTGTCGCCGGGGCAGTCCTCGAACGCCTCAAGAAAAAGTAGTTTCAGGTGGCCCACAACCGCCCGCAGTTGGCGATTGTGAGGAACAGTGCGGTGAAATGGTCTGTGCGAAGCAGATCACAGGTGCCCCACCTTCGACTCGCGTCCTTTGCGAGTTTAAGGTGGGGTAGTTGCTTTTGTTCGTTTCTCATTGCCCCACAGACGCCTCTCACTCTCTCAATGGCAATTCAGTAGGCCACGCCCGAAGCAGTCCGTTACGAAACGCGGGCTTTGAATGGAGTTAAAGAACGGTGTTCCGGTTATCGGAGCACCGTTTTTATTTGTGTGGCGTCGGTTTCTGTTTAAGCAGAAGGAGTTGTGGCACAGAACCGAGCTGCGGATGCTCAGCAGGCCAGTTCTGCTACGAGCTTCCGGCCACCAAGCACGTTCATCATTCGTTTCAGGTTGTAGACCATGGTTGCCAGGCTGATCTCTGTCTGCGCACCGCCGACTCCGCGCAGTAGGAAGCGCGGATGTCCGAAGATGCGGTACTTGAGGGTCGCGAATGGGTGTTCCACCGTGGATCGCCGCAACCGCATGTGGGCAGGCGTGACTCGTTGCTGCATCCGTTTCAGGGCGTCGTCATGCAGATGCCGCGTTGTCCAGCGCCGCGAGCCGGTCGTACAACGAGCTTTCATCGAACAGGCTCCGCACATTTGAGATGGGGCGGCATACATCACGCAACGATCTTTGCGGGAGAGCTGGATGCGCACCAGCATCTGCCCGGCCGGACAGCGAAAGGTGTCGGTCTGCGGGTCATAGTGGAACTGGCTGCGGTCGAAGAGCGTGCCATCGCCCTTATTGTTGTTGGCGCGGTGGGCGGGTACATGTGGCACGATGCCTTGTTGCTCACAACCCTCGACTTGCTCGCCGTTGGAGTAACCGGCGTCGGCGACCACGTTCAGCGTTTCAGGAGCCCCGACGGCTTGCTTCGCCGCCTCGGCCATGGGCAGCAGACAGCGTTGGTCATTGCCTTCCGTCGTGACCTTCTGCGCCACGATCAACGCGTGTTCGGCGTCTACCGCCGTCTGCACGTTGTACGCCGGGGAGTGGTCATGAAAGCCCATGCGCATGAATCGGGCTTCTGGCTCTGGATGGTTCTTCAGCTTCTCCAGCGCTGCGGCTACCGCGCTCGGGTCGATGATGACTTCGTCCTGCTCGTCGGCTCGCTCCAACTGCTCCAGATAACGCTTTATTGCATCGCGTTCACGCACGCTCTTGGCACTGCTCACGGCGTGGAACTTCGAGCCGTCAATCGCGATCCACTCGCCGCGGACCAGTCCTACAGCCCGCGCAAAGCGCACCAGTTCGGCTCCCGCTTTGGTCACCGCCTCGCGGTGCATCCGCCGGAACTCGGCGATTGACTTGTAATCCGGCGTGAGGCGTCCCAGCAGCCACATCACTTCCACATTGCGCTGGCACTCGGCTTCCAGTCGCCGCGACGAGCGAACCTGTTGCAGATAGCCATACAGATACAGCTTCAGCAGATCGCGCGGATCATACCCAGGACGCCCGGTATCGGCGGGCTCGGCACGCACAAACCCCAGATCCGCCATGTCCAGCTTATCTACGAACGCCTCGATGACACGGCACACATGATCCGACGGAACCAGATCATCCAGCGTTACCGGAAACAACGTCTGCTGTCCCCGCGCCTCGCCCTGAATGAAGCCCATGAAAAATGCCCTCGCTGCTAACGAGGGCATCTTGCCATTACCAACTTGTGGAAATCCAGAGTTTCGTAACGGACTGCCGAAGACGTGGCCTTTTCCCAACGATGCGTACTTCTTTACGGAACCGTAACCGTAATGCTCACCGGTGCCGGATTCGTCACCGTGCCGGTGCCATTTGGAGTCACCGTTACGGTGTACGTCCGTGCCGGAATCTTTGAGCCACCACCGCAGGAAATAAGGAAGCCCGCCAGCGAGATCGCCATCGCCGTCAGCAGCACCGCAACCGCACGTTTGCGCCGCAACGTGAACGGTGCGCCCAGCAGCACGGCGCAGAACATCACCCCGCTCTTCCACGGATGCGCCGGAGCGCGCTGTGCCGCGCTCGTGGTGGCAGTGATTGTCAACGTACCGGAGCCACTCCCGCCGCTCGTCAGTGTAACCGGAGGCGCGCTTCCGCTCACGAACGCGGAGACCGAGCTAGTGACGCCGAAATTTACTGTTCCTGCGTAGTTGGTTGAAGCCAGGTTCAGCGTTACGCTGACGTTGTTCCCAGCCGTGAGCGTCACCGTCGGACTCGCGGACAGCGAGTACGTCGGCATCACCACGGTCAGAGTAAGGCTTCCGCTGGAGGCCGCAAAGCTCGCGTCCCCGCTGTAAACAGCTGTGATCGAGTCCGAGCCAACACTGAATCCATTTGCCTGAGTTACTGCCACGTTGTTTAGTGTCGCCATTCCGCCAGAGAGGGGGGCGGTGCCCAAGGTCGTGCTGCCCAGCTTGAAGGTCACGCTTCCGCTGACAGCTCCGGCTGTTGCGGAGCTTACCGTTGCTTCAGCGTGGCATTCACGCCGAATATCAGGGTAGGCGGAGCCGTCGTAACGGTTGTACTGGTAGTTGCCAAAACCGTCAGGGGGACACTTCCGCTGGAGACTGCAAAGCTTGCATCCCCACTGTAGCTTGCCGTGATCGAGTCTGAGCCAACGCTGAAACCATTCGCCAAACTCACTGCCACGTTGTTCAGTGTCGCCACCCCGCCCGAGACGGGAACAGTGCCCAGGATCGTACTGCCCATCTGGAAGGTCACGCTTCCAGTGATCGTTCCTGTGACCGTGGAGCTTACTAAAGCCGTCAACTGCGTCGTACCGCCAAGGGGCGCCGCCGTCGGCGCGGTCGTAATCGTCAAGGTTGTGGGTGCCAGCGAAGCTGCGCCCTGCATGGTGATGCTTTGGGTGGCCGAACTGGCATTCAGCGCGTTATCCGTCAGAACAATGCTGCCACCGATGCTCCCTGCTGCCATCGGGCTGAACTCGATGCCAAGCACGCAACTTGCCGCCGGGTTCAAGACTTGACCGCTGGAACTGCACGAAGTATCGGAACCACCGAGTGAGAAGTTCGCTGCCGTACTGATCTGGTTGATCGTCAAAGGCGCATTGCCCAGGTTCAGCACGGTGACATCCTGCGGAGCGCTCGCCATTCCAACATAGGTACTGGGAAAAGTGAGGGAAGGAGCATCGGAAACATCAACTTTGCGAATCGTATTGTTGAGGAACTCCACAATGTAGAGATTGTCCGCTGTATCCACAGCCATCCCCATGGGGCTACCCAGTCGCGCGCTGGTAGCAGGACCATTGTCGCCGCTATAGCCAATGCTCCGGCTGTGGATCCCCGCAACCGTAGTGATCGTGCCATCCGGCGAAACCTTGCGAATCACCTCGTTGCCGGTGTCGGCGATGAAGAGATTACCAATTCCATCCACCGCAACTCCAGCAGGAGAGTACAGTTGCGCGCTGGTGGCGGGGCCACCGTCGCCGCTGAAGCCGCCTACGGGGTAACCGTTTGATGCACTCAACTGATAGGTCCCTGCAACCGTCGTGATCGTGCCGCTTGGCGTCACCTTGCGAATCAAGTGGTTGAGACTATCCGCAATGTAAAGATTGCCCACTCCATCCACTGCGATGCCGAAGGGACTGTTCAGTTGCGCGCTGGTGGCGGGACCACCATCGCCGCTGTAGCCAACCTTACCGGAGCCAACTGATGGATCGTACTGATATTTCCCGGCAACCGTAGTGATCGTGCCGTCCAGCGTCACCTTGCGAATTACCTCATTTTCATAGTCTGCGATGTAGAGGTTGCCCGCTCCATCCACGGCAACGCCTGTCGGATTGTGAAATAGTGCATTGGTGGCGGGGCCCCCGTCGCCGCTGTAGCCATAATTCAGGCCCGGGTGGTAGTAGTTGCCCGCAACCGTCGTGATCGTGCCGCCCGGCGTCACTTTGCGGACCACATTGTTCTGGCTGTCTGCGATGTAGAGATTGCCCATCCCGTCCACTGCAAGGGCCTCAGGCACGTTCAACTTCGCGCTCGTCGCGGGACCACCGTCGCCCCCGTAGCCTCCCACTGGACCGGAAGAAGGGGGCGCGGCAAGCTGATAAGTACCAGCTATCGTCGTGATTATTCCGCCCGGCGCTATTTTGCGGACCACATTGTTATATGTGTCTGCAATAAACAGATTGCCGCTTCCATCGATCGCAGTGCCCTCGGGACCGTAAAGCTGTGCGCTGGTGGCAGGGCCCCCATCACCGCTGTAGCCGCCAACTGCGAAGCCATACTGGCTGTTCCACGCATAGACGCCCGCCACCGTCGTGATCGTCCCCGGCCCAAAAGCCACCATTGGCGCGCTGCCGATGCCATACACGTATGCCGTGGCAATTGCGTTACCGTTGCTATCCTTCAAGACCACTGCCCCGTTCTGCGCTCCCGCGCTCCGCGGCGAGAACTTCACATTGACTGTGCAGGTTTCGCCAGCGCTGTACACATATCCGGAGCCATTTGCGCCGCAGGTACCATTACCAGCGTCAGCGAAGTCCAGGCCTGTAGCACCCTGTGTCATGACAGCGGGTGCGCCGAGCTTGACCTCAGTGTCGGGTTCGAAGGTCAGCGAAAAAGTGGCACTCGTCTGGCCAACCGTAATCGTCCCAAAATTTACTGCACCGGTTGTGAGCTTCACAACACTGTCGAAATTGGCGATATAGGTGTTTCCGCTCCTGTCCACCGCAACTCCAAGGGGATAATGGAAGTTGCCTACGCTATTGATCGTGGCGTAGCCACCCGTCGCCAGAAGCTCTTGCACCCCAGCGTTGCTTGTTGCGAAAATGTCTCCATTCGCGTCCAGTGCAATACTCGTGGCCTCGTATACGCTGCCCAATTGCTGGACCGTGGTGTAGCCGCCAGCCGCCAAAAGCTCGAAGACCACCCTTCCGTTATATTCAGTGAAGTAGAGGTTGCCGTTCGCGTCTAACGCTACCCCATAGGTAAGCATGAGGGGATTGTCTGTAAACAGCGTTTTGACCGTGGCGTAGCCGCCGATCGCAAGGATTTCCTTTATGGCGCTGTTGTACGTGTCGGCCACGAAGACGTTACCGCTCCCGTCCACCGCCACGCCTATCGGATAGTTGAAGCCGCTGCCCAGCGTTTTGACCGTGGTGTAGCCACCCTCTGCCAGAATTTCTTTCACCGCAGTTCCATCAGTGACGAAAACGTTATCGTTCCCGTCCACCGCAATGCCCATCGGCCCAGTGAATCCACCGCCCAGCGTGGTGACCGTGGTGTAGCCTCCGGCCGCCAGAATCTCGTATACAGCATTATTCCCTCCGTCCGCGACGAAGACGTTCCCGTTACTATCCAGCGCTACGCCGCGCGGATAGCCATAGCTACCGCCCAATGTTTGCGTAACCCCAACGAAGTGGGCCGTCTGTGCTCCAGCACTCACTGGCAGCGCTAACACGAGGAAACCAAAGCCCGCGAATGCACTCAATAAAGTGGAGAGGCAAAATTTCAATGAGATTGAAAAAAGTCCTGAATAGATTCCACGTAGCATGGCCGAAGGCTCCCCCGAGCCGGACGAATAATTGCGCTAGGATTTCTGTCTTCGCGGGGCGGGGAAGGGAACTCAGCGCCGGAGACGGACGCGAAGCTGGTTGCAGCTAAAATTGCACTTACAGAAGTCAGGAGGGATGTTACCAGAGCAGAACAGAGAAGCAGAGTTTTTTTTCAAAATCCTGGCGCATAACAAGAAAAGGCCCTGGGTCGTCTCCAGGGCCTTCGGGAATCTCGTAAATGTTTTCTACGTTCCCACATTCGCCAACAGCAGGGGGATGTGGTCCGCCTGTTCTAATCGAAAATCAGGATTGCGGCTGCGATGGTTGTCGTCCAGATGGCGCTCTTATCGCCAATTGCGCTCTGTGTGACATTCGTTGTTCGCACGATTTTATTCGAAAGCCGGTAAACTTCCTTTTTCTCGTCCCAGCTCTTGTCGGGATCGAAATCCACGTTCAGCGTGGTGGCCAGCATCTCCGCTGCCAGTTCCTCGGCATAGTCGCCGGCAATCTGGTCGGTCTCGCCGAAGCTGTGGTGCTCGCTCAAGTAGCCGTATGTCTTGCTGTCGGCAGGCAATGCCAGTCCGATGCTCGAGGCCACCAGACGATGTGGCTCGCGGGATGAATTCTCCGCAACCACCGCGAACACAACTTCGCCCGGGTTTAGATATTTCAAGCCCTGCGCGCGTGTAATCAGTTTGCAGTTGGGCGGAAAGATAGAAGAAACGCGTACTAGGTTTTGCGCGGCAATCCCCGCGTCGCGCAGTGCAAGTTCGAACGATGTCAATCGTTCTTTATGCTTCCCCACGCCCTTGGTGAGGAAAATCTTTTTGGGGACCATGTCCTTGGCCAATTGTTAGTACTCCTCTGACGAAAGCATATGACCGGACCATAAATTGTTGGGCGGCACATTGAAATTAAATGATTCCGGAGCTAGGCGCAATCCACAATCGCACTCAGAGGCTGCTATTTGCGTGCGGTCTGCGGAGACTTTAACCGGACTGCAATATCGATAAATGCCAGTGCGGCGCGGCTCAGGGCCTTATCTTTGCGGAACACGAGGGCCATGTCGCGGCGAATCTGTGCGTCGGCCAGCTTCACAATCGCTACAATTCCCAACCGCAAATCTCCCAGGGCGGTCGAATTCGCGCAGAAACCAATTCCCACCCCGGCGGAGACGAAGCGCTTCAGCAGTTCGCTGGAATCCAGTTCCATGCTGACATTCGGCTTCATATTGCGCTCCTCGAACATGCTGTCGATGCTGTCGCGGGTTCTTCCCATCTTGGGCAGCAGGAGTGGATAATCTGCAATCTGCGTGATCTTGACCTCTTTGTATTTTGCCAGCGGATGCCCGGTTGGCACGATCATGATCAGTTCGTCCCGGTGGATCGGAACCACCGTAATCCGCTTATCCGTTACCGGCAGGGCGGCAACGCCAAAGTCGGCCGAATTGTCGATGATTGCTTCCAGTACCTCGCGCGATTCTGAACGCTTCACCGTAATTCCGACGTCGGGATAACTGCGCTTGAACTCCGCAAAAACCTCGGGAAGAAGATGTAGGCAGCTACCTTCGTTCGCGGCCACCAAAATCTCTCCGCCTGGCACGCGATCAGCTTCCGCCACCGAGCGCATCGCGGCGCGGCGGGCTTCCAGCGCGCTTTCCACATAGACGAGAAAGACCTTCCCCGCGGCCGTGATAGATACTTTGCCACCCGTGCGATCCAGTAACTTTGCGCCAACCTCCTCCTCCATCGCACGAATCTGCGCTGAAATTGCAGGTTGGGTTCGGAACCGTCGTTCGGCGGCGCGCGAGAAACTCAGATTGCGCGCCACTTCCAGAAAGGTTTCTAGCTGGTCAAAATCCATCTTCTATTTCACTCGAAATCCGGAAGAAAATCGTGAAACTACCCAACAATCGTCACTATCATACCTGCGCGCATAATGCCAAAGTGTAAATCACGTTTGGCGCGTGCATAATGCCATGAGCAACAAGAGATAAGGAATCGTTATGCGGCTAATAGAAACTTTCGATTTCCTGTAAGGCTCACTCCTCCATAATCTTAAACACCGTTGGCCCTTGCTGCGAATAAGATATCGAGAGTAGCTTACCCCTAATGGTCTGTTTTTTCTGGTTCTTCGTCCAGCAAAAACTGTACCTGAGTCGTTATGATGATCGCGTGGTGCCTCGTGGGGCACTAAAAAGGACTCAAACAGATGCGTTCGCCTGAAGAAATTACCTCTTCCACCGTTTTAGAATTTGCCGAGCAGCAGGGCGTCCAGATGTTTGACCTGCGTTTCAGCGACCTTCACGGCCTTTGGCACCATATTTCCTACCCAATTGGAAAGCTGACGCTGAGTTCGTTTCGCGACGGATTCGGAATTGATGGATCGTCGATCCGCGGATGGGCCGCCATTCATGAAAGCGACATGCTCCTCATTCCAGACCCATCCACTTATGTGATGGATCCATTCGCGGAAATCCCTACCGTGGGCATGATCGCCGACGTAATCGATCCCGTCACCCGGCAACGCTATGACCGTGACCCGCGCTACATCGCCACCAAAGCCGAAATTTACATGGCGTCTTCCGGCGTGGCGGATGAGGCTATGTTTGGTGCCGAAGCAGAGTTCTTCATCTTTGACAGCGTCAGCTTTGACCAGAGCGAGAATCACGCCTTCTATTACGTTGACGCCGACGAGGGTCGCTGGAACTCCGCTCGCCGCGAGAACAATCTCGGCTATCGCCCCCGCTATCGCGAAGGTTATTTCCCGGTCCCCCCCACGGACCATCATCAGGATCTGCGAACCGAAATCCTGATGACCCTGAAGGAATGCGGTCTGGATGCGGAGTGCCACCACCACGAAGCTGCCAGTGGCGGGCAGGGCGAGATCGACCTGCACTACAACTCGCTGCTTCGCTCGGCGGATGCCATGATGCTCTACAAATACATTGTCCGCAATGTGGCGCGGCAGCACGGAAAGACAGCAACATTCATGCCGAAGCCTCTCTTCCAGGACAACGGCAGCAGCATGCATACCCACCAGTCGCTGTGGAAGGCGGGCAAGCCGCTATTTTCCGGCGACGGCTATGCAGGGCTTTCCGAGATTGCCTTGTGGTACATCGGAGGCCTCATCAAGCACGGCCCTGCGCTGGCTGCCCTGACGGCGCCAACCACCAACAGCTACAAACGTCTCTGCGCCGCCGGGTTGGACGCTCCAATCAACCTTGCATATTCGCGGCGAAATCGCTCGGCTGCCTGCAGAATCCCGATGTATTCGTCCGCGCCCGATGCCAAGCGCGTCGAGTATCGCCCCCCCGATCCCAGTTGCAATCCGTACATCGCGTTCTCGGCAATGTTAATGGCCGGACTCGACGGCATTGAGAACCGCATTGATCCCGGCTTGCCGCTCGACAAAGACATCTATGACCTTGGCCCGGAGGAGTTGCAAAGAGTTCCTTCGATACCGGCATCGCTGGAAGCCGCTTTAGAGGCACTCGCGGTCGATTACCAGTTCTTACTGAAAGGTGATGTCTTTACCGAGGATTTACTCGAAACCTACATCGCATACAAGCGCGAGAAGGAAGTGGACGCACTCCGCGTGCGCCCGCATCCTTACGAGTTTGCTCTGTATTACGACATATAGAGGAAGCTACGCCAGCAAACCAAGACACATGCGGCCCGGGCTCCCAAACCCACATCTGCTAACTGCGGCAGATGTGGGGCAGCAGGCAGAAAGGGGCTTTGCTGCTGGAGCGGATACGAATAAGGTGGCGAGCCGAGCACTCAGGGGTTTACTATCGCGCCGTCGGACAAGCAAAAGAAAAATCCCGGCCTAATTGATCGCCTAATGGCGATGGCAAAAGGAGAAGTAATGAAAGTGCGCAATTTTATAGCAATTTCTATTGGCTTCGTGCTGCTGCTGTCATTGTCTGCACCAGCGAGGGCCGACAACACGGAATACGTCAATTTAACCTTTCAATCCGGGGCTACGTTCGTTGGTACATTAAATTTTACCAGCGACTATAGCCAAATCACAGGGGTAAGCGGGACGTTGACCGATTACATGTCGGCTCCGTGGGACCCTAATGCTCCCATCACCTACGGGGGGCCCGGGGGCCTCTACCTCAACTACCAGAGCGGCAGTAGCGACCACTTCAGTTGGATTTGGGAGCCAGGAATAAACGAGGCGTCTAACAGCGGTAACTTTGGCACCTACCTGATGGATGGCACAAGCGAAGCCGATTATTTGAACTTGATTGCGTTTACCTACACCTACAGTGGCGGCACCTTGACCTTCGCCCTCAACGATAACGATGGCAATGCTGCCAATACCAGTGGCGTGGATGTTAACTACGACGACCCATTGGTACGGGGCTCGATCACCGCCACCCCGGAGCCGTCCAGCCTTCTGCTGTTGGGTAGTGGCCTAGTCGGTCTGGCCGGCATCGTGCGCCGGAAGATCGGTCTGAGCGCATAGCGTTTGCGGTACGGACGAGCGGGCGGCCGGGTGCCCCACGTTCCAGGTTGTTACGAAGCCGGGTGCCCCATATCTGCCGTAGTTAGCAGGTGTGGGATGCACCAGGCTATTTGTGCATTTCAATTCCAGACATTCGTTTCTGTATTTCCGTCATTCTCTCCTGCATTTTCTTCATCTGCTTCACTGAGACCGTGCCATTAGCCATCGCCGTGGACATTTCCATCATCTGTTGCGACATGTCTTTCATGACATTGGACATCATTTTCATGTTGTGTTCCGGCGTGTCTTTTATCATGCTGGACGCTTTGCCGGGTGCCCCATATCTGCCGTAGTTAGCAGATGTGGGATGCAGCGACCTACAGCCCGGCAATGGGATCTTGGCTGGAGGCTTGGAGTTGGCGCTGTTCCAACTCTGGGGCTTGCACTGCATTCAAACCTACCCGAGCCCCGTCCTTTTTTCCGCGAACGCGCACATTCGCACCTCGAAAGTGCGCCCGTTTGTACCTGTTTTCTATTCTGTCAAGCGAAGATTCTTGCCGAGTCCTCCCAACCATCTCATTCCACGCTACATAGAGTTTTCCTCGAAGTGAGGGAACTGCCCCTCGAATTTGCTATCCTGAAAGTAGGACCGCAGGTAGCCCACATCCGCCCTCCTTTCGCGAATGTGTGACTACATCCCATCTAACCCTTTTATATTTAAATTTTTAGCGGGAAATATAGGGGGCAGGGGTACGAGTCACAACCTGAAAACGCACCGCGCCACATGCTATGCTTCGAGCAAGATGCCACTGAGGCGATTTGCTTGATCCAGCCCAAGATAAGCGTCCGCGGAAAAGCCCCCGGATTCTCCTTTGCGGAGACCGGTTCGGCGGCGCGATACATGAAGATCCGCGCACTACTGCCTGCCTCGGCGGCTTCCCAACTGCCTGATTTACTCACCGCCGCTGCGAACCCTGACCAAGCCGTGCGGCAACTCGAAGCCTTGTGCGAGCAGCATCCCTCCGAGGCTTCCGCGGCCTTTGAGTCGAGTGCCCTGGCGCTGCGCGCTTGCGTGGCGCTGTTTGGTTGTAGCCAGTGGCTCGGACAGACGCTGCTGCAAAATCCAGACCTGCTGCAGCTCTTCGCGCGGCCCAAGTGGCTTGTTTCGGCACGTTGGGAAGAAGATGTCCGTGAGCAATTCGCGCGTTTTCGAATGCGTTTTCATGAGACTGCGTTGCCCGTGTTGCTGGCGCGCTTCCGGCGTCGCGAGTACGTGCGGATATTTACGCGAGAACTGCTCGGGCTGGCTGCGCTGACCGAAATTACGGCAGAGATTTCCGAGCTCTCAGACGTCCTGATCGAGCAGGCGCTATTGCATTGCGAGAGCGAGCTGCGTAACCGCTACCAAGGTTGGCCGCAACTCCGCACCGCCCAAAACCGTGTATTTCCGGCTCGTTTTTCCGTCCTGTCCCTGGGAAAACTCGGCGGCAACGAGCTCAACTACAGTTCCGATATCGATCTGCTATACCTCTACGACGATGCCGAGGATTCGGGCGCGCTTTCGGTCTCCGCGCGCGAATTTTTCACGCGTCTAGCACAAGAGCTGACCGCCGTACTTTCCAGCATGAGCGCCGACGGACAGGTCTTCCGGGTGGATCTTCGGCTGCGTCCGCAGGGAGATAGCGGCGAGATGGTGGTTGGCTGCGCACAGGCGCTGCGCTACTACCGCAACACAGCCCACGACTGGGAGTTGCAGGCCTTATTGAAGCTGCGATTCAGTGCCGGCGACCGCTCGCTTGCCAGCGAGTTTGTGGAGAAGTTGCAGGAGCAGATTTACTGCGAACAACTTAGCCTCCCTGCCATCCAGACAGCGGCTCGTTCGCTGGAGCGCATCCAGCGTGTTGCAGTCCGCCAGCGATCCCGCGGAGTGGATGTGAAGAACGGAAAGGGAGGACTCCGCGAAATTGAGTTTGTCGTCCAGTGTCTGCAGCGCGTCCACGGAGGCGGTGAGCCGTGGCTGCGCGCCAGCGGAACCCTGCCGGCGCTGCAAAAGCTCTACGACAAAGGACACATTGGCGACGCGGAGTTTCGTGAACTCGCGGAGACGTATAGTCTGCTGCGCTCCATCGAGCACCGCTTGCAGTGTAGCCAGGGAGTGCAGTCCCACCGCCTGCCTTTTTCGGTGGGCGAGCTGGCTGTGCTGTTCCGCTCGCTGGGAAACAGCGCGATTCGAAGCGCCGATGAGTTAATGCGGAAGATGAAGTCTGCCAGCGATCTTTGTGCTCGTGTCTTACTTCTGGGTTCGGAGTCTGGTGCGGACGAGGCAGCGGCAAGTTCGGCAAGCCTTGGTTTCCAAGGGGCAGAGCGCCTGATACGTGAGCTGTCCGCGCGCTCTGCATTGCTGGCGGCGGCTCTGACAGCAGATGTTGGCGATCCCGCGCTACGCAACTTGCGACGCTTCCTGGTTGCTGCCTCGACCGATGAGGAACGGCTGTGCATAACTCTGGAGAATGCGGAGTGGGTTGAGCGCGCGCTTCCGGTGTTTGCTCAAAGCGAGCTGGCAACGAATATCCTAACGCGCCATCCCGAGGACGTTGTTGCGCTGTTTCACAGGCGCAGACGGGAGGCGGGAAGTTCGTTTCCGGATCAGTTGCGTATTGAGTCGCGGCGCTGCGTCTTGCGGTGCATCGGGCGCTCGTTGTTGGAGGATATCCCGGTGTGGGATATCCTGCGTGAACACTCGCGGAACTTCGACAAGATCATCACGGAGGCTTTGGGCGCGGCAGATGCGCCAGAGGGCTTTGCGGTCTTCGCCGTAGGCCGGCTCGCCACCTGCGAACTGGATGTAACTTCGGATGCGGACTTAGTGTTCCTGAGAAGTGCGGAATGCGACCCGAAAAACGCTGAACGGTGCGCGCTTTCGCTGGTTTCGGTGCTGTCTAGCTACACTCGGCAAGGTTCGGTCATAGCCGTGGACACCCGGTTGCGGCCGCATGGGAGCGAAGGCGAGCTGGTGACGTCTTCGCGGCAGCTCGCACAATATTTCGAGACCGAGGCAAAGGCCTGGGAGACGCTTGCGTTCGGGAAGCTACGGCTGATTGCCGGGTCCGAGTCCTTGGCAACGCAGGTGGGCAATTCGTTGCTCGACCTGCGAAAGCGCTTCGCCGCAGAGCCCAACTTTATTACTCAACTGCGAGCGATGCGTAAGCGCTTGGCGGGTTCGGGCGGAGCGGACAACTTCAAGACCGGCCCTGGCGGCCTCTATGACCTTGATTTCTTGGTGGGAATGCTGGAAGTGCGCAGTGCCCTTCCGGCTTCGGGATACCAGCTTTCAGCGCGCCTGGCGGCTCTGCAGCGGAAGAAGTTGCTTTCGGTGGCACAAGGCTGCGATCTGCTCCGAGCCGTAGACCTGTTTCGCCGCGTGGATCACGCGTTCCGGGTGGCGGAGGGGCGATCACGGACGTGGCTTCCGGAAAGCGATGTCTTGCGCGCAACGCTGGAGAGGATCGTAGGGCGCTCTGAGCTGGGCCGGTTGCTGCGCGATGAGATGGAGAATGTACGCTCGATTTTCAAATCCTTTTTCGGTGATTGAAGATCACACCCTTCCGGTGATAATCTCCCTTGTGCTGCGCAGATTTGCAAATGGCGGGTACGTAAACTGTACGGCGGCAATGTGGGGTGCCGCGGTCACGGTTGGCAGGGCAACAGCCGGAAGTGCATCGCGATTCCGGAGCCTTCCCATGTTTTTCTCAGGAGGATCAAATGGTGGCTTCCTACAATGGAGCTTCACTACCGGCGGACGGCCGCGTAGTTGAGTTTAAGAATGGGAAATTTGTAATTCCCGATAACCCGATCATTCCCTTCATTGAAGGCGACGGCACTGGGCGCGATATATGGAAGGCGTCCGTGAGGGTTGTGGATGCGGCCGTACATCTTGCCTACGGCGGCAAGCGCCACATCGTCTGGTATGAGGTCTTCGCCGGCGAGAAGGCGAAGGAGATGTTTGGTACCTGGCTCCCAGACGAGACAGTGGATGCGTTTCGCGATCTGCGCATCGGAATTAAGGGGCCGCTCACAACGCCCATCGGCGGCGGTTTCCGCTCGCTGAATGTTGCGCTTCGCCAGATTCTCGATCTCTACTGCTGCGTGCGTCCAGTGAAGTACTACAACGGCATCCCCTCGCCGGTGAAGCATCCCGATCGCATGAACATTGTGATTTTCCGCGAGAATACTGAAGACGTATATGCTGGGATCGAGTGGAAAGAGGGCACTGCTGCAGCGAAGCAGCTCATCGACTACCTCAACGACGTGATGCTGGCGGGCACCAAGAAGCGCATTCGCGCCGATTCCGGTATTGGCATCAAGCCGATATCGATTACCGGAACCAAGCGCCTGGTCCGCATGGCCATTGAGTTTGCGCTCAAGCACAAGCGGCCTAGCGTCACCCTTGTACACAAGGGAAACATTCAGAAATTTACCGAAGGCGCATTCCGCGAATGGGGTTATGAGGTCGCCACGCAGGAGTTCCGTGCCGTTACCGTTACCGAGCGCGAGAGCTGGATTCTGAACAACAAAGACATGAATCCTTCGCTGACCGTAGAGGAGAACGCGGCGATGGTTGAGCCTGGCATGGAGCACGCGCCTGAGGATTTCCGGCAAGGCATATACGCTGAAGTTCAGAGCGTGCTGGATTCGATCGGCGCAACCCACGGCAACGGCCAGTGGAAAAAGAAACTGCTGATCAATGACCGTATCGCTGATTCGATTTTCCAGCAGATTGTGACGCGCCCCGACGAATATTCCGTACTGGCCTGCCCGAACCTGAACGGAGACTACATCTCCGATGCATGTGCGGCGCAAGTCGGAGGCTTGGGAATCGCGCCCGGCGCAAACATAGGCGCGGAGCACGCCATCTTTGAAGCGACCCACGGGACAGCTCCCAAGTATGCGGACAAGGACGTGATCAATCCCGGCTCCGTGATTCTGTCCGCGGTTATGATGTTGGAGTTCATGGGATGGGCCGAGGCCGCGAAGCTGGTGGAAGATGGTATGGAACGCACCATCGAACAAAAACGCGTGACCTACGATTTTGAGCGTCTCATGGAGGGCGCAACCAAGCTGCACACCAGCGAATTTGCTTCGGCGATCATAGAAAATATGGCGACGAAAGCTACCACAGCGAGATAATTCGAGCGGGTCGCAGATACCAATTTGTAGCAGTTGGGTACAACGCTTTTTTACAATGCCTTAAGTGGCTTGAAAGGAAGACAATGCGCAAGAAAGTTTCTATTGTTGGTGCAGGAAACGTGGGGGCTACAACTGCCCATTGGATCGCCTCAAAGGAACTGGCCGATGTTGTTCTGATCGACGTCGTAGAGGGGATTCCCCAGGGAAAGGCGCTCGACCTGCTTGAGGCCATGCCCGTTGAGAGGCTCGACTGTGCAATCCTGGGCACGAATGACTACGCTGATACAGCCAACTCCGATATCGTAGTGATCACCGCTGGAATTCCGCGCAAGCCCGGCATGAGCCGCGACGATCTGCTCAACACCAATTACAAAATCATGCAGGACGTAGTGGGCAAGGTCGTGAAGTATTCGCCCAACTGCATCATCATAGTGGTCAGCAATCCTCTGGATGTTATGGCGCAGGCTGCGTTCTCGTTCAGCGGTTTCTCGCGCAATCGGGTGATTGGCATGGCGGGAGTGCTGGATTCAGCCCGCTTCCGTACCTTTATCGCACAGGAACTCAACGTCAGCGTTGAGAACGTCACTGCGTTTGTGCTCGGCGGTCATGGAGATACCATGGTTCCGCTGGCTCGCTACTCGACCGTGGCCGGCATTCCCATCACCGAGTTGATTGAGCCGGCTAAATTGGAAGCGATGATTCAGCGCACTCGCGACGGCGGCGCCGAGATCGTAAAGTACCTGAAGACGGGCAGCGCATTTTATGCCCCGGCATCTTCTGCAACCGAGATGGTGGAAGCAATCCTAAAGGACAAGAAGAAGATTCTGCCCTGCGCCGTTCATCTCGAAGGCGAATATGGGATCAATGGCCTCTTCGTTGGAGTTCCCGTGAAACTTGGTGCCAACGGTCTTGAACAGGTTATCGAGATCAAGTTAACCGCGGACGAGCAGGCTGCCCTGAATAAGAGCGCCAATGCCGTGAAAGAATTGCTCAAGGTAGTTGGCCTATAGCTGTATCTGCAGCAAAACGAAACCCCAAGGTCATATCGCCCCGGGGTTTCGTTTTGTGCAGGAACAATGAACCCTAGACTCGCTCGATGGTAACGCTCTGTAGCACCACTTCGCTGTTTGGGCGGTCCTGATGGTTGCGGGGAAGCGTGCTGATCTTCTTCGAAATATCCTGCCCCTCAACGACCTCGCCAAAAATCGTGTGATTGCCGGTGAGCCACGGAGTGGGAGCGACGGTGATGAAGAATTGCGAACCGTTCGTGTTTGGTCCTGAGTTGGCCATTGCCAGCTTGCCAGGGGCATCGAACTTGAAGGGCGAGCCCTTGGTCTCATCCTCGAACTTGTAGCCCGGTCCGCCCATGCCTGTGCCGCTGGGATCTCCGCCCTGAATCATGAAATCTGGAATGACGCGGTGGAAGACCGTTCCGTTGTAAAGCGGACCAGGTCCTTTCTTGCCGCTCACGCTGTCTTTCCATTCGCGCTTGCCCTCGGCAAGCTCCACGAAATTGGCAATTGTTTTTGGCGCCTCTTTTTCAAACAGGCGGCAGACGATGGTGCCTTGGTTGGTGACAAGCGTGGCGTATAAACCCGGTGTACGTTCGGCCATACTGGCTCCTTACTGAGAAAATTACTGACAAGTCAGACTAACAGAATTAGTTTTCTGCTTCGAGTGCGAGGCAGCGCGCAGATCTTCGATCCGTGCGCTGCGTAGAGGAATCGTTTATCGTGCCACCGGAGTTTTGCCGGAAGCTGCCGCCTTCTTCACGGGAGCTTTTGCCGCAGCTCCGCCTTCGTCAATCTTGATGTGCTTGATGACGATGGCAGTATTGGGCTTGTCTGCTCCGTTGCGAGGCTGGCGGGCAATCTTCTTGACCAACTCTACGCTGGCGTCGTCGCACTGGCCGAAAATCGTGTAGTTGCCATTGAGAGACGGATACGGCACTTCGGTGATAAAGAACTGCGAGCCGTTCGTGTCTTTGCCTGCATTGGCATAGGCAAGGCGTCCGGGGCGGTCAAACGTCAAGCCGGCCACGCTTTCATTCTTGAATTTATAGCCAGGACCACCCATGCCGCTTCCGAGTGGGTCGCCACCCTGGATCATGAAGCCGGGGATAACGCGATGAAAAATCGTATTGTCGTAAAGCGAGACGCCGTGTTGCACCTTCCCGGTCTTAGGATTGGTCCAATCCTTAGTGCCTTTGGCGAGCCCGATGAAGTTCGCGGTTCCAATTGGCGAAGCTTTGGGGAATAGCGGGCAATGCAGGTCGCCCATGCTGGTTTGAATGATGGCCACGGGCTGCTCCTTGGTGCCCGGCTGTGCGGTTTGTGCGTTTGCAATCAGAGCAAACATGAGTGGAATGGTTGCGATCAACAGTTTGCGCATAAACTACTCTCCTCCGAAGTAGAAGCTAGTTTCATTACGGAATCGCGACTTCAGGCCGCTGATCCGGATTCTGTTCAGTTTGAATTTGATGGGCCACGCGCTCAACTTCACCGAACACTCGCAACAGATTACCACCAAGAACCTTGCGAATGTCCCCCGCGCTATAGCCGCGCTCAACGAGTTCAGCGGTAATCCTTGGCAGATCCTGTACGCCGTCGATTCCTTGGGGAAGGCACTCTACGCCATCAAAGTCCGAGCCGATCCCGACGTGCTCCACCCCCGCGATCTTTATCATGTGATCGAAATGGTCGATCAACGCACTGAGTGGAGGACGCGGCACGGCGGCCTCCCTCATCGCAATGAGCTTGCCCAGTTCGGCACTGGACTCCGGAGTCTTCGGCGCAAACCAGAGTTCCTGCGCACGCTTCAATTCGACGGGATGAGAATCCGCGAATGCCTTTGATTTCGCTATGTACTCATCGCTAATGAAACCGCAATTAAAGTTGACCTGGGCTACTCCGCCGTTGCGCGCCAGCGCCACCAGCATGTCATCGGTCATGTTTCGCGGATGATTCGCGACCGTGCGCGAACTGCTATGGGATGCAATCACCGGGGCCCGGCTTACCACCAGCGCGTTGTAAAACGAGCGGTCGCTGACGTGGGAGATATCGACCATCATGCCAAGGCGGTTCATCTCGCGTACGACGTCGCGGCCCAAATCGGTGAGTCCTGGATCGACGGCCCTGCCGTTTTCGTCTTGCTTCAAATCGCCGGAAGACTGCCCCAATTCATTCGAGTTGGCCCAGGTGAGCGTCATATAGCGCGCTCCCAGACGGTAGAAATCGCGCAGGACGCGGATGTCACCTTCAATGGCGTGCCCGCCCTCGATTCCAATCAGGGCGGCGATGCGTTTCTGCTGTCCACTCCTTGCCGCCAGAATATCTCTCACGGAGTAGGCCATCACAAGGTCGCGAGGATGCTTGATCGCCGCTTCGTGGACCGAATCGATCATATCGAGGACGCGCCGGGCGTAGTGGCCCTTGTACCGCAGCGGGTCAACCCAGATTGAAAAGAATTCAGCTCCCAGATTTCCGGCATTTGCCTTGGCAATATCCCAATGGCCATTGCCGGAGTCCGTGGCCGGGTCGAAAGACTCATCGACGAAACGTCCCGGCGTATCGGCGTGGGTATCTATTACCAGGGCTGAATTGTGGATGACGCTGGCGTTGGGAACGGCATGAATCCGGTTGATGCTCATTTTGGAACTCTCGGCGGCAGTTGTTGCCTGAGAATTCTTAGATTGTGCAACTGCGGCAACAGTTAACAGTAGAACAAGAAAAGTCGCAATTCGTTCAGTTCGCATCGGTCTCCGGTCGAAGTGTCCAGATTATACCGAAGCGCGAGCTAGCGCCATTTGCGGTCCAAAGGAAAACGCCCGGGAGCTTGGCCCGGACGTTTCAAATGTGATTCCTCAATGACTAACGATTTGCCTTGTAGTCCACAGGAGTGTAGCGATAGTCGTCATAACGGTTGCTGACCATGATGTGGTAGCAAGCCTGGCGGCGTTCCTCAGCAGCCTCCACCAAGCCTAATTGCTGAAGTTTCAATACGTACTGGTCAAACCACATGCGCTGCTTGCGCGACATCGGACTCTTGCCGATATCAACCGTAAGGCCAGCCAGATGAGAGGAGGCGGTGTCGCCGTCGATCGGCGCGGCATTGTGATTCCAGCGCTGCAGTCGGGCCTGCTGGTCCACCGTTCGCACAGCGGATGTCACCTGTATGGGCTGATGAAACTGGGTGTAAAACGCCTGACTCAGGTCTTCAAGAAACGCGCGCGTCCACGGGCGGCAAAAGCGGCGATTCATCTCGAGATTCGGGGCAATCAGCATCGCCTTGGATTCGTGGAGACTTACCAGATCGCCGCGCAATTCCAGTTCCTCAAGCTGCTGATCGTCACTGATGCGCGTAAGTTTGAGCCGGTCTATTTCCTCGTTTTGCCGCAGCATGGAGTCATGCGAACCTCTAAGCACGGGGTTCCAGTGCGCAACCAAGGCCCTAGCATGGTGAATGGGACGCCTGGGGGTGCGGTAATGAGAGGAAATGGTGGCACCCGTGGCAGCTGTCAGGGCCAACGAGAGAACAAAGATGAGGGTAGCAGCGATTCGACGCATCATTTGGGGAACGGTGCAACTCCTGTGTATATGATGACTCAACAGGTTCCAGTGTAACCCAACACCTCTGTTTTTCTTCTCAGGTAAATTGCCGAGTTTGGTTCTCTTACCGAATAGGGCAAAATACCGCGACTTCCAGCACCAAAAGCGCGCAAAGTGTTAACTTTACGCGCCTTCTGTTAAAGATGCTGGATTACATAGTAACTAAGTACGGAAGAAGTCGAGAATTGCCTTCTTCATCACCTGCCCGCCAACATCACTGATTGATTTGGTGAGCGGGATCTCCTTGGGACACGCCTCGACGCAGTTCTGGGCATAGCCGCATTCCTGAATCCCACCGTCTCCCATCAGTGCCGCTAAGCGCTCATCTTTCAATACTTTACCCGTCGGATGCATATTGAACAGGCGGGCCTGTGCAATAGTAGCTGCGCCGACGAATCCGGTGCTTTCATTAAACTGCGGACAAGCCTCCATGCAGCAGCAACAGCTCATGCATTGCGAGAGTTGGTAGGCTTGCTCCTGCACTTGGGGAAGAACTCTGGGGCCGTCACCCAGCGCATAGGTTCCGTCGATAGGAACCCACGCCTTTACGGCCTTCAGATTCTCGAAGAGCACGGAGCGGTCAACCTGAAGGTCGCGGATGACCGGGAACTTGGAAAACGGCTCCAGCGTGATCGGCTGATCCAGATTGTCCACCAGGGCAGTGCAGGCCATGCGTGCCTTGCCGTTGATCAGCATGGCGCAGGAACCGCAAACTTCCTCCAGACAATTGGAGTCGTAGTTGATCGGAGTCGTTGGCTTGCCGTCGCGTGTCACCGGATTGACCGCGACCTCCATGAACAACGAGATCACGTTCAAGCCAGGCTTCCATGCCAGCTCGAATTCCTCCCAATGGGCCTCGCTAGTGGGAGATGCCTGGCGCTTGATCTTGAAAAGTACGCTCTTATTCGCCATGAGTTTCTAAACCTTTTCGCCTTCCGCGTCCAAAGAAACGGAAGGCTGGAATCTCGTTTCTACTTGGTGTCATAACGGCGTGGACGCGGCTTGATCAGCGAAGTATCCACCGGCTCCCACTCGAAGCGGGGCTCGTCGGCATCTGGCGCAAAAAACGCCTTGGTGGTCTTCAGGAAGTTCGCGTCGTCCCGCTCGGGGAAGTCCGGTTTGTAATGCGACCCGCGCGATTCGTTGCGCAGGAATGCACCCTGGGTGATCACGCGCGCAAGTTGCAGCATGTTATAGAGCTGCCGTGTAAACAGGAAAGACTGATTTGACCACATCGATTTGTCATTCAGATTGACATTTCTGTAACGCTCAAGGAGCTCTACCAGCTTGGCATCCGTCTCCTGTAACTTGTCGTTGTAGCGCCTTACAGTCACGTTACGCGACATGGTATCGCCGAGTTCACGCCAGAGCTTGAACGGATTCTCCGTCCCCGGATTGTTTACCAACCGATTATTGGACTCGATCTGCCGCTTTTTCTCGTTCTCGAAGGCCGAGGCTAAATTCTCGGGCGGAGCTGCGAGGTTGCTGCCGTACTTCACTGCATGTGGCCCGGCGATAAACCCTGCATAGATGCAGCTCAGCAGCGAATTCGCGCCGAGACGATTGGCTCCGTGAATCGAATAGTCGCATTCGCCGATGGCATAGAGACCTTTAATGTTGGTCATCTGGTCGTTGTCGACCCAGAGCCCGCCCATTGTGTAGTGCATGCCAGGGAAGATCTTCATCGGAACTTCGTGCGGATCGTCGCCCACAAACTTTATGTAGATATCCAGAATCCCGCCCAGCTTGCGGTCCAGCGTGGCGCGATCGATATGGGAGAGATCCAGATAGACCATTGGCTGGCCCTGGATCCCGAGGCCCATGTCATACACCACCGTATGAATTTCGCGGGTGGCGATGTCGCGGGGCACGAGGTTCCCGTACTTTGGATATCTGTCCTCGAGGAAGTACCAGCGATCAGCCTCCGGAACCTGCTTGCCGGGGCGGGTCTCCTTGGGATCTTTTGGAACCCAGACACGGCCGCCTTCACCACGAGCTGACTCGGACATCAATCGGAGCTTGTCTTCGCCTGGGATACAGGTGGGGTGTACCTGGATCATTTCGCCGTTGGCGTAGGCTGCGCCCTGCTGATAAACCGAGCCCTGCGCGGAACCCGTACAGACTACGGAATTCGTCGACTTTCCGAAGATTGCGCCCACTCCGCCGGTGGCTAGGATGACGGCGTCGCCCGGGAAGGTAGTAACCTCCATTGTGCGCAAATCCATGGCGCAGATGCCGCGGCAAACGCCCTGCGAATCGAGTACTGCCGAGAGAAACTCCCAGTACTCGTACTTCTTAATTTTGCCCTCGGATTCAAAGCGGCGTACCTGCTCATCCAGCGCATAGAGAAGCTGTTGGCCGGTTGTCGCTCCCGCAAAAGCCGTGCGGTTGAAGAGCGTCCCGCCGAAGCGCCGGAAATCGAGTAGTCCTTCCGGTGTACGATTGAAGGGGACGCCCATGCGATCAAGCAGATCGATGATTCCGGGACCCATCTCGCACATCAACTTGACGGGCGCCTGGTTGGCCAGGAAGTCGCCGCCGTACACCGTGTCATCGAAATGGAGCCAGGTCGAATCGCCCTCGCCCTTAAGATTCTTGGCCGAATTGATGCCGCCCTGAGCGCACACCGAATGAGAGCGTTTCACGGGCACGATTGAAAATAGATCAACGTTGGCGCCCATTTCCGCAACTTTGATTGCGGCTGAGAGGCCCGCGAGTCCACCGCCGACAATAATGATTCTAGGAGTTGTTGTTGCCATAAATTCTCTTTCGGCCTGGCCTATCTTGCCTGGCTGCTGGGAATACTATGAGGAATCACTCGGCTCTGTTCCGCCGGAGCCTGCCGGTCCCATTCTGGATTGCGCTGCTGCGTTGGGAACATGGCCACAAAGGCATAAATTGTAAGAAGTCCCGCTAGCACAAGCAGTGCGGAGATAGCGATCCCAATCGCCTGCGCCCGCTTCTGAGCCTTGGCTCCGGTGACGATGCCCCACTTTGCTGCGAACAGGAAGAGTCCGTAACCGAAGTGCCATGAAGCAGCCGTGATACCCACGACATAGATAGCCAATGCCAATGGGTGCGAGAGTTCGCTCTGGACCTTCCAGAATGACGCATCGTAGTGTTCCGTAAGGTGAACGCCAGCGAAGCGCATGTACCAGAGGTGATACGTCACATAGGCAAAGACCAAGATTCCTGAATAGCGTTGAACCGTGTAATACCAGTTCCCCGTCCAGGGATAGTCGATGACGTTGTTTTCCCCGCGCCACCAGATATAGACCCCGTATAGAGCATGAAATGCGAGGGGAATGAAGATGCCGAAAATTTCCAGGCCCAGCCGGAAGGGAAGTCCGGTAAGGAACTTCACCTGGCCGTTATAGGCGGCAACACCGCTGAGGGCTTCTGCATTCGAAATAAAGTGCTCCAGCAGAAACAAACCTACTGGAACGATGCCCGTCAGCGAATGGAGACGACGCCAAAGGAAGGAATTTCCGGTACCGGCCCGCAGGGGCGCTACACCCTTAGGCACGATACTACTTGTCGGTTGAGTGGTAGAGGCCACAATGTCTCCTTGGATCCGATGGGTGACGAAAATATGCAATCGTCAGGAAAATGTAAGTCATGTAAATATAGTTTCACGCTGAAGTTGAGTCAATGATGGATCATAAAGTCTGTCAAGGCCAGTGAAAGTTTGCATCTTCGGCAAACTTTTTTGCAACCCTGCAATTTCAGCTTTCGCTCTGCGTGATTCTCTACGGACGAGAGGCGGAGTTCCGGCGATAACAGGCAGGGTTCGCCGGAACGCGCTAGAATAATGGTTCGCACGACACGCGGGTTTTGTGCGTGCCGGTGCGTCGGTCAAATAGTGGTTCGAGTAAATAAAAGATCTTGTGGGAGAAGCAGGCAATGTCAGAGACAAATGGCAACGGACTTCGATTAAAAATAGGCCTCGCTGAAATGCTCAAAGGCGGCGTCATCATGGACGTGATGAGCGCGGAACAGGCGGAGATCGCCGAGAAAGCCGGAGCGGCAGCCGTCATGGCCCTGGAACGCGTCCCAGCCATGATTCGCGCAGAGGGCGGCGTGTCACGCATGGCCTCGCCCAAGGTCATCAAGGAAGTCATGGCTACGGTGAACATTCCGGTCATGGCCAAAGCGCGCATTGGCCACTTTGCGGAAGCACAGATTTTGCAGGAACTCGGCGTCGATTACATTGACGAGTCCGAGGTGCTTACGCCGGCTGATGAGGAACATCACATTGATAAGCACGCATTCAAGACTCCTTTCGTTTGCGGTGCCCGTAATCTGGGAGAAGCTCTGCGCCGCATCGCTGAGGGCGCTTGCATGATCCGCACCAAGGGAGAAGCCGGTACGGGCGATGTGGTCCACGCCGTACGCCACATGCGCCAGATCGTAAAAGAGATGCTGCAGCTCACGGTGATGAGCGAGCAGGAACTCTACCTGGCGGCAAAAACTCATCAGGCTCCCTATGAGCTGATTCGCATGGTCGCCAAGGCTGGCAAACTGCCGGTTCCTAATTTCAGCGCCGGTGGAATCGCAACTCCGGCTGACGCGTCGCTGGTCATGCAACTTGGCGCAGAAGCGGTCTTCGTTGGCAGCGGAATCTTTATGAAGGGCGGCGCAACACCGCTAGATTTGAAGAACCCGAAGGAGCGCGCAGAGGCGGAGTCACGCGCCAAGGCTATCGTCATCGCGACAACCCATTACAAGGATCCAAAGATTCTGGCAGAGGTCAGTGAGCAGATGACCGGCTCGATGAAGGGCCTTGCAGTTTCTGGAATAGAAGAGAAGGATCTGCTGCAAACTCGCGGCTGGTAGGGAATCGCAAATAGCATTTGACAGATACTGTTTGAAAAGAGGCGCAGCTTCCGGGCTGCGCCTCTTCAGGTTTCTGGATAGTGAGCGACCCGACCGGGTGCCCCATCTTCGCTTGCCTCCTTTGGCAAGCTAAGGTGGGTTCTACTAAAGCCGCGCGAAGCGCGTTCCAAGCTCTCTTTCGCGCCGTCCAATCTAGAACCTATCTCACCAACGTCACTGGTGAATAAACGATTGCTTTTGACATGAAGTTGATGCAAACAGAGGGCATGGCTGATCTCACCGATGCGCAGTGGGAGTATCTGAGGCCCTTTGTGGAGTGGGAACAAAAACACCGGCAGCGGCCCGACCGCCGGGGAGGCCGCTTCAGCGATGCTCGCCGCGTACTGGATGGCGTGTTGTGGATCTTGCGGACCGGTGCGCCGTGGCACGATCTTCCTCCGCGATACGGTCCCTACCAGACCTGCCATCGGCGCTTCCAGCAATCGCGACAGGCCGGCGTGCTGGATGGCATCTTGTGCGCGTTGTGCGAAGACCTCCTGGCACGCGGCGAACTCGGGCTGGAGGAGACGTTTATCGACGCCGGGTGCCCCATCTTCGCTTGCCTCCTTTGGCAAGCTAAGGTAGGTTCTATCAAAGCCGCTCGAAGCGCGTTCCAAGTTCTCATCCACCATGGACACACTAATACCAAAGGCAAAGTCAAGAACCCCACCCTAGCCAAAAGAAGGCTAGGATGGGGCACCCGGAGTCGTACTTCTCCGTGACAAGTAGCCTTAGCTTGTTGCAGTTCTTCATCGCCCAACCTGCTAAATTAATGAGTGATGATGAAGATAGGAATTCTCGCCCTGCAGGGCGACTTCGATGCACATAGCAAACGGCTGGCTGAACTCGGCGCTGAGCCGGTTCTCGTGCGTAAACCAGAACAACTCGATGAGATAGATGGTCTTATTATCCCCGGTGGCGAATCGTCTGTATTCTTGAATTTGCTCGGAGAAGAGGGTTTCAAGAAGCTGTCGGATTTTGTGCTTGAGAAACCGACTTTTGGTACTTGCGCCGGATGCATTTTACTTGCACGCGAGGTTGAGAGTCCCGCACAAAAAGGCATCGGCGCGCTGGACATCACAGTACGTAGAAACGCTTACGGACGCCAGATTGACTCGGCGATTCTGGAAGGGCCGACCAAGCTTGAGGGTGGGCCGCTGGAGCAGGTATACATTCGCGCGCCGCGAATAGAACGCGTTGGCCCAGGGGTTGAGGTGCTCGCAGAGCGCGACGGCTACCCCGCACTCGTCCGCCAAGGTAATTTGATGGCTGCGACCTTTCACCCCGAACTCAGCGCGGACACGCGGGTACACGCGGAATTTCTAAGGCTGGTGGCGCAGTCTGCAAAGCCGACGCGGGCAATCTGAGACGCGCGAATATATGTTGCGCATGAACACGGCTTGACGCACAAGATATCGCGCTTTGCGATTCTTCCGCCCCTGCAACTTGTGCCACTCTTTGCACTTGTTGTGTAAACATGGTATTTTGAAGTGGTTACAACAACGAAACAGTAGAAGCAGGAGCGCGTCAGTTCCCAGTGTTAGCACGAGAGCAGAAAACCAATATCATCGAGAAGTATAAGACCCACACCTCCGACACAGGCAGCCCTGAAGTACAGATTGCCCTTCTCAGCGAGCGCATCGGTCAGTTGACCGAGCACTTCCGTACGCACAAGAAGGATCACGCTTCGCGTCGCGGTCTTCTTATGATGGTTAGCAGGCGTCGTAGCTTGCTTGACTATCTGAAGAAGTACGACACGGAACGGTATAAGGCTGTAATTCTGAAGGTGGGTATCCGCAAGTAAACATCCGCCAGAGCCTGGCATGAGCCGGGCTCTCGTGTATCCGCTGGCGTCGCTCCGTAAAGGGTTACGCCAGCGTACTCCCAATCTGTCGCAGCGCCGGCGTTGTCCGTGCTGTTTGGGAGTGCCAGCGAACCTCGTTGCGGCTGGAACTGTTCCTGTTCGCATTCTTAACTGCGGCTTGACGCGTACTGCTCGCGCTTGTTGTGGTGGAGTGCTCCTATCGTGGACGCGCCTCCCTGGCGAAAGGGAATTAATGAAACAAGAGACAAGCGTTACACTCTCCGGCGGTAAAACCATTTCATTTGAGACAGGTCACTGGGCCAAACAAGCTCATGGATCCACGGTTGTTCGCCTTGGCGAAACCGTCGTTCTCGCAACTGCCTGCTCCAATGCCGAGCCCCGTCTTGGCATCGATTTCTTTCCGCTCACCGTTGATTATCGCGAATACGCGTACGCCGGTGGCCGCATCCCAGGTGGATTCATCAAGCGCGAAGGCCGGCAGAGTGAGCGCGAAATTCTCATCAGCCGTCAAATTGATCGTCCCATCCGTCCCTTGTTCCCAGAGGGCTACAATTTCGAGACCCAGGTCATCGCGTTCGTGCTGTCGGCTGACACCGAAAACGACCCGGACGTTGCCGGAATCAATGGCGCATCGGTTGCCCTCACCATCTCCGATATTCCGTTTGGCGGCCCAATTGGCGCAGTGCGCGTCGGGCTGGTAAATGACGAGTTCATCATCAATCCCACCTATAGCGAGCAGCGCGATAGCAAGATCAACATCATGGTCGTCGGAACCGCCGATGGCATCGTGATGATCGAAGCCGGCGCTAATGAAGTGGATGAAGGCCGCGTGGTAGACGCGATCGAGTTCGCGCATGGCGAGATCAAGAAGATCTGTGCCGCCATCAGCGAGTTTGCTCAGAAGGTCGGACGCGCAAAACGCACTTTCCAAGCACCTGTGATCGACCACGAATACCTGAATGCCCTTCGTGCCAAGGCCGGCGAAGCTCTGGCCGATGCGGTCAATACGGAGAAGTACCCGAAGCTCGAAAGCTACGCCAAAATCAAGGCGCTTAAAGACAGCGTGAAAGCTGAGGTTCCCGAAGACAAGCCGGAAGAGAAGGCCAAGGCTGGAAAGTACTTCGACATGCTTCGCGAGCTTGTCTTCCGCGAAGAAGTCACGAAGAATCACCGCCGTCCAGATGGCCGCGCCTTCGATCAGATTCGTCCTATCTGGAGCGAGGTTGGCGTTCTGCCGCGCACTCACGGCTCGGCTGTATTTACCCGTGGCGAAACGCAGGCCCTCGTTACCACCACACTGGGTACTAGCGATGACATGCAGCGGCTGGAACGCTTCGAAGGCGAGACCAAGAAGCGCTTCATGCTGCACTACAACTTCCCGCCCTTCTCGGTCGGAGAAGTTGGCTTCCTGCGTGGCGCAGGACGTCGCGAAATCGGCCATGGAGCACTTGCCGAACGCGCACTGCTTGCCGTACTGCCACCCGAGGACGATTTCCCCTACGCAATGCGCGTAGTCAGCGACATTCTCGAGTCGAACGGTTCCTCGTCGATGGCCACGGTCTGCGGCGGTTCACTGAGCTTGATGGATGCTGGCGTGCCTTTGAAGTCGCCGGTGGCTGGAGTCGCAATGGGCTTGGTGAAGGAAGGCGAAGATTATGCCATCCTGACCGACATTGCCGGCGCGGAAGATCACTATGGCGACATGGATTTCAAGGTTGCCGGAACGCGTGATGGCATCACCGCGCTGCAGATGGATATCAAGATCATGGGCATTACGCCCCAGATCATGCGTGAAGCCCTAGCGCAGGCCAAGCGTGGACGCTTCCACATCCTCGACAAGATGGATGAGTCGATCACCGCGGGTCGTACCGCCGTCAGCACTCACGCACCGCGCTTCTATACCGTGATGATTCCGACCGACAAGATTCGCGAACTGATCGGACCGGGCGGAAAGGTCATTCGCGGCATTGTGGAAGCTACGGGCGTAAAGATCGACGTAGAGGACAACGGACAGGTTCGCGTTTCCTCTAGTGACTCTGTGGCCGCCGAAAAGGCGCTGCAGATGATCGGCGACATTACGGCCGTGCCGGAGATTGGCAGGACGTATCTTGGTACCGTGACCCGCCTGGCGGAGTTCGGAGCATTTGTCGAAATCATTCCCGGCACCGACGGCTTGCTGCACATCAGCGAAGTCGCCGAGCACCGGATCAAGGACATCAAGGACGAGTTGAAAGAAGGCGACCAGGTTCTGGTCAAGGTTCTTTCGGTCGAAGGCAACCGCATCAAGCTTTCCCGCAAAGCCATCCTCAAGGAGCAGCGCGCCAAGATCGAGGCCCAGGGCGGGGTTGTTGCACCTGTGGTTGTGGCCGAGGCGGCTCCTGTCGTGGAACGGTCGCTTGAAGGCTCTGCAGCTACCTTCGAAGGCGGTTTCGACGACGACGGCGATGATGACGGCGAAGATCCGAACTTCAATCGTGAGGACACGCCGAATGAAGCTCCCACTCACAGCTCTCGCCCTGCGGTTGCAGGCGCAGGGGCCGGTGCTGGAGCAGGAGACCCACGGAGACGGCGGCGTCGCGGCCCTCGTGGTCCGCGCGGACCTCGTCAGTAGCTTGAAGTTATAACCACGAAGGCCACGGTTTCGCGCCGTGGCCTTTTGTTTGGCGTACTATTTCTGATGTCAGACTCCGTTTGACTTTTCGTCGCGAGGCGCCATGCACGAATTACTTCCATCTATGAACGGAGCTCTCCAGGCTTCCACGGCCAGCACCGCGGCAATGGTGCTTCAGCGGTTGCTTGTTTCCGCCGCCCTTGGTGGTGTGATCGGGCTGGAGCGGGAAATGAAACATCGTCCAGCAGGATTGCGCACTAATTTGTTCATGTGCTTCGGCTCGGCGTTGTTTACCATTCTCTCTGCTTTGCTCGCAATCAACGGGTCGGACCCGACGAGAATTGCAGCACAAATTATCGCGGGCATTGGATTCATCGGTGCAGGCTCGATTTTGCATTCGCCCCGCGGAGGCGTACAGGGAGTGACGACTGCAGCCACCATCTTCGTCGTGGCTGCCATTGGCATGTGTGCGGGAGCGGGTCTCATCTTCCCTGCGGTATTGGCGACCGTGCTCGTGCTGATTGGCCTTTTACTTCTGGGTGTGTTGGAGCGGCATGTTTTTGTCCGGCCGCGTTCCGTAGCGTATCTGGCCGAGGCGGCCACTAGCGACGAACTCTATCTTCTGCTCGATTTTGCACGGACGGACCAGCGCAACAAGATCCTCGATGTGAAGCTTTCATGTCAGAACAATGCGTCCAGGTTGGAATTCACGCTAGAATCGCGGCCCGAGACGCACCAGGAACTAAAAACGAAATTGCGCGCTGAATTCGATTCTCACAAAATTATCTCTTTCGGTTCCAGCGATCAGGAGTAGCCATTGTCACATATTTCCCGAATTCCCTTCGTCAAGGCCAGTGCTTACGGCAATGACTTTCTCATCATCGACAAAGAGTTTCAAGGAGTGTACGCTCCTGCGCTGACGCGCAGTTTGTGTGACCGTCATAACGGGGTAGGAGCTGACGGAGTCGAATGGCTGAGCGGCGAAAGTGGCCATGCGGCGCGCATCAATCTAATAAATGCGGATGGTTCATTCGCGGAACTTTCAGGCAACGGCACGCGCTGTGTAGCCGCGCACCTCGTGGCAAATGGTGGGGCGGCGGATCTGCTGATCGCAACCGATGCAGGCTCCATACGCTGCCAACTCACGGGACAGAGCGGAAATCACTACGATTTTCTGACTGACATGGGTTCCCCGGTTGTGGAGGAGCCATTCGAAGTTGATCTGGGGCACGTTCGCTACACAGGCGTCCCAGTCTCCATGGGCAATCCGCATTTTGTTATCTTTGTGGCCGAGTTTCCAGCCAATTGGCGGAAGGACTCGCAACTAATCCAGGCCCGCACCGAATTGTTTCCGGAGGGGGTCAACGTCGAGTGGGTTCAGTTCAAGCGGGTGCCTGACATTATGATCCGAATTTACGAACGCGGTGCGGGCGAAACCATGTCATCGGGAACCGGGACTTCGGCGTCGGCTGCCGCCGCCATCGCAACCCGGCAATGTGCCGAGAGACTGACGGTAGTTGCGCCCGGAGGGGTTCAGCACGTCCAGTGGAAGCAGGGCTCTTCATTAATGCTCGAAGGCTCGGCGAATCTTATCTGCAGCGGAGAATTCTTCGTCTAGCCGTTTTCGTTTAACATCGAGAGATGGAATTAAAGCTTCAATCCGGTATGTGTCCCAGGGCGCTGGGACCGCGCAGTGCGGTTGGCGTAGCCAGTTTCGCCAGTTGCATTTCGCGTTCTGTGCTGGATGCCGGATGCGATGCCTTGCGGACGCTCAGTGGTTGGAAGATCGAAACATTACCGGGCGTATTGGAAGCCGAAGGAGACTTTGCCGGGAGTCCGCAGGCCCGTGCGGCTGCTTTTGAGTCCATGTGGCAGCGCAGCGACATCGATGCGATTATCTGTGCGCGCGGCGGCTATGGCGCGAATTATCTGCTTCCACTGCTCGCGTTCGATGCCTTGAAAACCACTCCTAAAGTCTTCGTTGGGTATAGCGATAACACCTCTTTGCTGCTCGCTCTCGACCGTGCTGGAATTGTGTCGTTCCACGGGCCGATGGTCGTGACCGACTTTGCCCGAGGAGGCGTGGACGAGCGTTCATTTCGTGCGGCGCTCAGTGGGGAAGCGCTGGATTTTGCTTTTGCTCGCGCATCGCATGTGCGGTCGCTGGTCGCAGGGGAGGCGAATGGCACGATCATTGGGGGCTGTTTATCTGTGGTGGTGAGCACGCTCGGAACCCCTTGGGAGATTGAGACGGAAGGAAGAATCCTGTTCTTAGAGGACGTGAACGAGAAAGCATTCCGCATCGACCGTATGTTGATGCACCTGTTGCTGGCGGGGAAATTTCGCGGAGTTCGCGGAATCGTCTTCGGTGCAATGACCGGCTGCTTTCCCGCCTCTTCCTACGATGAAACTTTGCCGCAGTTGATCTGCCGCATGCTTGGAGGTCTTGGGATACCCATCGCTTTCGGATTCCCCTCAGGCCACGTCGAGTCGGAAAATATCACGTTGCCTTTCGGCGTCCCAGCCGAATTGCGCTGCTCTGAGTCGGGCGTTCGCCTACACGTGGAGCCCGCGACGTTAGCAATAGGACAGCGATAAAATAGCAATAGAACTATGAGGAATCATCTGCATTGACGAAGGCTCGTACCATCTATCTGCTCGGAATCTGCGGCACCGCCATGGCATCGCTCGCTGGAATGCTGAAGGCCCGGGGACTCGATGTGAGAGGCTCGGATATTGCCGCGTACCCACCGATGTCCACGTTTCTCGATTCATTGGGCATTCCAGTTTTCCAGCCATACAGTGAGCAGAACCTCACTCCTGCCCCGGACGTCGTCGTTGTCGGGAATGCGATCTCGCGGGGAAATCCAGAGCTGGAATATTTGCTCGATAAGCGAATTCCATTCGTCTCCATGCCGGAGGTGATCCACCAGGAATTCATTCGCGGACACAACTCACTGGTGATCGCCGGAACTCATGGCAAAACTACAACGACCAGTATGACGGCCTGGATCTTCGAGTTTGCCGGACGCAATCCTTCCTTTCTTATTGGAGGCATCGCCGAAAACTTTCGCTCCAGCTTTGCGGTTACCGAGGGCAGGGAATTCATCATCGAGGGTGATGAGTACGACAGCGCCTTCTTCGACAAGGGTCCGAAATTCCTTCATTACTTCCCGGATTCCGTGATTCTCACCTCGGTAGAGTTCGATCATGCCGACATCTATCGCGACCTCGATGCCGTAAAATTTGCATTCAAGCGCCTGGTCAATCTCGTTCCTCGGCGCGGACGGGTTATCGCCTGGGATGGTAGCCAGAATGTCACCGAATGCGTGGAACAGGCTTTCTGTCCGGTTGAGCGATATGGCTTCGCTCCAGAATCCTTCTGGCGAATCAAGGATGTGCGCTACGGAGCGGCGCGTACTTCGTGGTCGGTGGATCGCGACGGACAGCATTTTGCAGATCTCGAGTTCCCGCTTGCGGGTGAGTACAACGTGTTGAACGCCACGGCAGCGGCGGCGCTTGCGCACTCCTATGGAATTCAGCCAGAGGCTATTTCCAAGGCGCTGCGCGGATTCCTGTCGGTGAAGCGTCGGCTTGAGATACGGGCCGAGATTGACGGCATCACCATCATCGATGATTTCGCGCATCACCCCACAGCGGTTGCCGCCACGCTTGGCGCGCTGCGCAAACGCTACGCCGGACGCCGCCTTTGGGCGATTCTTGAGCCGCGCTCCAATACCCTCCGTCGCAAGGTTTTTCAGCACGAATTGGTGGATAGCCTGGGACTGGCGGACCGGGTGGTGATCGCCAGCGTCTACGTCAAGGCTACGGACGCCCTCAGTCCCGAGCAGCGGCTCAATGTTGATTCTGTTGTTGCCGATCTCAAGGCCCGTGGCGTCCACGCAGAGCAACTTGCAGACGCCGATGTCATCGTCAGCAACGTCGCCCCTCAACTCGAAGCTGGAGACGTGGTGGCGATTCTTTCGAACGGAGGTTTTGGCGGCATCTATGAAAAGCTTCCGGCAGCGCTCCGGCTCCGTTCAAAATGACCATGCATAGAGCGAATGGTTGGCTGCTAATCGCATGGATTACGCTTCTTGCCGGCCCCGTGGCGGCTCAGGAGTCTGCCTTCTGGTGTCCTGCGCGGGGTGTTGCCTATGGGGTGTCGCTGAAGCGCGCTGCGGAACACATTGTGCATGTGGATGCCGTAACCCATCAACCTTCGCCGGAATTCCAACTTCCAGTTTGGAACGGTCTCTATCAAGTGCGCGACTTTGCCGCCAACGTAACCCGGGTCAATGTTTACGAGGGTGTGCCGGAGTGGCAGTGCGACCGCTGCGATACCCGTGATGCGAGCACGAAGAAAAGGGACAGCACAACTTGGACCTTGTCTTCCTCCGGCAACCACCCATGCATCACGTTCAGCTATGACATCATTGCGAATGACCCGGGACCGTTCGGCTCCAGCCTCGATTCGCAGCATGCATTCTTCAACTGGGCCGAGGTTCTTGTGTATCGCCCGGACCAGCGTGATGCGACGGTCAGCGTGCGCATATTGGATGCTCCCGCCGGATGGGGAATGCGTGATGGCGGGGTCTTCGGATCGCGCACGGCAGAGGAACTGGAGAATGCCTCCGCAACCGCTCCAACCTACGATTTTCTAGTCGACTCTCCGGCACTATTCGGCAATTTGTACGAAAGTAGCTTCGAGCAGGACGGAGTCACGTATCATATCGCGCTGGATTCCCCAGACCTTGATCTGCAGGGGTTGCAGTATTCCCTGCAAAGAATTACAGCAGCCGCCATGGACTGGATGCAGGATCGGCCCTTCGACCAATACACTTTCTTGTTCCTGGTGATTAATGGTCCGGCGAGCGGAGGTATGGAGCACGCCTACTCCACCGCAATCGATCTTAGCGCCGACCATCTCAAACAGGATGCGCTGAGCGCTGCCGAGGTTTCAGCCCACGAGTTTTTTCATCTATGGAACGTGAAGCGTATTCGCCCTCAATCGCTGGAGCCTATCGACTACTCGAGGGAGCAGTATTCGCGCGCACTCTGGTTCAGCGAGGGGCTCACCAGCACTGCCGCCGACATTATTCAGATGCGTGCCGGGCTTTCCGACGAGAAGCGCGCACTCACGCACCTGGCATCGGTCATTGCCGGGTTGCAGTCGCGTAGCGCCAGGCAAACGCAATCGGTTGAGGAATCCAGTTGGGATACATGGCTGGACCCCTTCCCGAATTATCATCGCGCGGATCGCAGCATTTCCTATTACTCCAAGGGAGAGATACTCGGCTTCCTGATCGATCTTGAAATGCGACGTCTGACTGGAGGCCGCCGCTGTCTGCGCGATCTTTTCCAGTACATGAACCAGCGCTATGCCCAGCAGAAAATCTACTTTGACGATTCAGAGGGCGTGCGGCTTGCCTTGGAAGTGCTGACCGGAGACGATTTTCGCGATTTCTTCTCGCGATATATCTCGGGAACCGAGGAGCTTCCTTATGACCGTTTCTTCGCATACCTGGGCCTCACGCTGGCTCATCGTCAGGGCGAGCAGATAAGTGCGGGCATTTCCACCTCCAGAACGCCAGGAAAGCACACAATAATCACTCGCGTCGAAGAGAACTCGCCGGCGGCGCGTCTTCATCTGGCTCCCGGCGACACCATTTTGGAAATTAACGGCAAAGCCATTATGGGAGACTTTAACCAGGCATTACAGAAGCACGACCCCAAACTCAGCGTGCGCCTGAAGGTCAGTTCTGCATTCGGAGAAATTCGGGCAGTGGATCTGCCGGTCTCCACGCGAAAGATTGACGAATATCAATTTGAGGACTTGCCGGGAGTATCGCCGGCAATTCGGAGCCGTCGCAAGGCATTCCTGCGCGGTGAAGCGGAGGCGGAAGCGCGGTGATTCGTCTCCTTTTTTGCGTCGTATGCTGGATCGTATTCTCGATTCCCGCGGCAGTTATTGGATTTCCGGCTCTTTACCTCACCGGGCGTGTCGACTTGCTGTGGAGGCTCTCACTGTGGGGCTCCGGGATGGGATACCGTTTGTCCGGAATACGGGTTCGCTCCGTGGGCCATGAGAATCTGCAGGACGGTGCGTATCTCTTCATGTCCAATCATGTTTCGAACCTCGATCCGCCCGCCGTAACCCGGATGATCGGCCGCCGCATTTCTATCATGACCAAGCAGGAACTCTTCAAAATTCCGCTTTTCGGCCGAGCCATGTACGCTGCCGGATTTGTCGCCGTCAATCGGTATAACAGGAGAGCGGCGATTGAGAGCGTTCGCGACGCCGTGCAGGTGCTGCAATCGGGGCTGGGAATGCTTGTGTTTCCCGAGGGAACGCGGTCAACCGACGGCAAGTTGCTGCCGTTCAAGAAGGGCCCATTTCACCTCGCCATGGAGGCTGGCGTTCCGGTCGTGCCGATCACGGTCATCGGGAGCCGCGAGGCGTGGCCAAAGGGAGGAATGTCCCTCCATTCTGGAGAGATTATCGTCCATTTTCATCCCCCTATCGACCCCCGCCAGTTTACGAACAAAGAGGAACTTCTGGCTGCGGTTCGTTCCGCGATTCACAGTGCATTGCCAGCGCAATATTGCGATTCCGCTACGGTTGAACCTTCTTAACGCTTACGCCCATTCCAGCCCCGACCTCGAAAGCAACCTCCACGGGACACTTCGCGCCGAGGTCATAGTCTCCGCCGTATTTCTTTCCTGCCGGATCTTCAAACGTAATACTGAACTTGCATGGGCTACCCAATGGAGTCATGCGCCGATGCGTTTGCTCGTCCCGAAGTTCGGGAAGGCCGAACGATCCGGTGGGATACTTCAACTCAAGATTCCGCATTGGGCGTCCAGAGTGGTTTGCGATGTTGATGTACATGATGGGCTTGACGTAGTTGCAACCTGCAATCAACAGGGTTACAGCCGCCAGGCTGGCCAGCGCCACGCGAGCAGCAGTCTTCATCCTGACATTCTACTCTGGAAGGTGGAGCAGGTTGCTGCCTTTAGCGGTAGCGAGACCCTTCGGCGTTTATAAGGGCTAGAGTTGCTGTAGCCTTTCAAGTCGGGTCTATACCAACCGTGGTTTTGCTCTAACGTCCCAGACCGGCTATGCGCGCGAGAGATCTACCAAGCTGGCATCTGAATATGTATACAGGAAAGCTTTACAGTTTATCTGTATACATGTGATACTGATCTTGTGAACATTCCAAAGTCTTCTACTCAGTCCGAGCTCGCTCAGACGCTAGCTGTCGAAATCCGTGCGTCATACCGCAAGCTCAAGGTGCGTGTACGCGAGCATGGGGGACGCAGCGATCTGACGCCATCACAGGTTTCCGTCATTCTTCGATTGGAGAAAGAAGGTGCAGCCGCGGTTTCAAGTCTGGCGCGAGCGGAAGGCATGCGTCCACAGTCCATGAGTGCTGTAGTGACCCCGCTGCAGGAGTCGGGCCTTGTGAGAGGTGCACCTGACCCGAGCGACGGACGGCAAACTCTGATGTCTCTGACGCCCAAGTGCCTGAAGTTGCTTCAGGAGGGCAGGGCTGCGAGACAGGACTGGCTCACCACGACCATCTCGAAGAAGCTCTCTGTTCAGGAGCAGGAGAAGCTTCAGGCGGCACTCGCACTGCTCGCGCGGATTGTCGAGGATTGAACCCGCTGCGTCCGGCCTTTACCTATGCCAACTTCGCATCCGAGGAGAAGAACCGATGCCGCTGACTACGCTTGACCCCGATACCGCGTTGATCGTCATTGACCTACAGAAAGGTATCGTCACCGGAAACTTCATTCATCCCATCGGCGAGGTCATCGACCGGACATGCGCGCTGATAGAGGTTTTCCGTGCTAAGAACCTTCCAGTTGTGCTGGTCAACGTGGCGGGAAGGCCTGCGGGCCGGACGGAACAGGGGCCGCGCAGCAGCCAGACATTTGCCGATGGATGGACCGACCTTCTACCCCAGCTGGATCGGCAACCGAGCGACACTGTCGTCACGAAACGAAGCTGGGGCGCATTCGCAACAACAGACCTTGGACGTCAGCTTAAGGCGAGAGGCGTTACCCAGGTTGTCGTGACGGGAGTGGTGACATCCGGCGGCGTTGAGGCAACCGCCCGCCAGGCCTATGAGCAGGGGTTCAATGTGACTCTCGCACTCGATGCAATGACCGATCTCCGCGAGGAAGCACACGAGTACAGCATCACAAACGTCTTCCCTCGTCTTGGCGAGACAGGGTATGCACAGGAAATCATTTCGCTTCTCGAAGCAAGGAACCCTGCATTATGAATTGGCTCTGGCTTGTGTCGTATTTCTTTGGGGGCGCATTTGCGGCAAACGCCATCCCCCATTTGGTCGCTGGCACGACGGGACGTCCCTTCCAGAGCCCCTTCGCCAAACCATCCGGCCAAGGGCTCTCCTCTTCAACGATCAACGTTGTTTGGGGTTTCTTCAATGTGGTGATTGCGTATCTGCTGGTCGCACACATCGGTGCTTTCGATTTACGGGCGACACCCCACATCCTCGCGTTCGGCATGGGCGCGCTGCTCATCAGCATCTTTTCGGCGCGTCACTTCGGCCAGTTTCATGGGGGCAACACGCCGTCGTGCCCATGAAGATTCCCGTGTCCAGCACCTTTCGCTCTCTGAGAAGCTTCAACTTCCGCTTGTGGACCGCTGGTGCTCTGGTTTCCAATGTCGGTACCTGAATACAGCGCATTGCTCAGGACTGGCTGGTGCTGACGCAACTTACCCATCACGATGCATCGGCGCTGGGTATTGTGATGGGTCTGCAGTTCGCCCCGCAGCTTCTGTTGCTGCCCTGGACGGGATTGGCTGCGGACCGGCTCAATCAGCGCAAGCTACTAATGCTCACGCAGGCAACGATGGGAGTGCTTGCGCTCATGTTGGGAATTCTCACGATCGCTGGAGTCATCCGACTCTGGCATGTGTATGTGTTCGCCTTCCTGTCTGGTTCCGGCGCTGCGCTGGATGCACCAGTGAGACAGACCTTCGTGGCAGAGATGGTCGGCGACGAGGACCTTCCCAATGCGGTCGCATTAAACTCAACCTCGTTCAATGCCGGCCAGATGATTGGTCCCGCTGTTGCCGGTTTGCTGATTGCAAAGGTTGGCCTCGGCTGGGCCTTTCTTCTCAATGGGCTCTCTTTCGCGGCAGTGCTGCTCTCGATGTCGTTTTTCCGTCTTTCGGAACTGCGTGCAAGCGTCAGAGCGCATCGCACTACCTCTGGATTTCTAGAAGGGTTTCGTTACGTGTGGAGAAGACCGGACCTCAGGGCGATCCTGGTCATGTTGTTTCTGATCGGCACCTTTGGATTCAACTTTCCGATCTTCATCTCAACGATGGCCGTGAATGTCTTCCACTCCGACGCACGTGCTTTTGGCTTGCTCTCTTCCCTCATGGCCGTGGGTTCACTTTTGGGAGCGTTGTTCGCTGCTAGCCGAAAGAGACCAGGTTTAGCGTCTCTGTCGATGGGAGCCGGTGTCTTCGGGCTGGGATGTACCCTCGGTGCGCTTGCACCCGGATACTGGTGGTTTGCGGTCGCTCTCGCGGTTAGTGGTGCGGCTGTGCTGACCTTCGCCAATGGTACGAACAGCATCATGCAGCTCTCGACAGAACCATCCATGCGGGGCAGGGTGATGGCGCTCCGGGTCGGCGTTTCATTGGGGGGCATGACTATTGGCGCTCCAATCGGTGGTTGGGTCGCCAACCACTTCGGCCCGCGCTGGTCGCTCTTATTGGGTGCAGGGGCGGGCTTCACCGCCGCGCTGGTTGCAGTCTACGTTCTGGCCCGCCGAAAGGAGTCACTGCTCGCCTAGTTTAGTCCTGTGAAGGGAGTTGGCTTGTGGCTAGGGCAGGGCTAGAGTTGATATAGCCTTGAAGTCATTGAAAGGGCATGGCTTCAGCCGTGCCGTAGCGAGGCCGAAATACAGGGCCTTCAGGCCCTGAGGGACGGTCCGCAGCCTGTGAAGCCGTGCCCTTTCAAGTCCGGTCTATACCAACCTTGGTTTTGCTTTAGGATTTTTCGAGCACTCGGAGCTATCCGGAAGGTGACGAACGAAACGGAAATTGGCTACTATGCCGTCGCGCCCCGGCTCTATTTTCTCTCAATAAGCCGCGCGCTTAGTATCACCCCATCCTGCCCATCGTGCAGTTTGATGGGGAAGACCAGCACGTTCCATTGCCAATGCTGGGACTCCGATGGCAGGTGCGGCATTGCAAGGTGGTTTCGGCGGTCTATATAAGTCTCGCGGGTGTCGGCTACGGTACGGACGATTTCTCCCCATTCGTCGCGCATCTCAGGGAAGTGGTCGAAGATATTACGTCCGGCGTACCAAGCTCTTCGCTGATGGCTGAGCGCCGCGAAATAGTCGTTTACATATTGCCAGTTTCCATTGCGGTCCAGAATCTCGATCACCATGTCATCGCCCATGGCCATGATGATGCGCGAGTAATAAAAGTCGCGCGAATCTACGACGACAGGCTTCCCGCGCCGCTTCGCCTCAAAGCTGCGCAGTGCCTGCACCAGATCATCCACCGAACTGCTTCCCTTGAGTAGATGCATATCGGCAATGCCTCCGAACTTACGCTCTAACGTCGCAGACAAAATAATGATAGGCACTTCGGGACGCTTCACACGCAGCGTCTGCGCTACCTCGGTTCCAAACTTACCAGCTCCCAGGTGATAGTCCAGCACCGCAATATCGATGTCCGTCAGCTTGGTTTGCGCTTCTTGAATGGAGGCGGCGGTAACGATGTGGTAGCCCTTCTGCCGCAGGATGGTTGAGCGTACCAGGAGATTTTCTTCTTGGTCATCCAGCAGCAGCACGGAAATGGGTCGTTGCTCCTCGTTCTTGCCGCCTTCCACGATTCCGAACTGCTTGCTCTCGTCCATCGTTATCTCCGTACACTACTTTAGTATGGATGCAACTTTACGAGCTTTCCATACCAAGGTGTTACTCAGAATCCCTTGTAAGTTTGCGGATTGCCTTGGCCATCTCTGGCAGTTTGCTGAAGACGGTCACGGCGCGCAGCCACTGCCGGTTCTCAATTGCCGGAGAACCACTTACTGTCGTACCGGCGGCAATGTCTCCCGGAATGCCGGTCTGGGCAGTGGCAATCGCTCCGTCTCCAATGGTTAGATGTCCGGCAACGCCAACCTGTCCAGCGAGAATCACGTTGTTGCCGACGTGAGACGAGCCGCCTAGCCCAACCTGCGAGCACAGCATCGTATGCTCACCAACCTTGCACCCGTGCCCTACTTGCACCAGGTTGTCAATCTTCGTGTCGGCTCCAACTGTGGTCTCTCCAATGCTCGCGCGGTCAACCGTAGCGTTTGCCTGCACTTCAACCCGGTTCGCCAGCCTGGTGATGCCGGATTGGACGATCTTGTGCCAACCTTTTCCGCCATCGCGGGCAAAGCCAAAGCCATCTGCGCCGATTACTACGCCGTTCTGCAGGATCACGTCATCGCCGAGTTCGCAGAATTCACGCACTTGGGCGTGCGAGTGCGCGAAGAATCGATGCCCGATCCTGGCTCCCCGGTAGATCACGACATGGGCTAGTAGCACGGCATCGTCGCCGATTATGACGCCTGAGTCAATCACAACGTAGGGTCCGATATGCGCGCCTCTTCCGATCCGGGCGGTCGAATCAATCACCGCCGTCGGATGAATCCCCGCATCATATCGCGGTGGCTGGTAAAACAGCTCCAACGCGCGTGCAAACGAAAGGTATGGGTTGGCGTGGCGCAAAACGGGACGCCCCTCGGCAGGGAAGTCTGGCGTCACGAGAATGGCCGCCGCCTGCGTTGACTTTGCCAGACTGGCGTACTTGGGGTTTGAAATGAACGTGATCTGCTGCGGGCCGGCTTCTTCAATAGGGGCCACGCCGGTGACTTCCGTCTCTGGCGAAGCGTTCTCCAAGGCTGCACCCAGGGTCTGGGCAATCTCCGAAAGTTTCATCTTGGGCCTTAGCCTACAGGAGCCCAACCTCAGATGCCAGAAGAAGCTATCGAACCATTTCAAAATGGGATATCACTCGGAGGGAAGCTCGGTGAACAAAAGAGGAGTCTGATGATCGGCGTCGGCTTGCCTGCGGCGTTTGGCTGCCGACCCGATGACGGCCAGCACCGTCAATTCCGACAGCGCCGAACGCGGAACGAAAATCCTCTGAACATTGCCGCGAGTGTCCGGCGGATTCAGAAAATAGCCTTCCGCGCGGGTCTGCGTAAGGTCGTTGGGCATCAACCCTTCCAAGGTTTCGGCGTCGCGGAAGCGCAGCCTGACCCAGAGACCTTCAATTCGTGGCTTCGTCGTAAATGTCTTTCGCTGCAGAGAGTTGAGGTCCGCAAAATCCCTGACAAAGTACACGCCCTTGATTTCCGCCAGCTCAATCAGAACGACATTGCCTGCCGTACTGAGCAGTTCCACTTTGCTTCCGACAAGGAAATCCTCGGCAACGTAGCCCTGCACGCTGTCGCGACCCATCTTGCGGACGATCACTTTCTTATGTGTGGAGGCCATTATGCCTGTCGGAAATAGCGCTTCTCAGAATCCGATGACCACAACCGGGAGCGCCTCTTGATTGTCGCACCCTCCCTGTTGCTATCCCAAGAATAAAATCACCTATGATAACTAAGGCGTTACCCCGACGAATGTCCGGCCGCTCGCAAGTTCACAAAGACAATCGCTTCAGAGTAGCCAAGTGTGTCATGTCTGTGATATTGTCTGGAGCTTGTGGCGGAAGTCCGGCATCTGCCCGTAAGTAGCTATCTGCAAAAGAGTTAGAGATGGTTTATTTCGGCAGTTCGATTGGATTCCAACTTCACAAAAATGTTTAGCTTTTCGCTGTAACTAATAGATAGCATTACCTTGAAATAACATGGCCGATTACATTTACACGATGGAGAGCCGCTTATCGCCCGAGCAGATGCGGACGGTCAATGCGGTGCAACAGTTAGCCCGTGCCCACGGGATGAACGTCTATCTGACCGGGGGAGCAATCCGGGACATTCTAACTGGATTACCCATCCATGACTTGGATTTCACCGTTCAGGGCAATCCCCTCGAATTTCAGCAGGACATCGAAGCTTCCGGCGGAATCGTGGATACGGTTGATCAGGTGTTCTACGTCATTCATGCCATTTTTGGAGGCATCCGAGCCGAAATCGGCATGGCTCGCGCGGAAATTTTCGATAAGCCGGGCAAGCCTCCCTTGGTGACCTCAGCCACAATCAACGAGGATCTCCGCCGCCGCGATTTCAGCTTCAATGCGATGGCGCTCTCGCTGAATGACGGCTCTCGCGGATTGCTGCTCGATCCCTTCAATGGCGCTGCCGATATCGAAGCGCGCCTCATTCGAGTTCTGCATAGCTATGCATTTCTGGAGGAGCCTTCCAGACTAATTCGCGCAACGCGCTTCGCAACCCGTTTCGGGTGGGAATTTGAGGAGCGCACTCGCGCCCGATACGATTCAGCCAAAGAGGGTGAGTACATTCAGTTTCTCGGCAGTCGCGCAATTGGATATGAGATTGAGCAAATTGCTTACGAAGAGAATCCCATTGCGGTGATGCAGGCGCTGGAGGAACAGGGCTGGCTCAAGGTTCTCAATCCAAAGTGGACCGTTGCCAAAGCCGATGTCCCCGAATTGGCTCAACTGCTCAAGACCCGCGCCACCATGGCGGAGTTCAACATCGGCGTTGACGCAGCTCCGGCGGTGATGCACTTTCTCACCAGCAAGTTGAGTGAAGCAGATGTCTCGGCCATTCAGAAACTGATCCCGCATCGTGAGTTCGTCGCCTCTTGGAAGCGCTTGGAAAGCGACGCAAGGGAGCTTTCGAGAAAGCTTCTCTCCAAAGATGCCGCGCTGAACTCGGGGGCATGGAAGATTCTCTCGTCGGCAAAGCCGGAGGCGCTGCTCTATCTCGATGTCACGGGCGTCAACAAGGTAGTCGACGAGAAGATAAAGAATTTCTTTGGAAAATGGCGACAGGTTCAAGAGAAAATTCCCGTCACGCAAATGGCTGAGATGCGCATCACCCCCCAGCTTCCCGAGTATTCCCAGATTTGCCAGGAAGCCTTCCTGTTGCTTCTGGATGGGAAACTGCGTTCCGATAACGAGATCTTGAAGTTCCTGGCTCCCTTTGAACCGCCGCCGCCACCGCCGCCACCTACTCCGGTGCGCCGGGGCCGAGCGGCTGCAAAGAAAGTTTCGGCCTCGAAGGCCGCAGCACCCCCTGTTGCCGCAGTGGACGCCAGCGCTGCAGAGGTTCCTGCCGCTACGCCTAGAATTGTAGCCGAGAAGAAGCCGCCAATTCACAAGAAACTTCCGGACGCCAAGCTCGCCAGGCAACCGGAGACAAAGGCTAAGCCTAAGGTGGGGAAGAGCATCGCGATATCGGCCAGTCACCAACCGGTAAAATCCGCTAAGGTGCCGGTGAGCGTGGTCGTGAAAAAGCGCGCGACGACCGCGAAGAAGGCCGCGCCTAAGAAGAGTGCCACGAAGGCTCCTAAACCCCCCAGCAAGGCGGTGAAACCAGTCACGAAAGTTGCTAGTGGCAAAAAGGCAAGTGCGAAGGCTGAACGCAAGAAGACGATGAAGAACGTTCCTGAGAGAAAGAAGCACGTGCAGAAGGGCGGCAAGCCCGACAAGAAGCAGCATAAGCGCCGATAGGAGCGTAATCAACAAAAGGCCCACTCGGTGGGCCTTTTGTTGATTACGGATCCATTCGTTTCTAATGATTCTACTTGGAAGAATTTCCTTCTGGAGTTGGTAGCGCGGCAGAGGGAGCAGCTTCTGTGTTGCTGTTATGGCACTGACATTTAGTTACGATGGCGGCATGGATTCGGCTACGAAGTTCGTCCGGAAGTTCATAGAGCGTCGAGTCGCGGTAAATCTCAATAGTGCTCCTGGTAGTATTACATACCACGTAGCAGTTATGGCACCACTGCAAATGTTCCTCGAGCTCCGCCTTGGTGTGGGAATCCATGGTGTTGTCAAGGTAGTCGGTCAGCTCCTTTAAGAAATCAGAGCATTTCACGGTCGGGTATCTCCATCGCGTCGTTTGAAATACTTGTTGAGACGCTCGCGCAATTGCAACCGTGCGCGCAACAATCTCGACTTCACTGCCGGAACGCTCAACTCCAAGGCCGATGCGGTCTCTTCCGTCGAAAGTCCCTCAACATCGCGCAAAACAAATACGGTTCGGAAGCTCGGAGGTAACCCTTGGATGGTTTTTCCAAGAATATCCTTTAGCTCCGACTGGGTGTACAGTTGCTCCGGGTTAGGAGACCAGTCCGCAATCTCGCGCGGCATGGAATCCTCTTCCGTCTTCACGTCCTCATCGATTGAAACCATGCGCTCGGGGCGTCTCCGCCGCAAACGCATGAGGGCTTCATTCACCGCGATCCGAACCAGCCAGGTGTAGAACTTCGACTGTCCCTGGAACTGCCCCAGGTTCTGATACGCCTTGAGAAACGCGTCCTGAACCACGTCTTCGGCATCCTCGCGATTCTGCGTGATGTGCTGCGCGATGCGGAAGACGTTTCTGTCGTACCGCCGAACGAGTGACTCAAAAGCGCTAATATCGCCGGAGCGTGCCGCTTCGACTAGTAGGGTTTCTTCGCTCGGTGGCTCTGCTACTTTGTTTTCGATGGTTTCCATTCATCCGTCGATTCAGAAAAAACGCGATTCATTGCAAGGAGACATTGTAACGGGTAGAAGGGCCGATGACAAAAGTTACCATCCAGGCGGAACTAGTGTGGGCAAATTGGGTTCGTTTGCGTTGACAGCGTCTGGAGTGCCCACCATAATCCGAATGGGTTCCGAATTTTGCCGGGAGCGGCGACAGGCAGGGGTATGCCAAACGAAGACCTAATCCGGGACATTACTACCAGGGCTTGCCGCGATGCGCTGCAGGAAAAGCTTCAGGAAATTGCCGAAAGCGTTGCCAGCAGGATGGGCGCCGCCCTGGGGTCTCAACTCGAAGCGCCGCCGCAGCTAGCCGAGGAGCTGCGCCTGCGTAACGCGGAACTGCAGGCACGGGATGAGGAGTTGCGTGAGCTTACCCGGCAGCAGCGCATGCTTGAAGATGGGCTCCGCGAGCGCACCGAGGAACTCAGTGCGCAAGAGCGGCAAGCTGCCGATCTCGCGGCACAATTGCAGGCTCGTGACGAGGAACTGGGTGAGCGTATCCAGGAACTGCGCGCACTTGAAGAAGAAGCGAAGGCACTACGCGCCCACAACGAAGAACTGGGCGAGCGCACCTCGGAAGCCAATTCGCTTGGCGACGAGTTGCGGGCTCGTACCGGCGAGCTCCACGCACGCGAGCAGGAGGCTGCCGATCTCGCAGCTCAATTGCAGTTTCGCGATGAGGAGCTCCATGCGCGCACAAAGGAGCTGCAGGAGCTCGAAGAAGAGGCAAAGGCGCTACGGGCCCGCTGTTCGGAGCTGGGCGAGCGTAGGTCGGACGCGCGTTTGCGTGACGAGGAGTTACGGGCGCGCACCGAAAAGATCGAGGCGCGAGAGCACGCATTGGGCGAGCTTTCCGAGCAACTCCGCGCTCGTGACGAGGATTTGCGCTTACGTAACGAAGAATCGACGGCTCGTGAAGATAAGCTTCGCGAGAGTAATGAAGAACTCCAGGAACGGATCAAGGAGCTGGCTCGGGTCAGGGGCGAACTGCGCGATGGCACGCTACTGATTGCTGGCTCAAGATCGCAGACGGAAACCCTGGAGACATTGCTGGCCGCCGCTTCCGCGATCACTCCGGAATGCGGCCTCCTGATCATGCGTGGAAGCCAGGCTAGCGGCTGGAACTGTAACGGACTCACCGACTTGGATAATTTCAAGCGAGCTACCATGGATTGCTCACGAGGCGTTGCCGCCACCGTGGTCGATTCTCAGAATGCAGCGGTGACGAAGGTTTCAGAGCTGGATCCGGTCTTTGTGGCAAGGCTGGGACTGGAGGGTTCTGCGGAAGTCCTGCTGGTGCCAGTGTTGCTGAAGGAGCGGGTGGCCGCGTTGCTGCTTGCACTTCCCAGGCGAGCAGGTGCCATCGCCGGACTAGAGTTGCTGGCGCAGGTAGCCCAACTGGCTCTTGATCTGCATTCCTATCGCAAAGCGGCCCCGCATGGCGTAGTCGAGCAGCCAAGGCTGGCATCGATCCCTCATCGGCCAGAGCCGGATCTTGCGAATAGCTCACCGGCGCGGTCTGAACCCGCTTTGGCCACAGTGCCCCCGCCTAATGTAGAAGCCACTCAAACAGCGGCGGTTAGCATGACGGTTGCCCCTCCAACCCCTATCGCACGGACACAGTTTACAACTCCGGTATCCAATCAGGGCATGGCTGCACCGCGTCCGGTTGCGGATCAGGCGCACGAAAAGGCGCGCCGATTTGCCAAGCTGCTTGTGGAGGAGATCAAGCTCTACAACCAAAACAAGGTTGCCGAGGGCCGCGCACGCCGCGATCTCTACAGCCGTTTGCGCGATGATATCGAAAAGAGTCGCGCCGCTTATGACAAGCGCTACGGCGAAAGCGTTAAAGACGTCGATTACTTCACCCAGGAACTGGTGAGAATCCTTGCAGATAATGACCGGGCCGCAATGGGAGCAGGCTTTCCGAGTTAAACTGCAGATAGCTGTCATGAGCATAAAATTCCGCATTCTTGCAATCCTTCTACTGTCGTTCACCACCTTAGCTTCCGCCAATCAAAATGCGGACCAGGCGAAATCGTCCGCGCCCAAGCCGCAAGTACGGAAGAAGAACACTGCGGCCAAGTCTTCTACTGCCGCGGCCAAGTCTCCCAGCGCCAAGTCATCCATCAAGAGGAGCAAAGCTCGGGTCAGCCCTGCTGCTGGGCGGGCGGCGGCGAAGAAGAAGGTGACTCCGGCTCAGGTAAAGCGGATGGCGCGCGCCTTTGTGTCCTCGGTCGATCTGAAAGTGATGGCGCGGCAATTAGTGGAGAATCGCACCTCTGCCGCCTACAACGGCGTGGAGGGCTACGCGCGACGCCATGTCGGAACGGATGCTGGAGCGCTGGCGTGGCTGGCAATCGGCTACGCGCACGTTTTGGATCAGCAGTATCCGCAGGCAATTATCGCGTTGGAGAAGGCAAGGCCTCACGCAGGCGAACTCTATGACTATGTTCGCTACCTCGAGGCGAGTTGCTACGGAGCCGAGGGGAATAGTGCCAAAGTTGTGGAGTTGCTGCGGGGATTCGATGCGGAATCGCCAGAGTCTATTTTCGCAAAGGACGTAGTCGATATCTATGGAAACGCCCTGACGGCGCAAGGCAGAACGCAGGAAGCGATTGCCTACCTCGAAGCGCATCGCCTGCCGACAAAGGCCTCGGTTGAACTTGCCCTGGGCAAGAGCTACCTGCAAACGGAGCATCCTGAAAAGGGGATGGAGATATTGAGGCATCTCTATTTCACCATGCCATCCAGTCCGGAGGCAGCGGGCGCTGCAGCTCAATTAACTGCGAACGGTTCCGCGCTGGAAGGCAGTTACAGCGACGAGAAAACGCGCGCCGACCTGCTCGCCAAAGCAGGGCGCTGGGGAGATGCCGTCCGCGCTTATCGACTGCTCCAGGGCACGGCTCCCGCGTCGGCGCTCGATGCTGTGCAAGTGTCGCTGGCGGCCGCGTTGCGGCACACCAATCCCAGCGAGAGCCGGGCGCTGCTGGAGCAATCGCAAGCCACGGGCGAAGCCAATGCGCAACGGCTCTATATGCTGGGCGAGATCGCGCGCAACAAGAACGATGAGAGCGCCATGGCCCAGAACTTGGAGCGTATGAGGCAGGAAGCAACGGCGAGTCCATGGTTTGAGCAAGCGTTGCTCTCAGCCGGGAACATGTATCTGCTGCAAAAGGATTACGATCGCGCCATCGACATGTTTCGCGAGATGCAGCAGCGGTTCCAGGCTAGCCCGCGCGCGAGCTACGCGCACTGGAAGGCCTCATGGCTGACCTATCGACAGGGCCGCAAAGACAACGCAAAGAAAGATTTCGAGAATCAGGTGGCGTGGTACCCGGATCGTCCCGAGGTTCCGGCGGCCCTATATTGGCGTGCCCGCATTGCGGAAGATGAGCACGATTATGCCGTAGCGCGTGCCTGGTACACAAAGCTCGCCGAGCGCTTCCACAACTACTACTACGGATACCTCGGACGCGAGCGTCTGGCGACGCTGCCTCCGGCTCCGGCCAATGTTGCGTTGACGCAGGACGTCATTTTGGCGCAGATTCCAGCCATAAAGTCTGCAGGTCCTGAAGCCATGGAATTGGAGGCCCCGCCCAGCCAGTTGCGCGCGGAGAAGAGCCGCCTGCTGGTGAATGCGGGACTGAATGAGTTTGCGGTTCGAGAGTTGCAGGCTGAGATGGGCGGTCAAGGCCCTCGCTGGGCCACCTTGCAGATAGCGCGTATCTATCAGGACGATGGACAGAACCATCGCGCAATCCAGTTTCTGAAGAAGGCTGTGCCGGGTTATTACTCAATGGACTTGCCGCTACTGCCTCGTCCTTATTGGGAGATATTGTTTCCGCTTGCGTACTGGCCGGACTTGCAGAGGAATTCGGCGGCAAATTCGCTTGACCCATATCTTGTAGCTTCGCTCATCAGGCAGGAGAGCGAATTTAATCCTGGAGCGGTTTCGCCCGCCAACGCGTATGGCCTGATGCAATTGCTGGCGCCCGTCGGAAAGGGCGAAGCGAAGGCCATGCACATGAAAAAGTTCTCGACGGCCTCACTGCTTGTGCCGAGTACGAACATCCAACTCGGTACCCACTACTTCAAGGCGATGGTGGCGCAGTACAACGGACAGGTGGAGTACGCACTCGCCGCTTACAACGCGGGTTCAAACCGCGTCGATGACTGGCTGCAGAGCGGACACTATCGCGACGTACCGGAGTTCGTGGAGTCGATTCCGTTCACCGAAACCAGGGAATATGTGCAGGCAATTGTGCGCAACGCGAAGGTCTATCAGAGGCTGTATCCGCACCAGCAGGCGCGCGTAGGTAATTAGATGATCCCGACGCCATCGTTTTTTGTTTCAGATTAAGCCGCCTGCGTCTACTATGCGAGCATCCTGAATCTGCTATACGGAGCTATGCCTAATGCGTTCCGTCGCCATCGCAGCACTTTTATGTTTCTCCATTCCTCAGGTTTTTGCGCAGGTCAAATCATCTCCCGCCGCGGCTATCTCCTACGATGGCGAAGCGGTCGTTATAGAGCAGTTAGAGAGTTCGTTCCGGTACAGCCTTGATGGCACTGGAGAGAAGAACTCTCATATTCGCGTGAAGGTTCAGACCGAGGCTGGCGCACGGCAGTTGAGTGTCCTCTCTTTTCCCTACGCCTCCGCAAATGAGAGAGTCAAGATTCAGAGCCTCCATGTGCTTCATTCCGATGGCACTTCGACGGAGACTCCGGCGACCGATGCAATGGACATGCCTGCGCCCGTAACACAGCAAGCTCCGTTTTACTCGGACCTGAAGGTGCAGCAGATTCCAGTGCGTGGACTGCGCGTTGGCGACACACTGGAATTCAGCGTACTTATTGAGCGAAAGAATGCAGAGTCGCCCGGGCAATTTTGGGACAAGTTCTCATTCACAAAGAACGCCGTCGTGCTCGCCGAAAAGATGACGCTGGACGTTCCCGCCGACAAGTATGTCCAGGTCTGGAATCCAACACTTACGCCCGTCGTCAGCGAGAAGGCGGGAAGGCGCATCTACGAATGGTCGGGCAATCAGCTCAAGCCCACGCCTTCGGGGCAAAAGAAGGACGAAGATCCCGCGGAAGTGGCAACCGGAAAGAAGCCACAAGTCGCATGGACGACCTTTCATACTTGGCAGGAGGTGGGCGACTGGTATCGTGCCCTCGCTGCCCCGCGCACCGTCGCCACCGATGCGATGCGCGCGCAGGCCGATGAGCTTACGCGGCAGGCTCCGACGCCTGAGGCACAGGTGAAGGCGATCTATTCGTTTGTTGCTACGCGCATCCGCTACATCGGGGTTGATTTTGGCGTAGGCAGGTATCAGCCCCACTCAGCCGCCGAAGTGCTGGCAAATCAGTATGGCGATTGCAAAGATAAGGACACGCTGCTAGAAGCGCTGCTGCACGCCAAGGGCTTCTCGTCTGCTCCGGCCTTGATTGGCGTGAATATCGACCTGGTGCCGGAGGTCCCGTCGCCTGGGTTCTTTAATCATGTGATCACCACGGTGACGTTATCCTCGGGCAAGCTCTGGATGGATACCACGACGGAGATAGCGCCGTTTCAAGTGCTGATCTCAGAGCTGCGGGATAAGGACGCGCTCGTGATCCCGGCATCTGGCGCCGCCGCTATTGAGCACACCCCGGCACAGACGCCATTTCCCTTCGTTGACAATTTTGAGGCCACGGCCACGCTGAATGCAGATGGTGAGCTTACCGGGCACGTTGAGGCTAACTTCCGCTCCGACAGGGAACTCCTGGTGCGGACGATTGCCCGCAACATTGCGCCCGCACAGTGGGACAAGGGAAGCCAATACCTGGCCAATGTCCTTGGCTTCAGCGGAACAACCAGCAACTCGAACTTCGCGCGCGCCGACGAGACGGGCTCCCCTATGCACGTTTCCTATGACTACACCAAAAAGCCGTTTGGAGATTGGGACAGCTTGCGAATCGTTCCTCTGTTTCCCGTGCTCACGTTACCTGAGGCTCCGGAAAAACAACCCAAGGAGGCGATCGATCTTGGAGCATTGCGAACCGAGAACTCGATCAGCCGCATTCGTCTGCCGGAGAAATTTGGCGCCAATCTTCCCGACGCAGTCCACGTGAAGACCGCTTTTGCGACCTTTGATAAGACGTACAAGCTGGAAGGCGGAGAGTTGATCAGCGAGAAGACTCTCGTGGTACTCCAGTCCAAGCTTCCGGCCGCCTCCTGGGAGGACTATAAGAAGTTTGGGAAGGATATTTCCCTGGGGAGGGAGTCGTGGGTGCAACTCAACCACCAGTTAACGGTTGAAAGAGGTCCGCAACGCAAGGTTGTGGGGAATCCCGAGGCCGCTAAGCTAATCACGGAAGCGACGGTTCTTGAAGGACGAAAGGACTGGGATGGAGCGCTGAAGAAACTCGACGCAGCCAAGAAGATCAGTGACGAACAGCCTTATCTGTGGAGCAATTACGCCTACGTTGAGATGGCTCAAAAGAAATCGAAGGACGCCAAGAAGCACTTCCGACGAGAGCTCGAACTTCACCCGGACGAGAGCTATGTAGTGACGCTCTACGCGGGACTACTGGACCGCCTTGGAGAGACAGAAGAGGCTCGCACCGTGTTGGGCGAGTTCCTCAAGAGCCATTCTCCGGAACCGGTTAATGCCTTACGACTCGCCCAGATCCAGGCTCGGAGCAGCTTGCCGGAGGCGATAGCAACGCTGCGCAACACCAATAAGTTGTTGCCGGAAAATCACCAGGTTTGGGTCTTGCTCGCCGATTTTCTGATTCGCAATCAGCAAAATGCGGAGGCCGCCGCACTGGCTAAGGAGCATTTGGAAAGCACAGAAGATCCGCTTACTTTGAATAGTGCGGCGTATCTGCTGGCTGAAGCCAATATCGACCTGGCGCTGGCCGAGCAGAAGACGCGGAAAGCACTGAGGATACTGGATGGGCAAACCTCTGCGGCAAGCGTGAGCGAGGCTAATGCGCGCTCATTCGAGCACACAAGTTTGCTGACCGCTACGTGGGATACGCTGGGATTCATCCTGATGAAGGAGGAGAAGTTCGACGAGGCGCACGATTATCTTGAGGCGGCATGGAGAAATCGGTTTAACCAAGAGGTTGGCGCTCATTATGCGCAATTGCTGGAGGCGCAGGGTGAAAGGAATGCGGCGCTGCGGATTTATGAATTGATCCGCGGGCTTCCCGCAACACCGGCAGCGTCTACACAGATCGACGTCGCTGCCTGCATCGAGCGGCTCAAGAAAGCCGGAGCCTCGTCGGACGTTGGGTCGAATGCGACGGTGATTCTGCAGCAAGAACGAGTCTTCAAGATGAAGTTCACGTCACCTTGCCATTCGTTTTGCTCCGCTACCTTCCGGTTGCAACTCGCCGCCGACTCGCCCCTGAGCCTGATGAGGGTAAGCGGCGAGGGTTTGCTCGACGAGGCAAAAGAAACAATCAAGCAATTGACGTTGCCACACCTGGTTCCAAACCATTCCGCTGGGCGCATCCTTCGCGACGCAGTGCTGAGTTGCTCCGCTGGAACCGGGATGTGCGATTTTGTCCTGATGCCGCTCGGCAACATCAATGCGGAGCGTGCGGGGAGCTGAGGCGGTGCTGCAGCCCGACTGCTGTGTTTGAATGATCCAAGGTTCATAGGTAGGAGTTCAAAGGTCAGGCGAAAGACCGCGCCCTCTTGAGTTTCTCTCCCGGGTTTCTTATGGTTCAACCTTGGCGTTTTTGCTGCCGAAGATCAGGTCAATAAAGAGCAGGGTTGCGCCGCAGACGATGGCGCTATCGGCGAGGTTGAAGTCTGGCCACATGTGGTTGCCAATGTAGAAATGGAGGAAGTCGGTGACGCGTCCGAAGAGAATTCGGTCGTAGAGATTGCCGATGGCTCCGCCGAGAACGAAGGCGAGAGCAAGGCCTGTCCAGGTGAATTTTGCAGCGGACTTCCAGAGCATATAGCAGACCACGACCATGGCAATCGTGGAGAAGCCGACCAGTAGCGGAACACGAATGCGCTGCGGCCAGTCGGCAAAAAGACTGAAGGCCGCGCCGGTATTTTCGACGTGCGTGATCGAGAAAAAATTCGGGATGACGGTTATGTTTCCGAAGTTCAATTCGAGGTTTCGAGCGATCAGAATTTTGGTAAGGCGGTCGCCTAGAATGACGACCGCCGAGATGAAGAAATAAAGGAAGCGCAAGCCGGCACGCGACATTATGCGTTAGTGCTCCCCGCATGTTCACCGGCTATAACCACCAAGTTCTTGCTGCAACGCTCGCAGACGGTAGGGAATTTCTGGTCCTCGCCTACGTGAGTTGAGAAGTTCCAGCAACGCTCGCATTTCACGCCTTCAGCCTTGCCAACCTCGAATGCGATGGCCGATTGAGGCGCGCCCTCCTTGACTGAAACCTGTGAGACCACGAAGAATGCCGCCAACTTATCCGCATATTGCGCGAGTCGGGTGTAATCGTCGCCCGAGGCGGTGATGTTTACGCGAGCTTCGAGATTCGCCTTGATCGTCTTGTCATTGCGCAGTTCTTCGAGTTGCCGCAAAGCCATCTCGCGGACGGTGAACAGATACGTCCAATCGTCGCGAACCTTGGTGGCCTGCTCCCGGTCGCGGATTTCTCCGGTGATGTCGGCGGCGTCAGGAAGCATGGCAAGATGTACGCTTTCAGGCCGGGAGAGCATTTTCGGCATGAACTGCCAAGCTTCATCGGCAGTAAAGCTGAGGATGGGAGCGATGAGTCGCAACAGCGCTTCTCCAATACGCCAGAGCGCAGTTTGCGCGGACTTACGTTCACGCGAACTGCGCGGGAAGGTGTAAAGACGATCCTTGAGTATGTCGAAATACTGGGCGCTCAGGTCAACGGCGAAAAATTCGTTAAGGCGCTGGTAAATGCGGTGGAAGAGCATCTGGTCATACCAGGCGCGACATTCCGCGGCGACATCGGCGGTGCGCATCAACATGTACTGATCGAGCGGCTCCAATTGCTCGAAGGGCAGCATGTCTTCGGCAGGCACGAAGCCATGGAGGTTTCCAAGGATGTAGCGGAAGGTATTGCGAATCTTCCGGTAGTTCTCGGCGACGCGGGCCATAAGGTTTTCACTGGCACGAACGTCTTCGCGGAAATCCACCGAGGCAACCCAGAAGCGAACGATGTCGCCTCCCATGCGCTTGGCGATATCGACGGGATCGACCGTGTTGCCGAGAGACTTTGACATGGCGCGGCCGTTTTCATCGAGGGTCCAGCCGTTGGTGGCAACAGCCTTGTAGGGCGACTCGCCGTGGAGGCCAATAGAACAGAGCAGGGAAGAGTGAAACCAGCCGCGATACTGGTCGCCGCCCTCAAGATACATGTCGGCGGGCTTCCATGTGCCGAATATCTTGGGCAGAACGGATGCCTGCGACGAGCCGGATTCAAACCAGACATCGATGATGTCCATCTCTTTATGGAAGGCTGCTCCACCGCAATAGGCGCAACGGGTTCCAGCGGGGAGAATCTCCTCGGCAGGTCGTGCATACCAGGCATCGGAACCTTCGCGCGCGAACAGGTCGATGACCGCGCGGTTCGTGGCAGGATTCTCATGCAACTTGCCGCATCCGTCGCAGAAGAATACGGCGATGGGAACTCCCCAGATGCGCTGACGCGAGATGCACCAGTCCGGGCGCGTGGCGACCATGTTGGAGATACGCTCTTCGCCCCATGCGGGATCCCAATGGACTCCGGCAATTGCCTTGAGAGCTTCGGTGCGCAGAGTTCCGCCGCCGATCTCACCTTCCATGGAGATGAACCACTGTTCGGTAGCGCGGAAAATCACGGGCTTGTGGCAGCGCCAGCAATGCGGATAAGAATGCTCGATGTCTTCGCGTCCAAGCAGGACTCCGCGAGATTTCAGGAGCTCGACGATGGGCTCGTTGGCGGCGAAAACTTTCTTGCCGTTGTACTCAGGGAGTCCATCGCAGAGGTGTCCGCCAGCATCGACGTGGGTTGTGGCATCAATTCCATACTTGACTCCGGTATAGAAGTCGTCTGCGCCATGGGATGGAGCGGTATGAACAGCTCCAGTACCCTGATCCATCGTGACGTAATCGGCAAGCACGCCGAGGATGTCACGATCCAGGAAAGGATGCGCAAAGATCACGCGCTCCAGTTGCGCGCCAGGGAAAGTAGCAAGAACCGTTGTATCGGCTATACCGAGCTTTGTCAGCACGGTTGGCGCAAGTTCGGCGGCAAGGATGTAAACCTGTCCGGTGGCGCTTTCCAGGACGGCCTGGTACTCGGCGCGAGGATGAAACGCGACGGCCATGGAGGCGGGAAGCGTCCACGGCGTAGTGGTCCAGATGATAGTGGAGACCTTGCCTGCGTAGGCGGCGAGTTCGGGCGCAATGGCCGCAGCGTCGCTCTTGAGCGCGTACTTCACGAAGACGCTGGGGCTGGTGTGGTTAGCGTACTCAACCTCGGCTTCGGCCAGCGCCGTGCGGTCATGGATGCACCAGTACACCGGCTTGAGTCCTTTGTAGACCAGACCCTTCTCGAAGAAGGCGTAGAAATTCTCGATGACGCGAGCTTCGTACTCCTTCGTCATGGTGGAGTAAGGATGGTCAAAATCGCCAAAGACTCCCATGCGCTGGAACTGGTCGCTCTGGATCTTTACGTATTTCTCGGCATATTTGCGGCAGGCGCCGCGGACCGCGAGAGGGTCCATTTCTAGTTTCTTACGGCCCAGAGCTTCATCGACCTTGATTTCGATCGGCAGCCCATGGCAGTCCCATCCAGGAACGTAGGGCGAGTCAAAGCCAGCCATGGTGCGGGACTTGACGATGAAGTCCTTTAGGCACTTATTGAGGGCGTGGCCAAGATGGATGGCACCGTTGGCGTAGGGTGGGCCATCGTGCAGAACCCAGGTTGGCGATCCCTGGCGCGATTTTCTGACCAGATCGTAAATGCGAATTTTCTGCCAGTGTTCGAGCATCTTCGGCTCGTTCTGGGGCAGGTTCGCCTTCATGGGGAATTCGGTTGTTGGCAGATTTACGGTTGCCTTAAGGTCCACGCGGGTCTATGTCTCCCATCCATATGCTTGAATCTCTGATTATAAGCCGAGAAACCCGCTAGAGCAGAGCTGCATGGTTCAATCTGCAAGGTGCCCTAATTTATACAAGTTGTACACGGCGACGGCGGTTGGCCCTCGTGAAGGGAATTCCGTGCATCTTGACACCAGATGAGTTCCAGGGGGAATCGCGAGAGGGAATAGTTCATTCTCTTTTTCTTTTCGCAAACGACTTCGCATGCCATTCACGTGGTATGAAGTAAGTAGACGAAACGTCGGTTTGGGGCGAGACGTTCGCCGTACGGTATGCGCATGAGCGAAGAAACGGCCAATTGCACGATCTGCAGGCAGCCTCTCGGGGAGAACGGCCGCTGCCAGCACTGCGATGTCGAGACCACCCATACGTGGACAATCCAGGATTGGCGTCCCCTGCTGACCCTCTCGCTGCTGATCGTAATGGGTTTCTCGTTCACCAGCCTGATCGTGAGCAGTTATAGCGACAAGCGAAGCGCTCTGGCCGCGGAATACACTGCTGCGGGAATCCGAACTATGGACGAGTGGACGAGGGGAGCCAGAAAGAATCCGGCTCCGGCCGTCGACGAGTTTGAGGCTGCGCTGGTTTATTCTCACGACGATTTCCAAATCCAATTGAAACTCACGGACGCGCTGATGGCCACGGGAGCGGCCAGCGAAGCGCTCGGGCAGTTGCGCGCGCTCCGGGATCAACACCCGGGGAATGCGCTTGTAAATCTGAAACTAGCGAGGCTGGAAGGCCGTCGGCAGCACGTGGACGAGGCGCTGCGTTATTACCAGAACGCTCTCGAAGGGGAGTGGCCCGATCACACGGACCCCGTGCCGCAGCGAGCGGGCGTGCTGTTTGAAGCAGCGGAATTCCTGCTGTCGCTGGGAAGGCATAAAGAGGTGGAGGGAGCGTTGCGGTCGCTGGCGGCAGTTCTGCCGAACTCTCCACCTGAGCAGGAAAAGCTGGCGAGCTTATATCTGCGTAACGGGAACACGGGACGAGCCCTGGATATCTATCGGGAGCAGTTGACCATCGACGCGAAGGATACAACAGCCCTTCTTGGTGCGGCGCAGGCCACCCTTGCCGGTGGCAGTTACACGGCAGCCCGGCGATATGTGGAAGAAGTGAAACCGGGAAGCGCTGAATCCCGGGAGCTGCTGGCAAAACTAGATCGCATGGAAGCGCTTGATCCGTTCGCGAGGTCTGCCACGGGACGAATCCGCACGGAGCGGACATTAGCGGCCTTTCGTATTGCCGCCGAACGGCTGGCTGGTTGTGGAGTGCCATTTGCGCAGGCGCTGGTGGGCAATGTCGGAAGTCCAGCAAGCGCAAATGAGAAGGATCCCGAGCAATGGAGCGGATTTGCAAAATGGGCAGAGCAGCTCTCGCCTATGATGAACGAGCGCAAGTTACGAGGCCGGGACGACGTAATCGAGAGTACGATGCGATTTGCGTTTCAGGCTGAGATGGCCGCCCAGAAGGATTGCGGGAACCCGACGCAGGATGACGAGGCGCTGCTGTTCCTGGCTCGCGAACGGATGGGGGTCAACCAATGAAGCCGCACAGCCCTCGCAGCCGTGAGTCACTGCTAAAACTGATGGCCACCCCGGTGCGCCGGAAATACTTTGAAACCCTGCGCCGGATGCTGCTGCCTCAAGGGCTGATTTCGATTCGCGAGGAACAGTTTTTTCTGGTGTTAGCGATTGCCATTGGGATACTTGCCGGATTCTGTGTCGTCATCTTCAGAATTGCAATTGGGGCGGCGCGTCTGTTGCTGCTAGGTGGCTCCATGCACCCGGGCTTTCCGCGCGTAGTGCTGGTTCCTGCGTTGATGGGACTGGCGATTGCCGTGGCGGCCGTGCGGTTCTTCCCGCGGGTTCGCGGCAGCGGGGTAAACCAGACCAAAGGCGCTCTGTATATCTACGATGGCTATATCAGCGCTGAGACGGTGGTTAGCAAATTCATCCTTAGTGCGCTGTCCATTGGCAGCGGACAGTCGTTGGGGCCGGAAGATCCCGCGCTTCAGATCGGCGCAGGACTGGCCTCGGCGCTGGGACGCTGGCTCAAGCTCTCGAAGGAACGGCTCCGCCTGATGGCCCCGGTTGGGGCAGCGGCGGGCCTTGCGGCCGCGTTCAACGCTCCCATCACGGCCGTATTGTTTGTCATTGAGGAAGTAATCGGGCGCTGGAGCGCCGGCATACTAGGGGCGGTGGTGCTGTCCGCCATCTCTAGCGTGGTAGTAGAACGTTGGTTCCTGGGGAACGAGCCACTGTTCCGGATTCCGCAATATCGCCTGGATCATGCCGGTGAACTGATTGCTTACGCCATACTCGGCGTGGTTGGAGGCGTAGCGTCGTTGGTTTTTGTGAAGACCATAAAGAACCTGCGGCCTTGGCTGCGCCGCCAGCCGCAATGGTCGCAATACTTGCAGCCGGGCGTAGCAGGACTCCTGATCGGATTCATTGCGATCTGGTATCCACAGGTGATGGGAGCGGGATACGAGTGGATCGATCTCGCCATGCACAACCGGTTCCCATGGGAAGTGCTGGGAATCCTCGCCGGGCTGAAGTTGCTCGCGACAGCCTTAAGTTTCGCCACCGGCACACCCGGAGGCCTCTTTGCCCCGGTGCTATTTATGGGCGCGATGCTGGGCGGATCGGTAGCGATGCTGGAGCAGCAACTGTTTCCATCGATCGCGGTGCCGGTGGGTGCCTATGCGCTAGTGGGTATGGGAGCGCTGTTTGCGGGAATTCTGCGTGCTCCGATGACCTCGGTGTTCATGATCCTCGAGGTGAGCGGAAATTATTCGATCATCCTGCCTGTCATCATCTGCAACACAATCTCTTACGTGATCTCGCGCAGCTTCCAGGAGGTCCCGCTGTTTGATCTCCTCTCGCGCCAGGATGGGCTCGACCTGCCATCCCTGGAAGAATCGCCCGAGCAGGCGATTCTGGTAGTGGAGGATGCCATGCACCCGATCTTGGGGCGGGCGCTGTTGGGTGATGAGGCCATCGCTTCGGCCCGGAACATTGTAGCCAGCACGCAAGATGCCCACTTCCTGGTATCACTGGGTGACGGCCGCTGGAGCGTACTGAGCCGCGAAACATTGCTTGACCCAGCCAGCGACCAAGGTGCGCCGGTGCGCGCCTTGGTCCGCGTCCGGGTGCCGCGACTCTATCAGGACCAGTCGCTCGACGTTGCCCTGCGTTTCATGAAAGACCGACCCATGTTGCCGGTCGTGCATCGCGGAAATCTGGATCTACTGATGGGCGTGGTCAGCGTGGAAGACATCCTTCGGGCCTATCGAAAAGCGGGCCTCGCCGAACCAGAGAGGGCTGAGGTTTCCTAGGGCAGCGGCAAACCCTTGGGCTGAAAGCTGCTTCCAATAATCAGAGTTGAACAATCATCATGCTGAAAGTGGAAATCTTGCGGGGTGCGCACGAGCTGGACCGTCTGAAGTCGCGCTGGACATGGCTGGAATCGCAAAGCAACTGCACCCTGTTCCAATCCTACGAGTTGAATCGCAGGGCCGCGGCGTGGTTCTCCCCCCGCGAGACGCCGAATGTAGTGGTGGCCGAATCGAATTCCGCGATGGCGATCATTCCCGCGGTAAGACGCGAGAGGGAACTGGGACTGATCGGCGAAACCCTCTTTGATTACCGCGACGTCCTTAGCGCAGGTGAGCCCTACGCTCTGGAGCATGCCTGGCGAGAGTTGGCGCGGCTGGAGATGCCATTGGAGGTGACTGCGTTGCGAGGCAGCAAAGTCCGGGAGCGCTGGAAGTGCCTTGAACCAGCGGAGTTCTGCAACGCGCCGGCAACCCTCAACAGGGATATCACCGCTGAGGAATTTGTAGCCCTCCACGGCAAGGCCGCCAAGGCCAGCCGGAGACTGGTTCGCGAAGGGCTCCGTTTGGTACGGCACGACAGAGAACTGCAATCAGTAGCCGAGTGGGTTTACCGCCGAAAGGCCGAGTGGAGCGGGGAGAGCAAGAACCTGTTTCTGGATAGAGATCGGCAAAACTTCATGTTACACATTATTAAAAATAATATAATAGATTGTAATATATGGAGTTACGTGGATGCATTGTGGGGGATAGCTGCGGCTCTTGTGACGTTCCGGTACGGTAATGTCCGGCACTACTACACGATTCATCACGATGTTCGATGGGAGAGGTTTTCGCCTGGGCAGGTTTTGTTGTTCGACGTCACACATGAGTCGCTGGCAGAGGGACTGGATGTTGACTTCATGACCGGCGAGTACCCCTACAAGAATCGCTTGGCAACGGCGATGGTTCCACTCTTTCGAGTGGCGGGAACTGTGGAGCAAATGTCATTATGGAGTGAAGGGGAGCCGTGGCGGAAGCGACCAGCCGCCTGACTTGGAGGAAAATGAATGCCCGATCCGGCACAACAGTTGCAAGCTATTTACCTTGCAGGGTTTGAGATTGAGACCTTTGACCGTCTGCCCAACACAGTGGGGCTGGCGAAGGGGAGTTGCATCGCCCTGGTGCAACCGACGATAGAGGGGCTGAAGTTGATTGGCCAGCCCGGATGGCACATGGGGGAAATCCTGGGCGTGCTGGTGGAGCAATCTGGCAAGAAGGTGTTTCAAGCCAAGAGCGAATTGGTTGAAGCTACCCCCGAACGTCTGGCTGAGCTTGAGAGCTTTCGCAATCAGCTGGAAGAACTCATGTCGCCGCGTGCGTAAGTATCCCTGTATCAGTTCTGCGCCTTGCTGAAGCTAGACTGGCAGGGGCTCATTGCTGCCATAGAGCACTACCTGCGATTGAAAAAGCGTACCTGCAATCCGATGCATGACCGCAATGAGTAACTCCTGGTCGGCAAAAACTTTGACCAGCGGGGCTTCGGAGAATTCGGGCAGGTTCACGGTGCGCCCATTGCGGATCGCCGTTATCACCTCGCGGGTTGCCGTGACCGAGGGGAAGAGAGAGAGAACTTGGCGGGGATGGAGATAGGGTGAGGGATGAAGAGGAGCGGCAGGAATTACCCTTTTCGTGACATTGTCAGAATATACATTATCGGACATTGCCGTTTGCTTAAAACGCCTTCGTTCTACGCACTCAGTTAGTTCGCGCTGATAGCTCGCCAACCCATCTAGGCTCACTGTTTGGGAAAGATTAAATTCCCCAGCGACGGTACGGCGCAGTTGCGTGAGATGGGCCCCACATCCAAGAGCCTGGCCGAGGTCGTGGGCTAGCGAGCGGATGTAGGTTCCAGCGGAAACTTCGGCGACGAAACGGGCGCGACCTCCGCAGACGCTCTGAATTTCAAAGCGCCGAATCTCAACTTCAACTGATTTCATTTCGACCGGTTTGTCTTTTCGTGCAAGTTTGTAGGCAGCAACGCCGTTGATCTTCTTGGCTGAATAAATAGGAGGCAGCTGCTGAATTCGTCCAGTGAAGGCCGGAAGGTGGCGATGGATCTCTTCCATTGTGGGTTGCACCTCCGAAATCGGCCCAACCGGTGATCCCTCGGCGTCATAAGTGTCGGTTGAGAATCCGAAACGCATCTCCCCCTCATAGACTTTCGAGGCATCGGTGAAGAACTGGGCGAGCCGCGTAAACCTTCCTAGCACGAGCGGTAGAACCCCGGTAGCCATGGGGTCGAGGGTTCCGAGGTGGCCGACGCTACGCTCGCCGGTGATGCGGCGGACATGGTTGACAACGTCGTGAGAGGTGAAGGCGGCGGGCTTATCCAGAACAAGGATGGCATTGATCATTCCTCTCCATGGTCAAGGAAAGCCCGCTGGCGGTCAACCTCTCTGGGCCTAAACTTCCCGGATTCTAAAAATGCCGTATGATGTGAACTCCAACTCAGGCAAGTAGACGACAGATGATTCCCCTCAAAGACGATACGCCCCGATACTCAACGCCGCTGGTCAACTATTTTCTGATTGCGGCCAATGTGGTGGTGTTCTTCTTCGAGAATTCGTTGGACCGACGTTCGGAAGCGGAGTTCATCAACGTTTTTGGGTTGATTCCGGCGCGCGTTGCCGCCGTGCTGGATCTGGCGGTGCCGCACGCGCACATGCTCGGGCATCCGCTCTCCCCGGCATTTGCGTTCGTGCCGATTATTACCAGCATGTTCCTGCATGCGAGTTGGATGCACATACTATTCAACATGTGGTTTTTGTGGATCTTCGGACGAAATCTTGAAGAATCACTTGGACATTTTTCGTATCTCGTCTTTTACTTTGCCTGTGGCATCGCCGCAGCGATCGCGCAGATTCTGTCTGACTTCGGCTCCATCCTCCCAATGGTCGGGGCCAGCGGTGCGATTGCCGGGGTGATGGGCGGCTACTTCGTCCTGTATCCGCGCGCTCGAGTGTTGATGTTGGTTCCCTTCTTTTTCGTATTCTTCCTGTGGCTCCCTGCCTGGGCGGTACTCGGCTACTGGTTTGTGCTGCAGTTTCTGAGTGGGGTTGGAACGGCTCTGGTGATGTCTGGCCGAAACGCCGGTGGGGTCGCATTCTGGGCGCATGTGGGCGGTTTCGTCGCAGGAGTCTTGCTGGTCCGTCTCTTCCCTGCCCGCATTCGCCGCTATCGCTACAACCACTAACGCGGTTCCAGAGCATCGGTGTCCGAATCACGACGGACGTTCGATAACTCACCCGGCAAACCCTTGAGCCGCGCGAAGGCCAGTGCCTACTTTGGCGCTTGCTTTGACCTTGTCAAGCGAACATTCTCGTCGATTCCTCCCAAGCATCTGATCCTAAGCAACATAGAGTTCGCCCTCCAATGAGGGGATTGCCTCTCAAAATTGCTATCCTGAAGATAGAGGGATACACGGACACCGGATTTTGAACTCGACCTTGAACCTTGCGAAACTTTGCAGACCTCGCGAAACCTTCGAACTAACCCCTAACCCTTTTATATTCAAATTTTTACCGGGATATATAGGGGGGGTAGGGGTGTGCCGGTAGCCCACATCCGGCAGGTGCCCCGCATCTGCCGGAGTTAGATGTGGAATTGCAAATTGCGCGAAAGATCAGAGCGCGCCAGCTGAAGGCGTGAGGACAAGTTCGTCGATGTTTGCGTTCATGGGCAGGCTGACCGCCAACGCCACGGCCTCAGCAACAGTGCATGGAGACATCATGCGGCGCCTTGGTGCTTCCGGCCAGAACTGCTTCCATATCTCTGTGTCCGTAGCTCCAGGAAGAAGCGCGACGACGCGAATGCTGCGCGGACGAAGCTCCTCTCGGAGGGTCTCGGTGAACGCGAACAGGCCGCGCTTCGAAGTGTTGTAAGCAGACATACCGGGAAAGACAGTTCTAGCGGCAATGCTGAGATTGTTGACGATCACACTCCCCTTTCCGAGGAATGGGAGCATGGACTGGGTAACAAGAAACGTGCCGTGCAGATTGGTTTCAATCACATCGCGCCACGTGGCGAAGTCGAGCGACTCTATGGGCTGAGTTGGGCCGGCAACGCCTGCGTTATTGATCAGCACATCGAGGCGTTTGCGCTTGCCGACGAGCGAAGCAAGCTGGGCCACCGCTTCCGGATTGCGAATATCACAGGACAAGGCGGTCGAGTTTGGCAGGCGCGCGGCAAGTCGATCCAGCGAGCGCTGGTCGCGCCCGGTGAGGATGAGATGAAATCCGCGTTGGGAGAGCGCCTCGGCGATGGCTAGACCGAGACCGCGGGAGGCTCCGGTGATAAGAGCGAGTTTGGCACGTACAGGCATGGTGAGAGAGTAGCAGAACAGCGGCTCCCTCAGCGAAAGCTCCACTTCTGTCAATGACGACAGAAATAGGCACCTGACCAGAAGGATGGAGCGCCGAGAACTCTAATCCTCAGAAGCCGTTGGGGGTCTTCTGGCGAAGCAGCGATAGGAACTCGTTGCGAGTTTCCGGCTGCCGGAAAACGCCGAGCATAGCCGATGTGATGGCTGCGGAATGCTGTTTTTCAACGCCGCGCATCATCATGCAGAGGTGGCGGGCCTCAATCACGACGCCGACTCCCTGCGGCTGGATGGTCTCTTGAATGGCCTCCGCCAGTTGAGTTGTCAGGCGCTCCTGAACTTGCAGGCGGCGGGCAAAGACCTCAACCAGCCGGGGGAGTTTGCTCAGCCCGATCACTTTGCCGTTGGGAATGTAAGCGATGTGCACTTTGCCGAAGAATGGCAACATGTGATGCTCGCACATGCTAAACATCTCGATGTCCTTGACGATCACCATCTCGTCGTAATCAACGGTGAACAGGGCCCCGTTGAGTACGTCGGCGGGACGCTGCGCATAGCCGTGGGTGAGGTACTCCATTGATTTCACTACACGCCGCGGCGTAGCGAGCAGGCCTTCGCGCGATGGATCCTCACCGATGCGGGAGAGCAATTCGCGAACGAGTTCTTCGAAGCTGGCATGCTGGAGGTCGTCAAGTTCGTGCTGTTTTGGCTGGCTCATCGGTTTGCTGGCAACGGCTCTCATTCTCTCTCTCTCTTCCCGAACAGTTCTGAGCTTATCGTCTTGGCGACAGGGCGCCTGCATACTCGAAGGAATTATTTGCAGTCTCTTCGATACGGATACCTTCAAGATGAGCAGGCAGCGGCACACGGTTCAAGATCTGCTGAACACAGATTGCAAGGTTTTCCGTAGTGGGAATCGCGTTGCTAAATTCCTCAAGCTGATTCAAATTCTGGTGGTCGAAGCGGTCCAGTATTTCGTGCGAGACAACTCCGTCAAGCAAAGCTAGATCGCACACCATGCCCGTCTGGGATGACACGGGGCCGCTGACGGTGACCTCAAGAAAATAGTTGTGGCCGTGTCCGTGAGGGTGGTTGCATTTGCCATAGGTCTCAAGATTGTCAGTGTCGCCCAGCGCGGAATTGTGGAGCCGATGGGAAGCCACAAAAAGATAGCGGCGGGTTAGATAGACCTTCATCGCTATTCTCCGTAGTAGTCCACAAATAGATCCGGCTGCTCATAAAGACGCACGCGATGCAGTTTTACGACTCGGAGCTTGGACTCAAGACGCTTCCAAATGGCCACCGCCAGGTTTTCGGTGGTTGGAATCTGCGCGGCGAACTCTGGAACTTCCAGGTTAAGATGGCGATGATCGAAGTCGTCGAGAACCTCGCGGTTCAAAATGTCCTTTAACTCCTTGAGGTCGATGACAAAGCCGGTGGCAGCATCGACTTCACCCGCTACGGTGACTTCCAGCGTGTAGTTGTGGCCGTGTCCATTGAGATTGGCGCACTTGCCAAAGACGCGCAGATTCTCCTCTGGAGTCCACTCCGGGTTGTGATAGTAGTGCGCGGCGGAGAACTCAGCCTTACGTGTCAGATAGATCATTGCAGGCGCTCTCTGTAGAAAAGGAAAAAATCATATTACAGCTACTTTGGATTGGATGCCGCCGGGTGCGCCGCCGCTCCAACCGTGTTGTAGGCACGTCCCCGCCAGGTAACGCTTCCCTCTTCATGGGCCTTTGCCGACGCACGCAGTAGGTTGGCAAAAGGACGCAGACCGAAGATCGAGAGAAGCGTAGGCACGAAAGGAAAGTGCGCGTGCGCAACGCGTGTATAGAAAACGGCAGCATTCGTCAAGGTGATAAACCAAAACAGCGAGATCATCGCAGGCAGGAACCAGTCTCCAGAAGCGTTGCGATGCGAGAGATAAAACAGGGTCCAGCATGGTGCCAGAATGAGCGAAAAAAGCAGGCGGTTGAATTCCCGGGCACGCCTCTTCGCGACTTCGCGGGGATTGGGAAAGAGCAGCGCGAGATTCTTTATCCAGCCGAGGCGCAGTTCATCCCATGAGTTGTACATGCGGGTGCGCACCAGACCGCGGCCGAGCCGGAATCGGATCGTGCGGCCCTGCTGCTTGTAGCGGCGCGCCAGGGCAACGTCATCAAGCAACTCGGCAGCGACGGAAGCGAAGCCTCCGATGCGGCGATGTACTTTGGCGCGAACCAGCAGGTACTGTCCGTTGGCTGCGGCGTCGGGTAGCGCTGGATCACTGACCCGTCGCGGGCTGTATTGCAGCGCCAGTTCGCCAAAGATGACGGGCATGATCAACTGCTGACGGATTCCGGCGAGAACCTGTTCGGGCGAATAGGAGAGCAGATCTGCCTTGTGCCGCGCGGCCTCAACAACTGCTGCGGCAAGAGAGCCTTCGAGATGCTCGGTGTCGGCATCAGTAAACAGCAACCACTCACCGCGGGCAGCTTTCTCTCCCACAACCAGGGCATTCGCCTTGCCCGTCCATTTCTCAGGCAAAGGCTGTGGCGCGTCGATGACGCGAACCTCAATGAGGTCGCGATTGAGGGCCAAAAAGGGGCATTCGCGAGCGTGGGTGAAACTCTCCGCAATGGTGCGGGTACGGTCGGTGGACGCGTCGTCAACTATGAGAATTTCAAAAGGGATGCCATTCTGCAGCACCAGCGAACGCAGGCAGCGATCAAGATTAGCCTCCTCGTTGCGGGCGGGGATGATGACGGAGACCGTGGGAGAAGAATTAGGCGAAATGGCCGAGTCCATAATTGGTAACTTACGGTTATTATAAGGGACGTGAACTTCTACAAACGAATTGCGACTCTTTTGGCGGCGGCGGTGCTGGTGTTTGCGGTAGCCTCTTGCCGCAACTCTGAACCAGCCAAAATTGGCACGACCGCCCCTGACTTCACGGTGAGCGACGGCCAGAAGACTGTGCGCCTCAGCGAGCTACGTGGTAAGCCCGTGTTGCTTAACTTCTGGGCCACGTGGTGTCCGCCATGTGTGCAGGAGACGCCCGCACTGGTAGCGCTGCAACAACAGTTGGGAGACAAAGTAGTTATCCTCGCCGTGAGCATGGACGAAGATGCAGACGCGTACAAGGCATTTACTGCGAAAAGAATGCCAGGCCTCTTGACCGTGCGCGATCCCGACAAGAAGTCGAGCGCGCTGTATGGGACGTTCGCTTATCCCGAAAGCTTTTTGATCGACAAAGATGGAAAGATCCAGCGGAAATTTATTGGCGCGGTGGAGTGGACTTCGCCAGAGATGATCGAGTATTTCAAAAAGCTTTAAGCCCAAGTCTTAGATTTTCAAGGTTTCAAAGTCAAGAACTCAGGGTGCTTGCTTTTGTTTCTAGCCTTGAAACTCCGGAACCTGCAAAACCCTGAACCCATGCCGAAGAGAGGTTCTGCCATGTCCGATGCCGATAATGCCGTTACCCTGTTCGATAAGTTCAACTGCGCTCAATCTGTATTCGCCGCCTGCGGCCCCCGTGAAGGAATAGACCAGCGGACGTGCCTCCTAGTGGCTGGAGCATTTGGGGGCGGCATGGGCCGCATGGGAGAAGTCTGCGGTGCGGTGACCGGCGCACTGATGGTGCTTGGTATTCGCACCGAAGGAATGGCAACAAATCCTGAGCAGGCGCGAGGACCTTTATACGAGCGGGTGAATGCATTCGCAGACGCCTTCAAAGCGCGAAACGGAAGCATTTTGTGCCACGAACTGACGGGTTGCGACTTGCGCACGCCAGCAGGGAATGCTGACTTTAAGAGCCGCGACCTTCACCACACGCTCTGCGCGCGATTAGTGAAGAGCGCCGTGGACTTGCTTGTAGAGAAATAAACTCGCCAACTATTTTGGGGCAGGAGTGGTTGAAACTTCCGTTGCCTGCTCCACGCGATATCCGTGAGTCTGCAGCTGCTTGAGAATTCCTTCGCTGCCTACGACGTGCGCTGCGCCGACCACCATGAAGCACTTCTCCAAGGAAGATTGCAGGCATTTCTCAAGCCGCGCGGTCATGGGAGGATTGCGCTCTTCGCGGAGGCGGCGGCCAAACGCCTTTTCCTCTTCGCTCTCGCCCTCATCCCAACTCGCTATGAGTTTATCGAGCTGATCGGCTCCGCCCTGAGTCCAGAGAGAAGCGATGCTGGCAAAGTGATCGTTCATGCTCGCCGCTTGCGTGATGCTCCGGGACAAGCTGGCGTCCGATGCCCGTTCCGGAAATTCAGCGAGTAACATGACTTGTCGTTCGGCATCTTCCAACTGCTCGACGCGCTTGTCGCCGGCCTTGTTTAAGAAATACATGTCGATGCCTTCGTTCGGATCCAAGCCAGCCTTGGACATGGGAAGCATAGTCACCGTAAGGCCCACCATCCATGGACGATACTTGGCGAATGCCTCGGACGGAATATCGTAGCCGCCGAGAAACGTATCGAGTTTTGCGCGAGTCTCCGGAGAGATGTGCTTGAAGAGGTCGTCGCCATCAGGGTAGCTGCCGAGGGAAAGCATGAGCTGCTTCATCTGCTCGCGATCCACTTTGGGAATGTCCACTTCAACGATCAGCACGGAAGAGGCAGCGAAGGCATTCTCCATGACGGATGGGAGCGGATACATCGACTTGTCGCCAAGGTGTACGGAGCCAACCAGGTAGGCAGTGTTCGCCTTGGACGAGATCTTCCACATGAAAACGGGCGCGCCGGGCTTGTAAGCGCTGGACTGCGCAAGTCCGGATATCGAAATGAGTGCAACTAGAACGGCGAGCACCAGACGCGGAATACGAACCCGACTTCTCATCGCAACAACTCCTTTTCGAGTGACTGAAGTCCAGCATCTGAAATGCCACTCGGGGGAATGCAAAATCTTTGGGCTTGAGCGGCCCACCCACAGTGGCTATCATGTTCCACATATTTACCGGCGGCAACATCCACGATGCGATTCCCGTACTATTCAGTGCCAGATCAAAGCCGCTATGAGGAGGCATCTCCGTGAAACCAACAATTGCGATTATATCGATGGGAGAAATGGGAGCCGCAGTTGGTCGGGCCCTGGCCAATGGAGGAGCGCGAGTCATCACCTCTCTGGAAGGCCGCTCGCAGGCGAGCGCCGCCCGCGCCGCCAAGGCCGGAGTGGAATTGGTGCATGACGATGGCACACTGGTATCACAGGCGGATTATGTTCTTTCGATTGTGCCGCCCTCACGCGCCGCCGCACTTGCCGAACGCCTGTTGCCGCACATTCGTAGCGCCGAGCGGAAGCCGGTGTTTGTTGACTGCAACGCCGTCGCACCTCTAACGGTACTGCAAATCGCAGCTCCCTTTCTGGCTGAGGATATTCCATTCGCCGATGCCGGAATCATCGGCTTGCCACCTGTTCCCGGCTCTGCCGGTCCGCGCTTTTATGCTTCCGGTCCAGCCGTGGGCAGCGTCGAGGAGCTACGTGCATACGGCATCGACGTGCGGGCGTTGTCGAGCGAGGTTGGCGACGCTTCGGCGCTGAAAATGTCGTACGCGGGAATCACCAAGGGTATGCAGGCGCTAGGTTCGGCGATGCTTCTGGGCTCGGTGCGCGCCGGAGTCTCGCGCTCTCTGTGGCTGGAGTTGCAGCACAGCCAGCCGGACTTGCTGCGGCTGTTTTCTCGCTCTCTGCCCCAAATGTATGCCAAGGCTTACCGCTGGGTCGGAGAGATGGAAGAGATATCCAAGTTTCTCCAGGCCGATGCTGGCGGCTCAGAAATGTTCACCGGCGCGGCGCGGCTTTACGATGATATCGCTCGCGACTATGCCGGAACAGACCGTGAGCGCATCGCGCAGCTTACTGATTTTCTCGACCAGAAAGAGAAGCTGTAGGCGGCGGGTGGATAGTTGTTTATCCCGAGTTTGTGGACGCCGATTCGAAATCAAGCCCTTCTATATTCAGAGTATCAGGCTGGAGAGACGATCCCCTCACTGTGTGACGAAATGGATGTGGAGTGGAATCAGGTAGTTAGGGACTATTCCGGGAGCTAACGGCTTGACATGTAAACCAAGGTTTGCCAGGGATGGTGGATGTACCTATCCATGTGCCCCCCACCCCCTATATATCCCGGTAAAAATTTGAATATAAATGGGTTAGATAGCAGATGCAGTCCCACATTGGCCAAAGAAGGGCGGATGTGGGACACCTACAGTCCTACTTTCAGGATAGCAAAGTCGAGGAGCATTTCCCTCACTTCGGGAAAAACTCTATGTAGTTTGGAATCAGATGGTTGGGAGGAATCGATAAGAATTTCCGCTTGACATGTGTTTGGGGTGAACCCCTTGGGTGAGACAGAAGGTATCTTGACAGGTCGCCGTTGGCTGAAAAAGCGCGTTCATTTTGTTGGTTCTCCAGCAGGCTGGCCATAAGTGTGGTGGGTCAGAAATGCGTGACGCAAATCGGAAGATTCCGTAGGAGGCCTTCGACTCCGCAAGCCGCAACAGACGCGGCTTGCTCCGCTCAGGATGACAGCAGCATTTATTCCGCGAGCTTGTGACGCATCCAATACCGTTGCCGGGGTGGAGGGCACTGCATTCCCACATCTGCTAACTGCGGCAGATATGGGACACCAGCGTCATAAGAGAGATGTGAGCCTCCGAAGCTCATGCGGAAACACGTTCCGCGTGCTTCAACCTGGGGAGAGCCCTTATCGATTTGCCAACCTTCTTCTCGGCAAGGCGAAGCTCATAAAGGCTCTGCAGGTTAATCCAAAACTCTGCGCTGGTGCCGAAGAAGTGCGCCAGACGCAGCGCGGTGTCGCCGGTAATGGCACGCTGCCCATTCAATATTCCGGTGATGCGGTTGGTTGGCACATTGAGCTTGCGCGCCAGTTCGGCGGCACTCATCCCGAGCTCGGTTAGTTCCTCCGCCAAGTGTTCACCTGGATGTATCGCAGTCACTGCCATAACGTCCTCCTAGAGATAGTCAACGATCTCCACGTTTGACGGCCCCGCAGCGCATTCGGGCCATTGAAAACAGATCCGCCACCGATCGTTGATTCGGATACTAAGCTGTCCCTTGCGGTCGCCGGTTAGCGCTTCAAAGTGATTACCGGGGAGCACGATAAGATCCTTCAGCGCGAGAGCCGCTTCGAGACGGTCGAGCTTTAAGCGCGCTGTCCGCTCGATCCCAGAGAAGGCTTTTACCCTTTTCCCGGCTGCGAAGTCACTGGTACGCTTGTCCCGGTAGCTGACGACCATTCTGGAAGGTATCGTGGAAGTATGCGTTACGTCAAGCATAACGATCAACGAATTACGCGCTGTGGCAGAAGCCCCAGAGTTGGAACTGAGCCAACTCTGGGCCACGCATTATAAAAGGGCGCCCCTTTCGAGTAAGCTGCGGTTGCTGTGAGAAGCAGACAACCAAAGCGCGAAGAAAGGAACACCCG
>Ga0181528_10000099_pt1 | contig 81538 bp, 81 predicted proteins | sample PEATcosm2014_Bin_47_FD_119742 | JGI IMG/M metagenome (GOLD analysis project Ga0181528, IMG submission 119742) | Peatland microbial communities from MTU Mesocosm Facility, Houghton, MI, USA - PEATcosm2014_Bin10_10_metaG | ecosystem: Environmental > Terrestrial > Soil > Wetlands > Peat | place...
CAACGCATCGCCAAGACCGGGACGACAGCGCTGCAACCCGGCATGATCGTCTCCAACGAGCCCGGTTACTACCTGCCCGAGCGCTTCGGCATTCGCACCGAGAACCTGCTGCTGGTGGTGAGGACGGAGATCGCGGGGTCAGAGCGCGACATGCTCGGCTTCGAGACGATCTCGCTGGCGCCCATCGACACGCGGCCAATCGAGCGCGAGCTGCTGACGGCCGAAGAGGTCGCCTGGCTCAACGCCTATCACGCCCGGGTGCGCGAGGAAGTCGGACCGCGTCTGGAAGGCGGCGCGCGCGCGTGGCTGGAGGCGGCGACGCGGGCGATCTGAAGCTTGCGCGAGCGTATCCGTCATGCCCGGGCTTGTCCCTGATATCCACGCCGTCGAACTGATGCAATGGTGGAGAATCGAGAAACTTGAAGTTGCAGCCGCCCTGGCGAACTTATCGACCGCCGCGCGTCGGCTCCGCGTGGATGGCCGGGACAAGCCCGGCCATGACGGCGGCAGCGGTGAATAGCCCTTTCCGCGAGCCTTGCCCTACCCCGCCAGCCCCCTGAAATGCGCCACCAGCCCCGCCGTGGAAGCGTCGAGCTTGTCCGTCCCCGCCGATGCGTCGGTGACGACAGGCGCGAGCTTCGAGGCCAGCTCCTTGCCCAGCTCCACGCCCCACTGGTCGAACGGGTTGATGTCCCAGATCGCCGCCTCGACGAACACCTTGTGCTCGTAGAGCGCGATCAGCCGCCCGAGCGTGCGCGGGTTCAGCTCGCGGTACATGATCGTCGATGTCGGCCGGCTGCCGGAAAATCGCTTGTGCGGCGCCAGCCGCGCCGCCTCTTCCTCGGACACGCCCTGCTTCAGCATCTGCGCCTTCGCCTCGTCCGCCGTGCGTCCGCGCATCAGCGCCTCGCCCTGCGCGAGGCAATTGGCGACCAGCAACTGGTGGTGCAGCAGATCCGCGGAGGTCGGCCGCGCCGCCACCAGGAAATCCACCGGCACGATCTCCGTGCCCTGGTGGATCAACTGGAAGAACGCGTGCTGCCCATTGGTGCCCGGCTCGCCCCAGACCACCGGCCCGGTCGCCTCCGTCACGGGCGAGCCGTCGATTTCGACCCCCTTGCCGTTGCTCTCCATCTGCAACTGCTGGAGATAGGCGGGGAAGCGGCCGAGCCGCTGGTCGTAGGGAATCACCGCCTGCGTCGCATAGCCCAGCACGTTGCGGTTCCACACCGACAACAGCCCCATCAGCAACGGGATGTTCCCGCGCGCCGGCGCCGAGCGGAAGTGCTCGTCGACGTCGTGCCCGCCGGCCAGGACCTCCGTGAACAGCTCCGGCCCGATGGCGATGGCGAGCGGCAGGCCGATGCTCGACCACATCGAATAACGCCCGCCGACCCAATCCCAGAAGCCGAACACGCGCCCGGCGTCGATGCCGAACTCGCGCACCTTCTCCAGGTTGGTCGAGACCGCGGCGAAGTGGTCGACGACCGCGCTCTCGCCCAACTGCGCCAACACCCACGCCCGCGCCGAGCGCGCGTTGGTCATGGTCTCCAGGGTCGTGAAGGTCTTGGACGACACGATGAACAGCGTGCGCGCCGCGTCGAGCTTTTTCAGCGTATCGCCGATATCGGCGCCGTCGACGTTGGAGACGAAATGGCAGCGCAGCTGCGGCTGGCCGTAGGGCGCCAGCGCCCGCGCGGCCATCGCCGGCCCGAGATCGGAGCCGCCGATGCCGATATTGACCACGTCGGTGAACGGCTGCCCGAGCGCGCCACGGCTGAGCCCGCCGCGCACGTCGGCGGCGAAGGCGAGCATGCGGGCGCGCTCCTGCGCGATCTCGGGCGCGAAATCGTGGCCGCCGACCACGACCGGCCCGCCGTCCAGCCGCCGCAACGCGGTATGCAACGCCGCGCGCTTCTCGGTCGAGTTGACGAGATCGCCGCGGAACATCGCGTCGCGCTTCGCCTCGACCCCGGCCGCGAGGGCAAGCGCGAACAGCCGCTCCAACACGTCGTCGAACACGCGCTGCTTGGAATAGTCGAACAGCAGGTCGTCGAGATCGGCGTGATATCGCGCGAAGCGCTGCGGGTCGGCGTCGAAGGCGGCGCCGAGCGGCTGCGAAAGGGCGCTGTCGCGGACGGCCCGCAGCGCGGTGAAGGCTTCGGATACGGACGCTTTCATGGCGCTTCCTTTCTTCCGAGGCGGCCGCCTCGCTTCAAGCGGCGGCGACTCTGCCGTCGCACTGTGACGAACGCAACACCGGCTGGCGTGCGTAGCTCCCGCGGCGGCTCAGCCACGAGTGTGCAAAATCTCGCGCGCGGCGTCCATATCGGCGCGCATCGCCTGGGTCAGTGCGTCGAGCCCATCGAACTTCAATTCCGGCCGGATGTGCGAGACGATCTCGACCGTCAGGCAGCGCCCGTAGATGTCCTCGTTGAAGTCGAACAGATGCACTTCCAGCAGCGGCGCGCCGTTGTCGACCGTCGGCCTGACGCCGAAACTGGCGACCCCTTCGAGCCGCCGCTCACCAAGTTTTGCGCGCACGGCGTAGACGCCGAAGGCGAGGCGGTTGGTTGGCTCCAGCGCCACATTCGCCGTCGGCACGCCGAGCGTGCGCCCGAGCCTCTGCCCGCCGCCGACGACGCCGCTGACGCAATAGCGCCGCCCCAGCATATGCTCGGCCCCTTCCACGTCGCCGCGCTCCAGCGCCCGCCGGATCGCCGAGGACGAGATGGCGTCGCCGCCCTCCTGCACCTTGTCGGCTATTTCGACCGCAAAGCCGTAACGCTCGCCGGCGGTTTTGAGAAACTGCGGCGAGCCCGAGCGTCCCTTGCCGAAATGGAAATCCGCGCCGACGACGAGCGCGCTAGGGTCGAGCCGGCTCAGCAGCACCTCCTCGACGAACCCTTCCGCCGTCAGCGAGGCGAGATCGCCGTCGAAACTCAGCGAGACGACGCCGGTCAGCCCGAGCTTGGCGATCTCGGCCGATTTCTGCGCGAACGGCGTCAGCCGGAACACGATCGGACGGCCGGCGAAAAAGTCGGTCGGATGCGGCTCGAAGGTCAGCGCCGCGCTGGGCACGCCCAAAGAGCGCGCGAGATCGCGCGCGCGGGAGAGCACGGCCTGGTGGCCGCGATGCACGCCGTCGAAATTGCCAATGGCGTAGACCGCCCGCCACAGCGCGGGCGGCGGCGCGGCCGGATCGACGGAGACGACGAAGGCGTTAGGCGAATGCAAGGTCGGCCCCTGTTGGCGGGCCGGAGACTTGCCCCGAGCCGGGGCGGCGGGTCAAGCTCGCAAGGCTGCGACTCCTCGTGCTAAACAGCACGACGCAAGCGAGGAGGAGACGAAATGCCCAGCGGATTTTTCGGCGACATAAAGCCGATCGCCTATGAAGGCGTAACCAGCGAGAACCCCCTCGCCTATCGCTGCTACGACGCGACCCGCATGGTGATGGGCAAGCCGCTGGCCGAGTGGATTCGCCCCGCCGTCTGTTACTGGCACAATTTTGCGTGGCTCGGCTCCGACATGTTCGGCGTCAACACCTTCGAGCGGCCGTGGGCGGCGGACACGATGGCGGCGGCGCGGCTCAAGGCCGACGTCGCGTTCGAGATGTTCACGAGGCTCGGCGTCCCGTTCTTCACCTTCCACGACCGCGACATCGTGCCCGAGGGCGCGAGCTTCGCCGATTTCTCGCGCAATCTCGCGGAGATGACGGAATATTTTCAGGGCAAGATGCAGCAGACCGGCGTCAAGCTGCTGTGGGGCACCGCCAACCTGTTCAGCCATCCCCGCTACATGTCGGGCGCGGCGACCAATCCGGACCCCGACGTGTTCGCCTACGCCGCCGCGCAGGTCAAGAACGCCATCGACGCGACCCATAAGCTCGGCGGCGCCAATTACGTTCTGTGGGGCGGCCGCGAGGGTTACGAGACGCTGCTCAACACCGATCTGAAGAAGGAGCTGAACCAGCTCGGCCGCTTCCTGTCGATGGTGGTCGACTACAAGCACCGGATCGGGTTCAAGGGGACGATCCTGATCGAGCCGAAGCCGCAGGAGCCGACCAAGCACCAGTACGACTACGACGTCGCCACCGTCTACGGCTTCCTGCAGCGATTCGGGCTGGAGAAGGAGGTCAAGGTCAACATCGAGGTCGGCCACGCCTATCTCGCCAAGCATTCGTTCGAGCACGAGGTCGCGCTCGCCGCCTCGCTCGGCGTGCTCGGCTCGGTCGACGCCAACCGCAACGACCTGCAATCGGGCTGGGACACCGACCAGTTCCCCAACAACCCGGCCGAGCTGGTCCCGGCGATGTACGCGATTTTGCGCGCAGGGGGCCTTGGCGACGGCGGCTTCAACTTCGACGCCAAGGTTCGCCGCCAGTCGATTGATCCGGTTGATCTGCTCTATGGCCACATCGGCGGCCTCGACGTCTGCGCGCATGCGCTGCTGGCGGCGGCGCGGATGATCGAGGACGGCAAGTTCGACGCCTTCCTGCACGACCGCTACGCCGGCTGGGCCAACCCGAAGGCGCAGGCGATGCTCAGCTCCGACGCGACGCTGGAAGGCGTCGCCGGGCGGGTGGCGACGGAAGGGCTCGACCCCAAGCCGCGCTCCGGCCGGCAGGAATGGGTGGAGAACCTGGTCAACCGGTATTTGTGAGGGGGCGCCCGCTGTCATGCCCGGGCTTGTCCCGGGCATTCACGTGGCGCCGCGGCGGCGCCTACTTGCCGTCCCGGGTCAACACGAAATCGTAGTTCAGCGTATGGTAAGGCTGATCGCGCCGCGACCCGTCCGGCGCGACCCCGGGCTCATGGCGCGGAAAATCCGCGATCAACTGCGGCCGCACGCCGAAGGCGACATCGCAATCCAGATACTGGCTGCCGCGCACGAAAATGTGGGTGCACAGCGGATCCGCCTTGCCGGTCTCGATGGCGAAATGCAGATGCGCCGGCCGCCAATATTTGCCTGTCGTGTTGTTGATGAGATCGCCGAGCGCGGCGTCCATCGGCGCCGGGTAGGCGGTCGGCATCACGCTCCAGAAACTGTAGCGCCCTTCCGCGTCGCAGCGGATGCGCCCGCGCCCCCACATGTTTTCCGGGTCGAAATCGTCCTGCACGTCGTAGAGGCCGCGCTCGTCCGATTGCCAGACATTGACGACGGCGTCGTCGACCGGCCGCCCCGCGGTGTCGAGCACGCGGCCGTGCGCATAGAGCGGCGTCCCCGAAGCGCCGTTGGCGATATCGGCGCCGAGCGGGAAAATCGGCGCGTCGCTGAGGAAGAACGGGCCGATCAGCGTCGGTATGGTGGCGCCGGGCGGCTTGGGTTGCGACGCGGCGAGCACCTGCATCGAAACGCCGATCGAGTCGGAAAGCGCGATGAACTCGTTGCGCCCATCCTTGGTGACCGCGGCGCCGCGAGCGAGAAACGCCATGAACGCCTCCCACTCCGCCCAGGTCACCGCGTGCTCGCAGACGAACCCGTGCAGGTGGTCGATCAGGCCGAGCATCAATTCGCGCAGCCGAGGATTTTCCGTCGTCTCGAAGCGTCGCCGAACATCTGCAAGAATGGCCGCCTGGTTCTCGGCGCCGACGCTGCGAGCGGAGATGTTCACGTTGTCCTCCAAATATCTTTATTTATTTGGCAATACTTGGATTGCCGGCGACCTTGCGGCGCAAATTGGCTGCGTTTCGCGCCGTTGACAAGCCGGAATGATTTGTATCCGAGCAGAAATTCAAACCGCGCCTAGCCCGCGCCGCGCCCCTCCTCCTCCGCCATCAGCAGCGCCACGCAACCGCCGCCGCTGTGCTCGATCTTGCCGGCGAGATCCAGCATCGTCACCGCGACGCGCACCTGCCGCAACGGTAGGCCGGCCACGTCGGCGAGGTCGTCGAGCGAGATCGGCGATGGCCCCAGCAGCCGCTCGACCTCGGCCAGCGCGTCCTGCGCGCTCGGCGCGAATATCGACCCCGCCGCCTCGTCGAACGCCTGCGCCGGCCGCGCCCGCGGCGCCATCTCGGGATCGACGCCGAGCAGCGGCAATTCGCCCCACAGCGGTTCGCTCGGATCGGCCGGGTCCTCGCGGAAGATCGCGAACGGGTCCTGCGCCCGCACTGGATTCAGCACGTCGAGCACGTCGTCGACCCGGGCGCAGATCTTCGCCCCCTCGCGCAGCAGGTCGTTCGCCCCTTCCGCGCGCGGATCGAGCGGCGAGCCCGGCACCGCGAACACCTCGCGGTTCTGCTCGCCGGCGAACCGCGCCGTGATCAGCGAGCCCGAGCCCCGCGCCGCCTCGACCACCACCGTCCCCAGCGCCATTCCGGAGACAATGCGGTTGCGGCGGGGAAAATCGCGCCCGCGCGGCTCCCACTCAATCGGCATTTCCGACACCACCGCGCCATGCTCGCAGATCCGCGGCGCGATCGGGATCGCCTCGGGGGGGTAGATCTTGGCGTGCCCGCCCGCCAGCACCCCGACAGTTCCCGTCTCCAGCGCCGCCACATGGGCGCGCAGGTCGATGCCGCGCGCCAGCCCCGAGACGACGACATAACCCGCCTGCCCCAACCCGCGCGCTAGCCGGTCGGCGAAGGCGAGCCCCGCGGCCGACGCGTTGCGCGAGCCGACGATGGCGATGGCCGGCTGCTGCAGCGCCTCCTCGCGGCCCTTGTAGGCCAGGATCGGCGGCGGCGCCTCCTCGCTCGCCCTCAGCGCCGGCGGATATTCCGGCTCGCCGAGGGCGACGAAGCGCACCCCGAGCCGCCGCGCCGCCGCCAGCTCGCGCTCGATCTCCTCGGCCGTGGCGATGCGGATATCCTTGCGCGCCCCGCCGCGCCGCGCCAGCTCCGGCAGCGCCTCCAGCGCCGCCTTCGCGCCGCCCGCATGGTTGACGAGCGCGCGAAAGGTGCGTGGGCCCACGTTCTCGGAGCGGATCAGCCGCAGCCAGTCGAACCGCTGCGCGTCGCTCAGCCGCAGGATCGGCGCCTTGGCCATGCTCAAGCCTTCGCGCCGATGCGCGGCTCGGTCCCGCGCACGAGCCGCTGGATATTGGCGGAATGCTTCATCCACACCAGCGCCGCGAGCAGCGCGAACGCCAGCCCCGCGCGATGATCGCCGAGCGCGAAGGCCGCAACCGGCGCCGCGACGCTCGCGACCAGCGCCGCGGCCGAGGAATAACGCGTCGCAGCGGCGACGATCAGCCACACGGCGGCGAACACCAGCGCGGCCCAGATGTTGGCGGCGATGAGCCCGCCGAGGAAAGTCGCCACCCCCTTGCCGCCCTTGAACTTCAGCCACACCGGATAAAGATGGCCGAGCACGGCGCCCGCAGCCGCCGCGAGCCCGGCGGCGTCGGCGTCGGCGGAATAGAGCCTGGCGAGATAGTACGCGACGAGATAGGCGACCGCCGCCTTCGCCGCGTCGAGCAGCAGGGTCGCGGCGGCGAGATCCTTGCGCCCCGTGCGCAGCACATTGGTCGCGCCGATGTTGCCGGAGCCGATCGTGCGCAGATCGGCGGTGCCGGCCGCCTTAGTCAGCAGCAAGCCGAAGGGAATCGAGCCGAACAGGTAGCCGAGGGCTAAGCAGACGGCCGCAACAGCGGGAGAGACGTCGAGCAACATCGGCGCAGCCTAAGCGGGGCCGAGTAAAGCCGCAATGGAGCTGCGGGTTGTTTCGGCCGACTGCGGCGCCGTGTCGGCCCCGACGCCACCGGTCTTGGGCGAGCCGCATCTCGTCGGACCCAGTTCCTCGGCCGCACTCGCTATGCGTCGGATAGACGAATGGAACAGTTAACGGTTTCGATGCGCAGATTTCGCCCGAAATGACCGCCGCCCAAATCAAACTTCGAATAACTTGGATTCAATCTGTATTTCCCTAAGGCGGAACACGTTGTTTTGCCGTCCGTCTGTATAACCATGCGAGATGTATAACCTGGAAAAATAGTCGTTACGACGACACTTCCATTCACGATATGCAAAATTTTCTTGCCTTCCAATCCGTAGCCGTTGTGCGTGGAATAAGCCTCTCCAAATTTTACAACCTGCTCAGAGCCGCTTGGATTGCGAGAGACTCGAACATTGCTCTTTGACATCTGCAGGGTGAGCGTTCGCGAGACGCTCCAGGCCTCGCCAGTGTTCGCGTCCTCACCTGCAATATTATAAGTCACCACCACTATCAAGACTGAGGTTGCTGGATCGGATTTGGAAGGCGTCGCCCCAAACGCCGCAAAAAATAACAGCAATAGTGAGGATTTCTTGGCCGACATGCGCTCAATCCCAGCTGCGCGCGACATCATACACGGGGCCGGATTGCCTGCAACGCTGCCCATCTGCGAGACAGTTTCCGTTTCGAAACCCCGTTGAGAACTGAAGGCCTGGCTCCGTTCCTGCCGGCCGTCAAGCGTGCGCGATCTCGCCCGCAACCAGAGTCAGCTTGACGACCCCTTCGAGCCGCGCCCCGTCGAACGGCGTGTTGCGGCAGCGCGAGCGCAGCCGCGCGGGATCGAGCACATAGGGCTCGTCGGGATCGAAGCGGATCAGATCGGCCGGCGCCCCGACCGCCAGCCGCCCCGTCTCCAGCCTGAGAATCTCCGCCGGCCGCGTCGACATCGCGCGCAGCACCTGGGCCAGCGACACATCGCCCGCGGCGACCAGCCGCAGCGCGGCGGACAGCAGCGTCTCCAGCCCGACCGCCCCCGGCTCGGCCTCGGCGAACGGCAGCCGCTTGGTCTCGACGTCCTGCCCCTCGTGGTCGCTGACGATGACGTCGATGGCGCCGCTCGCCAGCCCCTCGACCAGCGCCCGCCGCTCCTGTTCGCTGCGCAACGGCGGATTGAGCTTGAGGAAGGTGCGGTAATCGCCGACGTCGTTCTCGTTCAGCGTGAGATGGTTGATCGAGACGCCGCAGGTGACGCTTAAGCCCTCGTCCTTGGCGCGCCCGATCGCCGCCAGCGACAGCGAGTTGGAGACGAACACCGCGTGATAGCGCGCCCGCGTCAGCGCCGCGAGCCTGAGATCGCGGTCGAGGATCACCGTCTCCGCCTCGCGCGGCACGCCGGAAAGCCCGAGCCGGCTGGCGAACCCGCCCTCCGCCGCGACCCCGCCCGCCAGGCCGAAATCCTCGCAGAAATGCATTATCAGCGCGTCGAGATCGCGCGCGTAAGTCATCGCCCGGCGCAGCACGCCGGAATGACGGATCGAGTGCGGTCCGTCGGAGAAGGCGACCGCGCCGGCCTCGCGCAACAGGCCGATCTCCGCCATCTCCTCGCCGGCGAGCCCCTTGGTGATCGCCGCGCACGGCAGGATGCGGACGCGGGCGTCGCGCGCGCGGCGCTTGAGAAAATCCACCACGGCGGGGTCGTCGACCGGAGGCGAGGCGTCCGGGCGCGAAACCAGCGTCGTCACGCCGCCCGCTGCGGCCGCCGCTCCGGCGCTGGCGATGGTCTCGCGATGCTCGGCGCCGGGCTCGCCGACGAAGGCGCGCATATCCACCAGCCCCGGCGCGACGACGTCGCCGCCGCAATCGACGATCAGCGCCCCGTCGGGCGCGGAATCGGCCGTCACCGCGGGGCCAAGGCCGGCGATGCGGCCGTCAAGCACCAACGCGCCGCCGGCCGTCTCCCGGCCGCTTGCGGGATCGACGAGGCGCGCTTTGACGAGGGCGATCGGGCGGGACATCGGCTCAGCGCTCTAGCCCCCCGCGGCGGCGCTGTCCATGCGAGCGCTAAAGCCCCGCGCGGTCAACTGCGCAGGCGCCGGCGCGCTTCGCTTGGCGCCGGTTTCCCGCTAAAAGGGCGCGCCAACGAGAGGACGAATCCCCCGTGTCAACGAGCCAATTCGATGTCGTCGTCGTCGGCGCGGGGGCCGCAGGTCTCGCGGCGGCGCAGCAGCTTGGCCAGAGCGGCCTGAGCTGCCTCGTCGTGGAGGCGCGCGAGCGCCCGGGCGGCCGCGCCTGGACGACCACGCTCGCCAACGGCGAGACCGTCGACGTCGGCTGCGGCTGGCTGCACTCGGCGCCGACCAACCCGCTGGCCGCGGTCGCCGAGCGCCAAGGCCGTCGGCTCGACAAGTCGCCGCCGCCGTGGGCGCGTCCGGGCGCGCAGATCGGCCCGCTGGCGGAGCGCATGGCCGGCTTTTCCGACGCCATCGGCGCCTTTCGCCAGCGCGTCGAGGCGCGGCCGAAAGACGCTCCCGACGCCGCCTGCGACACGCTGCTGACGCCGGACGATTCGTTCAACCCGCTGATTGACGCCGTCAGCACCTGGTACAGCGGCGCCGAGCTTGCGAAAGTCTCCGCCGCCGATCTCCAGGCTTTCGAGGACACCGGCGTCAACTGGCGCGTGCGCGATGGGCTCGGCGGCGCCATCGCCGCGCTCGCGGAAGGGCTCGCCGTGCGCTACAACTGCCCCGTGCGGGCGATCGACCGCAGCGGCCAGCGCCTCGCCATCGTCACCGACCTGGGAACGCTGCACGCCCGCGCCGTCGTCGTCACGCTGCCGAGCGACGTTCTCGCCGCAACGCCGGAACTGTTCCGCCCGGCGCTGCCGGAAAAGACCGCGGCCGCGCTCGACCTGCCGCTCGGGCTCGCCGACAAGCTCTACATGGAGCTACTCGGCCCGCACGATTTCCCGCCCGATTCGCGCGCGTTCGGCGCTCTGGCGCGCGCCACCGGGGCCTATCACATCTCACCGCTCGGCCGGCCGCTGATCGAGGCGTTCTTCGGCGGCGAGTTGGCGCAGGAGCTGGAGCGCGGCGGCTTCGGCGCGGCATGGGCGTTCGCCAGCGAGGAACTCGTGGGGCTGTTCGGCGCGGATTTTGGCGCCCGCGTCAGGCCGCTGCAATTCCACGGTTGGCGCTCGGACGTTTACGCCCGCGGCGGATATTCCTACGCCAAGCCCGGCGCCGCCGCCCGCCGCGACGTCCTCGCCGCGCCAGTCGACAACCGCATCTTCTTCGCCGGCGAGGCCTGCTCGCGCGAAAGCTTCTCGACCGTGCACGGCGCTTATGAGACGGGTTTGCGCGCCGCCGCGGACGCCGCCCGCGCGCTCGGCGTCAAAGGTTAGAGCGGCGCCGGCTGCCCTTGTCCCGCGCGGTCGTCTCCGCCTCCACCCGCGCCATCGACAAGAGATACACCAGCAGATCAAAGCCTTGATGCCGGGCCATGCTTTCGAGCTGCCCGATCATGTCGCCAAGATACTCAGCAACGGCGCGCGAATAAACCTCCGCATCCACCGAATCCTCTGGATCGGCGGCGCGTTGCAGCTTAGTTTGTGGGCTTAGCGACTCCGCCAAGGGCCAGGCTCCTTGAATTCGCGAGAACATTGCGCGCGATCGTATCGCAAGACAAGCCCCAAAACGCAGGTCTGCAGAGTCTTCGCCGCCAATTCACGCAAAAACATCGGGCGATTGCAAGTTCATTTCAAAAACTTGGTTCCATTTACATGTGAAATTCCTCGCTCAGCCGCCGCACGCGGCTTCGCCGAGGCGCTGCAACCGGTCCAGCGCGCCTTGCAGAATGTAAGCCGCCGCCATCTTGTCGATCACCTCGGCGCGTCTGGCGCGCGAGACGTCGTTGGCGATGAGGTCGCGCTGCACGGCCGCGGTGGACATCCGCTCGTCCCAGAACGCGAGCGGAATCGGGTACAGGCGGGCGAATTCGCGGGCGAAAGCGCGCGTCGCCTGGGCGCGCGGGCTGTCCTTGCCGTCGAGCGCCAGCGGCAGCCCGATGACCAGCGCCGCGGCCTCGAACTCCCTGGCCTTGCCGGCGAGCGCCTCCGCGTCGCGGCCAAACTTGATCCGTTTCAGCGTCGTCAACGGCGTGGCGATTCGCCGCTCGACATCGGAAAGCGCGAGGCCGATGGTTTTGGTCCCGAGATCGACACCGATCAGCCGTGCTTTCGACGGCAAAACGAGCGCTTCGACGGTCATGGCGGCGGCGGACATGGGGTTCCTCACGGCGGTCGGCGGTCGGCAGGCAGTCGGGAATTCCTGATCGCCGGCAGCGCAATCCTGACTGGCGACCGCTTTCCGTTATGTTATGACCCGCTCCGGGAGGACCAGGAATGAGAATCTGCAACTTCGAAGCCCTCGAGCGCACGCCGCTGCAGCACGATCCCTTCGATTACCTCGTCGTGCCCGGATTTCTGCGCCCGGAATGTTTCGAGCAGGCGCTCGCCGATTTCCCGGAGGTCCCCGGTCCCGGCTCGCATCCCCCCTCCGAGCTGACCATCCACGGCCATTTCGCCGAACTGATCGACGAACTGCGCGGGCCGCTGTTCCAGTCGATCGTCGAGGCCAAGTTCGGGATCGACCTCACCGGCCGGCCGACCATGTATACGGTTCGCGGCTTCGCGCGCGCGAAGGACGGCGCGATCCACACCGATTCCGACACCAAGATCATCACCGTGCTGCTTTACATGAACGAGAGCTGGGAAGACGGCGGCGGCCGCCTGCGCCTGCTGCGCTCCGCGACCGATCTGGAGGACTACGTGGCGGAAGTGCCGCCCGACGCCGGCGCGCTGCTCATTTTCCGCCGCTCCGAGCACTCCTGGCACGGCCACAAACCAACCACGGGGCGCCGCCGCGCGATCCAGCTGAACTGGGTGACCAATCAGGCCGTCGTCGACCACGAGCAGGGACGCCACCGCATTTCGACCAAGCTGAAGAAATTCCGCAGCCTGTTCATGCCGAGTTCAGCGGCCTGAAGGCAGGCTTCGCGCCCGTCTGTGCGCATGCGCAGCCGGTGTTCCCCAGGGGAGGGCAAATGGCGAAGATGAAGTTTGCGGCGGCTGCGGTCGCCATTCTCGTGGGCGGGTTTTGGCTCGCCGACGCTCCGGCGCGGGCCGAAAGCGTGATGCGGGAATGCGGCGCCGAGTGGAAGCAGGCCAAGGCGGATAACAAGACCAACGGCCAGACCTGGCAGCAGTTCCTCGAGGGCTGCAAGACCCGCCACGCTTCGACCGGCGCCGCGGCGCCGGCGCCCGGGCCGGTCGCGCAGCCCGCGCCGGCCGCTGCGCCCGCCCCCGCCACGACGCCCGCGCCGGCCGCCACCACGGCCGCCGCGCCGACCGGCGCCGGCGAGTTCGCCAGCGAGGGCGAGGCCAAGGGCCGCTGCCCGGCGGACGCGGTGGTCTGGGTCAACAACAAGTCGAAGGTCTATCATTATTCCGGCGACCGCTATTTCGGCACGACCAAGCACGGCGCCTACATGTGCGAGGCCGACGCCAAGGCCGCCGGCGACTCCCCGTCCAAGACTCACATCAAGCCGAAAGGCTGAACCCTGACGGAGAGGGCGGCCGCCGCCCTCTCTTGGCCAGGCCGGTCAATCGCCGGCCAGCAGCTTCAGATCGACCATCTCCGCCATCGCCCGATAACCCGCGTCGTTGGGATGCAGGTGGTCGCCGGAATCGAAGTCGGCGCGAATGTGCTTGGGGTTGGCGGGGTCCTGCGCCGCCTTGTCGAAGTCGATGAAGCCGTCGAAAGCGCCCGAGCGGATGAAGGCGTTGATCGCCTCGCGCTTCTTCTCCTTGTCCTCATTGTAATAACCTTCGAACGGCGCGCCTTTGAACGTGTCCTCGAACGGCGTCAGCGTCGCCGCGACGATCCGCAGGCCCGCCATATGGGCGCGCTCGATCAGTTGCTTGTAACCGGCGATGACGTCATCGGCGCTCGGCGCCGGTTGCAGCGGGGCCAGCGGGCTGCCCGGCCAGCCGATATCGTTGATGCCCATCATCAGCACGACGGTCGCGGCGTGCGGCTGCGCCACTACGTCGCGGTCGAAATGCGCCAGCGCATTGGTTCCCATGCGGTCGGTCAGCACGCGCTCGCCGGAGATCGCCTCGTTGAGCACGGAGACCTTGTCGCCATACTGCTTCTGCACCCGCTCGGCGAGAATGTCGGGCCAGCGATGGTCGGCGTCGGGCGTCGAATTGGCGCCGTCGGTGATCGAATCGCCGTAGGTCACGATCGCCCGCGCGCCGGGCGCGGCGTCGACCAGCACTTCGGCGATGAACGCGCGCGCATGCGACGTCGCATCCGGCTTGATGTCGGCGTCGCCGACGTGGTCGCCGGCGGCGATATAGGCGGTCTGCACGCCCTCCCAATGCACCGTGGTCGCCGGCGCCGCCTCGCCGAAATACAGGCTGATGCTGAGGCTCGAAAGCGCCGGCGCGTCGAGATCGACGGGATCGCTGATCATCCGCGCGCCGGGCGGGATCGAGACATCGGCCTTGCCGGCGAAGCTCAGCGCGCGGTCGCTGCCTGACTTGATCCTGGCGCCGCCATCGCTGAGCGCAACATGCGCGGCGGCGACGGGGAGCGCCGCGTCGCCATATTCGTTCGACAGCACCACGCGCAGCCTGCGGCCGCCTACGGAGGTGCGCACGGTCTGGCGCAGCGTCTGCATCCAGAACGCGCGCGGCAGGCCGATGGGAAGCGGAAAATCCGGCGTCCAGAGCGGCTGGACGCTCGCCGACCAGGCGCCGATCCAATCCGAGGACGGCGCGGCGACGGCGGCGGCAGCCGCGAGCGCGGCGGCGGTCAGGGCGCACAAAGAAGCAGCGTGCAAGCGCTTGAGCATGTCTCCTCCCGGCGATCTGTGGCGGACGAATATTCGTCTCGTATTCAGCGCCGCGGCGAGGCAACTCGCCGGCCGCGGCGCCGTCTTGCTTATAGGACCAGGCCGCGGCGGCGCGAACTACACGAGTCCGTGAGTCGCGGGCGCCCGGCGCGCCCTACCCCAGCAAATCCACGAGATGCGGGATCAGCGGCGCATCGGCGGGCGGCATCGGATAGTCGCGCAGCTTCATCGGCGCGACCCATTTCAGCGCCTGCCCCTCGCGGGCCTGCACGAAACCCTGCCACTTGCGGCAGATGTAGAGCGGCATCAGCAGATGGAACTCGTCATAGGCGTGGCTGGCGAAGGTCAGCGGCGCCAGGCACGGCGCCTTGACCTCGATCCCCAACTCCTCGCGCAGTTCGCGGATCAGCGCGTCTTCCGGCCGTTCGCCCGGCTCGATCTTGCCGCCGGGAAACTCCCATAAGCCCGCAAGCGGCTTGCCCTGCGGCCGCTGCGCCAGCAGCACGCGGTTATCGACATCGACCAGCGCGACGGCGACGACGAGGGTCAGCCTCACGAGCGGTAGTCGCCGTTGATGGCGACATATTCCTTGGTGAGATCGCAGGTCCACACCGTCGCCTTGCCCGCTCCGATCCCGAGCTTCACGGTGACGACGATCTCCTGGTTTTTCATATAGGCCGAGGTCGCCTTTTCGTCGTAATCGGGATCGCGCAGGCCCTCGCGGGCGACGCGGATGGCGCCGAAATAGATCTCCAGCCGGTCGCGCTCGGCCATCTCGCCGGCCTTGCCGACCGCCGCGACGATGCGGCCCCAATTGGCGTCCTCGCCCGCGACCGCCGTCTTGACCAACGGCGAATTGGCGATCGACATGCCGATCCGCTTGGCCGCCGCGTCCGTCTCCGCGCCCTCGATGCGCACTTCGACGAAATGCCGCGCCCCTTCGCCGTCGCGCACGACCTGCTGGGCGAGGTCGAGCAACACCTCGTCGAGCGCTTTGGCGAAGCCGGCGAGCCGCGGGTCGGCGGCGTCGGCGATGTCAGGGGCGCCGCGTTTGGCCGCAGCGCCGGTGGCGAACAGCATCAGCGTGTCGGAAGTGGAAGTGTCGCTGTCGACCGTGATCGCGTTGAAGCTGGTCTCGACAGAGCGGCTCAGCAGCGCCTGCAGCGCCGGCGCGGCGACGGGCGCGTCGGTGAACACGAAGCTGAGCATCGTCGCCATGTCGGGCGCGATCATGCCGGCGCCCTTGGCCATACCGGAGATATGCACGTCCGCGCCGCCAAGTTTCATCGTGCGGGTGGAGACCTTGGGGTAGGTGTCGGTGGTCATGATGGCGCGGGCGGCGTCCATCATCGCGTCCGGCCTGGCGGCGGCGACGAGGGCATCGAGCGCGCGGGTGATGCGGCCCGCCTCAAGCGGTTCGCCGATGACGCCGGTGGAGGCCATGAACACCTGATCGGAGGCGGCGCCAGTCGCCTGGGCCACGGCGGCGCCGATCTCCTCGACGGCGCCCATTCCCCGATGACCGGTGAAGGCGTTGGCGTTGCCAGAATTGACGACGACCGCGCGGGCGAGGCCGCCTTTGAGCTTGGCGCGGCACCAATCGACCGGCGCCGAGGGGCATTTGCTCTTGGTGAACACGCCAGCGACCGCGGCGGGGGCGTCGAACAGCGCCATGGTGACGTCGGTGCGCCCGGCGTAGCGCACGCCCGCCGCGACGGAGGCGAAGCGCACGCCCTCGATGACCGGCAGCGCGGGATAGATCTTGGGGGCGAGCGGCGAGAGCGGGGCGGACGCGGCCATGTCAGGTCTCCGGAAGGCGGCGCCGTCTTACTGGGCGAAGCGGCGGTTGGGAAGGCGGGCGAATGCTGCCGCTAGTCAGGAACGCGAAACGTAGCCTTCGTGACCGGTTTGCAGTAATCTCCCACGCGGACCGACTGCGCAGAGTTTTGAAGCGGTATCACGCATGGACGCCGAGATCGAACGTAGGCTGAGCAATATCCTGTCGGCCGATGTCTACGGCTACAGCCGTATGATGGGGGCGGACGAGGCGGGGACGCTGGCGACCCTCAACGCGTACAAAGAGATCATGTTCGGGCTGATCGCCCGCAATCGCGGGCGGTTGGTCAGCACCGCCGGTGACGGCGTGCTGGCGGAGTTTCCAAGCTCCGTCATGGCGGTGCAGACGGCCGTCGACGTCCAGCGCCAGCTTTTCGAGCGCAATCAGAAGCTCGAGCCCGAGCGTCAGATGTGGTTCCGCATCGGCATCAATCTCGGCGACGTGATCGTCGAGCGCGACGACATTTTCGGCGACGACGTCAATATCGCGGCGCGAATTCAATCCATGGCGGAGCCCGGCGGCATCCTGATTTCAGGCACGGTTTACGACCAGATCAAGAACAAGCTGCATCTGAGCTTCAATTTCCTCGGGCCGCAGCGGCTGAAGAACATAGACGCCGAAGTGCCGGTCTACAGCGCAGTGATGCTCGGAACCGCGGGACCGGCGGTCAGCGTCCGAGCGGACCCGAAACCGGCGCCCCCGAGCGGGCGGCGCGAGCTGGTCGCAAGCGCGATCCGCGCCGGCCTCCTCATCGCGTTCCTCGGCGCCATCAACCTGTTCTCCTGGAAGGGCCACTTCTGGTTCCAGTGGCCGGCCCTGGCCGTGCTCCTGGTGTTCGCGGTGCGCGCAACCAAGCATTATTTGCCCGAGGCGGAGCGCTCCCCCAGACGCTGACGCACTCGCCTCCTACCCCAACGCCCTGCCCAAATCCTCGCACAGATCCTCCACGTCCTCCAACCCGACCGACAGCCTGAGCAACCCCGGCCCGATCCCCAGCGCCGCCCGCTGCTCCGGCTTCAGCCGCTGGTGCGTCGTCGTCTCCGGGTGGGTGATCAGTGATTTCGCGTCGCCGAGGTTGTTGGAGATGCCGATGATCGACAGCTTGTTGGCGAAGGCGAAGGCCCCCTTCTTGCCCCCGGCCACCTCGAACGCCACCAGCGTCCCGCCGCCCGACATCTGCTTGCGCGCCACCTCGTATTGCGGATGGTCCGGCCGCCCGGGATAGAACACGCGCGCCACCCGCGGGTGCGCGCCCAAAAACTCCGCGATCCGCTCCGCAGAGCGCGTCTGCGCCGCGACCCGCACCGGCAGCGTCTCCAGCGATTTCAGCATAACCCAGGCGTTGAACGGCGACAGGCTCGGCCCGGTCTGGCGCAGGAAATTGTGGATATTGTCGGCGATGAATTTCTCCGACCCCAGGATGACGCCGCCGAGCGTCCTCCCCTGCCCGTCGATATGCTTGGTCGCGGAGTAGACGACGCAATCGGCGCCCAGCTCCAGCGGCTTCTGCATGAGCGGCGTGGCGAACACATTGTCGACCACCAGCGTCGCCCCCGCCTCATGCGCGATCCCAGCCACCCCCGCGATGTCGATCACCTCCAGCGTCGGATTGGTCGGGCTCTCGAGGAAGCACGTGCGCGTGTTCGGCCGCATGGCCGCCCGCCACGCGGCAAGGTCCGCCCCCTCGACCAGCGTCGATTCGACGCCGAAGCGCGGCAGCAGCTCCTCGACGACATAGAGACACGAGCCGAACAACGCCTTGGCCGCAACGACATGATCGCCCGCCCTCACCTGCCCCATCATCGCCGCCGTCACCGCGGCCATGCCGCTAGCGGTGGCGCGCGCCGCCTCGGCGCCCTCGATCAGCGCCATGCGGCTCTCGAACATCGCCACTGTCGGATTGGAGAAGCGCGAATAGATGAAGCCCGGCTCGTCGCCCTTGAACCGCTTCTCGGCGATCTCCATGGTGTCGTAGAGATAGCCTTGCGTGAGAAACATAGCCTCCGAGGTCTCGTCGAACTGCGAGCGCAGCGAGCCGCCATGGACGAGGCGGGTGGCGGGCCGCAGCGACTTCGGATCGCGGGATTTGCGGGGGCTGGTCATCAAGCGGACTCCTGCACGGGCCGCGACCGGATTTACTAGGAAATCCCGATCTTTTAGCCCTTTGTTTAACGTGGCGGCAAGCCGACCGGCTCAAATGACCACGGGTTCGACAACGGTCTTAGGTCGCGCGGCGGGCGGCGTCAACGGCTCTCGCGCGCCTGGGTTTGCTGCGCGTCAAGCTCCGGCCTCGCTTTTCTTCGCCGCAAAACGCCCTATAGGAAAAGCCATGTCGCGCCCGTTCCGCTCATGACGTCCGACGCTCCCGGCCTGCTGGCGCGCCCGCGCGTGGCGGCGCTGATCCGCGATGGCGCGATCGCCGCCGAGCGCGTCATCGAGCCCTCGCAGATCCAGCCCGCCAGCCTCGACCTCCGGCTCGCCAAGGAAGCCTATCGCCTGCGCGCCAGTTTCCTGCCCGGCCGCGGCGCCGCCGTGCGCGAGCGGCTCGACACCCTGTCGCCCGAGCGCATCTCGCTGGCAGGCGAAGGCGCGGTGCTGGAGAAGGGCATCGTCTACATCGCCCCGCTGTGTGAGCGCCTCGCCTTGCCCGATACGCTCGCCGGCGCCGCCAACCCGAAAAGCTCGACCGGCCGGCTCGATATTTTCGTCCGCCTGATCGTCGACAACGGCGCCGCCTTCGACGAGGCCCCCGCCGGCTACCACGGCCCGCTGTGGGTGGAGATCTCGCCGCGCAGTTTTTCCGTACGGGTGCGCGAGGGGACGCGGCTGAACCAGCTGCGGCTGCGCGCCGGCGCGCGGGTCTCGCTTTCAGACGAGGAGTTGCGCGCCCGGCACACGGCGGCGGCCCTGGTCGACGGCGCGCTGGCGTTGCGCGACGGGCTCGTGGTCCATGTCGGCCTCGCGGGCGCTGACATCGTCGGCTTCCGCGCGGTCAAGAACGGCAGCGTGATCGACGTCGACCGGCCCGGCGCCTACGCAGCGGAGGATTTTTGGGAGCCGATCCGCTCGCGCGGCGGCCGGCTGATCCTCGACCCCGAGGAGTTCTACATTCTCGCGTCGCGCGAGAAGATGCATATCCCCGCCGATCTCGCCGCCGAGATGGCCGCCGTCGACCCCGCGCTCGGCGAGTTCCGCGTCCATTACGCCGGCTTCTTCGACCCCGGCTTCGGCTGGACCCGCTCGGGGGCGCCCGGCGCGCGGGGAGTTCTGGAGGTTCGCGGCCGCGACGTCCCGTTCCTGCTCGAAGACGGCCAGCCGATCGCGCGTCTGGTGTTCGAGCCGCTGGCGGGCGAGGCCGACGCGCTGTACGGCGCGATCGGCGGCTCCAACTACCAGGGCCAGGGGCTGAAGCTGAGCAAACATTTCCGGGCGTGGGGGGAAGGATGAAACCGGCGAGCGCGCCCTCGGCGCTGCGCGTGCAAGCTGTGCTGGGCGAGGCGTATCAGGTGCTGGAGTTCGACTCGGGAACGCGCACGGCGGCGGACGCCGCGGCGGCGATTGGCTGCACGGTGGCGGAGATTGCGAAGTCGCTGGTGTTTAAGGCGGCTTCGGGGCGGGCGGTGCTGGTGGTGGCGTCGGGCGTCAACCGGGTCGACGAGAAGAAGGTGGCTTTGCTGGTGGGGGAGAAGATCGCGCGGGCGGACGCGGATTTCGTGCGCGAGAAGACTGGGTTCGCGATCGGCGGCGTGCCGCCGGTCGGGCATGTCGAGGCGCCGGTGACGCTGATCGACGCGGATCTGCTGCAGTTCGAGACGATCTGGGCGGCGGCGGGGACGCCGAACGCGGTCTTTAAGCTGAAGCCGGGGGAGTTGGAGGGGCTGACGGGCGGACGGGTGGCGGAGGTAGCGGCTCGTTAGACAAACCCCTTGAGCCAATCGACTAGCACTGGCAAGTGCTGCCAGAAGTCGTGCGCGACCACGTCCCAACCGGCGAGGCCCTTGCCGAGTTCGGCGCCGCTCTTGATGACACCGCCGATTTGGTTCAGGGCGCTCGCGCGCTCGAATTCGCGGGTCCGCGCCAGCGACGGGACGCCGACGGGATCGGGCGGCGGCAGTATGACTCCTTCGACGGGCCGCGCATCCTCGGGCGACAGCGCGACAACGGGCGGGACTCGTTTGAGTTGCTCTTGGCCGGCGGAGACGTCGGGCTCGAACACGCTCGGCGTGTGCGCCGTGACCGTGCGTTCGAGCGCCTCGACCGCGTCGAGCGGGAGCGGGGCGGCGAGCTTGCCGCGCGCAATGGCGTCGTAGAGCCGTTCGATTTCGGGATGGAACGGGCGCAGCGACAGATGCTGCTCCTGCACGATGCGCAGTCGGGCGGCGAAGGGGGCCGGCAGGGCGCCCGCTTCGTCATTGTGCAACGCGCGCAAGATGCGCATTTCGCCGTCGGCGAGCACGAGATTGGCCGCTTCCGGGGCCGCCGGCAGATCCGCGAGATAATGGTCGAGAGCGTCCAGATATTCGGATCGCACGTTGTCGAATTTTCGCGCGCGCAGGTCGTCGGCGAGGCGTTGTGCTTGCTTCCGGGCGGCGTCGAGGAAGGCGCGATGATCCTCCGCGCTGGAGGCGTGCGGCAGAAAGGGCTGGTTCTGCGGACCCGCGACGACGCCGATCCGCCCGGCGCCGGTCCAACCGTAGGTGAAGACGGAGGGCATGCCTTCAAGCGACTGGAGGGTTTGCGGGCGGGGCAGCGCCTCCGCGATCATCTGCTCGATCTTGGCGTTGACGACCGCCGGGCCTTCGGCCCAGACGTCGTCGTCGATCAGGCAGATGCGGAGGTCCAGGTCCTCGCGCGTCTTGGCGTCGAGTTCCGGCCAGAGCGGATGACCGGCGAGAACAGCTTCGTACCACGCAATCCAGAAGCCCCAGCGGTCCTGCTCGCGCAAGCCGGCCTTGAGCCGCGTCCAGTTTTCGGCGGCCCAATCGGGCAACGGCGCCTTCCATAGCGGCATTTCAATGAGCGCCGCGACGCCGCTGCCTTCGAGGATGCGCGCGTCGGCTTGGACGTGAAACCATACCGCGTCGGCGGCTTCGGCGGCGGCTTCGGCGGCGGCGTCGGCGGCGTCGGCGGCGTAGGCGGCGTAGGCGGCGTCGGCGGCGGCGGCGGCGGCGGCACCGGCGGCGTAGGCGGCGTAGGCGGCGGCGTCGGCGGCACGCGCGGCGTAGGCGGCGGCGTCGGCGGCACGGGCGGCGTAGGCGGCGGCGGCGGCACGGGCGGCGGCGGCTCGCAGATCTTTAGCGCGGTTTGGATAAACAGCCGCAACCCGCGCGAATGAGGTCGCGCGCGCGGTCGCCAAAGTGAGGTCCGCGAATCGACGCGGCCCCCTGGCATCGATCCCGGACGCAAGCAACGGCAGCACACGCGCCGCCGCGCGCGCGGCGAAGGCGACCGCCTGCTCACGAGGCTTCCCGCGCAGCCACCTTTCCAAATCTTCGCGGTTCCTGATCCGCGCCGCCATGTCGCCTCCGTGCGAGCGATTGTCCGTCCGCCTCCCGCCAAACGCAAGCCAACCCGCCCCCCTTGCGCCCCGCCCTCCTCTCCTGTAAGCACCCGCGCACCTGAGAACCGCCCGGCTGGGCTGCCGTGGCGGTTCTTTTTCGCGTCAACCGACGCGAGCGGGCCTCGCGGTCCGTTTCCGCTACAAGGGCGTCAAGCCCGGGAGAGCCAAATGCCCAAGTTGAAGACCAAGTCAGGCGCCAAAAAGCGCTTCAAAATCACCGGGACCGGCAAAGTGGTCTACGCCCAGGCGGGCAAGCGCCACGGCATGATCAAGCGAACCACCAAGCAGATCCGCAATCTGCGCGGCACGGCCGTGATGTTCAAAACCGACGGCGACAACGTCAAGAAATTCTTCCTGCCGAACGGCTGACCCGGAGATCTGAGATATGGCACGCGTCAAGCGCGGCGTAACCGCACACGCCAAGCACAAGAAAGTCCTCGAGCAGGCCAAAGGCTTCTTCGGCCGCCGCAAGAACACCATCCGCGCCGCCAAGGCCGCGGTCGACAAGTCGCTGCAATACGCCTACCGCGACCGCAAGAACCGCAAGCGCGAGTTCCGCGCCCTGTGGATCCAGCGCATCAACGCGGCGGTGCGCGAGCACGGCCTGACCTATTCGCGCTTCATCTCCGGCCTGATCACGGCGGGAATCGAGGTCGACCGCAAGGTGCTGTCCGATCTCGCCATCACCGAGCCGGCGGCCTTCGCCGCCATCGTCGAGAAGGCCAAGGGCCACTTGCCGAAGGCGGCGTAATCCGCTGTTCGTCATGGCCGGGCTTTTCCCGGCCATCCACGCCGGGACGTGACGCCCGGCGTGCAAGTTTCCAACCGGGCGCGCCGCTCAACGACGTGGATGCCCGCGACGAGCGCGGGCATGACGCGCGAGAGGCCGTCGCTGCAAGCGGCCTAAGCCAATCATGTCCGACCTCACCTCCCTCCGCAACGAAACCCTGGCCGCCGTCGCCTCGGCGCAAGACGAGCCAGCGCTGGAAACCGTCCGCGTCGCCGCGCTCGGCAAGAAGGGCTCCATTTCGGCCCTGCTCGCCACGCTGGGCAAAATGTCCCCCGACGAGCGGCGCAGCGCCGGCGCCGAGATCAACGCGTTGAAGGACGAGGTCGCGCAGGCGCTCGCCGCCCGCCGCGCCCTGCTGAAGGCCGCCGCGTTGGAGGCCCGCCTCAAGGCCGAGAGCGTCGACGTGACGCTGCCCGTGCGCCCCGCCGGCGTCGAGACCGGCCGCATCCACCCGATCAGCCAGGTCGTCGACGAGATCACCGCCATCTTCGCCGATATGGGTTTCGCCATCGCCGAGGGCCCGGATATCGAGTCCGACGACTACAACTTCACCAAGCTGAACTTCCCGCCCGGCCACCCCGCGCGCGAGATGCACGACACGTTCTTCTTCCGGCCCGACGCGACCGGCGAGCGCAAGCTGCTGCGCACGCATACGAGCCCGGTGCAGGTGCGCACCATGCTGGCGCAGAAGCCGCCGATCCGCGTCATCTGCCCCGGCCGCACCTACCGCACCGACTTCGACCAGACCCACACGCCGATGTTCCATCAGGTCGAGGGGCTCGTCATCGACAAGACCGCCACGCTCGGCAACCTGAAATGGCTGCTGGAGGAGTTCTGCAAGGCGTTCTTCGAGGTCAAGGACGTGAAGATGCGTTTCCGTCCGAGCTTCTTCCCGTTCACCTCGCCGTCGATGGAGGTCGACATCCAGTGCCGGCGTTCGGGCGGCGAGATCCGCTTCGGCGAGGGCGAGGACTGGCTGGAGATTCTGGGCTGCGGCATGGTGCACGCCAATGTGCTGCGCAATTGCGGCATCGATCCTGAAGAATACCAGGGCTTCGCCTGGGGCATGGGGCTCGACCGCATCGCCATGCTGAAGTACGGCCTGCCGGACCTGCGCGACCTGTTCGACGGCGACCTGCGCTGGATAAGGCACTACGGCTTCCGGCCGCTCGACATTCCCTCGCTGGCTGGCGGATTGAGCGGCTGAGGGCCGCCTGCCACAAACCCCTCGCCGGGGCCTGCGGCTGGCGGCCGTGATCGCTTGGGCGCCTACTCCTCCGCGTGCTGCGTCCGGTATTCCTTCCAGCGCAGGCGTCTGGCGACGTCGTTCAGCTCGTCGCTGATCTGGTCGCGCGCGTCGGGCGGCAGCATGCCGTCATGGCGGTCGCGGATCGCCGCTTCCTGACGCTGGATGTCGGCGAGGTGGTGGAACAGACCCTCGCTTTCGCGCGGCGAAAGCCAGCCGTCCCGGTCGAGCCGCTCGATGCGGCGGTGCAGGAACGCGACGCGCTCGCGCGGGCTCGCCGGCGCGCCGTACCAGAAATCGCTCTCATGCGCGACGACCGGCAGCGGCTCGTCGTCCGGCGGCGGAGCGCGGTAGACATATCCGTCCGGGCACGGGGTCGCGCCCGCGTTGCCGCCAATGGCGGCGCCGGCGGCGGCGCCCGCGAGGCCGCCGAAGATCGTGCCGCCCGCCTTGTGACGGCCCGAAGCGGCGTTGCCCAGCAACGCGCCGGCGACGCCGCCGATCAGCGCCCCCGCCGCCGCGCCGTTGGGATTGGAGGCCACGCAGCCCGGCGGAACCTGCGCGAGCGCGCCGCTCGCGCCAAGCCCGGCCGAAAGTAAGCCCCCCAGCGTGATCGCACGCCATCCGTAAGTCAGCTTCCGCATCACCTATCCCTGTAGATATCGCCCCAGAATCATGGCGTTGCAGTCAAGCCCGGCCAAAGCGGCGATTGCATGACAAATTGTGTCGACACACGCGCGCGGACGCGGCGGCGCTCGGCCCTTCGGGCAAGCGAACGCGCGCGGCCGCTACCGGTGCCCCGCCCAGGTCAGCGAGCCGAGCCAGTACAGCGGCATCGCCACGGCGACGGCCGCCAGCAGGAACAGCGCCACCACCGTCGTGACATAGGCGATCGCTTCCGATGGGTCGGAATGGTTCGCCAAGTGCCGGTGGAGCAGCAGCACCGGCGTCGCCGCTGTAATGGCCACCACGGCGATCACCGCCGCCACCCACCAGGGCAGGATCAATAGCACCACCGCCGCGAGAATCGCCAACAGGATCAGCAGGAAGATCGCCACGCCCCAGACAGCGATGCGCAACCGCTGCCAGAAGGAAATCTCAGGTTGCATGTCGCAGGCCCTCCGCCGCCCCGGCGCTCAAGCCCTCGGCGCCGGACGAACCGCATGGAAGCGTTCCGTCGTCACGCGCCGCGATGCCGCGTCAGGCGTCGGTAAAATACACCGGGATCCGCGCTTAAAACATGACGGCGCCGCCCTTCGCGGCGGGACATGGCGTCGCAGAGCGCTTGCGTCAGGCGCGGAACTCCGCCGCAAACCGCGTCATCGCCGCCACCGCCAGCTCGCAATCCTCGCCCGTGATCGCCTCCGCCGGGTTGTGGCTGATCCCGCCCGCGCAGCGCACGAACAGCATGCCCGAGGGCGCCAGCCCGCCCATCACCATCGTATCGTGACCCGCCCCGCTCGGCAGCCGGAAGGCCGGCTGCCCCAGCCCCGCCAGCGCCCGGTCCAGCCCGGCGACCACCCTGAGATCGCAGGCGTAAGCCGGCGCCTCATGCACCGGCAGGAACACCGCCGCCACCTTCCGCCGCGCCGCAATGGCGATGCAAGCCGCGTGGATGTCGCTCACCGCCCGCCGCCGCCATTCGTCGCGAGGGCTGCGCACGTCGAGCGAGAACCGCGCCAGCCCTGGGATCACGTTGATCGCCCCCGGCTCGACCTCCAGCCGCCCGACGGTGGCGACCAGATCGACCTCCGCGCGCGCGCGCTCCTCTACCGCCAGGATCATCTCGGCCGCCGCCGCCACCGCGTCGCGCCGCAGCTCCATCGGCACGCAGCCGGCGTGGCCCGCAAGCCCCTCGACCGTCACCAGCAGCCGCGTCGCGCCGTTGATCGCCTCGACCACGCCGAGCGCCAGCCCCTTGGCCTCCAGCACCGGCCCTTGCTCGATATGCAGCTCGACAAAGGCGGCGACGTCGCGGGCGCGGCAGGAATAGGCGCGCTCGGGATCGCCGCCGAACGCCGTCAGGGCCTGCGCCAAGGTCACGCCGTCGCGGTCGCGCGATTCCATCGCCGAGGCCGACAGCGAACCGCTAAGCGCCCGCGACCCGGTCATCGCGGTCGAGAACCGCACCCCCTCCTCGTCGCCGAACGCGACCACCTCAATCGCGTGATCCAGCCGCACGCCGCGCTGGCGAAACTGCTCGACGACGGCGATCCCCGCCAGCGCGCCGAGATTGCCGTCGTAGCGCCCGGCGTCGCGCACGGTGTCGATATGCGAGCCGATCATCAGCGCCGGCGCGTGCGGCGCGGCGCCCTCGTAGCGGGCGCGCACATTGCCGATCGCGTCGATCCGCGCGCTCATGCCGGCGGCCTCGGCGAGCCGCGCGAACGCCTCGCAGGCGGCGCGGTAGGAGGGCGAGAGATAGAGCCGCGTCAGCTTGCCCGGCTCGTCGGTGAAGGCGCAGAAATCGTCGAGTCGCGTCATCAGCCGGCGCGCGGCGCCGGCGGCGTCGAATTCCATATCAGTTCACCGCTTACTGCCCGAGCCAGCGCGCCAGCGTCGCGCGGTCAGCTTGCGGCATTTCCGTCAGATTGTTGGGCGGCATAGCATGCGTCAGCACGGCTTGCATGCGGATGTCAGGGGCGAAGCGGGCGATATGCTCGGGCGTATCGAGCCACACCCCCTTCGGCGCCTCGCCGATACCCTCCCAATTCGGCTCCGGCGCATGGCACATCGCGCAGCGCGTCGTCACCACCTCGACCACGTCCGCCGGCGCCTTGGGCTGCCCCGCCGCCTCGCGGATGACAGGGGCGCTGAGCCCGAACGACGGCTGCACGCCCGGCGAGTTCGCGGTAGCGATCCAGAACGCGCCCCACAGCGCCGCCGCCGCCGCCAGCCACGCCCACCACGGCGCGCGCGAATGGTCGGCGTGCCAGTTGTTGTAGAAATAGCGGATCAGCGCCCCGGCGACGATCACCAGCGTAACCAGCGCCGGAATCCAGCGCGCATTGGCGTAGAGCACGGGATAATGGTTCGACAGCATCATGAACAGCACGGGCAGCGTGATGTAGTTGTTGTGGGTCGAGCGCTGCTTGGCTTCCTTGCCCCATTTGGGATCGGGCAGCTCGCCCTTCACCAGCCGCGCGATCGACTTGCGCTGATTCGGCATGATGACGAAGAACACGTTGGCCGTCATCATCGTCGCCATCAGCGCGCCGGCGTGGATCAGCGCGCCGCGCGGCGAGAACACCAGCGTGTAGACCCAACTCGTCGCCACCACATAGAGGAACACGCCCGCCAGCAGCGTCGCGTCGTTGCGCCCCAGCCACGACTTGCAGATGAGATCGTAGGCCGCCCAGCCGAGCGCCAGCGAGACGACGCCGATGGCGGCGGCCTGCCACGGCTGCAGCGCCATCACCGCCGGGTCGATCAAAAAGAAGCTCGACTGCCCGTAATAGACCCAGACCAGCAGCGCGAAGCCGGACATCCACGTCCAGTAGGACTGCCACTTGTGCCAGATGAGATCGTCCGGCAGCGACGGCGGCGCCAGCGTATATTTGCTCATCTCGTAGAAGCCGCCGCCGTGCACCTGCCACGACTGGCCGTAGACGCCCTTCGCCAGCCCCTCCCTTTTGCGCAGCGAAGCGTCGAGGTGCATGAAGAAGAACGAGCCGCCGATCCAGGCGATCGCCGCCGTCACATGCAGCCAGCGCAACAGGATCGATCCCCATTCCCAGACATACGGCCCCCACGCGCCCATCAAACTGCCCCCGAAAGCGAAACGTTATCGCCGAAGCATAACCGGCGCCGCGGCGCGGGGAAGCGTTTTATCGGCGACCCGCGAGGTTGAACTGGCGCCCGCTTCCGTGCAATTTGCGCGACCCCGGCCGCCTCGGCGCGGCCCTCAGGAGAATCCCTTGACCCTATCCCTCCATCAATCCAGCGTCGGCGTCTTCCAGGCGACCTTGACGGCGTTCCTAGGCGTCCTGGCCAAGGCCGCCGAGCACGCGGCCCAAGCCAAGTTCGACCCGAGCGTCTACGCGACGCTGCGCCTTCGCCCCAACATGCTGGCCTTCCCGCGTCAGATCATGATCGCCTGCGACCACGCCAAGAACGGCTCCGCCCGCCTCGCCGGGGTCGAGGCGCCGCGCTTCGAGGACACCGAGACGACGCTCGACGAGCTGAAGGCCCGGATCGAAAAGACGCTGGCCTACATCGGCTCGATCGACAAGGCCGCGCTGGAAGCCGGCGCCGAGCGCGAGATCGTCTTCCCGATCGGCCCGACGATGAAGGCCAAGATGAAGGGCGCCGACTATCTGCTGCACTACTGCCTGCCGAACTATTATTTCCACCTGACGACGGCCTACGATCTGCTGCGCTACGCCGGCGTCGACATCGGCAAGCGCGATTTCCTGGGCAATCCCCCGGGCCTGAGCCTGATCTGAGAGGCGCGAATATGAGCATCCACCGCATCGGCGTCGGCGCCCGCATGTCTCAGGCCGTCGTGCACGGCCACACGATCTATCTCGCCGGCCAGGTCGCCGACAAAGCCGCCGGCGCCGGCGTGGCCGAGCAGACGCGCGAGATTCTCGCCGGCATCGACGCCCTGCTGGCGCAGGCCGGCTCCGACAAGACGCATATTCTCGCCACGACCATCTACCTCGCCGACATCTCGACGTTCGCTGAGATGAACGCGGAATGGGACGCCTGGGTCGCGCATGGCCACACCCCGGCCCGCGCCACCGTCGAAGCCAAGCTCGCCGCGCCGAAATACACGGTCGAGATCGTCTGCATCGCCGCCAAGCCGTGAATCGCGGCGCCCCCGCGAAAGCGGGGCCGCCGTTTGCAGCCGATTGAGAGGAGACCGCCTTGACCGGCGCCGCCGCGAAATCCCTCACGCCGATCGAGGCCGTCGACGAGCTGGCCGCCCGCTACGACGAGGCGGTCACCGCCCTGCGCGGCGCCGTCGAGCGCTTCCTCAACGACGGCGTCCCGCCCTCCGACGAGGAGCGGGCGAAATTCCGCTATCCCCGGCTGCGCGTGACCTACCGTCCGCACGTCCCGCCGCCGAGCAACGCCCGCGCCTTCGCCAAATTCGCCGCCCCCGGCGTTTATTCGACGACGGTGACGCAGCCCGCCGACTTCCGCGCCTATCTGCTCGAACAGTTGCAGCCGCTGGTGGCGGAATACCACGCCGAGATCGAGGTCGGCGTCGGCGCGCAGGAGATCGCCTACCCCTACGTGTTCGAGACCGGCGACGAACTCGGCCGCGGCGGCGCCACGGCGGCCGATCTCGCCCGCTATTTCCCGACCCCCTCGCTCGCCGTGATCGGCGACGAGATCGCCGACGGCCAGTTCGAGCTGCGCCCCGGCGCCGAGCGACCGCTGGCGCTGTTCGACGCCGCCCGCGTCGACTACTCGTTGCGCCGCCTCGTGCATTACACCGGCTCCGACTGGCGGGCGATGCAGCCCTGGGTGCTGCTGACCAACTATCACCGCTATGTCGACCAGTTCGTGCGCTGGGGCCTGGAGCAGTTGCGCAGCGACGAGGGCGTCGACAAGATCGTGCTGCCCGGCAATGTCGAGATCCGCGCCGCCGACCCGCCGGAGGCCGCCGAGGCGCGGCTCGCCGGCGTCGTCTGGCACCGCTACCAGATGCCGGCCTACCATCTCGTGCGCAAGGACGGCAACGGCGTCAGCCTCGTCAACATCGGCGTCGGCCCCGCCAACGCCAAGAACATCACCGACCACATCGCCGTGCTGCGCCCGCATTGCTGGCTGATGGTCGGCCATTGCGCCGGCCTCAGGCAAAGCCAGATGATCGGCGACTACGTGCTCGCCCACGCCTATCTCCGCCAGGATCACATTCTCGACGAGGCGGTGCCGTGCGACGTGCCGATCCCGGCGCTGGCCGAAGTGCAGGTGGCGCTGCAGGAGGCGGTCGCCCACGTCACCGGCGACCGCGGCGAGGCTTTGAAGCGGCGCGTGCGCACCGGCACCGTGGTCACCTACGACGACCGCAACTGGGAGCTGCGCTGGACCCAGGAGCGCCGCCGCTTCAACCTCTCGCGCGCCATCGCGGTGGACATGGAATCGGCGACCATCGCCACGCAGGGGTTCCGGATGCGCGTGCCGTATGGGACGATGCTGTGCATCTCCGACAAGCCGCTGCATGGCGAGATCAAGCTGCCGGGCGCGGCCAACGCGTTCTACGAGCGCGCCATCGGCGAGCATCTGCGCATCGGCATTACCGCGTTGCAGCGGCTACAGCGCTCCGACGCCGCGCTGCATTCGCGCAAGCTGCGCAGTTTCGACGAGCCGCCGTTCCGGTGATGTAAGGCCGCGCCTTCAAGTCGCTTGATTGGATTGACCGTATCCGTCATGCCCAGGCTCGCCCTAGCCCGGCCATGACGGAGCGGTCGCCGTCCTCTAAGTCCAAATTGCAGCAATTAAGCGCCAATGCGCTTTCGCGACGACGCCCCCGCAGCGCCGCGGTTGCGCGACATCGCCGCGCGCTAGACTCCCGAGTTCCCGCCGCCGTCGCCCGAAGCTTGCCTTTGCGCCTTCTCGCGCGCGATGCGCTGCTGCTTGGCGCGCTCGGTCGAGCGCAGTTGCCAGACGCAGAACGCCAGCACGGCCCCGAACGAAAGACCGCCGTCGAGCAAAACATAGAGGGTCGGGCTCATCGAACGTCTCCGGCCGCTCGCCCCTCAAACGGGACGAGCCTCGCGAACCTCATACGTTCGCGAACCGGCTCAGATCCCGCCGCCGTCGATCCACTCGCCGGTCTTGACCTGCTGCGTCCGCTCCAGCTCCCGCACGATGCGCCGCTTCTTGGCGCGCGAGGTGTCGACGAGCTGCCAGATGCACACGCCGAAGATGAACAAGAGGAACGCGCCGCCGCCAACGGCCTGGACGAGGTTGCCTTCCATCTCAGTCGTATATTTCTGCGCGTTCGAGCCGCTCGAACAAGGCGAGCGTGCGTACGAACGGCGCCGTGAAGGCGGCTAGGCCGCGCGGCGCAGGGATCGGCCGGCGCCGATGCGTCGTCACCGCATCGACCAGGAACGCGCATTCCGGCAGCGCCGGCGCATCCCAACCCGTCGAGATGCGCGGCGCCTCGACCAGCGACTCCGCCAGCAGCTGCAGCTTGCGCCGGCCCGAGGTATGCGCGCGCCGCGTCACCGAATCGAAACCTGCGTCGGCGACCTCGCGGCCGATGTCGGCGTAGATCTTCGAGGCGGCGAGGATCGCCGGGCGGCAATTGCGCGGCAACTCGGCGATGCCTGAGCGCGCCTGCGCATAAAGCCGCCGCGCCTCCTCCAACAGCCGCGCGACCACGCTGCGCAGTTCCGCAGTCGGCTGCGGATCGCTCAAGAAACCGGCGACGTCGACGCCCGCCTCGTCCAGCCATTGCAGCGGCAGATAGATGCGCCCGTTGCGCGCGTCCTCGCCGACGTCGCGGGCGATGTTGGTCAGCTGCATCGCCGCGCCGAGATCGCAGGCCCGCGCCAGCGCGCTGGGTTTGCGCACATCCATCAGCAGCGTCATCATCACGCCGACGGTCGAGGCGACGCGCGCGGCGTAGGCGTGGAGATCGCTGATCGTCTCGTAGCGCCGCCCCTCGGCGTCCCAGCCGAGCCCCTCAAGCAGGGCTTCCGGGATCGCGACCGGAACCGCGTGGGCGCTCAGCAGATCGGCCATCGCCCGGTCGGCGGGGTTGGGCAGCGGCCGGCCGCGATGGCAGCGGTCGAGCCGGAAGTAGAGCCGGTTCAGCGCCTGCAACGAGCCGCCGTCGAGGTCGATGGCGTCGTCGGACAGCCGGCAGAACGCGTAGAGCCCATAGGCCGGCTTGCGCACCGAGTTCGGCAACAGCTTCGATGCGGAATAAAAGGTTTTCGATCCGGTGATGATCGCCGCGCGGCAACGCCGCTGGTCCTCGGGGGTGGCGAACGGGCGGTCAGACGAAGACGGAAGCATCGGGCGCGACCTTGTCGAGAATGGCGGCGGAGGCGAGCACGGCGGGCAGCCCGGCGCCGGGATGCGTGCCGGCGCCGACGAGGAACAGGTTCTTCACGTCCTCGCTGCGGTTGTGCGGGCGGAACCAGGCGCTCTGGCTGAGCAACGGTTGCAGGCTGAACCCGGCGCCGTGCGGCGACAACAGCCGGTCGCGGAAATCGACCGGCGTCGTCACGCGGGAGACGACGACATGCTTGGTCAGATCGGGCATCACGTTCGCCTCCAGCCACGCGGCGATGCGCTGGCGGTAAGGCTCGGCCTCCTTGGCCCAATCCTGGCCGCCCTGCAGGTTCGGCACCGGCGAGAGCACGTAGAACGTGTCGCAGCCCGGCGGCGCCAGCGACGGGTCGGTCGCCGTCGGGCGATAGAGATAGAGGCTGAAATCCTCGGCGAGAACCTTGCGGTCGAAAATGTCGGCCAGATGCTCGCGGTAGCGCGGCCCCAGCATGATCGTGTGATGGGCGAGATCGTCATAGCGGCGGTTGACGCCGAAATACCAGACAAACAACCCCATCGAATATTTCGACAGGTTGAGCCGGAGATCGCCCCAGCGCCAGCGCCATTTGCTGGCGACGAGGTTCTTGTAGGTGAACGCCGCGTCGGCGTTGGAGACGACGATGTCGGCCGCGAGCGTCTCGCCGCTCTTCAGTTCGACGCCGTTGGCGACGCCGTTGTCGATCAGGATCTGCTTGACCTCGGCGTGGTAGCGGATCTCGGTCCCCTGCCCCTCGATCAGCTTGACCAGGCCGCGCACTAGCGCCGCCGTGCCGCCCATCGGCGCCCAGACGCCGTAGGTCTTCTCCAGATACGAGATCATCGCGAAAATCGCGCTCGCCTGGAACGGATTGCCGCCGATGAACAGCGGATGGAAGCTGAAGATGAAGCGCAGCCGCGGGTCTTTGAAATAGCGCGAGACCAGGCCGTAGACGCTGCGCAAGCCCTGCAGGCGCAGGATGTCGGGCGCGACGCGCAGCATGTCGAGGATCGAGTTGAACGGCTTCTCGCCGAGCTCCTCGTAGCCCTTGAGATAGATCTCCCGGCTCAGCGCCATGAAGCGGTCGTAGTTGACCGACTCGCCGGGGCTGAAACGCTCGATCTCGGCGAGCGAGGATTCGCGGTCGCCGCGGTAGGCGAACAGCGATCCGTCGGGAAAGCGCACGTTGTAGAACGGGTTCATCGGCCTGAGGTCGATGTGGTCGGCCATGCGCTGGCCGCACAGCTCCCAAAGCTCCTCGAACCCGCGCGGCAAGGTGACGATGGTCGGGCCGGAATCGAAGGTGAAGCCGCCCTCGGTCTGCACATAGGCGCGACCGCCGGCCGCGTCGAGTTTCTCCAGCACCGTGACGCTGTAGCCGCGGGCGCTGAGGCGGATCGCCGCGGCGAGGCCGCCGAAGCCGGAGCCGATGACGATCGCCCTGGGGCGCTTTTTTGTGGGCGGCGCGGGCGCCCGCGGGCCGTCGAGTGTCCACATAAACTGACACTTTACATGTAAGCCGTAATTGATCAACCCACTTCGCGTGGGCGTGACGCCGCAGGTCCGCCCTCGGTTTCCGGCAGGGACAGGTTTTGCCGCCCAACCGCTTGAAAAGCCTTTGTCGCGGACTGTCCCGGCTATTCCCCGTAGGGCGTCCAGATGGTCTTGATCTGACAGGCGCGACGCAGGAATTCGCGCCCCTCGGCGCGGCCCCAGTCGACGCCTTCCCCCAGCATCCAGGTGGATTTGAGGTTGCCGGCGGAGGCCTCCTCCAGCTTCTTCTCGGCCGGCTTCGGCCCGGCCCGCCACAGCGCGTCGACGCCATCGTGTTCGGCCAGCGTCAGCGCCAGCGCGTCGGCCTCGCCGGTCACAATATTGACCACGCCGCCGGGCAAGTCGGAGGTGTCCAGCACCGAGTAAAAGTCCGTCGCCGCCAGCGGGTGCGCGGCGCTGGGGACGACGACGACCGCATTGCCCATCGCGATCGCCGGCGCGGCCAGCGAGACCAGCGCCAGCAGCGGCGCCTCGTCCGGGCAGACGAGTCCCATCACCCCGAACGGCTCGTTCATCGCCAGGGTGACGAACTTCTTCTGGGTCGGGCGCACGGCCCCGTCGTACTTGTCGGCGAAGCCCGCGTAGAAGAACAGCCGCCGCACCGCGGCCTCGACTTCAGCCTCGCCGTCCTCGCCGGTCATCGCCCGCAGCCTTGCGGCGAACTCGGGCGCCCGGGCGGCGAGGTTCTCGGCGACGTAGTAGAGCACCTGCGCCCGGTTATGCGCGCTCGCCCCCGCCCATCCGGTCGCCTTGCTCGCCGCCTCGACGGCGTTGCGGATGTCCTTGCGGCCGCCCAGCCCCGCCTGCCCGACCGCGCGGCCTTGCGCGTCGAGCACGGCGTAGGACGCCCCGCCATCCGGCCGCGCCTGCTTGCCGCCGATATACATCTTCGGCGTCCGGTCGATGCCCGGAGCCGCCGGCGCCGGCCCGGGCGCGGCGCTCAACGCGGCGGCCTTTGCCGGCGCGGCCGCGACGCGCGGCAGTTCGGAGAGCACGAGATATTCGGCCAACCCCTCGCGCCCGCCCTCGCGGCCAAAGCCGCTCTCGCGATAGCCGCCGAACGCCGCCCCGGCGTCGAACAGGTTGGTCGAGTTGATCCAGACCACGCCGGCCTTCAGCCGCGAGGCGACCTCATTGGCGCGGTTGAGGTTCTCGCTCCACACCGAGGCGGCCAGGCCGTAGCGCGTGTTGTTGGCGAGCGTCACCGCCTCGTCGGGCGTGCGGAAGCTCATGACCGCCAGCACCGGCCCGAACACTTCTTCGCGCGCGAGGATATTGGCGGGCTCGACGCGGCAGGCGAGCGTCGGCGGAAAGAACGAGCCGCGAGCGGGGACCGTCCCGGCCTGGAAGATCTCCGCCCCTTCCGCGCGCCCCGCCTCGACCAGCCGCTCGATGCGCTGAAGCTGCTCGGGGGCGACGATGGCGCCGATGTCGGTCGACTTGTCGAGCGGCGCGCCGACGGTCAGCCCGCCCATGCGCGCCTTCAGCTTGGCTACGAAGCGCGCCTCGACGCTCTCGCCAACCAGCAGCCGCGAGCCGGCGCAGCAGACCTGCCCCTGGTTGAAGAAGATGCCATCGACCACGCCCTCGACGGCGCTGTCGAGATCGGCGTCGTCGAACACGATGAACGGCGACTTGCCGCCAAGCTCCAGGCTCAGCCTTTTGCCCGTTCCCGCCGTCGCGCGGCGGATCAGCCGGCCGACTTCGGTCGAACCGGTGAAGGCGACCTTGTCGACGCCTTTGTGCGCCGCCAGCGCGGCGCCGGTCTCGCCGTCGCCGGTGACGATATTGACGACGCCTGGCGGCAGTCCCGCCTCGACGCAGATCTCGGCGAAGGCGAGCGCCGTCAGCGGCGTGTATTCGGCCGGCTTCAGCACGACCGTGTTCCCGCAGGCCAAGGCGGGCGCGACCTTCCAGGCCAGCATCAGCAGCGGGAAGTTCCAGGGCACGATCTGGCCGCAGACGCCGACGGGGCGGGCGCCAGGGAACTCGGAGCCGATCAGCGTCGCCCAGCCGGCGTGATGGTAGAAGTGGCGGGCGACGAGGGGCACGTCGATGTCGCGGGTCTCGCGGATCGGCTTGCCGTTGTCGAGCGACTCCAGCACGGCGAGGAAGCGCTCGCGCTTCTGCGTCAGCCGCGCCAGGGCGTGGAGATAGCGCGCCCGCTCGTGGCCCGGCAGCGCCGCCCAGCCCGGCTGCGCGGCGCGGGCGGCGGAAACGGCCGCGTCGACATCGGCGGCCTTGCCCTGCGTGACGCGGGCGATGGCGTCCCCGGTCGAGGGATCGTGGACGTCGAAAAGTTCGCCGGCGGCGGTGAAGGCGCCGCCGATGAAATGGCCGTAGCCGTCCTTGTGCGCGGCGAGCCAGCCGCGCACCGCGTCGGAGGCCTCGGGCGAGGGGCCGTAGTCCATGGTCTTGAGGATGTCGGTGATCTTGCCCATGGTCTCACGTCCAACTTTGCGAAGACGCGGCTTGCGTCATTCCCGGGCTTGTCCCGGGCATCCACGTCGCGCCGCTTCAGGGTCTCGTAATCATAAAGCGCATCGCTCCCCGACGTGGATGGCCGGGACAAGCCCCGCCATGACGATGGGCGGCTCCGCAAGGGAGGCGCTCACCCCATCGCATGACGATAGCTCGCGGAGTAGCGTCCGGTGGCGTAGTGCTCCAGCTGCCGCTCGATGTCGGTCAGCAGCCCGCTGGCCCCGATGCGGAACAGGTCGTTGCGCATATGGGCGACGCCAAGCTCCTCGCGCATCAGGATGAGCCAGTTGATCGCGTCCTTGGCGGTGCGCAGCCCGCCGGCGGGCTTGAAGCCGATCTCGCTCCCCGTCCGCTCGCCATAGTCGCGCAGCGCCCGCAGCATGACGAGGCTGACCGGCAGCGTCGCGTTGACGTCCTCCTTGCCGGTGGAGGTTTTGATAAAGTCGGCTCCCGCCTGCATCGCCACCATGCTGGCGGCGTAGACGTTGCGCAGCGTCTTCAGATCCCCCGTGCCGAGGATCGCCTTGAGATGCGCGCCGCCGCAGGCCTCGCGCATCGCCTTCACCTCGTCGTAGAGCGCCGTCCACTCGCGGTTGAGCGCATGAGCGCGGGTGATGACGATGTCGATCTCCTCCGCCCCCTGCTCGATCGCGTAACGGATCTCGGCGAGCCGCACGGGCAGCGGCGTCAGCCCGGCGGGAAAGCCGGTGGCGACCGAGGCGACCGGGATGCCCGACCCCTCCAACGCCTTCACCGCCGGCGCCACCATGGTCGGATAAACGCAGACCGCGCCGACCGTCGGCGGCGTCTCGCTCAGCTCCAGCGCCGCAAGCAGATCGTCGGCGAGCGGCCGGCGCGCCTTGGCGCAGAGTCGGCGCACGCGGCCGGGCGTATCGTCGCCGGCGAGCGTCGTCAGGTCGATGCAGGTCAGCGCCTGCACCAGCCAGGCGGCCTGGTAATCCTTCTTGACCGAGCGGCGCGCCGCCAGGCTGGCGGCGCGGCGCTCGACCGCGCTCGCATTGACGCCGACGCTCTCGAACCAGGACGTGTCGAGCGCGACGCCAGGGTTACGGGCGCGGTTGTGGCCGGGGGTAAGCGGGGCGTGCACGGGCGGCTCCGTTTTGGGCGCCCTACATAACGGCAAGGCGCCGCTTGGGGAAGCGGCGCCTGGCTTCACGCCTACTTGTTGTCGCAGAGCTCGGAGCGCGTCGGCCAGCCCGCGTTCTTCTCGGCGTAGGATTTCGCCGCCGCGTCGATCAGCGGCTGCACCTTGTCGAGCGCGGAGGGGATCGCCGCGCTGATCTTCTTCCAGTGCGCGCCGTCCCATTCCTGCACGAAGGTGGCGCTGTGGCTGTTGTGGTCGGCGCAGGTGAGTTTCAGCGGGCTGGCGAAGCCTTCGAGGCCGATCGCCTTCAGTCGCGCCGGATCGAGGTTGAGGTTCTCGAAGCCGCGCCGCACGTCCTCGCCCGTCACCACCTTCTTAGCCGTCGTCTTCTGCGCCTGGGCGATGGCTTCGGCGATCAGCATGGAATTGTAGACGCCGTGGTCGTACAGCGTCGAGCCGAACTCGCCCGCCTGCGCCTGGCTCTTGCCGGGGTCGATGACCAGCTTCTTGATGTCGGCGAAGGCGGGGTAGTCGGCGCCCGGGCCGTGCCAGTTCAGCTCCTTGAAGCCCTTCGCGCCCTCTCCCGAGGCGGAAGCGTCGGCGTCGCCCGGCCACCACACCGAGACGAACTTGTCCATTGGGAAGTTGGCCTTGACCGCCTCCTTGATCGCGGCGGCGTTCATCGCGCCCCAACCGTACATGACAAGGAAGTCCGGCCTGTCGCGGCGTACGTCGAGCCATTTCGCCGACTGGTTCTGCATGTCGGCGGGGGCGACGGGATAGAGCTTCAAGTCAAAGCCGGCGGTCTTCGCCTCGGCCTGGAAGAACGGCAGCGCCTCGCGGCCGAAGGCGGCGTCGAAATAGAGATAGCCGACCTTCTTGCCCTTCAGGCCGTCGATCGAGCCGCCGCCGAGATAGGTCAGGATTTCCGAGGCGCCATCCCAATAGGTGACGGGCGGATTGAAGATCCAGGGGAAGACATCCCCGCGCGCCGCCGCCGACAGGCCGTAGGCCATCGACAGGATCGGGATCTTGTCGACGCTCGCCTTCGGGATCAGCGCCAGCGTGATGCCCGTCGACCACGGATTGACCAGCACCGGGTTTTTCGGCTTGACGCTATCGTAGCACTCCAGGCCCTTCTTGGTGTCGTAGCCGGTCTCGCATTCGTCCACGACCAGCTTGACGCCGCCGATGCCGCCGTCGCGCTCGTTCAGCATGTTGAGATAGTCGTGCATGCCGTCGGCGATCGGCGTGCCGGAGCCGCCGAACGGGCCGGTGCGATAGGTGAACAGCGGCACGTAGATCGAATCCTCAGCGAGCGCCGGGGCGACGCAAACCAGCGCCGTCGCCGCCGCGAGCGCCCATTTCAAAGCTTTCATACGTTTCCTCCCGTTGTCGTTAATAGGGAAAGGGCCAGACCCTCAGTTTCTGTTTCGCCGTCTTCCACAGCGCCGCCAGCCCATGCGGCTCGACGATGAGCACCGCCAGGATCAGCACGCCGGTCAGCATGTCAGTGAGTTGCTCGACGGTCGCCGCCTGCACACGCAGGCCGATCAGCGGCGGCGCGGCGCGCAGCATGATCGGCAGCAGATGCAGCACCGCCGCGCCGAAGAAGGCGCCGACGATGGAGCCGAGCCCGCCGATGATGATGATGAACAGCAGCTGGAACGACAGGTTGATGTCGAACGCCTCCGGCTCCGCCGAGCCGAACCACAGGAACACCATCAGCGCCCCCGCCACGCCTATGTAGAAGGACGACACGGCAAAGGCGAGCAGCTTGGCCGGCAGCAGCCGGATACCGATCAGTTCGGCGGCGATGTCCATGTCGCGCACCGCCATCCACATGCGCCCGATCCGTCCGTGGGTGATGTTGGAGGCGATCCAGGCGAGCATAGTAACGAGGCTCAGCACGACGAGATAGCGCGTCGACGGCAGCGCGTTCGGCCCCGTCACCGGCACGCCGAATAGCGTATGCGTGCCGACCTCGATCGCCCCCGAGGCGTTGTCGTTGTAGAGCCACGGCACGCGCGCGAACGCCCATTCCAAGAAGAACTGCGCGGCGAGAGTCGCCACCACGAGATAGAAGCCCTTGATGCGCAGGCTTGGCAGGCCGAACAGCACCCCGACCGCGCTCGAGAACAGGCCAGAGACGACGATCCAGACGAGGATGTTGACCTGCGGAAAATAGGTGTCGAGCTTGTAGCAGGCGTAGGCGCCGACCCCCATAAAGCCGGCCGAGCCGAGCGACAGCAGTCCGGTATAGCCGGTCAGCAGGTTGAGCCCGATCGCCGCCAGCGACAGCACGAGAAACGGGATCATCATCGTTTCGATGAAGAAGGCGCCGCCGAAGGCGGGGATGACGAGGAACGCCACGGCCAGAATCAGCGCCAGTCCGATACGGTCCTGCCGGATCGGGAACACCGCCATATCGGCGGCGTAGGTCGTCTTGAACTGCCCCGCTTCGCGATAGAACAAGCTGGCCCTCGCGCGTTCCCTTAGGCGGAGTCCCCCGCCTTTTGCGCCTTGGCTCGCATGGCGCGCGCAGGCTGGCAATTGGCCGAAGGGATAGCGGCCAACGGGCCGGGCGGCACAATTTCCGCGCCGGCCGGGAATAGAAAGCCGCGCCCCCGAGTCTCCTCCCGCAAGCGGCGCTCATCGCCGCGTCAGCGGAGACTGTCATGGACGAGACGCGAGCCAAGCTGGACCGGCGCCAGGTCCTGGAATGCATGGTCTGGGCGGGTACGGGCGTCGTCTGGACGCTGAACGGCGGCGTGCCGACCTCCCGCCTGATCGGCGAGGCGAAGGCGCAGGAGATCGGTTTTTCCTTCGTGCAGATCTCCGACAGCCACGTCGGCTTCGCCAAGCCCGCCAACCCCGACGCCCGCGTGACGCTGAAAGAGGCGATCGCCAAGATCAAGGCGCTGCCCGAGCGGCCCGCGTTCATGCTGCACACCGGCGACGTCTCGCATCTGGCCAAACGCGAAGAGTTCGACGACGCGCATCAGCTGATCGGCGAGGCCGGGCTCGACGTGCATTACGCGCCGGGCGAGCACGACATCGTCGATCCCACGACAAAGGCCGCCTATCTCGAACGCTTCGGCCGCGGCGCGACCGGCGAGGGCTGGTACGCCTTCGACCACAAGGGCGTGCATTTCGTCAGCCTCGTCAACGTTGTCGATCTGAAGAAGAACGGCCTCGGCTCGCTCGGGGCCGAGCAGCTCGCCTGGCTCGACAACGACCTGCGCGGCCGCTCCGCCTCGACGCCCGTCGTTCTGTTCGCGCATATCCCGCTGTGGATGGTGGCGCCCGACTGGGGCTGGGGGACTGAGGACAGCGCGCAGGCGCTGTCGATGCTCAAGCGCTTCGGCTCGGCCACGGTGCTGAACGGACACATCCACCAACTCATGCAGAAGGTCGAGGGCAACGTGACCTTCCACACGGCGCGCTCGACCGCCTTCCCGCAACCCGCGCCGGGAACCGCGCCGGGGCCGGGGCCGAAACTCGTGCCGGCGGGGGAGCTGCGCAAATACCTCGGAGTCGCCGAGGTGGTCTACGCGCCCACGGCTTCGCCGCTCGCCATTACCGACGAGGCGTTGTCGTGAGGCGTTCGACGCTCGGCGAATTCGGGCTCGCCGTCTTCGGCGAACCAGGACGCTTTGTCCTCCCCCTGAGGCGTAAGAATGAACAGCGAGGCTCCGCCGTCCCGCTGCTGCGCGCGGCCCTGCTGCTGCTCGCCCTCGACGCCTCCGCCGCGCTCGCAGCGGGCGACCCTGACCGCGGCGCGCAGGTCTACGAGGGTTGCCAGGACTGCCACTCGCTCGACAGGAACGACGTCGGCCCGCGCCATCGCGGCGTGTTCGGACGCAAGGCGGGGTCGCTGCCGGACTTCGCCTATTCGCCGGCGCTGAAGGGCGCCAGCTTCGTCTGGAACGAGGCGACGCTCGACAGATGGCTGACCGACCCGCAGGCCTTCCTGCCGGGCGCGCGCATGTTCTATCATCTCGCCGAGCGGCAAGACCGCGCCGACGTGATCGCCTACTTGCGCGAGCGCGCGAAATAGCGGCTGCCCGGGTGCGCATGACGTCAGAGACCGCCAGACTACGTTTCCGCGAAGTCGTGCTTCCCCATCTCGACGACGGCTACCGGCTCGCCAAATGGCTGAGCGGCGCGGAGGCCGACGCCGAGGACATCGTGCAGGACGCCGCCATGCGCGCGCTCGCCGCGCTCGAAGGCGCGACGCCGCTGAAACCTCGCGCATGGTGGCTCGCCGTCGTGCGCAACGCGGCGCTGACCTACATGGCGCGGCGCAGGCCGAAAGCGCTTCGCTACGTCGCCGACCTCGACGAAGACGTCGCCGAGGACGCGCCCGACCCGGAAGCCGCGCTGATCGCCCGCGACGAGGGCGAGCGGGTGCGCCGCGCCATCGCCAGCCTCCCCTCGCCCTTGCGCGAGACGCTGGTGCTGCGCGAGATCGAGGAGTTCGACTACCGCGCCATCGCCGAAGCGACGGAGGCGCCCATCGGCACGGTCATGTCGCGCCTCGCCCGCGCCCGCGCCGCGCTCGCCAAACTTCTCGGAAAGGCGCCATGAGCGACCAAGCCCCTTCCCGCGCGCATGCAGCGCTCGACGGCGAGCTCGACGTTTCGCAGCGGCTCGCTTTCGAGGAGGAGCTGCGGCGCTCGCCCGAGCTTGCCGCCGAGTACGAGCGCCTGCGTGCGCTCAGGCGGACGATCCGCGAGCACGCGCCGCGCGAGGCGGCGCCGGAGCGCTTGCGCGCGCGCATCGAGGCGCTCGCCGGCGCGCCGCCGCGCCGCGCGGCGCCGCGCTGGCCGGCGCTGGCCGCGGGTCTCGCCGCCGCCGCGGCGCTCGCCGGATACTGGGCGGGACGCTCAGGCGGCGATCCGGAGCTTGCCGCGCTGGTGGCGGGCTACCAGCGGGCCGCCCTGTCCGGGCAACCCATCGACGTCGCCTCTTCCGACCGGCACACGGTCAAGCCCTGGCTGGCGGCGCGCGCGCCGCTCGGCGCGCTCGTGCTCGACCTCGCCGAGGACGGCTTCCCGCTCGTCGGCGGCCGCATCGACATTGTCGACGCGCGGCCCGTTCCGACGCTGGTCTACCGCCGTCGCGAGCATCTCATCTCGGTCACCGAGCTTCCGCTTGCTGGCGCGGGCGGCGGCGCTGCGACGCTCGAGGGCTACCATGTCGTGCGCTGGCGCGACCGGGAGCGCGCCTATGTCGCGATTTCTGATCTCGACGCGAGCGAGCTTCAGGCCTTCGTCGCCGATTTCGATAAGCGCACGCCGCGGTGAGGGTTCACAAGCGCGTGTTCACATAGGTTGCAACGCGAATGTGTGCGCGCTCGCCAGCGCGACGAATTGCCGCTTCCCGCTGCGGCGACTACCATCGAGGCGTGTTGAACCGGGGCGCGATTGGCGTGCGTTCGGGGGCCAAGGAGGAACAGAGCATGGATAAGACTGTCATCGGGCTCATTGCGGCGATAGGCGCCGCCACACCCCTCGCTGGCGCACAGGCCGCGGTCGCGCCGTCTTCGGACGCCGCCAGCGCGCTCAGCGTCGCCTCGGTCGCCGACCTGCTGGATCCGGTCCCCAACGCAGCCGCCATTCTGGCCGCGCTCGACGGTGACAACAAGACGCATGCCGCGGGCGAGGCGTCCAAGGGCGTCCAGGTCGCGTGGCATCATCACCACTGGCACCACCATCATTGGCACCATCACCATTGGCACCACCACCACTGGCATCACCATCACTGGCACCATCACCACTGGGGATGGTAAGCGCGGCGTAACTGCTGACCCGACGCAAAGACACGTTTCGAGCGCTCCGGCCCTGCCGGAGCGTTTTTCGTTCGCCGTCAGGATTCCGACGACCCCTTCATTGCCCGGGCCTTGGCGGCGCGCGCCATGTGGCGGTAGGTGCCGTCGAACACAGTCTGCGTCGACGAATGCCAGGTTGTGTCGGCGGTGATCGTCGAGCGCGCGGCAAAGATGCGGCGCGAACGCAATTCGCGGTCGGCCTGCTCCTCATCCGTCATCTCCGTCAGCTCGAACTCTGCCGTCTCGGGGATAACCAGGATCTGCGCCATCGGCTCGCCGGGGCGGAAGATATGGGTCTGGCCTTCGGCCGGCGATTTGAACACCATGAAGAACAGCATCGGCCACCAGTTGCGGATCAGCGCCGGCACGGCGATGGGGCACGTGCCCGACCTGTCGACGAAGAAGCGCGGGTGCGTCTCGATGCGGCACGCGTAGCCCTCGCCGGGGTCGATATCGAGCAGCACCTGATGGGTGTAGAAATCGTCGCCGAAATTGCGGAACGGCGGCCATTCCGTGCCGGGCTCGGGGCATTCGCCGAAGTCGCCCTCGATGATGGGCTTGCCGTCGCGGGTGGTCACGCGCAGCTCGAAGTCGAAGGGATAGAAGATCTCGACGCCGTACTGCGCGCCCTCGCTGAACAACACGCAATGCCACGGCTGCTCGCGCGAACCGTCGGCGCGGGGGCTGCGGTCGCCGGCCCAGCCGGGAATCTCCATCTTGGTGCGGCGGGGCGCGAGCGCCTCCCTCAGGTAACGCAACTTCACCTGACGCATGCGAGGTTTCCCTTCTGTCCGAGCGGCGACTTTCCGGCCATCCTTAGACATGCAGGATGAAACCCGGCGGCCGTCAATTCACATCGCCGACAGTTCGTTTGCTTGGCGCTCAGGCTGAAGCCGTGGACGAGACGGCGGGCGCAAATTATAGCTGGGCGGCGCGAATTTCATCGCGCGCTCCTTGGCTCTGACGAAAGGGGCTGGCGATCCTGGCTCCGCCCGATGACATCAGGCCCGCCGCCCGCGCGCGTCCGGTCTTGTTCGATATGAGCCATCTGATCGCGCGGCTGCGCGCGCCCGGTGGTTCGGGCATCGACCGGATCGACCTCGCCTTCGCGTCGCATTTCTTCGCCGGGCCGTCCGCGTGCGAGGCGGTGCGCTATCGCGGCTCGGGGCCGCCGCGCCGGATCTCCGCCGCCTGGGCGGGCGAGTTCACTCGCGCCGCGCAGCGCGTCTGGACGGATCGGGAGCCGCCGCGGACGCGGACGCTGCGGGACTGGCTCGACTCTCCGCCCGGCGAGGCCGCGAAGTCGCCGCCTGTCAAACCCTCGCGCCCGATCGCTCCGCGACACGGGCGGCTGCTGTCCTGGGCCGGCCATCTCCTCGGCCACGCCAGCAGCGCAGGCGCGCCCGCGGGGGCCGTCTATATCAATGTCGGCTTCCACCTGTTCGAGCAGCCGCGCTTCTTCGCATGGCTCGGCGCGCGGCCGGACGTCGACGGCGTGTTCCTGATCCACGACCTGCTGCCGCTCGACTATCCCGAATATTTCCCCACCGGCGAGGCGCTCAAACACCACGCCCGCATCGACACGGCGCTGCGCTACGGACGCGCGTTCCTGGTCGCGACCGACGCGGTGGGCCGCCGCCTCGCCTGCGAGATCGAGGCGCGCGGCCTCGCGCCGCGGCCGATTTGGGCGCATCCGTTCCCCTCGCCGCTGGCCGAGTTCACGTCCGCGACCCGGCGGGAGACGCCGCATCCCTATTTCGTCGTCGTCGGCACGATCGAACCGCGCAAGAACCATCTGCTGCTGCTGCAGATCTGGCGCGAGCTGGCGCAGCGCCTGGCGACCCCGCCGCGGCTCGTCGTCGTCGGCGCGCGCGGCTGGGGGAACGAACAGGCGCTCGACATGCTCGACCGCTGCGAGACGATCCGCCCGCATGTCGCGGAAGCCGCCAATCTCGGCTCGCAGGAACTGGCCGAGTTGATCGCCGGCGCCCGGGCGGTGCTGGCGCCTTCGTTCGCGGAGGGCTATGGCCTGCCGATCGTCGAGGCGCTCGCGCTGGGGACGCCGGTGGTCGCCACCGACGCGCCAGCCGCGCGCGAGGTGAGCCAGGGCCGTGCGCGACTGCTCTCGCCGATCGACGGCCTGGGCTGGCGATCCGAGATCGAACGGCTGGCGAGCGACCCGGACTACTGCGCCGAGCAGCGGGCGAGCGCCTCCGGCTTCGTCGCGCCGAACTGGCGCGAATACTTCGCTGCGCTCGACGCGTTCGTCGCCGGCTTAAGGGCGCCTCAGCCGCCGGAAAAGCCCGTCGTCGGCGTATAGGGCGCACGAGGGATGCGGACGCGCCGCGCTTGCAGGTCGCTAAGCATCACGTGCATCAGCGCCGCGGTGGTCGCATCGGCGAGTGCGTCGTGCTGGTCGATCAGGTCGATCCCGAGATCGCGCGCAATGGAGGCGAAGCTCAGGTCGACATGGGTTCCCGGCGGCGCGTCGCCGTACTTGCGGTCGTAGTAGAGGCCGGAGACTTCGAGTTGGCGGTTGGGCAGACCGATACCGAGCCAGGCGCGCAGGTAGCGGTTGATCATCGCCGCGTCGAATTCGATGTAATAGCCGACAAGCGGCCGGCCGCCGATGAACTTGATCAGCTCTGGCAGCACATCCGCCATCGCCTGTCCCATCGCGACGTCGCGCTCGCGCAGGCCGTGCACCTTGATCGCGGTTGGATTGATCGCCGCCTTGCAGCGCACGGTGGCGGTGAAGGCCTCGCTGGTCAGGACCTGGCGTCCGCGGATGCGCACCGCCGCAACCGAGACGATCTCATCCTTGCGCCGGTCGAGCCCCGTCGTCTCGCAATCGACCGAGACCGCTTCGTCCGCTGGGCCGGGCTCGAACAGGAAGGCGTAGGCCGGGTCCTTGAGCCGCCGGCGGGCGAGGTAGCGCGAGATTCTGCGCAGCATCAGAACATCGCGAGATTGAAGCGCCGGCGCAGAATATCCTTGAACTGCTTGACGATGCGCAAGGCGTCGCGCAGCAGGTCGCGGTCCATGCCGGTGAGCCGGCCGGGATCCGCGCGGGCTCCGCTGGCGCTGAGGCCTAGGCTCGCGTCGAGCTTCATCGTCATCAGGCAGAACAGGCTCTGCGTCAGCTCGCGGGCGAAGTGCTTGTCGAGCGCGCCGTCTTCCGCCAGCCGGGCGATGCGCTTGGCGGTGTTGGTCTCCTCCAGGCCGCGCTCGATCGCCCAGGCGCGCACGCCGTGGACGATCGGAAAGATGCCGCCCTTCTTGAGATCCATCGCCTCGCCGCCGCGCGAGGGCAGCAGCGTGTTGAACAGGCCGATCGGGGTCGGGAACTGATCGATGGCGCGGGCGAAATGGGCGAGCCGCGCTCGCTCGCCGCGCATCGCCGCGACCAGCTCCGCCTTCACGGCGTGCAGCAGGTCGGGATCGCCGGCGACCGTGTCGGCGTCGTAGAGGATGGCGATGTTCATGTGCGAGGTTTCCGAGGGCGTCGCGACCCAGGAGCGGATGTCGGCGCGCCACGCCTCGAGCGTCTTCGACCACAGCGGATTGCGCACCATGACCTCGCCCGGACAGGGCGGGAAGCCGAAGCTCGTCAGCGCCTGCGTGAAGGCGGCGCGGAAGGCGATGAGATCGGCCTCGGGGACGGGCTCGGAGAGGATCAGGCCGTTGTCCTGATCGGTGCGCACTGTCTGCTCGCCGCGGCCCTCGCTGCCCATCACGATCAGGCAGCCGTGTTCGGCGACCGAGCGCGGCGCGGTGAGGCGGAAGGCGCGAGCGAGCAGGCGGCGGTTGAGGTCGGAGACGATCTCGCAGACCACGTCGATCTTGACCCCCTGCCGGCGCAGCATGCGGGTCTGGCGCTCGATCTCTTGCGCCTCGCGGGCGAGGTCGTCGAGCGAGCGGGCGCGGTCGATGCGGGCGCCGACGAGCTGGCTGCCGCCGGCGACGAAGGCGAGCAGGTCGATGTCCTCGAGCACGCCGACGTAGACGCCCTTCTTCGAGATGGCGATGCGGCGCTTGTTGTGGCGGGTCATCTTCAAAAGGGCGGTCGCGACGAAATCGCCGATGTCGCAGGACACGACATCAAAGGTCGCGACTTTGACGATGGCTGAATCGAGCGGCAGCTTCTGCAGGATCGCGGCCTTGGCGAGGTCGGTCGCGGTGACGATGCCGACCTGCTCGAAGTCCTCGACGAACACCGCCTTGCAGTCGGTCTCGACCATGGTGGACGTCGTCTTCTCGATGGAGTCGCGGGCCTCGACGAACACGGCGGGGTGGAGGTGCAGTTCGCCAAGCTTGGCCTGCATGGTGGCGCCGAAACGGGCGTCGTCGGCCTCCGCCGCGGCGGCGTCGAGCTTGCGGGAGATCTCCGTATAGAAGAAGGCGGCGAAGCGGGGGTTGGCGGCGATCAGGCGCATCGTCACCGCGCGCGGCAGCAGGTAGAGCAGTGTCTCCTCGGAGGCGATGAAGGCGGGGCCGCCGCCGCTCTGGATCAGGGCGCGGGCGTCGAAGGCGTCGCCGGGCCCGAGGATGGCGAGCACCTCCTCGCCGTCGCGCTCGTCGACGTGGCCCTTCATGACGATGTAGAGATGCTGGGGCGCCGCGTCCTTGGCGACGATCGTCTCGCCGGCGCGGAAGTAGTTGATGTCGAGCGCGGCGCGGACGGTTTCGACCTCAGGGCCGGTGAGACGGTCGAACGGGGCGTGCGAGGGGTCGAAGCCGAGCGCCATGGGGTTTTCCGTGAGCAGCGCGGAGTTCATGGCCTAAGGGCGCGCGCGGCGCAACTGGCGGATCGGATCAGGACGCCGTGGACAGTCCCGGATCTGGGGATATCAAGCGCTTAAGTGGTATTTCGTGTCCACTCGCGGGGCGCGGAGTTTGTTTCGTGGGCCGCCCGGCCGGCGCCATCCCTTGAGCCGCGACAATAGCATGATTTGCCAGTCTTGGGAAGGGATTAGAAGCGCGGCGAATTGACCGGGTCGGGCTCGGCCCGCTGGGCGGGCAGCCGGCGTCGAGAGAATCTGCGGCGCGCTCTCGGCGTCGGGCCGGCGAGGCGGCTGAAGTCGAGCGTCAATGTTTCCGCTGCCGGCCAGGCGCCGCTTGGGCGTCACGCGCCGCGCGGCGATTGGCCACACCCTCGCGCTCGAATGTCGTACAAAAATGGGCGGTAGAGCCACTTGCAGCGCCGACCGGGAACGGCCCCTGTTTCCTGTCGGCATCGCGCCGCCTCCGGCGCTTCAACGGCAAGCAGTTTCCTCGGCTGGACCGCCTATGAACGCGACGAACGATTTCGCTTCGAGCGCCTGCCGTTTCCTCGTCGAAATGCACGCGGTGACGACGATGGACGGCCTGGTTGCAGGGTTGCTGCGCCTGATCGCCCCGCTCGGGCTCAACGCCGCCGCCTGCGGCGTCGTTTCCGGCCCGAAGGCCGCGGCCGGCGTTCCGTTCTATTTTGCCGCGTGGCCGCAGGAGTGGGCCGCCTACTACGTCGCCCACGACCTCATGCTCACCGACCCCCTGGTGCGCTGGGCGCGCAATTCCGGTCAGGCGATCACATTCCATGACCTGTTTGCGCTTCTGTCGCCGCGCGATGTCGGCCGGGAGACGATCGCCGCCGCGGCGCGCTTCGGCTTCACCGAGGGAATCGCGGCGCCCATGCGGTCGGCCGACAATTCGCTCGGCCTCGTCACCATGGCGGGCAAGCGCGACGGGCTTTCCGCGCTCGAACGCGATATTCTCGCCGCGGTCGCGCACGCCGTGTTCTGCGCGGCCGAGCGGCTCGAAGGCGTCGCCACCGGTCGACCCGCGCCGATCTTCACCCGCCGCGAGATAGAATGCCTCAACCTGCTTGCGCATGGTCACGCGGATGGCGAAATCGGCAAGCTGCTCGGGCTGACCACGCGCACGATACGTTTCCATCTCGCCAATGCGCGAGAAAAGGCCGGAGCGGAGTCGCGCACGCATCTGGCCGCCCTCGCCCTCAGCCAGGGCTGGATCAGCATGTGACCCGCTCCCAGGTCGTGCGAGACGACCGTTGTATTCGCGCAACAAGCGCGTGCAATCGGCCGCTGCCGCCGCATTAGCGCTCGCACCCTGTCACTTGTGACGTGGCGGGGGACCGCGGGCGTCGATACGAAATTCGCGGATGGGTTTTGGATTTTACCCACTGAGGATTTTCGGCGCCGTCGGAACTGGACTGCGGCTCCAACCACGGCGATCGTTTCGGGAGATCGAAGATGAGACTGGTTTGTCTTTCGGCTATCGTTGTCGCCCTGGCGGGGCCTGCGCTCGCCGCAGATCTTCCCACCCGCAAAGGGCCGCCGGAGGCTCCGCCGGTCGCATCCGCCTATGACTGGACCGGCGCCTTCGTGGGCGTGAATTTCGGCTGGGCCGACGGCGAAAATTCCTGGGACGCCTATCGCACGAACACGGTCACGGCGCCGAAGTCGTCGCCGACGGTGAATGCTTTACTTATCGGTATTGGCCTTCCGGCCGGCGCGTTCCTCGATTCCGGCAAAATTGGATCGCAGACGTTCCATGGCGGCGGCGAGTTCGGCTACAATTACATGTTCCCCTCGCGCGTCGTGATCGGCGGCACGGTCTCGGTCAACGTCGGAACCGACTCGAGCAGCAGAACTGTCACCCCTACCGGCAGCGTTTCGACCAGCAAGAACACCGACACCATCGGCGGGGCCGCCCTTGCGAAGTTGGGCTATGCGTTCGGCGACGTGCTGCCCTATGTCGACGGCGGCTTTGCTTGGACCGGAGGCACGACGACGCGGACGCAGCTCGTAGGCAACGCCAGCCCCAACGGCACGCTCGTCACGCTGCCGTATTCGGACAGTCTCGACTACACCCGCCTCGGTTGGGACGTCGGCGCGGGACTCGCGTTCCACATCTGGCAAGGCTGGGAAATCTACGCGCAGTACGACCACAGGGAATTCGGTCGCAGCGATTTCATCTACGCGAACGCCAATGTTACGACCAAGTCGTCGTTGACTACCGATTCGGTGACGCTCGGCGTCGACTACAAGTTCTAGGCGGCGCGAAGCCGCTTTTCGGTTCGCCGATCTGGCGAGCGTTTGGCGCGGAGCCGCCCTCGATAGGGGTGCGACGCGCCATTGGCGCGTGGACCCGGAATCGCGCCGCCAGCCCGCGAGGTCGGCCTGAAGATTCGCTCGACGGGACATCGCCGCGCCCTCATACGTTCTTCCGCTGCAGCCGCGCCAACGGATTCGCCGACACCGGAATCGATCGGGGGCCGCATATCTGCGGGCGCCAATGCGGGCCTGCGCCGGAATTCACGTCGACGCTCCGCAGTTTCCATCGCCTACGGGCCCGCTGGACGCCCCCGCCCCGCCTGCTAAGACGTCGCGTAAAGACTCTGCCGCGTATCGGAGCCCCGATGGCAACCCTCGAAGACGTTCTCGTCACCATAGACGCCAATTCCCAGGCCGCGCTCGACCGTCTGTTCGCGCTCGTGCGCATTCCCTCGATCTCGGCCCAGCCTGCCCATTACCCCGACTGCGACCGCGCCGCAGACTGGCTCGCGGCGCAGCTGGCCGAACTCGGCTTCGAGGCGAAGAAGGAGCCGACCGAGGGGCGGCCGATGGTGCTGGGCGCCGCCAGGGCCAAGACCCGCGACGCGCCGCATGTGCTGTTCTACGGCCACTACGACGTGCAGCCGGCCGACCCGCTGGAGCTTTGGAAAAGCCCGCCGTTCGAGCCCAAGCTGGTCGCCGGCGCGGGCGGCGAGCGCATCGTCGGGCGCGGCGCGGCCGACGACAAGGGCCAACTGATGACCTTTCTGGAGGCGTGCCGCGCCTTCCGGGCCAATGGCGGGCTGCCGTGCCATGTCTCGGTGCTGCTCGAAGGCGAGGAGGAGACCGGCTCGCCGTCGCTGCCCGCGTTCCTGACCGCTCACGCCAAGGCGCTGAAGGCCGACCTGCTGCTGGTCTGCGACACCAACATGTGGAACGCCGAAACGCCCGCTATCACCACCATGCTGCGCGGGCTGGTGTTCGAGGAGGTGGTGCTGAAAGGTCCGAGCCGCGACCTGCACTCGGGCCTCTACGGCGGTCCCGCGATCAACCCGATCCGGGTGCTGGCCAAGATCCTCGGCGAGATGCATGACGAGAACGGCGCCGTGACCGTGCCGGGCTTTTACGACGGCGTGGAGGAACTGCCGGAGGAGATCGCGGCGCAGTGGCGCGATCTCGAGTTCGACGCGACCAAGTTCCTCGGCGACGTCGGCTTGTCGGTTCCGGCCGGCGAGGCGGGGCGCTCGGTGCTGGAGATGATGTGGTCGCGCCCGACCGCCGAGTTCAATGGGATCGTCGGCGGCTACACGGGGGAAGGCGCCAAGACCGTGCTGCCGGCGGAGGCGCGGGCGAAAGTGTCGTTCCGGCTCGTCGGGCGGCAGGACCCGGCGCGCATCCAGCAAAGCTTCCGCGCCTTCGTCAAGGCGAGGCTGCCGGCGGACGTGAAGGTCGAGTTTCTCGGCCACGGCGGCTCGCCGGCGATCGGGCTGCCGGCGCGCGGCGAGGCGTTACGCCGCGCGCGCCGCGCGTTGGAGACCGAATGGGGCAAGCCGGCGGCCGTCATCGGCTCGGGCGGCTCGATCCCGATCGTCGGCGCGTTCAAGCGCGAGCTGGGCATGGATGCGCTGATGGTCGGCTTCGGGCTCGACGACGACGCGATCCATTCGCCCAACGAGAAATACGAGCGGCGGTCGTTCCACAAGGGGGCGCGCTCGTGGGCGCGCATTCTGTCGGCCCTGAGTCAGTGAACGCGCCGGGGGTTGGCTGCGGCGCGGCGATCCTGCGTGAGGGGCGGCTGTTGCTGGTCAAGCGGCTGAAGGCCCCCGAGGCGGGGTGCTGGAACCTGCCCGGCGGCAAGGTCGATTTCGGCGAGCGGGTCGCGGACGCGGTCAAGCGGGAGGTTTTTGAGGAGCTGGGCGTCGGGATTTCGCTTGGGCGCTCGCTCGGCTTTGTCGAGATGATCGTCGACGGGCAGCATTGGCTGTCGCCGATCTACGCCGCGGCGGCGAACGGCGAGCCGCTTAACGCCGAACCGGACAAGCACGCGGCGATCCTGTGGGCCGATCTTGACGCGCCCCCTGCCCCGCTGGCGATCGCCGCGCGGGAGGCGATCGCGCGGCTGAAGGGGGACGCATGATCGTCGGCGTCGGCGAGGCGATGGTGGAGTTCGCGCCCGCTTCGGCGGGGCTCTATGCGCGGGCCTTCGCTGGCGATGCGCTCAATACGCTGTGGTATCTGGCGCGGCTCGGCGTCGCGTGCCGGCTGGTGACGCGCGTCGGCGCGGACGCGCTGTCGGACGACTTCGTCGGCTTTTTGCGCGCGAGCGGGATCGACGAGGCGGCGGTGAGCCGCGATCCCGAGCGGACGATGGGGCTCTACATGATCGAGCTCGACGGCGCGGAGCGGCGGTTTCTTTACTGGCGCGACTCCTCCGCCGCGCGCCGGCTCGCCGACGATCCCGGTCGGCTCGACGCGGGGCTGGCGGGGGCGACGCTGGTGCATGTCAGCGGGATCACGCTGGCGATCATCGGCGCCGAGGGGCGGCGCAACCTCGTCGCGGCGCTGCATCGGGCGCGGGCGCGGGGCGCGAGGGTGTGTTTCGATCCCAACCTGCGCCGCCGTCTGTGGAAGGACGAGGTCGAGGCGCGGGAGGCGCAGGCGGGGCTCTACGCGGTCACCGATATCGCCTTGCCGAGCTTCGACGACGAGGCGGCGCTGTGGGGCGACGCGACGCCGCAGGACTGCGCCGCGCGGCTGGCGGGGCTCGGGGTGGGCGAGATCGTGGTCAAGAACGGCGCGGGGGCGGCGCATGTCCACCGCTGCGGCGAGGTCGCGGCGGCGCGCGGGGTGGAGGCGCGCGACACCACCGGGGCGGGCGATTCGTTCAACGCGGGCTATCTCGCGGCGCGACTGGGGGGCCTTGCGCCGGCCGAGGCGTGCGGCTTTGCGCATCGGCTCGCCGGCGAGGTGGTGCGCTGGCCGGGCGCGCTGGCGCCTGCGGGCGCGGTCGAAGCGCTGGGGTGGGCCTGAGGGAGCGGCCTCATTTCTTGCGCTTGGCCTGGGCCTCGGCGAGGTTCTTGGCGGCCAGCGCAAAATTCGGATCGGTGCGCAAAGCCGCCTGGTAGTCGGCGACCGCCCTGGCGAGGTCGCCCTTGGCTTCGAACACGGCGCCGCGATTGTTGTAGGCGTCGGCGGAGGCGGGGTCGAGCTTGAGCGCGCGGCCGTAGTCGGCGAGGGCGAGGGCGAGTTCGCCCTTGGCCTGATGCGCGTCGCCGCGGTGGGTGAAGAACTTCGCCTGCGCCGAGAGGCGGATCGCCTCGGTATAGTCGATGATGGCGCGGTCGAACTCGCCCTCGTCCTCGTAGGACAGGCCGCGGTTGTCGAAATAGTCGGGCTGGTTCGGGTCGAGCTTGATCGCCTCGCTGTCGTCGGCGATGGCGAGATCGTTGCGGCCCGTCTCGTGATAGGCGGCGGCGCGATTGGAATAGGCGCTGTCGTTGCGCGGATCGAGCCGGATCGCGTCGTCGTAGTCGAGGATCGCGTGAGCGTAGTTCTTCTTGAAGTAGTAGGCGGCGCCGCGGTCCTTGAACGCCAGACTGAGTTTCGGATCGAGCTTGATCCCCTCGTCGTAATCCTGGATCGCGCGATCGTATTCGCCTTTCTCGACGAAGACGTCGCCGCGCGTGTCGAAGGCCTGCGCGTCCCTGGGGTCGAGCCGCACCGCCTCGCTGGCGTCGCCGAGCGCCCGCTCGAGCGCGTGCGTCGAGCGGTAGGCGTTGGCGCGCTCGCGGAAGGCCCGCGCGTTGCCGGGATCGAGCGCGATGGCGCGGTTGAGATCGGCGAAGGCTTGCGCCATCTTGTCGGCGTACCACGCCGCCCGGCCGCGATTGACCAGCGCCTCCGCGACCCGCTTGGGCGCGTTCGGGGCGGCGGCGATCAGCGCGCTGCAGGCGGCGATGCGCTGCTCCGCGGAAAAGGCGCTGTCGTCGTCGGCGGCGCAGACCGTGGCGTTGGCGTCGCCCTGGGCGCAGGCCGGCGCTGCGGCCAACGCGGCGAGCAGTCCAAGGACGACGCGGCAGGACGAGGCGGGACGCATGGCGTTTTTCTCCAGGGGCTGGAAGTTGAATACCAAGCCGGCGCGATCGCCGCTGTGGCGGCGATCACATGGGTCGAGGCGAGCCCGCGCGGTCTCGCGGGGATGACAAGGCGTCTCTGGTTGCGGACGCCGCTTTGGCTCAAACCGCCAACACCCGCCTGATGTCCAAAGGTTGCTCGGCGACATCCCGGATCACCAGCTCCGCCTCGATGTGCGCCAGGTGCTGCTCCATCAACTCGCCGGCGCGCCGGGCGTCGCGCGCCGCGAGCGCGCCGATCAGGCCCTCGTGCTCACAATCCGAGCAGGTCTGCTGCATTCTGGTCCCATAGAACGCGATGATCAGCGACGTCCGCGCCACCAGATCCTCCAGGAACCGGGTCAGCAGCGAATTGCCGGCGATCTCGGCGATCGCGATGTGAAACAGCCCCGAGTGACGGATCGCCTCGCGCTGGCTGGCGCGCGCAGCGGCGACCCCGGCGGCGACGAGTGCGCGCAATCGCGCAATCGCGCTGTCGCTGACGACAGCCGCAGCGCTCTTGACAATCGCCCCTTCTATCACCCGCCGCGCGGCGAACACCTCGCGCGCCTCGTCGGCCGTCGGGCTCCAAACGAAGGCGCCGCGGTTGGGATGCAGCGTCACCACGCCGCGCTCGCCCAGCACAACGAGGATGCGACGGATCTGCGTCCGGTTGGCGCCGAAGACCTCGCACAGCGCGTTCTCGGCGAGCTTCGCGCCGGGCGGAAGCTTGTGCTCCATCACCGCCACGACGATGCGCTCGACGATCGCGTCGTCGCCCGCCGCCTGACGCAGCTCGTTTTCTGACAGACTCACGCGCGCCCCCCGCGCTGCGCGAGGACGCATATCTCGGGCCATTGGTTGGTTTCGCCGCGGCGGGACATGGCGCGAATCCGCTCTCGTCGACACCCTGTTACGTTTTGTCGACAATCTCTGCGCTCGTGTTGACAAGAAGCGGAACGCTCGTCAATCTCTCGCGGCTGAACCCAAACACGCCGCGCGCCCCAAATGCGACGTGACACGGCCCAAGGGAGGACTGCATGACTATTCGCGCGCTCGCGGCGCCCGTCGCTTGGCTTGCTTGCGCTTCCGCGCTTTGCCTGATCGCAGCCCCGGCCGCAGCGGCCGATAAGACGCTGAAGATCGGCTTCGTCGGCGTCACCAGCGGCCCCGCCGCCGCGTGGGGCACGTCAAACGTGCGCTCGATGCAGACCCTGGCGGCGTGGTGGAACGAACAGGGCGGCGTGAAGATCGGCGACGATACCTATAAGATCGACGTCGTAACCTTCGACGATCAGAAGGACCCTAAGCGCGCCATCGCCGGCATGGAGAAGATGGCGCAGGAAGGCATCCATTATGTCGTCGGCCCCAATGTCGACGACGGCGCCGCCGCGGTGCGCCCGGTGGCGGAAAAGTCGGGCATCATCTATTTTCCCTACGCCTTCCCGAAGGAGCTTTACACCAAGCCCGCCTCGAACGCGGTGCTCGGGATGGTCGCCAACTACCAGTCGGGGCCAGCGATCTACAAATATCTGAAAGAGAAGCGCGGCGTGAAGAGCATCGCCTTCGTCGCGGCCAACGAATCCGATCCCCTCAGCCAGCGCGACGGCGGCGTCGCCGCGGCGAAGGCGCTCGGCCTCAATGTCGTGGCGGACCGCGACACCTATCAGAACGACACGCGCGATTTCACGCCGGTGCTGACGCCGATCGTCAAGCTGAAGCCGGACTTGCTGGTGCTTTCGGGCGTCGCGCCGGCCAACGCGCCGCTGCTGATCCGCTCCGCGCGCGAACTGGGATTTGAGGGCCTCATCTCGACGGAGACCGCACAGGACGCCAAGGTGCTGGAGGAGAGCGCGGGCGAACTCGCCAACGGCTTCATCTCGGTCGGCGGCGCCTCGACGCCCGAAATCCGCTCGCAGGCGATGGACGATTTCATCGCCCGCTACACCAAGATGTTTGGCGAGTACAACGACGAGTCCAACACCAAGGTCTACGCGCTGCAATATATCGTCGACACGCTGAAGGCCGACCCGAAGGCGATTGACGACGTCGCGGAGTTCAAGAAGACGATCGACGGCTTCTCGGCGCCCAACCCTTACGTGAAAAGCGGCTCGCTGCATTACGTCGGCATGACCTCGTTCGGGCAGAAGCGGCAACTCGCGGTGCCGCTCGTCGTCGAGGAATACAAGGACGGGAAGTTCTCCACCCTGTTCGTCGCCGACGTCGACTGATCGCTTAAAGGGCGGGCGAGGCGTCCCGCCCGCCGAGCAGGAAACCGACCGATGGAACAGGTCCTCGTCAACGGCTTCTACCTCGGCGCGCAATATGCGCTGATCGCGCTCGGCCTCACGCTGATCTTCGCGCTGATGAACGTGCTGAACTTCGCCCACGGGCAGATGTACGTCGTCGGCGGCTTCATCGTCTACGAGATCTACGGGCGGCTGCACTGGCCGTTCGTTGTTGCGCTTGCGGCTTCAGCGCTCACCCTCGCCGTTCTCGGCGGGCTGATCGAGAAATTTCTGTTCCGCACCGTCATCAGGCGCAGTGTGCGCGACGAAAGCACGATGCTGCTCGCCGCCGGCGTCGCCTATTTCCTCGACGCCGCCATTCTGCTGCTGTTCGGCGAGAAGCAGCGCGGCGTGCCGAAAATCGTCAAGGGCGTGTTCGTCTCCGACAATCTCATCATCCCTTACGACCGCGTGCTCGTCGCCGTTCTCGCCATCCTGTTCATCGTCGCATTCGTGCTGATGATGCAATACACCAAGCCCGGGCGGGCGATGCGCGCGCTGGCGCAGGATCGCGTCGCCGCGCAGTTGATGGGCGTGCCGGTCGAGTTCTATTCGCTGATCGGGTTTGCGCTCGGCGCCATGCTGGCGGGGCTGGTTGGCGGATTGCTGGTGACGATCACCGGCGTCAATTCCGGCATCGGCGGGCCGATCTCGATCAAGGCGTTCATGATGGTGATGATCGGCGGCGCCGGCGTGGTCGGCGGCGCGATCCTCGGCGGTTTCATTCTCGGCATGCTGGAATCGGTCGGTCTTTCGGTGCTGCACGCCTATGGCGACATCACCTATCTCGCGATCTTCGTGGCGCTGATGGCGTTCTTGAGCGTCCGGCCCAACGGCCTGATGGGCAAGCCCTGGGGTTGAAGCCATGCTGCAGCTGACAAAGGCCGTCGCCGCCGTCGCCTTCGCGGCTGTCTTGTTGATCGCGGCGCCTTGGGCGATCGAGGCCACGCATCACGCCGATTTCTACTACACGCTGTCGTCGGTGGCGTTGCTCGCCATCGCCAGCGGCGGCGTCTGGTTGACCTTCTATATCGGGCGGATCAACATCGGCCAGGGCGCCTTCGCGCTGGTTGGCGGCTACGCGTCGGCGGTCCTGGTCGTCAAGGCGGGCCTGTCGTTCTGGCTCAGCCTGCCGCTGGCGGGGTTGTTCTGCGCGGCGGTCAGCGTCGCCATCGGCCTGCCGATCCTGCGATTGCGCGGCGTCTATTTCGCCATGGTGACGCTCGTGCTGACGGAAGTGGCGCGTCTGACCGCGCTGGCGCTTCCCCTCACCAACGGTGCGAAGGGGATCACCAACATACCCCCGCCCGGTCCGATCGGGTTGTTCGGCTTCACTCTCGTGCCCGGCTTTGACGCCATCGTCAACCGCAACGCGGCGTTCTACTACCTCAGCGTCGTCATGATGCTGCTTTGTTTTGCGGCGCTGTGGCGGCTCGTGCACTCCCGCCTCGGGGCACTGTTCGCGGCGCTGCGGCAGAACGAAGACCTGGCCTCGTCGATGGGGCTGAATGTCCCGGCGCTGCGCGTGCTCGCGTTCGCGATATCCTCGTTCCTGGGCGGCATCGGCGGCGCCGCTTTCGTGGCGATCACGCAATCGATCTATCCCTCCAGCTTTACCGTCACCGACAGCGTCAATTTTATGCTCAACTGTTTCCTCGGCGGCCTTGGCTTCGTATTCGGGCCGATGCTCGGGACGCTGGTGCTGTATTTCGGTTGGGACCTGTTGTTCCAGGCCGGCGAGTATCAACTGCTGATCTACTCCGGCGTGATGATCCTGCTGATGCTGGCGCTGCCCAATGGGCTGCTCAGCCTGCGGGCGCCCGCCAGAAGGCGGGCCTGAGCGCCATGGCTCCGCTGCTCCGGGTGAGAAATCTCACCAAGCAATACGGCGGTCTCACCGCCGTCAACGATGTGAGCTTCGACGTCGAGCCTGGAGAGATCCTGTCGGTGATCGGCCCGAACGGCGCCGGCAAGTCGACGATCTTCAAGCTGATCTCGTCGTTCGTGGCGCCGACGCGCGGCGAGGTCCTGTTCAAGGGCGAACGCATATCCGGACTGGCGCCGCACATCGTGGCGCGCAAGGGCGTGGTGCGAACGTTCCAGGAGACCACGATCTTCAAGGGCCTGACCGCGCGCGACAGCGTCATCGTCGCCCATCATCTGCGCTCGCGCGCGAGCCTCGTCGACTTCTATCTCGGCACAGCGAAAGCGAGACGCGACGAGGCGGAGTTCGGCAAGTCGAGCGACGAAATCCTTGAGTTCCTTGGCCTCGGCGAGGTCAAGAACGAGATCGCCAGCAACCTGCCGCAGGGCCATCTGCGCGCGCTGGGCGTCGCCATCGGGCTGGCAGCCAATCCGAAGATCCTGCTGCTCGACGAGCCGTTCGCCGGCATGAACCACGACGAGACGCGCCACGCGGTCGAAACCGCGCGCGCGGTGCGCGACCGCGGCGTGACCCTGCTGCTGGTTGAACACGACATGGCGGCGGTGATGAAGATCTCCGACCGCATCGTGGTGATCAACTTCGGTTCGAAGATCGCGGAAGGGACGCCGGCCGCGATCCGCAGCAACGAAAAGGTGATCGAGGCGTATCTCGGCGTCGAAGACGAATCGATAGGACTGTAGCCATGACTGCCCTGCTGGCCCTGCGAGACGTCGAGCTGTTTTACGATCACGTCTACGCTCTCAAAGGCGTTTCGCTCGATCTCAACCAAGGCGAGACGGTCGCGCTGATTGGCGCCAACGGCGCGGGCAAGTCCTCGATCCTGCGCGCCATAACGGGGCTGCGGCGGATCGCCAAGGGCAACGTCGAGTTCGAGGGCCGGCGCATCGACGGCGCGGGGCCGGAGGCCATCGTGCGCATGGGCATCGCGATGGTTCCCGAGGGCCGGCGGGTGTTTCCGTTCATGTCGGTGCGCGACAATCTGTTGATGGGCGCCTTCTCCCGCTCCGACCGCGCGGAAGTCAGGGCCTCGCTGGACCGCGTGTTGGCGCGCTTCCCGCGCCTCAGCGAGCGCCTCAACCAGGCGGCGGGAACGATGAGCGGCGGCGAGCAGCAGATGCTGGTAATTGGCCGCGCGCTGATGGCGCGGCCGACATTGCTGCTGCTCGACGAGCCTTCGCTCGGCGTCGCGCCCAAGATCGTGCAGGACATCGCGCGCTCGATCGTCGCCATCAACCGTGACGAGAAGGTGAGCGTCCTGCTGGTCGAGCAGAATTCGCGCATGGCGCTGCGCATCTCTCACCGCGCCTATGCGCTGACGACGGGTTCGATTGCGCTTTCCGGCGCCTCGGCCGATCTGGTCAAGGATGAGCGCATTCAGCAGCTCTATCTCGGCGGCGATCTCTGAACGACGCAACGGGCGCGCGAGCTCGTCAGCCTGGCCGCGCCGCCCCTTGCAGCGTGGCGCTGCGCGCGCGCAACAGCCTTTGCTGGCGCCAGAACAGGCCGCCGACTACCAACAGGTTCACGCCATTCCAGAACACCCCGTTCAGGAAGGCGGCGCGATAGGAGTTGGTCAGGTCGAAGATCACGCCGGAGAAATAGCCGCCGAACGCCATGCCGAAGATCGTCGAAGACACCACGAGGCCGATCCTCGCCCCCGCCTCGCGCGGCGGCATGAGTTCGCGGCAGATCACCGCGTACATCGGCACTATGCCGCCTTGGAACAGACCAAAGACGCCTGACACAACGAACAGCGAGGTCAGGCCGTCGAAATAGAGATAGAGCAGCAACGCCACGCCCTGCATCAACGAGCCGATCAGCAATGTCGCCGTGCCGCCGATCGCGTCGGCGACGACTCCGGAGCCGATGCGGGAGACGACGCCCAGGGCCAGCATCAGCGACAGCATCTGAGCGCCACGCGTCGCGCCATAGCCGAGGTCGCCGCAATAGGCGACGATATGCACCTGAGGCATCGACATCGCCGCGCAACAGGAGAAACCCGCGACAATGAGCAGAGCCGTCAGCAGACGCAGCGAGATCCCGGAAGCGGCGCTGGCGGCCCGCGTCGCATGATCGGCTTCGGCGATCACCGAAGCCGAGGGTCTTCGGCGCATGAAAAACGAAGCGCCGATGACGATCGTCGCCACAAAGATTCCGATGGCGAGGTAGGTCCCTCTCCAACCGATCAGTGGCATGGTCCAATTCATGATCAGCGGCCAAAGCGCGCCGGCGGCGTAGTTGCCCGAGGCCACGACAACCACCGCCAGCCCGCGCCTTCTGACAAACCAATGTGAGATATCCGCCATCATCGGGGCGAAGCCGCCGCCGGCGCCGACTCCAATCACCAGGAGATGCGCGGCGGAGAACACCGCGAGGTTGGGCGCGATCCCGGCGATGGCGAAGCCGGCGCCGAGGCAAACGCCGGAGATGAGCAGCGGCAAGGCGATGCCGACCCGGTCGACCGCGCGTCCCAGCGCGATCGTTCCGAATGCGAAGCCGAGCATCGTCAGCGTGTAGGGAACCGAGGCCGCCGCGCGGTCGACGCCGAATTCCAATTGCGCTTTCGGCAGTACGACGATAACCGCCCACATGCCCGCGCCAGCGAGTGTCGCGATCAACAGCGACAGGCCGAGGCGCCAGAAGGCGTACGCGCCGTCGGGCGCGTAACGATCGGAGTTCAGCGGATCGGCGTCGGGAGAACTGCTCATGTTGTGAGCATGTGGGAGAGGCGCGGGAATGGCAAGAGCGCCGTGCGGACTTGTCTGGCGCCGGCGCGACGACACTTGCGCGCTCGTCGCGAGCCTGCGCGGTGAGGTTGGCCGCCGCGGAGTCGACGCTGTCGGTCAAATCTTTCCAAGGTCACCGCAGCGGTGAGCGCGCCGAGTTGTTTGATCATGCCGTTGACGATGCGCGCCGTGCGCAAGAGGTCGCCTTGCGCGGCCGCGGCGATCGCGTGCGTAACGGCAGTTGTTTGTCACAGAAGTTCTTCAATCTGCGCGGTGACGGACGCTTTCATGCCGCCCCCGGGCGCCCGCCGACGCCGAGCCGCGTGCGCGAGACTTGACCGCCACTTACTTCGCTCGAATCCTAGCAGTGTAAAGACTACTTGACGTCGGTATTTATACGGATGTGCGTATTGCTTGCGGTTGTGCGTGGTTTCGATCAATACACCGTTGAGCGATACAATATGGGGGATTTCGCCGCCATGCGCGTGGTCCGGACACTTGCGCAAAACGGGCCCTGCCAGTTTGAAATTGACAGCGTCGGTAATGCCGCCAAATTAAACCGGTGAAATATGTGCTATTGGACGGATTTGAACCCGATCGGCGACGTACTCGCCGGATTGCTCGCCTTGTCCGGGTGATGCGTGAATGGTCACTGCGCATCCCAATCGAAGATCGCAAAGAGGACCTTGCAATGTCCAAATCCTATCGCGTCGCCTCCAACTCCAACCAAGGCGCCGGAACAGCGAACTTGCAATATGCGACTGTGGAGGACGCGCTGCGTAGCCTGAAGGGCTGCTTAGTCAATGACTCTTCCATTATTTCCATCATCGACAGCGAGGGTCAGCTTGTTTTGCCCGCCGATCAGGTTCGCCTTCGGTTGCACCCGAAGCCGGAATATGTTCGCGCCCATTAGCATCAAGCACCGCATACAAAACTGACCCTCAACAGCGCGAGAGGCCATGCCGCGACGCTTCGCCAGTCGAACGCTCTGACAGGACCAGGCCGAGGAAAGCCGTCAACTATCGCGGCCACTATGGACGAACCCGGACGAAGCGCCCAAAGCCCGACATCGCTACCGGAGTGTCTTCCTTCTGCGTGGACGCCAGCGTTTGAATCGCGGGCGTCGTAAATCCGCGCGACGCTCATGCGACACGCACCTCTCCAGGCAAGAGGCATTTTACCGCGCCTTATAGATTTTACCCCTGGCGTTAGGTCGCAATGCGATCAGCTTCCATTTGCGCTCTCCGGAACGCACGTATAACCCAGGAATGCATTGCCTTTGCCCCAAGCCGCTTCAGCGCGATCCGGGGCGCAACTGTTGCCGGTTGCGTGAATACGCGGGGCCGCGGCTTGGGCCCATATCGGATCGTTGGCCCAGGTCTGTCGAGCCTGTGTCCAAGCGACGTGGCGATGATGACGCCGCAAATGCCTGGATTCGTGCGCGAACGCCGCAGTCGCCAGTGAGATCAACGCGACACTGGCGATGCAATTGCGTACCATTGCTAGCTCCAAGATTGACTCGCAGGCGCGCCGCCAGCAGCCGAGCCAAATGTGAACTCGCCACGCCCGCCTGCAAATATTCTCCGCGGGGCCCATCCCCCGCGCGACAAACCTTCAAAGCGAGCCGCTCGCCGGGAGGTCGCACACACGCCTTGCGCAAATGAGTATAGCCGTCGCCTCGGCTTCTCAACTAATTTTGAGTTTAATTGGACATGGGTTCTTGCGCGCGGTCGACGCCCTCGCCACAGCGGTCGACGTCCGCAGTAACGGACCAGAAGCCCCGCGGACCGGGTTCAGACGTCGGCTGCGGCGCGTGGCGCACGCAATGGCCGGCGCGCGCCCACCAGCTCTTCAGCATGTCGCCGCGGTCGACCGGGTTCAGTCCTGTCGCGGAGCTGCGCCAATATTGGCAGGCGGCGCAACTTGCGCCGTGAGGCGCGTTGACAGCGACGCCGTCGCCGCAGACTTGCCGGCTGTGAGTTTGCGGCCAATGCGCAACCGCATCCGAGTGGCGCGAAGTGCGCGGCGCAAAACGCCGACACAGCCCCTCGCGCTCGCGAAGCTGCTGCCAATAGGCGCATCCGGCGCAGCTTGCCGGGAGTGACGGCGGCTCGGTCATGGCGGCTTCCTCCTGACAACCCTCGCTTCCTATGAATTAGCGAAGCGCATCGGCGATTGTTGGCGCCTCGGCGGTTTCAGCGACCGACCAACCGCCGCCCAACGCCAGGAACAGTGCGACATTTGTTTGAAGCAGCCGCGTGTGCACCGCGATCGGCGCCTGTTGAGCCAACAACGCCGCATTCTGGGCGGTGACGACGTCAAGGTAGGACGCCGCGCCATCGCGATAGAGCGCGGTCGCCATATCCAGCGCCTTGCCGGCCGCCGTCGCCGCCGCCTCGCTCTGACGCTCCTCTTCTGCAAGCGATCTTAACGCCGACAAATCGTCTTGAACCTCTCTGACGGCGTTCAGCACGGTCGAGCGATAACGCGCCGCGCTCGCCCGGAATTGCGCCTCCGCGCGCCGCAACTGAGCCTCGCGCAGCCCGAAATCCAGCAGCGGCACGGACATTGAAGGCCCGAGCGAAAACATGCTGTTTTGCATATTCAACAGGTCGAGGCCGGTGTCTTGCGCGCCGCCCAACAGGCCGATGGTGAAGCGGGGATAGCGGGCCGCCGCCGCCGCGCCGGCGAGCGAGGCCTCAACCACCGTCACGCGCTCGGCTTCGGCCACATCGGGGCGCCGGCGCAGAACGTCGCCAGGCACCGCGCGCGGTCGGCGCGGATAGGCGATTGACCGCGACGCCGGGGCTATGCGGAAGCCCGCCGCAGGCTTGCCGGCCAGTGTCGCGATAGCGTCAACCAGGGTCGTTCTTCGGACGGAAAGATCTGTCGCCTGCGCTTCCGCGGTGTCGAGTTGCGCCTCGGCGCGCTGCTCGTCGACGGGCGGGGCGATCTTCGCGCCGAGGCGGTCGCGCGTTAGTTGCAGCGCCGAGCGGTAAAGCTTGATCGTGTCGGCCAATACCTTGGCCTGCGCGTCGATGCCGCGAAGCTCTAGGTAATCGCGCGCGAGTTCCGCGTGCAAGCTGAGGCGCGCATCGGCGAGGGCGTCGCCGACGGCCTGCGCATTGGCGTCTGCGGCCTTGACGAGATCGCGGACGCGGCCCCAGACGTCGACCTCGTAGCCGGCGACGTCGGCGTAGACCTGATTGGCGCCGTAATAGGTGGGCTGGTTCTTGGAGCGTAGCGGGCGGTTGCCGGATTGCTTGTTGTAGGAAAGTCCGCCGTTGAAGTCGACCTCGGGAAACAACCCTGACGTCGCCGCCTCGGCGTCGGCCCTTGCCGCCTTATAGTTCTCCAAAGCCGCCGCGAGATCGGGGTTGGCGGCGTCTACGCCGGCCTCGAACCCGTCCAGCGTTGTATCCTTGAACTCCCGCCACCACTGGGCGTTCGGCGCCGTCCCACCCGCGCCGGCGTCGCCGAATTGCGACGGCAGCGCCGGCGAAGGCGCCTGAAGGACCGGCGCCACGTCGCACCCCGCAAGCAGGATAGCAAGCCCGAACCACAGACGATGTCTCATCGGCTCCCCGATTGCCCCTGTGCGGCGTCGTCGCCCTACCTCGCCGCGCTCTCGGCCAGCTTCGCCCGGCCTTTTACATCGTCTCCTTCCTTGACGCCATCCGTCTCGACGACGTTGACGGCGTCGCCCTGGGTCAGCGATTCCGGCGGATTGCGCACGATGTCGTCGGCAGCGGAGAGGCCGCTGGCGATCTCGACGCGCGCGCCGTAGTCGCGCGCGATCTCGATCTTCTTCATCTGAATGCGCGAATCCTTATCAACCGTCGCGAGCAGGATCGCCTCGTTGCGAAACAGCAAAGCGCTTGCCGGAACGCTCATCGAATTGGGAGTGGGCGCGAGTTGGAACGTCACCTGCGCGAAGGCGCCGGGCTTCAGCAAGCCGTCCCTATTGTCAGCCGTAAGCTCGACGAGCAGCGCCCGCGACTTGGCGTCAATGGCGTCGGACGTCGTCGAGATCTGCGCCGGGAAGATCCGCCCGGGATATTCGGGCAGGATAAGCCCCGCCTGCATGCCGTTGTGCAACTGCGCGGCGTAGATCTGCGGCGCACGCACGTAGATGCGCATCCGGCTGACGTCGGCGACGACGAACAGCGGCTCGCCTTGCGAAGCGCTGGTTGTAACCAGCGAGCCGACGTCGACATTGCGCGCGGTGACTACGCCGTCGAAGGGCGCGGCGATGTTGGAGAACGCCTTGAGCGCGCGTAGCCGGTCGAGATTGGCTTGCGCCGCAGCTACGTCGGCGTCGGTGGCGCTCGCGTCGCTCTCCTTCTCATCGATGGCCTGCTGCGACACCGCGGCCGAACTGCGCAGCGTCTTCCAGCGCTGAGCCGTCACATGCGCCAAGGCCTGTTTGGCTTTCGACTTTGCAAATTCGCCTTCGGCCTCGGTCACGCGCTGATCCAACTCCGGCGTGTCGACGATCGCCAGCGTCTCGCCGCGCTTCACCTTTGCGCCGATGTCGGTCCGCCACTCCCGCACGTAACCGGCGGCCTGGCCGTGGATGGAAGCGGAGAAATTGGCTTCGACATCGCCCGGCAGGACGAGGCCCTGCGATTGCTCGTCAGGCTTCGGCCGGACGATCGCGACGTCGGGAACAGCCTGCTCGGCTGTCCACTTGGTGAGTTTGTCCTCCTCTTTGCGGCGCGTCGTCACGCCCGACGCTGCGACCGCGACGGCGACGAAAGCCAGCAGCAGCAGAAAGCGCAACGCCCGCACCGGGCGCAGGGCGGGCGGGGCAGGCTGTGGACCTTGCGGCGATTCATGATTCATGCGGAACTCGTCTCATGCAACATGACGGGCGACGGCTGCGCCTGGGGTTTCGGCTTGCGGGCGTGGACCAGACGGAACACCGCAGGAACAAACAAAAGCGTCGCCACGGTCGAACAGATAAGGCCGCCGATGACGGCGCGGCCGAGCGGCGCGTTCTGCTCGGCGCTCAGCGCCATCGGCGCCATGCCGATAATCATGGCGAGCGCGGTCATCAGCACCGGACGGAACCGGGTGTAGCCGGCCTGCAACGCGGCGGTCAGCGGATCGTCGCCCTCGGAGAGTCGCTCGCGCGCGAAGCTGACGACGAGGATGCTGTTGGCGGTGGCGACACCCATGCACATGATCGCGCCGGTCAGCGCCGGCACGGACAGCGTCGTCCCGGTGATGAACAGCATCCAGACAATTCCGGCCAGCGCGGTCGGCAGCGCCGCGACAATCACGAAGGGATCGAGCCAGGACTGGAAGTTGACGACGATCAGCAGATAGATCAGCACCACCGCCAGCGCCAGGCCGATCATCAGTTGCCAGTAGGCCGAGTTCATCGTCGCGGTCTGGCCGCGCAGCACGACGGTCGCGCCGGGCGGCCCGTCCTTGGCGGTTTCGTCGATAATCTGCTGGATGTCGTGCGAGACGGCGCCGAGGTCGCGCTCGGAATTGCTCGCGTAAATGTCAATCACCGGCTGCACGGCGTAATGGGAGACCAGCGCCGGGGTGACGCCGCGCTTGATTTCGGCGACGCCGCCGAGGATCTGCGAGGCGTCGCGCTCCGAGGCCGGCACGTTCGCCAGCGCCGAGACGGAGTCGAGCCAATATTGCGGCGTCTGAGCAACGATCGGGTAGGCGACGCCGTTCTTCGGGTTGATCCAGAACGTCGGCGCCACCTTGAAGCTGCCCGAAAGCGATTCCTGCAGGCTCTTGGCGACGTCGCCTTCGGTCAGGCCGAGCTGGGCGGCGCGCATGCGGTCAACCACCACGTCGAACTTGGGATCGTTGGTCGCCTGCTGGATGCGCGCGTCGGCGACGCCGGGCACGCGCGCGATGCGCTTCAGCAATTCGTCGGCGTAAACCTTGTTGGCCTGCTGGCGAGGCCCGAACACCTGCACGTCGATCGGCGACGGCAGCCCGAAGTTGAGGATTTGCGAGACGATATCGGCGGGCAGAAACGCGAAGGTCGTTCCGGGGAAGCGGCGCGGCAGCGAGACCCGCAGCGTCTTGATGAAGCCCTCCGACTCGGCGGCGTGGCCGGGTTTGAGCGTGATCAGCAGATCGGCGTCGCCCGGGCCCACTGTGCCCGAATTGGAGTAGGCGGAATTGACGCCGCTGACCGGCAGGCCGAGGTTGTCGACGATGGTTGCGAGCATGTCGGGCGGGATCGTCTTGCGGATCGTGTCCTCGATGCGTTCGCACAGCGCTGCTGTCTCTTCGATGCGCGTTCCGGTCGGCGCTCGTACGTGCAGCTTCAGCTGTTCGCTCTCGATCGGCGGGAAAAAGTTCTGTCCGAGGAGCGGGGCAAGCGCGAAAGAGCCGAACGTGACGAGCAGGAAGCCGAAAATGAACCAGCTGCGCCTGGCCAGCGCCGTCGCGAGCAGCCGCTGATAGAATCCGCGCGTGCGCTCGAACCGCCGCTCGAAGCCGCGTTGAAACATGACCAGAGGGTTGCGCGTCAGCGCCGCCGGCTGGCCGTGTTCGTGCGTGGCCTGATTGGCGAGCAGATAGCGCGCCATCGTCGCCACCAAGGTGCGCGACAGGACGTAGGAGGCTACGAGCGCGAACACCACCGCCTCCGCCATCGGGCGGAACAGGTAGCCGGCGACGCCGCCCAGACCGTACATCGGCACGAACACGATGCAGATGCACAGAAGCGAAACCGTGGCGGGGATGACGATCTGGCGCGCCCCGTCCATGATCGCGGTCTCGATGTCCTTGTCCTGTTCGAGATGCCAGTTGATGTTTTCAATCGTCACCGTGGCGTCGTCGACCAGGATGCCGACCGCGAGCGCGAGGCCGCCGAGCGTCATCACGTTGATCGTCTCGCCGATCGCCGACAAGGCCGCAACGGAGGCGAGGATCGCCAACGGGATCGAGACCGTGATGATCAGCGTCGAGCGCCAGCTGCCGAGGAAAATCAGGATCATCAAGCCGGTCAGCGCCGCGGCGACCGCGCCCTCGAACATGACCGAATGCACCGCGGCGTTGACGAAATCCGATTGGTCGCCGACGGCGCTCAGCTTGAGGCTGGGCGGCAGCGTCTCGCGCAGTTTCGGCAGCAGCGCCTTGACGCCGTTGATGACGTCGAGCGTCGACACCGATCCCGCCTTGAGGATCGTCATCAGAACCGCGTTGGCGCCGTCGGCGCGCACCATGTTGGTTTGCGGCGGCGCGCCGTCGTGCGCAAAGGCGACGTCGCGCACGAACACCGTCGCGCCGTTCACCACCTTGATCGGCAGATCGTTGAGGGAGTCGATCTTGTCAGGAGAGCCGTTGATCGAGATGACGTATTCGAAGCCGCCGACCTTCTCGACGCCTACGGGGGTGATGATGTTCTGCCGCCCGACCGCGTCCACCACGTCTTGCGCCGACAGTCCGTAGGCCTGCAATCTGACCTGATCGATATCGATCTGCACCTGCCGCACCTTGCCGCCATAGGGCGAGGGAATGGCGGCGCCGGCGACGCTGGCCAGCTGCGGCCGAATGAAGTTCTGCCCGAAGTCCTGCAGTTCGGCTTCCGACAGTTTGGAGGACGACAGCGCAAGCTGAAGCACCGGCACGCTGGAGGCGTTGAAGCTGAGCACGAACGGCGGCGTCATGCCGGGAGGAAGAAACTTCAGCACCGTCTGCGACGCCGCGGTGACCTGGGCGAGCGCGGAATTGATGTTGACCTTCGGTTGGAAGAAGATCTTCACTACGCCGTAGCGCGGCATCGACTGCGATTCAATATGCTCGATATCGTTGACCTGGGTGGTCAGCGTGCGTTCGTAGTAGTAAACAACGCGCTTCGACATATCGTCGGCCGGCAGGCCGTCGTATGTCCACACCACCGCGACGACGGGAATTCCGATGTTGGGGAAAATGTCGACCGGCGTGCGCACCCAGGCGCTGACGCCGAACAGGACGATCAGCATCGCCATCACGACGAAGGTGTAGGGCCGGTTGAGCGCGATGCGGACGATAGCGAGCATGAAGGCTTTCATTCGAGGCGCACGACGTCACGCGCCCGGGCGCAGCCTTGCGGGGCGTCAGCGAACTGACAGATAGAGGGCGCCACGCCGTCAAAACACTAAATTATACTTTGAGTTGATCGCCCGTTCGTCTACCGCGACAAACGCGCAAGCGAAGCCTTGGCGCCGCCGCGCATAACAAAGCGGGCGCCTGGCGCATTGTCTTCGACCCGCAGCTGAAAACCGTGCAGTTCCGCGATGTTGCGCGCGATGCTGAGGCCTAGCCCGTGCCCGGCGCCGCTCTCGTCGGCGGAGGCGCGATAGAAGCGGCGGAAGATCAGTTCACGGTCCGCCGGCGCGACGCCGGGCCCAGTGTCGCGCACTTCGACGCACGGACGGCCTTCGACCGTTGTCGCCGCGACTTGCACGGTTCCCCCTGCGGGCGTGAATTTTACTGCGTTATCGAGCAGATTGGCGATGGCTTCGCGCAACAGATCCTCGTCGCCGCGGACCCGAAGCGAGCCGTCGAGCGAGGACGCCAGCAGCACGCCCTTCGCCTCGGCGACGGGTTCATAGAACTCGACCGCCTGCCGGCAAATTGCAGCGAGATCGACGTCGCGGAAATGCTTTTCGCGCGGCCCGTTCTCCACCGCCGATATGCGCAGCAGCGCGGCGATCGTCACGCCGGCGCGGTCGAGTTGTGCGTGCGCCGCCTCGAGGTAAGCGCGGGCGTTCTCCGGCGCGACCTCGAGCGCGTGGTCGAGCTTGATCCGCGCCAGGGTCAGCGGCGCCCGCAGATCGTGGGCGATGTTGTCGCCGACGCTCTTAAGCTGATCGAGCAGCCGCACGATTTCGTCGAGCATCAGATTGACGGCCTCGGCGATGCGGTCGATCTCGTCGCCTTCGCGCGCAACCGGCAAACGCAATTCGAGATGGCCCTGCATGATGCGCGCGATCGCCTCGTGCACCCCGGTGAGCCGCAGCGAGGCGCGCCGGGCGAACAAGGCGCCGATGGCCAATATCGCGGCGATCATCGGCAGAACCGCGAGGCCGAGGGCTCGCAAAAGCGTGTCCTCGACGGTGTAGGAGTCCTGCAGAGTGCGCCCCAGCAGGAGGACGCCGCCGTCGGCGCGGCGCCGCGCTACGACAATCGCCGTTTCCGCCGCGGCGCCGCTCGCGGCCATCTCCCTGGCGGCGAGAAGATGCGCAGTGGCGTCCGCCGGCAAGGGCGGCATGCGCGGAACGTTGCCAACGACCAACTCGCCGTGAGCGTCGAACAGCGAGAGATAGTCGATCCGCCTGATATCGCGGGTCTGGCGGGCGGTCAGCGCGGCGCGCAGCCGATCCTGCGAGGCGTCGGCGTTGAGGCGGGCCTCGTCGGTGAGAATTGCGCTGATCCGGGCGACGTCCTCGCGCGCAACTTCGAAATAGATGAGCGCGAAAGCGCCGAGTATCGCCGCGGCGACCGCCAGGGCGGAAGCAAGCGCAAGCCGGAAGGGACGCGCGCCAAGAGCGTCAACTTTCGACATCAAGCTTGAAGCCGGCGGCGCGGACGTTGACGATAAAGCGGCGCCCGTCGCCGGAATCGAGCTTGCGGCGAAGATTGCCGATATGTACATCGATGACATTAGTCTGCGGCAGGAATTTGTAGTGCCAGACATCTTCAAGCAGCATCGCGCGGGTGACGATCTGGCCGGGCCGGCGCATGAAATATTCGAGCAGCTTGAACTCGCGCGGCTGCAAGTCGATCAACTCGCCGTCGCGACGGGCCTCGCGCTCGACGAGATCGAGTTCGAGCGCGCCCAACTTGATGAAAGTCGCGCGCGAGCGGGCGCCGCGCCGCAGCAACGCCTCGACCCGCGCAGACAACTCGGGCAGCGCGAACGGTTTGACCAGATAATCGTCGCCGCCGGCCTTGAGGCCGCGGATGCGGTCGTCGACGGTCGAAAGCGCGCTGATGACCAGCACCGGAACCGGATTGCCTTCGTCGCGCAGCGCCTGCACCAGCGACAGGCCGTCCTCGCCGTCCAGCATGCGGTCGACGATAAGAACCGCGGCCCCGCCTCGCCGTGCGGCGCTGAGGCCCTGTTCGAGCGTTTGCGCGCATTCGACGGGATGGCCGACACCCTGCAACTCGTCGCGGATTTCGGCGGCGAGATCCCGCTCATCCTCGACGAGCAAAACAGGCGGTCGCTGCTCGTCTCCCGACGGCGAGACCATGAATGTCACTCTTCCGCCTCGTTAGTCCATTTGAGGTCCGGCGGTCTGACATTACCCATTATCGAACCTTGCCAATATAAGTAAAGCCCCAACGCCGACTGGGATATCACCGAGTTAGCTGCGTATTTTCTCGCTCGACAAAACAGGCTGAACAGCGGCGCACCTCGCGCGTCGCGCATAGATTATACAAGAGCGATGCGCCGGTCATCCGCCCGGGTCATAAAACAATATTTATAGAGCGGTTTTTAACGACTGGGGCGCGGCAATAAAAAACTCCGGGCGCGGGCGCCCGGAGTTTGACTCTTTGACTTTGGCGGTTGGGGCGGATCAGAACTTTATACGAATGCCGACCGTCGGCGCGAAGTTGTCGGGCTCCAGGTAGCCGGTGGCGATGCCGCCGCTGACGCGCTGATAGAAGAACCCGCCGTAGATATCGACGCGCTTGAGCGGCCGGTAATCGAGCATCGCCGAAAACATGTTCTCATAGCCTCGGCATTTGCTCGAGGACGTGCCCAGCGGCGCATAGCCAGCAGCGGCCACTGTCGTATTGGCGGCGCAGCTCTCCGTCGCCCTATTGTCCCTGAAGTCGTTCTGGATGTAGAGGTAATAGGCGCCGGTCAGGTCGAGCCGATCGTTGATGGCGTATTTGGCGCCGGTCCACAGCGCGTAGAAGTCCAACGGCTTGTTGTAGTTGTTGATGGTGATCGATTTGGCGTAAACGCTGTTGCTTACGACTGGGTAGCCGCCGATATTGGTGAATCCGTCGCCGCTGGTGTTGCTCGGGTTCGAATAACGGACCCACTCGCCGCCGTCAAAGAACGTGAACTGATTCCACTTGTACTTGGCGGCCAGCATCACGGCGTCATTGTTGGACAGCGTGGCCTTCAACGCGTCGATCGGCACGCCGGCCGGGATGGAGCCGTTATAGGAGCTCAGGTTCACCTGGTTCTCGATGTGAGTATAGACGCCGTCCAGCGACAGAGTGTTGAAATCGCCGCCGAGGCCGACCTGCACATCGCTGGTCGAGCCGTTGTTCAGGTCATAACCGCCCAACTGCACCATCGCGCTAGCGCGGAAGTTGGAGACATTGACCAGGTATTTCACGCCTGTGCCCATGCGCGCGTCTTCCGTGCCGCCGGCGCCGGGCACCTTGCCCGACCAGCCGATGGGCGAGAACGCGTAAGAGCCGCCCATCGGGTCGTAGGCGTTGACGACGTCGAGCGTCAGCGAGTTCACGCGGCCGGCGGTGAGCGTGCCGAAGACCGGGTGGCTGAAGCCGCCGTAAGCGACCGAGTTGTCCCACTGGCCGGCGCGGCTCGAATCGTCGTTGGTGTTCTGGTTCGCGAGCGTCCTCGTGTTATTTTGCACCATTGAACCGGGTCCGTTGGCGAGTTGCAGCGAATAGGGGTCGAAGCCCGTCCCCACTTCGGCGACGACAGACCAACCGTAGGCCAGCGGCTCCTTGATCTTCACGCCGACCTGCGATTGGCTCAGCCCGTTCGGCGTCGCCAGCCAGGCCGGACCTCTGTTGGTCTTGTGAAGCAACTCATCGACGCCGGTCAGGAATTCGCCGTTGAACGGCGTGGCGTGTGTCTCGTAGCCGACGCCCATGTCGACGATGGCGTAGAAGGTGAAGCCGTAGGCGGTCAGCGGGCAATCGGCCGGCGACGAGTCGAAATAGTGCAGCAGATCGGAGAAGCACGACGGCTTCTCAGGCGACGCCGGCGCCCCCTTCTTCGTGGGCAGATCGGCGGCGTAGGCGACGCTGGACGCCACCAACGCGCAAATCGAGACGCACAACAGTTTCATTTTCTTACCCCCTCAGAATTGCCCGGATCGCGTTGCGGAGTAATTCTCGTCCACAACAATTCCATGACAGTTATGTAACGATCCGGCGGTTCGAATATGAGTGTGATAATTTGGCAATGGCAGCGAAGTGACACAGTGCGTCACTCAACTGACACCACCAACTCCAATCTCGACGTGTAGAGTGCAGAGCTTGCTGCGCATCCAAACAAAGGCCTGATCGAATCAGGACAATGGATCTGCCGACTTCAGGACTACCTTGTTTGTCGATCGACGGCTCAGCTATGACGAAAGAAGATTTTGCCGGGCTGGCGGCTTGCGCGCATCAACCCGTAACCTCAGAAAGAGCGGCGCGAACGGGCCGGGCACAAGACCGCTTCGCGCGTCTCAGCAATGCTAGTTTGCGGGACGGTCAATGTCCTCATCGCCCAACATCTCGCGCAGACGCGCGTTTTCGCCGTGCAGCGCGTTGACCAGTTGTAGCAGTGCGCGCCGGTTGCGGCCCGCCCTGGCCTGCCAGCGGAACAAGGTCCGAACGGAAATGCCAAGCCTCGCGCACAATTCGTTGCGGTCGGCGCCCGCTTCGTAGGCGTCGAGCGCCGCCGCAATCTGGGTTTGGCTGAACTTGCATTCAAATGTCATCGCGTCACCCAACTCCCGCAGACCAACAATGCGACCGCTCTACGACAGTTTGCTGACCGTCGCCGCGCGAGAATACTAAATTGTAATTTAGAAATCAGAGTTTATGGTTCTCCGCGATTATCGCGCAGGCGTCGGAGGCTCGAGCACTGGCCGACGAGTCCGGCTCGCGGATGGCCCGCGCGGCCGACCGGAAAGCGCGGCTGGTCGAGCGCAATCTCGTGGCCGGTGTGCGGACCGCATCAGCGAGGCGCGGCGGAAAGTTGCCGGATTTGGTTGACGGGGCGATGGAGCGCATGCGCCGGCTACTCCAGACAACAGTGTCTCTGAACGGAGGGTCCGACGCCCTCGCGAAATTGCCCTCCAAGCTTTGCCAAGAGCCTTCGATTTGGCGCTCCGACGTCCGGACGCGTTGACGACATGGTCCCGCATCGCGATCAAACTCGGTCGGCGACGGGACGAATAGGCGGTCGCCGAACTTGCCCAAGCCATCTGCAAACTCCGAGCCGGCGCGAGGCCTGCAAGCCGGCCAACCCGCGCGGCGCGCGCCCCCGCCCCAGCGCACGGCAGTGCGCGCTCAAGCGAAATGCGCACTTGTCCTGCGCGCCGAAGTCGACGCCCTGCGCCGAGCGCGAACGATCGGTGGGCGCCAACTGCGTGTAGTCGATGAGCGCGTAGCGGAGCGGGCCGGAATTCCGCGCCAACGGCGACGCCGACGCGCGCTGGAACGCCTCCCCGTTTGGCGCTTTTCAACGAACTGGCTCTCAGAAAATACGCGCCGCGACAATATCGCATGCAGCTCCGACCGCTCGAACCTTAGGCGCCCCAAATTCTACTGCACCCATGAGGGAGCGGCAATCGGCTTGTCTTGATAGACCCCATTCCGGTCGAACAGCTAGACCTCGCTGAGGCCGAGCAACCGAAGTCCCCGATCGCAAGCCATTCGTCCGACCTTTGCCGCAGGCCTTCCATCGAAGATCGGATGGCTGAGATCGGTCCGCGTCTCCACGCCGATACATTGCCGTCGAACGGCGAGATCCAGGAACTATTCGAACCGACGTTGGGGCGCCGCTATCTGGTTCAGCGCGAAGCGAAGGTCGGCGAGCTCAGGCATCGCGTTCCAACAACCATGCAACGTCGGGGGCCGGAACGAAACGCCACTTGCGAAGCGGTCCCGCCATGACGTTCAGGCAGCACAACTCGAAGCCATAGGGCGCTCCGCACGGATGATGCCCGCCCGGAACCAGCACGACATCGCCATCGGCTACGGCCATGGTTTCGTCGAGCCTCCCGTCGTCGGTATAGACGCCGATCCCGGCAGCCGACTTGCGGGACCGCCACGTCCCTCCGGTGGCCGCCGGCTCCGGGTGCAAGGTCGGTGTCGATCACGATCACCGTTGGAATGCCCCGGCTCCGCGCCACGGCAATTTCATGCTCAAGATCCGGAATATAGCGAGCCCCCACGGCGAATACACCCATCGACCGGGCGTGCGCCACGAAGTCGATCTCGGGTTGGATTTCAACCCTGGCGTCTTTATAGAGATTGTTGAACTCGGCGCCGCCGCATTCTATCTGCAGCCGGTTGATGCCGCCATACCCCCTGTTGCCGGTCAGCACAACCGTGAACGGAATTCTTCGCATGACCGCAGTCGCGGGTTCCGAATTGGTCATCATATAAGATCCGCCGCCGATGACACAAACGATATCCTTGGCGGGCGCAGCGATCTTGATTCCCATCGCGCCGCCAAGCTCGTATCCCACGCAGGAATAGCCATATTCCATGTGGTGGCCGCCCTTCGACGATTGCCGCAGGATCTGCTAGGCCCCCGGCGTCGTGCCGGCCGCGCACATCGCAACCGTGTCCTCCCGCGCCCTGCGCTGTACGGCCCCGATCAACTGGGCGTCGGTCGGCAGCGCATTGCTGTCCTCGTTCGGCGGCGCAGTCACTCGCCCGACCTCGCCGAACCAGACCTTGCGGCGCGATGCGGGCGTCGGCGATGATCGGAACTGCAAGCCGCTTGCGCGCGTCGTAAGGATGCAGATTGATTTGAAACCAGCTTGCGCCCCTCGTTCCGGAACAGCGACCCCCGAGCCGGTGGTGAAATCCTGAAAGCGGTCGCCGACGCCGATGACGAGATCCGCGTCACGGCAGATATCGTTGGCGCAGTCAAAGCCCGTCGCGCCCGGAGATCCGAAGTTCATCGGAACGCCAGCGGCGAGCGCGCCATTGCCGGCCTGGGTCTCGACGAAGGGAATATTGCCCCGCGCGGCGAAGGCGGCGAGTTCGTCCTCCGCTTCACAGTAGATCACGCCGCCGCCGGCGACGATAACCGGCCGCTACGCCGCAGCGAGCATGGCCGCCACATCGGAGTTCTCGCGGCGATCGGGCACGGATCGACGAATCCGCCATGTCTGCGGCTCGAAGAAGCCCGCGGGGTAGCCGTAGCGCTCCGCCTGGACGTCTTGGCAGAAGGCGAGAACTGCAGGTCCGGCATTCTGAGAATCAGTCATCATCGCTATGGCGCATCGAAGCGCCGTGAGCAGGCGCTCGGGCCGGGAGATGCAATCGAAATAGCGCGCTACCGGGCGGAGGCAACGTTCGCCGATATTGCGCCGTCATCGAAGTCCTCGATTTGTTGGAGGACGGGATCTGGCCGGCGGTTGGCGGACACGTCGCCGGGGATCAACAGGACCGGAAGGCGGTTCACATCCGCCAGCGCCGCCGCGGTCGCCATGTTCGTCGCGCCCGGACCAATCGGCGATGTGACGGCCATCGCCTTCTTGCTCGGCATCGTCTTCGCGTAGGCGATGGCCGCGTGCGCCGTGATCTGCTCGTTCTGGCCGCGCAATGTCGGCAGAGCTTCGCCGATCCCGTGCAACGCCTCGCCGTTCGCGCCGACGTCGCCGTGACCGAAGTTCGCCCAAACCCCTTCAACGAATCGCTCGCCGGTTTCCGTCATTTGCACGGAGAGCCATTTCACCATGGCCTGCGCGGCCGTGAGGCGGATCGTGTCGCTGATGCCGCCATCTCCACCGCTCCCAAACGGGCTTCGTCCCAGACGCGGCATAGGCCAATTCTCGCCATCGATCCATCCCTTGAGTAGCCCCGAGATGAGTCCTTCGCCGGCCCCGAGAACGTTGAACGCCTCGATGCGAAAACTCGGACCCGTCTCGCCGGCGTCGAGTTGGTCCGCAATCGCCGCGTGGTACGCCACCGCGCGCAGCGCGCAATCGCCCCAAGGGCTCGCCGCCGACTCGCGTGATCAGGCCGGTATCCAAACCGAGGCGGGCCACGCCACAAGCGACTGTTCCTCAGGGAGCCGCCGATGTACATCTCGAACGACCTGATCTCTTCAAGGCGCCGCCGATCTGGGCGCCATAAAGGTCCACGCCTGCTCGGCCGATCGTAATGACGTCGAGTCTATTGCTCACATCACGCTGCCCTCATAAGCCAATCCGAGACAGAAACGTGCGGCTTGCGGCGAGGCCGTCGAGCATCGACGCCAGGTTGCCCGGATCGCGCTCCTGCCCGATTGTGATGTAACCTGCGTAGCCGAGTTCACTCAACGTCGTCAACACCGCAGCATAGTCGATCGCCCCCTTCCCGACCAGACTCATGACGCCCCTGGCGCAACCGTCGAAAACTTGGATCCGTTCGCTCATCATTTGCTTGAAGACAACGGGATCGATGTCCCTGAAATGGATAGAGTCCAGCCGGCCGCCGTAGGAACGTAAGGTCGCGACGGGATCCGTGCCCGCATAGGCGAGATGTCCTGTGTCCAGACAAAGACCTGCGGTTTCCGTATCGAAGTCTTTGACGAGCCGCGCAAGTCGACAATGCAGCGCAGGCTGGTACGGGGTGGCGCCGCCGTCCATCCGCACGCCGGGGGCTATATTGAGTTTGCAGACCGGAGAGGTTGGCGACATCTGTCACCTCCTTCAACTCCGGCAGGCCGTTGGTATCGGCCAGGTCCCGCTCAAAGCGAGTATCCTTGCCTTGAACGTGATGAACGGCCGGACCCGAAGCGCGGGCGACGGCGATTGGGCATGCGCCCTTGCAGAACAGATGCGACGGGTCGAGGTTCATGTCGACGGTCAGATCAACTCTCGTTGCGCAGCCAGAGCGGGGTCTCCGAGTTCCAAACAGGCGCATGAAGCCCACCTGCACCAGGCGACGACCAGAAGCGACTTCCGCCTCGATCACGCGCCGGGCGACGGCCTCCGAGGCGACCAGCGGCTTCGGACAAAATACCGGGGCAAGCAGCTGCTCGTCACGGACGGGACCCCAGGAGCAGTTCACGACTGCTTCCGCCGCCTCCGACCGGATCAGCGTCGACGGCGTGTCAAATACAGCCGCGCCCCACGGCGCCGCCAAGACGGCGCGGTCGCGATCGATGTCGCCGACCGCGACGACTTCCAGGTTCGGGAGAATCTGCGTGAGACGGCGAATTTGATCCTTGCCGATCATCGCGGTCCCGATGACGCCGACCGACAGGTTCACTTCGCGCTCCAATATTTGTCGCCGTCGCGCTGCATCTCGGTCCGCATAAGGCGGCCGCTCTCGTCAGCCTTTTCCTCCCAGGCGAAGACGCAGGCCCTCATGACGTCGTCGAAGCCGATCTCGACGAGCGTTGCGAAGAAGTCCTCCGACGGCGCTTCGCCGTGGCCGATGTTGAGGCGCCGATGCACGCGCGCGTTCGCGCCGAGCGGGTCGGGAATGCAGCGCAAGCCGGACGAGGCCTTGTGGTTGAAGGTGTCGCCGACGCGACCATGCGCCAGCACGTCGGCGCATTCGCGCAGCATTGCCCTCGCGTCGTCGTCGAAATAGAAGTTGTGCAGCGAGCAATAGAGGAACTTCGCGTCGTTCGAATTCACCCTGCGGATGATATCGACCGCCGGTTGCAAGCCGCCGCGCGTATTTCCGGATCACATCAAGTCTTTCAAGAGGGCGCTCGCCGCCGCGGGTGTGAAGAACGCCTCGCCGCCGCCGATGTACAGCTGGGCGTCACGCGCCACATGTCTTGCGCAACGTGCTGGATGCGAAGCAGCGCGGCGTCGCGGTGATCTTCATCACGCATGTCGCTGATGCGCGCCACGGCGGTCGGCGATCATTTCGCCGTGCTGATCCCCGGCGCGCTGGCGGCAAGTTTTCGAAAAAGGGAGAAGTCGCGCGAAGAGATCACCGTCATCACACAACTAACGTGGATCAAGAACCATTAAAATCGCACCCGACCCCTTTATGCGCCGGCGTCTGAGCATCGCGGAGCTGCTCGGCAAGTTGCGGGAGCTCGGCTACGTGTGGATCGAACTGAGCCTGCGCGGCGATTTCCAGGAATGGTTCGGATTTCCGGTCGGACAGCTTGAGCGGCCCCCAATTCTTGGTTGACGCCACGCCGACAGAGAAGCTGCGGCCGAAGTTCATCAGCGGAGGCGTTCCGTCGACCTAGTGCACCGTCGCTATCCCGCGATCGGCGGCGCCGTTGGGCCCGGAGAAGGCGATCTCCTTTCCGTCCATGACAATCTGGCCACGGGTCGGCTTGTAGTCGCCCGCGGGCGTCTTGATCAGCGTCGACTTGCCGGCTCGGATGTCGCCGAACAGGCGGAGCGCTTCTTCGGCGCGCACAGTCGGAGAGATCTCGTGCAGCACGTCGATCGGTCCGAAGGATTTGTCGACCTTGCGCGGTTCCGGAACGGGAGTGTCGTCAGCCATGTTCTTACGCCTTTGTTGTTTTAACTGGGGCGGTAGTTCGGCGCCAGTTTGCGAAAAGGCTTCGTTCATGGCGACGGCGATCAGCGGCGCCACGCCGATGATCCAGCTCGACCAGTTTCCGACCTCGGAAGCGATGTTGAGCCAGCTCGCGAAGCTGGCGGGGCTGAGAAAGCCAGCGCCGGCAAGCATGCCGAAGATGACGAACACGGCGGCCATGCCGAGGAACGCGCCAGCCTCCGGGCGCTGCATCAACCGCCCGAGCGCTGCGCCGAGATCGAAGGTCTCCACGGCAGCCATCGTCTTCTGGAGTTGTGTTGTCATGGGTGGCCCCAATGCTTCGCCGCGCCGGGCTCATGGGTGTTTCGGTCCGCAGGCGTCTCCGTGTCCACCGTCAACCGGATCCTCCCGGGATCGGGTTCGGTTCGAGGCCTCACGATGCGACGCCTCCAAGGCGCCGCCGACCGGATCGGCTTCTATGGCGTCGGCGCGATCAAGCACCGGATCCGCAAGTCGGCGACGCATAACCGGTTCGGCTTCGTTCTCCAGCAATCGACGCGCGACCTCTACCAACTCTTCGCTAAGAAGATCGCCGCCGCCTCGCGCAACGGCGAGTGACTTCCGCGCGCGCTCGAGGTCCATGCGGGTGAGATAATCGGCGACCAGCGGGGGCCGCAGGGCGAGACTTCGAGATGCCGGCCGTTCAGTTTGCCGAAGAACACGGTCGTGTCCATGGAGCTTGGAGCGACATCAGGTCGCCGGCGGGGGAGAGTCTTTGGCCATCGCGCGGTTGTGCGCCGGTCGGGCGACGCATCGGGTGACGTAGGCCTCGAGTTGGGGGGTCTTCGCCTGCCCGAGCAGGGGCGTGTTCATGAACATGCCGAAAGCGCCCGCGTACATCACGTCCGCCGCGGTGAAACTGTCGCCGGCGATGTAGGGCGAACCGGCGAGGCGCTTGTTGACGAACTCCATCGCCTCATCGGCGCCGACCCAACCCGCCGTGCCGCGCGGAACCGAGACGTTCATGAATTTCGAGGTGAAGGCGGGCTCAATCACGCCTGAGTAGTAGGCCAGCATCGTGAGGAACGCGCCTCTCCGGGGGGCGCCGACTACGGGCCCGAGCCGGCTCTGTGGGAACTTGTCGGCCAAGTAGAGCGCAATCGCGCTCTGTTCGTGGACGATTTCGTCGCCGTCGATCAGCAGCGGGACCTTGCCGTGCGGGTGCGGATTGCCGGGATCGAGCGTTCCCGAGCCGTCGCTGCGACGGATCGTGACGTACTGGACTTCGTAGGGCGCGCCTGTCTCTTCAAGCAGCCAAAGCGTTCCGGAGGAGCGGGAGCGCGGAGCATGAACGAGCTTGAGCATGGCCTCTCCTGCAAATTTGCATCCCTACCTTCGCGGCGTTGCGCGGGGCGCTGACGGCCCAGCTGTCCCTCGCACGCGCCTTGGATACCCGTCTCGTCGTGCCGCGTCTTGTCACGTTTGGTTGTCGCCGAACCGATGGAGGCCAAACTGTGCGTCGCGGGCGGCCAAGCGAACCATCTCCATCGATGTTAAAAGCGGGTTCCAGACGACCTGCGAAGGCTGGTTTGGTCATCCTCGACGTCCCGGGAGGGTGCTATTTCCGGCTCTCGAGCGCCACGCGCACGGCAAGCACGGTCATCATAGCCCCCCGCCGGAAAGGCGCCCACGTCCAGCGCGCTTTCAGCAAAGCCGCGATCGAACCCGTCATCGCGGCGGCGAGGGCGCTGACTTCTGGCCAACGTTCTTGTTGATCGGCAGCGACGACCGGAAATCCTCTGCTTTCAGAGGATTGGGAGAGCGCCGCTATCAGGCCCAATATAACTCGGGTCAACGAGCGCATGAATTCTTTGAAGAATTTTCGTCGGCCAACATTGACCCACCGGGTTTGAATCGAGTTAGAGTGGTTTTCGGCCGGCTTGAATCGACTGGAAGAGTCTGATTCTTGGGTCGCGCCGTAGGGAGGCGGCGCGCGATGGGTCCGTTGTCTCTGGATTTGCGCAAGCGCGTCGTGACGGCGATCCGCGAAGAAGGCATGAGCTG
>Ga0181528_10000100_pt1 | contig 80955 bp, 70 predicted proteins | sample PEATcosm2014_Bin_47_FD_119742 | JGI IMG/M metagenome (GOLD analysis project Ga0181528, IMG submission 119742) | Peatland microbial communities from MTU Mesocosm Facility, Houghton, MI, USA - PEATcosm2014_Bin10_10_metaG | ecosystem: Environmental > Terrestrial > Soil > Wetlands > Peat | place...
CAGGCGTGGCCGACAAGATCAGCCACATTTCCACGGGCGGCGGCGCATCGCTCGAGTACCTGTCGGGACTCGTCCTGCCGGGCGTGGCGGCTTTGACGGACAAGTAGGATTGAGCCGTCCGCAGGGCGACGTTCTGAAACGCCCACGTCTGGCGCGAGCGAGCCCGAACGTGGGCGTTTTTACGTCATTTTGCGTCGTTTTGAGGGCATTTTCTGGCATTTTTTGCTGTATTTTTGGAAGCGAGGCAATAGCCAGTGATTCGCACAGTTGTACTTGGATTCCTGCTGACCGTGGTTGCCGGCGCACAGTCACCCTCTGAGATGAAGTACAACCCCAAAGCCGACCCGCGGGCCGAGCTCGAGGCCGCGCTCACGCGGGCATCGAAGGAAGGCAAGAACGTGCTGATGGACGTAGGCGGCGAGTGGTGTAGCTGGTGTCACCGCATGGATAAGTTCCTCACCGAAAACGCCGTACTGCTCGACCTGCTGCAGAAGAACTATGTTGTCGTGAAGGTCAACTTCAGCGACGAGAACAAGAATGAGACGTTCCTGGCCGGCTATCCCAAGGTCGAGGGCTACCCGCATTTGTTCGTGCTCGATGCGACGGGCAAGCTTCTGGAGTCGAAGAACACCGGCGACCTGGAAGAGGGCAAAGGCTACAACCTCGACCGCTATCGGGAGTTTCTCGCTAAATTCGCACGCAAGCGCTGATTGACTGCACCGACGGGGGAGGCCGCAGTGACATCAAAACGCTACGCTGTGATTCTCGAGCCCGCTTCCACGGGCTTTTCCGCCTACTCGCCGGATGTACCCGGCTGTGCGGCTGCGGGCGACACGTTGGAAGAGACCCACGACAATTTCCAGGAGGCTCTGGACTTCATTTCGACGCCAAACGCATCGTATGCGAACCCATCCCCGAACCGGCGCCCGACGTCGTTTACGTCGAAGTTCGAGCCGCCTGACGCTCCTTAGAAGCAACTCAAAATTGGTTTGGTCGAATCTCCATAGATCACACTGAGGAGCAGGGTGCAAGGTCGCCGAATTGCGTTCGCTCAAGCGACAATAGCCGTATGCCCTTTCTCTGGCGTTCGCGTGTTCGCTTCGTCGACACCGATTTCTCCACCCGCATTCATTACTCTGCTCTGTTCCGGCATTTCGAGATCGCGGAGACCGAGTTTCTGCGCTCCCTTGGAGTGGGCTATGCGCACTGGTTCGAACGGGGTTTCTCAATGCCGCGCGTTCACGTCGAGGCTGATTACCTGGTTCCGCTTCGCTTCGACGACGAAATCGACGTGGAAGTCCGGCTGGAACGTATCGGTAAGGCCTCCCTCACATTGGGGTTTCGGGTAATTCTGGCGGAAAGCGGCGTAGTGGCGGCAAATGGGCGGATTGTTGGGGCGTGCATCGACGTCAGCAGCGGGAAATCAACGCCCATTCCGGCTGACATTCGCGAGGCTTTGGAGCGGGTGCAAGCTGAGTAATCCCATAAGCATTTTTAATAGCATTTCATGCTTGCATATGGAAAACTTTCGAGATAGTCTGAATTAGATGAACAACGCATTCAGCACTGCCAACCGGCCACTGCAGAGCGCGCTGCTCGTTCTCATTTCGGCCATCCTTGCCGTACCTGGCATTATTGTAGCGGGAATTTACCAAAGTCCTGCCTGAGTTGGCCGAAACCAGAATCCAAAGGAAACCGGGGCCACCAGGCGGGAACAATCCGCTTGGTGGCCCTTTCCTGTATAAGATTCAGCGCAGCGCGTGAGCGATGACAGTTACCATGGCAGTTACACTGTTTTCTCACGCGCTGGAACGGGTTCGTGGGGAGTGAGCCTGCGGCCGAAATAGCCGGTCCGCACTGTGGGTCAATTTCGATGAGCGAAAGGGATTTTGACAACGATGTCTAATCTGATGAGCGGAGCGCGAATCCTCCTGGAGTGCCTGACGCGCGAGAACGTCGACGTAATCTTCGGCTACCCGGGCGGAGTAACGCTTCCGCTTTACGACGCGATGTACGACCACCCGATCCGGCATGTACTGGTCCGCCACGAAGAGAATGCGGCGTTCGCGGCCTCCGGCTACGCGCGAGCTTCAGGTCGCGTCGGCGTGTGCTGCGCAACCTCGGGCCCGGGCGCCACCAACCTGACCACCGGTCTGGTGGACGCGATGATGGATTCGATTCCAGTTGTTGCCATCACGGGGCAGGTCACCAGCAAGCTCATCGGGAGCGACGCATTCCAGGAAGCGGACACGTTCGGCATCATGCGGCCGGCGACAAAGCACAACTTCCTGGTGAAGGATGTGAAGGACCTGGCGCAGACGGTTCACGAGGCGTTCTACATCGCTTCGACCGGGCGGCCGGGACCGGTGCTGGTGGACATCACGAAAGACGCGCTGCAGGCGCAGGCCCACTATACGCCGGTGAATGAGATCCACCTGCCAGGGTACAAGGTGGTGATGGACGGCCACGCCGGGCAGATCCGGCGCGCGGCGCAGATGATCTGGGAAGCGAAGCAGCCCTTTGTGTACGCGGGCGGCGGCATTATCCACGCGGGCGCGCACGGCGAACTGCGGGAGTTGGTGGAGACCGTCGATTGCCCGGCCGTCTGCACGCTGATGGGACTCGGTGGGCTGCCGGGCTCGCATCCCAACTACGTCTCGATGCCAGGCATGCACGGCAGTTATGCGGCGAACATGGGCCTGACGGAGTGCGACCTGATCATTGCGCTGGGCGTGCGTTTCGACGACCGCGTGACCGGCCGCCTTTCAGGTTTCGCACCGCATGCCAAGGTGATCCACGTGGACATCGACCCGGCGGAGATCGGCAAGAACCGGGCCGTCGACCTGCCCATCGTCGGCGACTTGAAACGCGTCATTTCGAAGCTGACCAGGATTCTCAAGGAACTGGAGCCGGAATTCGCCGGACAAAACGCGGCGGCGCGGAAGGCGTGGTGGCAGAAGGTGCACGGCTGGCAGGCCGAACATCCGCTGACGCCGTCATTCAGCCCCGACGAGATCAAGCCTCAGCATCTGATGTACGAAATCAACCTCATCAGTGACGGCAAGGCGATTGTCTGTTCCGACGTGGGCCAGCACCAGATGTGGGCGGCCCAATTCATCCGGTTCGATCAGCCCAGGCACTGGATCAATTCGGGCGGGTTGGGCTCCATGGGTTTCGGCATGCCGTCCGCAATCGGTGCGCAGATGGCCAACCCGGACAAGTTGGTGTTTGCCATCGCCGGCGACGGCGGCTTCCAGATGTCGCTGCCGGAACTGGCAACGCTGGTGAACTACGATCTGCCGGTGAAGATGATCGTCATGAACAACGGCTATCTCGGCATGGTCCGGCAATGGCAGGAGCTGTTCTACAACAACCGCATGAGCGGTGTGGAGCTGAACACTTTCCCGAACTGCGAACTGCTGGCGGCCGCCTACGGCATGAAGGGGCGCATCGTGCGCACGCCCGAGGAGTTGCCCGACGCGTTGCGCGACGCGGTGAACTCGCCGGGGCCGTATCTGCTGGACGTGCGCGTCACTTCGTTTGAGAACGTCTACCCCATGGTGCCCGCGGGATCGGCAATCAACGAGATGGTACTGACGCCGCCGCAGCCTGTCGCCGTGGCGTCGAAGTGAGAAAGCGGAGCGGCAGGAGAACACAAACATGTTGATGACAATTTCGCTCCTGATGGAGAACAAGCCGGGTGCTCTGATGCGCGTGACGGGACTGCTCTCGCAACGCGGTTATAACATCGAGTCGCTGACCGTCGCGCGGACGCTGGATCCGAGCTTGTCGCGAATGACGATCATGGTCGATGTCGATTCGAAGCTGCGCGCGCAGGTGATCAAGCAGATGAACAAGCTGATCAACGTGCTCCAGGCCAACGACCTGACGGACTCGCCGGCGGTCGTGCGCGAACTGGTTTTATTGCGCGTGCGTTCCACCTTGGAGCACAGGACTGCGATTCTGAAAGAGGCGGAGATTTTTGGCGCGCGGGTCGTGGACTCAAGCGTCGAAGGCTTCGCGCTGGAAGTCACCGGGGAATCGGAACGCCTCGAAGAGTTCGTCTCGGTGATGGAAAGCTATGGCGAGATCGACGTGACGCGTTCCGGCGCCGTCGCCGTTTCGCTGGAACAAAAGAAGCTGCGCCTGTCGCCGCCGGTCTCGAAGAGCGGCGGAGTGGTGGAGCCCCTCAGCGTCCCTGGGCGCTGAGCCGATGGTGCCCGCGATGATTTCGCGCCGCGGCCACGCTGGGATCGCCATGGGGACCCGGTACCCAGCTCAGGCCGCTCCGCTCCGGATTAAAGGACATGTGTCCCCGCTGTCACACTAATTCGAGGAAGAAGTAACTGCATGCCAAGACGTTTCTATGAGAAAGACGGTTCGCTCGCGCCGCTGGAAGGCAAGACGGTCGCCATCATCGGCTACGGAAGCCAGGGCCACGCGCACGCGTTGAACCTCCGGGATTCCGGAGTCAACGTGGTGGTCGGGCTGTATCCCGGGAGTAAGAACTGGGCCAAGGCCGAAGCCGCCGGGCTTAAGGTGCTGAACAGCGCGGACGCAGCCAAGATCGCCGACGTCATCATGATCCTGACGCCGGATCATCTGCAGGCCGACATCTACGAAAAGGATATCGAGCCCAATCTGAAGCCGGGCAAGACGCTGATGTTCGCGCATGGTTTCAGCATCCACTTCGGCACCATCAAGCCGCCGGCCGGCATTGACGTTTCCCTGATTGCGCCGAAAGCGCCGGGCCATCGCGTGCGCGAGGTGTTCACCGAGGGCTCCGGCACGCCGGCTCTGGTCGCCATCCACCAGGACACATCGGGCAAGGCGCTTGAGAACGCGCTGGCCTATGCTCTGGGCCTGGGCACGCTGAGGGCGGGCGTCATCGAGACCTCGTTCAAGGAAGAGACCGAGACCGATCTGTTCGGCGAGCAGGCTGTGCTTTGCGGCGGTGTCAGCGCGCTGATCAAGGCGGGCTTCGACACGCTGGTCGAGGCCGGCTACGCGCCCGAGATGGCGTATTTCGAGTGCCAGCACGAGTTGAAGCTGATCGTCGACCTGATCTATGAGGGCGGCCTCAACTACATGCGCTACTCCGTGTCCGATACGGCCGAGTACGGCGACTACACGCGCGGCCCGCGCGTGATCACCGACGAGACCAGGAAAGAGATGAAGAAGATTCTGTCGGAGATCCAGAGCGGCGAATTCGCCCGCGCGTGGATCGCCGAGAACAAGAGCGGCCGTCACAACTTCCTGGCGATGCGCGAAGCGGCTCACACCTCGCAGCTCGAAACCGTCGGCACGGAGTTGCGCGCCATGATGCCCTTCCTCAAGAAGAAAAAAGAAGAGGGGATTCCGCAGGAAGCGCAGGCCGAGACCGCAAGCAAGAAGTAGTGGACCGGTATTCGGGGCCGCCCATGCGCGGCCCCATCCGTTTAATCAGACAATTCGAGAAACGAGACCATGCGGATCTGGACATTCGATACGACGCTACGAGATGGTACGCAGGGCGAAGCCATCAGCTTTTCCGTCGATGACAAGATTCTGATTGCACAGAAGCTCGACGAACTGGGCATCGACTACATCGAGGGCGGCTGGCCGATGTCCAATCCGAAGGACAAGGAGTTTTTCGAGCGGGCCAAAGAGATCAAGCTGAAGCACGCCCGCCTGTGCGCTTTTGGAGCGACCCGCTTTGCGCGCAATCCCGTGGAGCAGGATGCGAACGTGCTGGCGCTGCTCGAAGCGGAGACGCCCGCCGTCTCGATCTTCGGTAAGACCTGGGACCTGCACGTAACGCGCGTGCTGGGCATCACGCTGGAAGAGAACCTGAATATCATCTCCGACACCGTGCGTTTCCTGAAAGCTCACGGGCGCGAAGTGATCTACGACGCCGAGCATTTTTTCGACGGCTACAACGCAAACCAGGAATACGCTCTGCGGACGCTCGAAGCGGCGCAGAACGCCGGCGCGGATGTTCTTGTCCTGTGCGACACCAATGGCGGCACGCTCACCGGGCGGCTCTCCGAGATCGTCTCGGATGTACGGCGCCGCTTCGACGGCATCATCGGCATTCACGCGCACAACGATTGCGACCTGGCGGCGGCGAACACTATCGCGGCCGTGGAGAGCGGCGCGACGCACGTGCAGGGCACCATCAACGGCTACGGCGAACGTTGCGGCAACGCTAATCTGGCGTCGGTGATCGCCATCCTGGAGGCGAAGCTGGGGCACACGACCATCGGTCCCGAGAAACTGACCAACCTGACCGGCGTGACGCACTACATCGCGGAGCTGGCCAATCTGCCGCTTCCCACCAATCAACCCTTCGTCGGACGCAGCGCGTTCGCCCACAAGGGCGGGGTTCACGTGAGCGCGGTGCTGAAGGAACCCACGAGCTACGAACACATGAGTCCGGAGGCCGTGGGCAATCACCAACGCGTCCTGCTGAGCGATCTGTCCGGTCGCGGCAACATCATCTACAAGCTGCAGCAGCACGGGCTCGGCGACCGCCTGGACGATAAGGCGCGGCGCGAGTTGCTCGAGCGCATCAAGCAGATGGAATACGAGGGCTACGAGCTCGAAGCGGCCGAGGGGACATTTGAATTGCTGGTGCGCGAAGCGATCCAACCGGGCGCACAGTTCTTCGAAGTTGTCAGCTTCGAGGTCGGCACGCGCATGATCGGCAACCGCGAATCGACCACGAACGCGACCGTGATTCTGCGCGTGAACGAGGCCATCCATTCGGAGATCGCCACCGGTTCGGGCCCGATCCACGCTCTCGATCTGTGTCTGCGCCAATGCCTGTCGGCCGTCTATCCGGCCATCGCTGACGTGCGGTTGACCGACTATAAAGTGCGCGTGCTCGACTCGCGGATTGGCACGGCCGCGAAGGTGCGCGTGCTGGTCGAGTGGTCGGATCACCGGAGGTCGTGGGCCACCATTGGCGTTTCCGACAACGTGATCGAAGCAAGCTGGCATGCCCTGGTCGCGGCGCTGCGGCTGGAGCTGATGCGGCTCGCTGACAAGGACGAGACCATCGAGAAGGTGATCGAGAACTACTGCTGGGGCGTGTAAGCGTACATGCCTTAGTGGGGCGGACCCCCAGGTCCGCGGCCGGCCCCCTGGCCGGCCTGCCTTCGGCGAGAGATCTGGAGTGCAGGCAAGATTAGTTTCCGGATGGGCGACCTGGGGGTCGCCCGCGGACCTGGGGGTCCGCCCCACTTTGGACCTGGGGGTCCGGCCCACGTTCGGGCCAGCAATTGCCGGCTTGCGCCACAATAGAAGCAGTGCGTTACGTTCTGACACGCCGGCATCCCCCGACTTCTCGCGTTCTGGTCGTGGAAAGCGGCCCCCGGCATGTGCTGGAACGCCTGTTGCCGGCGCTCGACAGATTCTACCCGGACCTGCTGCAGATTGACGTTCTGACCTGTCACTCGGGCATCCCGCAGGGCTTCGATGCACAGCGCGGGCAGATCTTCCGCGTGCAGGACTATCGGGGCGCCACGGCGCGGCGGCGGCTGTTTCGCGAATTGAAGAACCGGCGGCCGGACATCTGCGGATTGCTCTGCACGGGTGACCCTATCATGACCGCCTGGAAGTGGCTGGCGGCTTGGCACGCCCCGTCCAAGGTATTTCTGGTCAACGAAAACGCCGACTACTTCTGGTTCGATCGCGGCCACTGGCGCATGCTCATCCGTTTCCTGCGGGTGCGCGCGGGCCTGGGTAGCGGCGACGCGCTTTCTCATCTCGGAGAGGCCCTGCTGCTCCCTCTCTCGTTTACGTTTCTGCTGCTTTACGCTGCGCAAGTTCACTTCAGGAGGTGGTTGAGAACCGTATGAAAGCCATATTCGTAACTGAGCCCGGCGGCGTCGACAAGCTGCGCTACGAGGATCTGCCGGTGCCAGAGCCGGGGCCGGGACAGGCACTGGTCAAGCTGCATTTCTCGGGCGTCAACTTCATCGACGTCTATTTCCGGACAGGCCTGTACAAGGCTCCGCCGCCCATCGTTCTGGGCATGGAAGGCGCGGGCGTTGTGGAGAAGGTGGGCGCAGGCGTCACGGAAGTGGCTCCGGGCGACCGGGTCGCTTACGCCATGGCGCGAGGTTCCTACGCGGAGTACGCCGTGGTACCCGCGTGGCAACTGGTCAAGATCCCGCATGAGCTCGGCTTCGACGTGGCCGCGGGCTCCATGCTCCAGGGCATGACGGCGCACTACCTGACCCATTCGACTTATCCCTTGAAGCCGGGCGACACGGCGCTGGTCCATGCCGCCGCGGGCGGCGCGGGCCAGTGGATCGTCGCCGCGGCCAAGCTGCGCGGGGCGCGCGTCATCGGGACCACGTCCACGGCCGCAAAGGCCGAGACCGCGCGCAAAGCCGGCTGCGACGAGGTCATCAATTATGCGGAGCAGGACTTCGAGGCGGAAGTGAAGCGCCTGACCGGTGGCAAGGGCGTGGACGTGGTCTACGACTCGGTTGGGAAAGTCACCTGGGAGAAGAGTCTCAACTCCTTGAAGCCGCGCGGCATGATGGTGACCTTCGGCAACGCGAGCGGACCCGTGGACCCGTTCTCGCCGCTCGTCCTGAACCAGAAAGGGTCGCTGTACCTGACGCGCCCGAGTCTTGGCAACTACACCGCGACGCGCGAAGAACTGATGTGGCGCGCCACGGATGTCCTGGGCTGGCTGCGAGATGGGCACCTCAAGCTGCAGATTCACGCCACTTACCCGCTGCGCGAGGCAGGCCGCGCGCAAGCGGATCTGGAGAGCCGCAAGACCACTGGCAAATTGCTGCTCGCGATCTAAGAGACCGTCGAGGTGGGGCGGATCTCCAGGCCCTTATTCGGAAATGGGGCGGGCTCTCCAGGAGCCCGCTCCAGACACACTGGCGGGGCCTGGAGGCCCCACGCGGCTCTGGAGAGCCGCCCCACAAGCCTTACGCGTGATAGGATCGTCGCAGTATGACGAAACAGACGATCCTATCCACAATTCGCGAAATCGGTCTGGTGCCTGTCGTCCGCACCACTTCGGCCGAGAGCGCATTCAAAGCCATCGAAGCGATTTATGAAGGCGGCGTCCGGACCGCGGAAGTCACCATGACCGTGCCGGGCGCGTTGCGCGTGCTGGAGAAGCTGGCCGACCATTTCGGGGACCGCATGCTGCTCGGCGCCGGAACGGTGCTGGATCCTGAAACCTGCCGCGCGTGCATGCTCGCCGGAGCGCAGTTCTTCGTGACGCCGGCGCTGAACTTCAAGACGATCGAGATGGCTCACCGTTACTCGAAGCCGATTATGCCGGGCGCGTTAACGCCGACCGAGGTTCTGGCGGCGTGGGATGCCGGCGCCGATCTCGTCAAGATTTTCCCCTGTGACAACGTCGGCGGGCCGAAGTACATCAAGGCCCTGAAGGGACCGTTCCCGCAGATCGAGATGATTCCGACCGGCGGCGTGAGCCTGACCACCGCGGGCGATTTTCTGAAGGCAGGCGCGAGCGCCGTGGCCGTGGGAGGGGAACTGGTGGACGGCAAGACCATCAAGGAAGGCAACTATCCGATCTTCACGGAACGCGCGAAGCGCTTCCTGGACGTCGTGAAGACGGCCCGCGCGGAGATGAAGGGCTAACTTGCCTTAGGGCACGCCAAGGGCAAGCGGATCCCAGGAAAAACCGGAGCTGAATCAGCTCCTGAGGAGCGTAAGAGTGTAGCCCGCGGCGCAAGCCGTGGGTGGGCCGGCAGAAAAAGGAGCCCCGGAATCGGGGCGTAAGAATGTACAGCCTCTTTGCTTTCGCCCCGATGTCGGGGCTCTTCTTGGATGACCACGGCCACCGAGCGCTTACGCACTGGGCTACATTCTTGCGCCCTGCGGGCTCCTACGAGCCGGACCGGAGAACGGCAAAACGAAAACTCCGTTTTCGTTTTGTGCCTTTAAGCGATTGATAATAAAGGCAGAGGCGAAGAAGCTCGAAAACAATGTTTTCGTTTTGGCCTGCTGGTATGGCCGACTGAGGGCGTCTGTTAAACTGTGAGTTTCCGGAAGGTGGCGTATGGCACTGAGTCAGGACCTGCTTGAAATCCTCGTTTGTCCAATCTGTAAGGAGCCAGTCCAATTGACGGAGGATCACGCCGGGCTGAAGTGCCCCCGGTGCCGGCGAGTCTACCCGGTCCGCGACGACATCCCCGTTATGCTGGTGGATGAGGCACGGATCGAGGACTGAAGCGGACGACAATGCAGGCAGTGCTCCATACGCTGCCGCCATCCGCGCGCGTGCTCATCATCCGCCTGCGGTCGCTGGGCGACTGCGTTCTCACCACTCCGGCACTGCACCTGCTGAAACTCGCGCGCCCGGATTTGCGCCTTGCTGTAATGGTGGAAGAACGATTCGCCGCCGTATTCGCCGGCAACCCGGAAATCGAGGCCGTGCTGGCTCCCCGTGCGGGCGGCGCCTGGGCGTGGCGGCCCGCGCTGACGCTGAATCTGCATGGCGGCACGCGCAGCGCCGTGCTGACCGCCGCCTCTCTGGCGCGCTGGCGCGCCGGCTTCAGCCACTACCGGTACCAGAGCTTGTATAATCTGCGCATTCCGCGTGCTCAGGAGATCCTGGGCGAGGAAAGGAAAGTGCACACGGCCGAGCACGTGGCATCGGCGATGTTCTGGCTGGGTGTTTCCAAAGCGGAAGTGCCCCGCGCGTGCCTGTATGCCAAGGACACCGTCGGACGCCCCAATTGCGCGGTGCTGCACCCGTTCGCATCGGCGCCGTCGAAGGCCTGGCCGGTCGAGCGCTTTGTCGCGCTGGCTCACTACCTGGACGAGCGACATGGGCTGGAACCGGTGATCGTCGGCGGTGGGAAGGACGACTTTTCAGCCTTCGCGGAGTTCGATTGTTTGCGCGGCGCGCCCTTGGATGAGGTGAAATCTCTGCTTGCCACAGCGACGTTGTTCGTGGGCAACGATAGCGGACCGGCGCACATGGCGGCCGCCTTCGGAGTGCCCTCGCTTGTGCTGTACGGTTCCTCCGACCCCGTGGTCTGGGCTCCGTGGCGCACCGATGCCGAAGCGATCGTCGAACCGGCCGGACTCAGCCAGGTGAGCCTGGCACGCGTGACCGAAGCGGTTGAGAGACTGAGGAAGCGGTCATGAAGGAACTGTTCCGGCTGCTCGGATACGCGAAGCGCTACTCGCCGCTATTGGCGCTTTCCGTGTTCCTGATGATGATCGCCGGGGCGATGAACGGGGCGCTCCCGCTGTTGTTGAAGCCGGTCATCGACCAGGTGCTCAACCCTCACGCCGCGGATGTGAGAACCGTGCTGGGACAGGTGCCGTTCACCACACACACGGTCTACCTCGATCAGGTGATCCCCTTCCCGTTGCACAACGTCTGGTCTCTCGTCGCGGCGGCCATCCTGCTTGTCTTTCTGATCAAGGGCATAACAGACTATTGCGGCAACTATCTGATTAGCGTCGTCGGTTTCTCCGCCGTCACCGATCTGCGCCAGCAGACCTTCGAAAAGGTCGTGCGCGAGGAGCACGAGTTCTTCCAGCAGCACTCGACAGGCCGGTTGATGTCGTCGATCATGAGCGACATCGACAAGATCCAACTCGCCGTTTCTCAGATGCTGGCCGATTTTTTCCGGCAGTCATTCACCGCAATCGCGATGCTATGCGTGCTTTTCGGACGCGATTTGCGCCTCGCCCTAGTGGCGATCACCGTGCTGCCTTTCGTGCTGTTGCCTACCGCCCGTCTCGGTAAGCGCATCCGGAGAACGACGCGTTCCGCGCAGGACAACGCGGCGGAATTGAACCAAATCCTGCAGGAAGCCTTCAGCGGGCAGGCGGTGGTGAAGGGTTTCGGCGCGGAGGAATACGAGAGTGAACGCTTCCGGCAAGCGTCTCACAGATTCAAACGCAACAACCTGCGCTACATCGCGCAGCAGGCGCTGCCGTCGCCGATTATCGAGTTCTTTGGCGCGCTGACGATCGTGGGCCTGCTGACTTATGCACGCACGCAGATCAAGTCCACGAATATGACTGCCGGGGACTTCACGACCTTCGTAATGGCCCTGTTGCTGCTGTATGAGCCCGTGAAACGGCTGACAGGCATCACGAACATCTTCCAGCAGGCGATCGGTGCGGCGCAGCGCGTCTTTGAGTACGCCGACCGGGAGCAGGTGATCTCTGAGGTGAAGGACGCGAAGCGGCTGAAGGGCTTGAAGCGGTCCATCGAATTCGAGGACGTGTGGTTCCGCTATCCGAATGCGGAGACCTACTCGCTCCAGGATGTTTCGCTCTCGGTGAGGCGCGGTGAAGTAGTCGCGCTGGTGGGATCGAGCGGAGCGGGGAAGACGACGCTGGCTAATCTGGTGCCGCGCTTCTACGACGTGGAGAAGGGCAGCGTCAAGCTGGACGGAGTGGACGTGCGAGAGGCGTCCCTGGGCTCGCTGCGGAAACTCTGCGCACTGGTGGGTCAGGAGACGTTCCTGTTCGACGACACGGTATCGAACAACATTCGATACGGGCGGCCGGAGGCGAGCGAAAAGGACGTTCAGGAAGCGGCGCGAAACGCTCTGGCCGCTGAGTTCATCGAGGCGTTGCCGCATGGCTATCAAACCAGAGTCGGCGAGCGGGGTACCATGCTCAGCGGCGGACAGCGGCAGCGGCTCTCGATCGCGCGGGCGCTGCTGAAGAATGCGCCCATCCTGATTCTCGACGAAGCGACGTCTCAGTTGGATACTGAGAGCGAGCTATTGGTGCAACAGGCGCTCGGGAACCTGATGACCAATCGCACGGTGATCGTGATCGCCCACCGGCTCTCGACCATCCGCCGCGCCGACCGCATTGTCGTGTTGGAAAACGGACAAATCGTGGAGGCCGGTACCCACGAAGAACTGCTGGCAAAGAGCGGCGTCTATGAGCGGCTATACCGGTTGCAGTATGTTGATTTGGAGCACTAAAACATGAGCGTGCGCAGTATGACGGGTTATGCCCAGGTGCGGCGGCAAGGCGCCTGGGGTGAGATTACGGCGACGGTGAAGAGCGTGAACCACAGGGCGCTGGATCTTCACACCTACTTGCCTTTGGAATTCGAGAGCCTGGATCCGGCCCTCCGGCAGGTCGTGCGCAAGAGCATCTCACGCGGCCACGTCGAACTCAGGCTGTCCTATCGGCCCGCGGAGAACACGGCTGGGCCGGCGCTGAATCGGGCGCTCTTCGACTCCTATCTGCGCGCCCTGAAGCAGGCCTCGGACATCTGCGGCGTCCTGGCCGATCCCGATCCGAATCGCGCACTGCGCATTCCGGGCATGCTCGCGCAAAGCGAGGCGGCGGCATTGCCGCCCGAGGTGGAAGCCGAAGCGGTGAAGGCGGCGGAGGAAGCGCTGGAGGCGTTGAACCGGTTTCGCACGCGGGAGGGAGCCGAGACGGCGGCCGCCATGCTCGGTCACAACGAACTGGTGCGGCAGAACGCTGAGGCAATCCGGGCGCTGCGCGGCGAGGTCAACGAGGTCATCCGCACGCGTCTCGATGAACGTATCTCCAAGCTTTTCAATGGAATGCCTCTGGAGCCCCAGCGGCTGGCGCAGGAAGTGGCGTATCTGGTGGACCGCAGCGACATCTCCGAGGAAGTGGACCGGTTGAACGCGCACGTGCGCGAGTTGGACCAACTGCTCAGCCAGGGGGGAGAGTTGGGAAAGAAGCTGGATTTCCTGCTCCAGGAGATGAACCGCGAGATTAATACCACGCTCTCCAAGACTTCGGGCGCCGGGGAACCCGGCATGCAGATCACCACGCTCGGGCTGGAGATCAAGACGAGTATCGAGCGCATCCGCGAACAGGCATTGAACCTCGAATGAGCTGCGTTTTTATAATCTCCGCGCCCTCCGGCTCCGGCAAATCGACGCTGGTGAACCGGTTGATGGCCGCCGACAAGAACTTGATTTTCTCGGTCTCCTACACCACAAGAGATCCGCGTGGCACCGAAGTCGACGGGCACCAGTACCATTTCATTAGCCGCGCGGAATTCCTGGCGAGAATCGCCCATGACGAGTTCCTGGAGTACGCCAAGGTCTTCGGCAACTTTTACGGTACGCACTGCGGGATTCTGGAACGGGGGCGGACCGAGGGCAGGGACGTTGTTCTCGACATCGATGTTCAGGGTGCGCGACAATTGAAGGAGAAGATTCCTGACGCCGTCAGTGTATTTATTCTGGCTCCATCCAGAGATGAACTGGCGAAGCGCTTGCAGGCCCGTTCGGAGGATTCCGAGGAAGTGATTCGCCGCAGGCTCGCCGGGGCTGCCCAGGAAATTCAGGATTACCGCCTGTATGACTACGTTCTGGTCAACGATGATGTTGATCTGGCGAGCCAACGGTTGCAGGCGATCGTGGAAGCGGAACGCACGGGGCATGACAACCCAGGCGTGAACGCGATGCGCCGGACCAACCCGGAAGTGACCGCGCGCGTGGAACAGATCTTGGCATCATTCGCGGTTTAGGGAAGACTGAAGGAGAGCAAAATGGCCGAACGGACGAATCGCAGCCCTATCTACGCAATTCCGGACGATCCGGAATTGAGCGCTTACCGTTACATCATTGTTGCGGCCAAGCGTGCACGGCAGTTGCAGAGCGGCGCCCGGTCGTTCCTGCCCAGCACCTCCAAGAAGCCGACCGTCGCGGCCATGGAAGAAGTGCGTCGCGGTCTGGTGAGTTGGTACGATCCTGGCGCGCCCGCGACCGAAGAACCGGCGGAAGAGCAACTCTGAGTCGCACCCCCGCAGAGATATGTCCGGCATCCCTGTAATTCTTGGAGTCGGTGGCGGGATTGCCGCTTACAAATCGGCGGAACTCGCAAGGGCCTTGATGGAGCACGGCTGTGACGTGCAGACTGTGATGACAGAGGCCGCGCAGGAGTTCATCCGTCCACTGACTTTCGCGGCGCTCACTGGACGCAAGGTGATCTCCGGTATGTTCGCGAGCGGCAGCTCCGATGAGGTGCTCTCCAGTTCCGTCGAACACATTCGCGTGGCCCAGGACAACCGGCTGCTGGTGGTTGCGCCGGCAACGGCGGATCTGCTGGCGCGCTTCGCGCAAGGCCTGGCCAACGACTTCCTCACAACCCTATATCTGGCCTTCCAGGGGCCTGTTTTGCTCTGCCCCGCTATGAATTCGGCCATGTGGGCGCATCCGGCGACGGTGCGTAATATGCAGATTCTGCGCGAGCGCGGGCATCACATCCTGGACCCCGATGACGGCCCGCTGGCCTGTGGCACGGTGGGCCCCGGCCGCCTGCCCGATCCCGCGCGGATTGCCTCTATCGCCGCCAGAATTCTGCACCAGCGCCATGACTTCGATCATGAGACTGTGTTGATTACGGCCGGCCCGACGCGTGAACCGATAGACCCGGTCCGGTTCATCTCCAACCGTTCGAGCGGCAAAATGGGCTATGCGCTGGCCGAGGCCGCGGCGGCGCGTGGAGCCTGCGTCATTCTGGTGAGCGGCCCGGTGCATCTGGCCACGCCCGAGGGCGTTGAACTGATCCAGGTGCAAACCGCCGCGGAGATGTATCACGCTGTCATGAGCCGGTTGGGCGAGGCCAGCGTCGTCATCAAGACCGCGGCCGTGGCTGACTATTACATCGCGAACGTGCCCAAGCAGAAAGTCAAGAAGACCCCGATGAGGCTCTCCTTGGAACTCGAACCGACACCGGACATCCTGGCGGAGATCGGCCGGCGCAAGAAGGACCAACTCCTGATAGGGTTTGCCGCGGAGACCGAGAATCTGGCGCCGGAGGCCCGGCGGAAACTGGAATCGAAGAATTGCGACATGGTGGTGGCGAATCTGGTTTCCCAGGACGGGATCGGCTTCGAGTCGGAGGAGAACGAGGTCCTGCTGGTTCAGCGCACCGGTGAAAATCTGCGCCTGGACCGGGCGCCGAAGCGCGTGATCGCCGACCAGGTTCTGGACCAGGCGTTGATCCTGCGGCTCGCGCTGCACAAATTCGAGGACTAGCGCTGAGGGAAACGTCAGCATGGATCGAGACTCTCTCAAGCGCCGCCTCGAGTTTTACCGGGATCTGGGCATTCGCCAGTTGAACATTCCCGCAGGCGTTTTACCGCCCGAGCCCCAGGCCGTTGAGGTGACACCCCCCGCTCGGATGCTCCCTCCGCAGCCGACCCCTGTCGCCGCCAGGGTTCCGTCTACTCCTTCACGCCCGGTCGCCAACCCCATGCCTATACTCCTACCCGTCGCTCCTTCAGACGACACTCTGCAAAAGATCAGCGACGAGATCGGTGATTGCCGCCGCTGCCGCCTGTGCGAGAAGCGCAACAAGATCGTTTTCGGTTCGGGCAATCCACAAGCCAGGCTGGTTTTCGTCGGCGAGGGGCCCGGCGCGGACGAAGATGAGACGGGCTTGCCCTTCGTGGGTCGCGCCGGCCAACTGCTGACGCAGATGATCAACGGCACCGCGGCGAAAGAAGGACTCGCCATCCGGCGCGAGGACGTCTACATCTGCAATGTCGTGAAGTGCAGGCCTCCGGAAAACCGGACGCCGCTGCCGGACGAGATGGAGATCTGCGGCCAGTTCCTGTTCCGCCAGTTGCTCGCCATTCGTCCCAAAGCGATCTGCGTGCTCGGAGGCACGGCGGCAAAAGCGCTGCTGGGTACCAGGGAGGGCATCACCAAACTGCGGGGGAACTGGCAGAACTGGCACGACATTCAGGTCATGCCGACCTATCACCCGTCGTTTCTGCTCCGGCCCTACTCGCAGAACGCCAAGCGTGAATCGTGGGAAGACCTCAAGAAGGTGCTGCACTATGTCTTCGACTGACCCCGCGACATCTGCGCCTGGCCTCATGGACGGCTCTCCGCAACGGGGATCTTTCGTCACGTTCGAAGGCTTGGACGGCAGCGGGAAGACGACGCAGATGCGGCTGCTGGCCGCGCACTTGCGCGAACGGGGAACGGCAGTCATCGAGACGGTCGAACCGGGAGGCACCGCCATCGGCCAGGCCATCCGGCGCATCCTGCTCGACCCGGCGCACGACCACCTGGGATCAGTGGCTGAGATGTTACTGTACTTCGCGGCGCGCGCCCAGAATGTGCATGAAGTGCTAGAGCCTGCTCTGGTGCGGGGCGTGACGGTGTTTTCAGACCGCTGGACGGACTCTACGTTCGCCTATCAGGGCTACGGCAGGCAACTGGGCGAGCAGATCGTCGCCGACCTGGACGGGATCGCGTGCCGCGGGCGGAAGCCGGATCTGACGCTGTGGATCGACGCGGAGTTGGAGACCAGCTTGCGCCGCGCTCGTTCGAGAAATGTGGAGGAGTCTGCCGAGGGGACGCGGATGGACGAGCAGAGCCGGGTCTTCTACGAGCGAGTTCTTGAAGGCTATCGCGTGTTGGCCAACCGCGAGCCGGAGCGCTTCGTCCGGGTGGACGGCAACGGCACGTTGGAAGAGGTCGCTGAGCGCGTGAAGGCGGCGCACGCCCTGCTGGAGGGCCGTCGTGTTCGATAAGTTCTGGGGCAACGCCAGCACGGCGGCGACGCTGGAGCGGATGATCACGTCGCACCGGATCCCGCAGACTCTGCTGCTTTCCGGGCCGGAAGGCGTGGGGAAAGCGACGCTGGTGCGGCGTTTCGCCGCGCGTCTGTTGAGTGAGGCCGCGGCTCAGACTTCATCCCAGATATTCGCGCGCGGGGGCCACGAGGCCCTCAGCCTAGACGAGAAGATCGAGCAGGATGATCTCAGCCGGGAAGAGAACCGGACGATCATTGCGGACCGCGAGAAGTGGACGGGGGAGAAGCGCGGAGACGATCCGCTCTTTTTCAGCACCTATCCCGACTTCGTGACTTTCTGCCCGGAGGGACCCCTCCGCCAGATCACCATTCCGCAGATGAGACTGGTCCGGGACCGCGCCCAGTTGCTGCCTTCGCGAGGGCGCTGGCGCGTCTTCCTGATTGACCAGTTCGACCGGGCCAGCCACCAGGTGGCCGACTCCCTGCTGAAGACTCTGGAGGAGCCGCCCCCGCACCTGATTCTCTTTATGACCGCGGAAAATCCCTTCGATCTTCCGCCGACGATTCGTTCCCGCAGTGTTCAGTTTCATCTGTCACCCTTATCGGATGAGGAGATGCTTTCCTTTGCGAAATCGCGGGGACTGAAGGACGCGGATAAGCGGCTGGCACTCTCCGGTGCTTGCCCCGGACTCGCGTGTTCGATGGATCTGCAGGCGTACGAGAAAAGAAGAACCGCCCTGCTGGCGCTGCTGGATGCAGCCGCGGGCGGTTCGTTCGCGCAGTGGGTTCAACGCTCCGAAAGCATGATCGCCAGCAAGTCGGAAAAACTGGACCTGTACTTTAAGATCCTCTACGGCCTGCTCGAAGACCTCTTGCTCCTGATGCATGGCAAGACATCGGTCCGAAACCAGGACATCGCGGGGGATCTTGCAAAACTGGCGTCCAGGGTGAGCTTCGCCTGGATCCGCGAGGCCATCGCGTTTACCGATGAGTTGATCGGCTTGCAGCGGCGTAACGTGCAGAAGGGTCCATCCCTGGATCAAGGCGTCATACGGCTCCGGCAGGTCCAGGCGCGCTGAGCGGCCCGTTTCAAGCCTCCATCGAAACCACTGTGGAAAGCCGATCCTTGGCGTTCGAGCCCGGCGACTTTTCCATGCGCTTTGCCAGGGAAATCTGGATCTCGATGGAGTCTCCATCCAGTTCGAAGGGCACCACGGTCCACTCGCTGCGGCCGACGCTGCGCGTGGTAAAGTTGCGGCCGTAGATGACCGTTGGAATACTGAGCCCCATCGGGCCAAGCGTCTCTTCGAAGGTTGTCTTCACATTGCCCAAGATCATGTTCGTGATCTCGCCGACAGCATCGAGAACGTCCTGATCGACCGCGGGAAACTCCTGCATCAGCATCAGTCCCGAGATCTTCCGGGCCATGTCGGCCGAGCACCGGAACCCACCGGTCCCAGCCCAGTCGCCGGCCAGACCGACAAGAGAAACCACTCCATCGGTGTGGACAGGCGCGTTCTCCTCCCTTGTCGGCTCGCAGTTCTTGAGTGTCACGCCAAGCATTGTCTCGAAGACGCTGTGCGCCGCATCGCGCACGATGGCGACTTTCATTTCGTGTGTCATCTATCCGGCTCCTTGTGCCTTGATTCCCGTTCTGCCGTTAACCCGCCACGCGGATCTTAGGATTGTTCCTGAATGAGCGTAGAGCACGTTCATAGATCAGATCGTCTGCCTCTTAGCGACTCTGGGCTCTGTGCCGGTGGTGGCTGCGGAGCGGGAGTCACGGTTTGCAGAAGAGGTGAAACCGCTCTAGAACAGTCCTGTCAACTTCTCCTTGATCTGCTCCGCCGTGAACGGCTTGCGGACATAGCCGGCCGCCCCCAGCGAAACCGCTTCCATCACCTTGGTGCTGCTGCCCTCGGTCGTGATCATGATCATGGGCACATCCTGGGTGGCGGCCTGCGATTTGACGGCGCTAAGCAACTGCAGACCGTCCATGTTGGGCATGTTGATGTCGGAGAGGATGAGGCCGACGGGATGCTGTTTCAGCGCGTCCAGGGCTTCTACGCCATCCCCGGCTTCGTAGACCTTGCCGAGCGGTATTTCCGCCTGGATCAGGACCCGTTGGAGGATTTTCCGGATCGCGCCAGAATCGTCAACGATGAGAACGTCTAATGCCATGCTGAGAACTTCCTTCCGTTCTAGGAGTTCTCATCGGCATCAGGCGCAGGCGCTTGAAAAAGAGTTCGACGGTTTGTGAGAGGACGCGGATCAACGCAGGTTGGCAACGACGGCGGCCGTCGCCGAAGCAGTGGTCGCGGAGCCTCCAAGGTCTGGCGTAAGCGCCTTCCCCGAAGCCAGGGCGTTCCGCACCGCGCCGTCCAGTGCCGAGGCGACTTCGCTCTCCCCGAGATGCTCCATCATCATCGCCGAGGCCAGGATGGTGGCCAGCGGGTTCGCGATGCCGCGGCCCGCGATGTCGGGCGCGGAACCGTGTACGGGCTCAAACAGCGACGGGTTGTTGCGTGAAGGGTCGAGATTGGCGCTGGCGGCCAGCCCGATGCTGCCGGTCAGAATCGCGGAGAGATCGCTCAGGATGTCTCCAAACAAGTTCGAAGCGACGACCACGTCGAACTCCGACGGCCGCCGGACGAAGTCCATCGCAGCGGCGTCGACCAGCAGCGATTCGGTCCGGATGTCCGGATACTCTTCGGCCACTTCGCGAAAGACCCGGTCCCAGAGCACCATGCCGTAGCTCTGCGCGTTGGACTTCGTGATCGACGTTACCAGTTTCTTGCGCTCGCGGCGGCGCGCCAGTTCAAAGGCGAAACGAATCACCCGGTCGCAGCCGTGCCGGGTGAAAACCGAGGTCTGCACGGCCACCTCCGCCGGATGGTGGTGATGCACGAAGCCGCCCACTGGAGCGTACTCGCCCTCCGTGTTTTCACGCACCACAACCAGATCGATGGAACCGGCTTCGTAGCCCTTCAGCGGCGAATTCACGCCCGGCAACAGAACGGCCGGCCGGACATTGGCATAGAGATCGAAGCCGCGCCGGATGGGCAGCAGCATGCCGTGCAGCGTGATGTGATCGGGAATATCGGGGTGGCCGACCGCGCCCAGCAACAGCGCATCGTGCTCGCGGAGCCGCTCCAGCGCGTCCACTGGCATCATCACACCGTGCTGGAAGTAGTACTCCGAACCCCAGTCGTACGGCTTGAATTCGAACCGGATATCGAAGTGCTCCGCGACGGCTTCGAGCAGCCGTCGCGCGGCGGCGACCACCTCCTGGCCGATCCCGTCACCGGGCAAGAGAGCGATGGAGTAGCGCTGCATGCCCCATGCTAGCCTGAGAATCATGAAAGCGGATAATCCCTTTTCCCTCAATGGAAAAAGCGCCGTCGTCGCAGGCGCCAGCCGCGGCATCGGCCAGGCGATCGCCGAGGGCCTGGCGCGCGCCGGAGCACGTACGATTCTCGCCTCGCGCTCGTTGCCGAAGCTCGCCGCTATCGCCCGCAACCTGCGCGGAGAAGGCTTCCAGGCCGAGGCGATGGAACTCGATATCTCTTCGCGTGACTCGCGGGAACGGTTCTGCGGCGAACTGCCCGGCGTGGACATCCTGGTTAACGTCGCGGGCACCAACATCCGGCGCAACTTCATCGACTACACGCCCGAGGAATACGGCTTCCTGATGCAGACCAACCTCACCGGCATCGTCGAGCTGACCCAGGTGGTCGGCAGGCAGATGATCGAGCGCGGGCAAGGTGGCAAGGTGGTGACTATCGGCAGTCTCAGTTGCCTGATGGGCATGCCGTATATTAGCGTCTACACGATGACGAAATGCGCTCTGGCGGGGCTCACGCGCGCGCTGGCGGCCGAGTGGGGCAAGTACAACATTCAAGTCAATTGCATCGCCCCGGGCTTTATCCTCACCGATCTAAACAAAAAGATGTGGGATCCGCCCGAGATGCACGATTGGCTGAAGGCGACCGAAGCGAACCCGAACCTTGGCTCACCAGAGGACGTCGCGCCGCTGGCGGTCTTCCTCTCCTCACCAGGCTCGGACTACATCACCGGACAGTTGATCGCGGTTGACGGCGGAGCCTCAACCACGCAGATCTGGCCCTTCGCCCCGCCGGCCTGAGCGGGCGGCAGGATGCAGCCGCGCCGGCAGTCCTCCGCCCGAGGCAGCGACCGGCATAGGCATACGAACTCTGCGGTTTTTCAGAACTTGACGCACGCGACGATCCTGTATCGCACCTTGCGCTCCTATGGACCTTGTCATTGCATTGGCAAGTCCCCACGGCCCTATGAGAATGTCCGGGATGGGCGGCGACCATCTAATCGCAGACTCAACCGGCCGGTCCCCGTGCTAACATCGTGCCAATTCTGTGAAGCGCTAGAAGGATGAAGTTATGCTGCAGATTCGATCGCTCGCTCTTTCCATGGCAATGACAAGTCTCGGCTTGTCTTCGATGCTTGCCCAATCAACGGCGCGAAGTCTCGACGTGGTCACGAACTGGCCTGCGCCGCTGTATTGGCAGCCGGCTCAGAGCCTCGCGCCAGACGGCAGTCGCAATATCAGGACCGAGAGCCTTAAGCCCGAGGCATTCAGTTCCACTCTCGGTGTCCCGGCTATCTTCGTGGCCGTGACGCCTTGCAGGCTGATGGACACACGGACCGGCCAGGGTTTCAGCGGGCCATTTGGCCCACCTGCCTTTGCCGCGAACTCGGCCCGCACGATTCCAGTGCCGGCGTCGGCCTGCGGCGTCCCCGCCGCGGTCGCCTATTCACTGAACATCACCGCGGTTCCTTCCGCGGGCACGCGAGTGGGCTACGTAAAGGCGTGGCCCGACGACCAGACGCAACCCAACACCGCGGTCCTGACTGACGTCATTGCGGGAGCGATCGTCGGAAATTCCGCCATCGTCCCGTCAGGTGCGGACGGCGGCATTCATGTCCTCGCGCAGACTTCCACGGATCTGGTGGTCGATATCAACGGCTACTTTGCCTTGCCCTCCAGTCTGCCGTTCGCCGGAACAGCCGCGGCGCCGGCTTTGACCTTCGGTGACACGGCCACCGGGCTGTTCTCCACGGGTCCGGACAGCATCAGCGTTTCCACGGGCGGAGTCTCCGCGCTGACCATCGGCGCGGATGGCAACCTGGAGATGCGCGGGAGCATTACTAAGGGGGGCTCGCTGTTCCTGCACAACCTGGGATCGGACAACGCTGCCGCTGGGCTGAATGCCCTCGCCCAACACGGCGGGTCGGGAAACACGGCGCTGGGAGTCTCCGCCCTGCAGGGTAATTCCGGCGGCGTCACCAACACCGCAGTCGGCTTACTATCGCTTCGGAGCAATGCGACCGGGAACGACAACACTGCGATCGGAGCCATCTCGCTTGGCGGCAACACCACAGGATTCCAAAACACGGCCACGGGACGGGCGTCGCTCGGCGCTAACACGACCGGAAACGACAACACGGGTACGGGCTACGGCACGCTCGCGTCCAACTTAACCGGAAACAACAACACGGCAGTTGGAGTGGACGCGCTGGGAAACATGACTGGTGGCCGCGATAATACCGCGCTCGGAGCAGGCGCCGGGGCGGGTCTCGCCAGCGGCAGTTACAACATTCTGATCTACAATCTGGGGACCAGTACCGACAATGGCGTGATTCGCATCGGGAGTTCGAACCAGACTTCGACTTTCATCGCCGGCATCCGCAGCGCGACCACGGGCCAGCCAGACGCCATTCCAATCGTGATCGACTCCAACGGCCAATTCGGCACCGTGTCGTCGTCGCGCCGCGTCAAGCGCGACATCGCGGATCTTGGAGACGTGACCAGCACCTTGATGAGCCTGCGTCCCGTGCAGTTCCGCTATTCAGCTTACGGGCCGGATTCGCCGCTGCAGTATGGCTTGATCGCCGAAGAGGTGGCCGCTGCCGCTCCAGGACTTGTCGCCCGGAAGACGAATGGCGAGGTCGAGACGGTTTACTACGACAAGGTCAATGCCATGCTCTTGAGCCTGGTACAAAAACAGCAGCGTACGATCGAAGAGCTGGAACGCGAGAATGGACTGTCCCAAAGCAGGATGGCCACCTACGACTCGGAACTTCAGACCCTGCAGGACCAAGTCACGACGTTGACGCACGACTCCTCATCGAAGCCCACGCAGGCGGAAGGTCAGCGCGCAGAGTAGTTCAAATTGAACGGGGCGCCCGCGCCGCGGGTGGGGCCGCGTTTCAAACAATCCTGCCGTCAGGATGGATGTCGGCGCTGCTGTTCCTGCGGCGCGTCGACTGCCCATCACGAATGGAGACTGGCGCCGCACACTTCTGACCTCCTCACTGCCGGATGGCCCATGCGAGGCCGTCCGGCTGTTTGCCCGCGTCGATATGGCTGGTCACTTCCAGCGACTTCAGATCGATGACGGCAACGTAGTCGTCCGGCGTACACGCCACAAAGACGCGCGAGCCGTCTGGATCCATCTGAATGCCTGCAGCGCCGCGCCCCACCTTAACCCGCTTCACGACGTTGCGAGTCGCGGCGTCGAGGACGGTCACGTCCGGGCCGCCCAGCGTCGAGATGAGGACCAGCTTTCCGTCCGGCGTGAACTTCAATCGATTTGCGCCCCGGACGTCCGCATTCAGGGTCTGCGTCACCTTCTTCGCGGCCGCGTCGAGGATCGACACGGTCCCGTCGAACGCGTTGGCGGCCCAGACTTCCTTGCCGTCAGGCGAGACGTCGAAGCCTTCAGGGCCGCGCCCCACGGCGACCACCGTCTCGTCCCAGTCGCCTCGTGGCGGACCCATCGGCCCGCCGGGGCCAGGCGGCATCCCAGGAGGCGGGCCAACTGGCGGCGGGCCGCCAGGTCCGGGGCCTCCAGGTCCAGGCCCTCGACCGCTGCCTTTTTCGATGAAGGTCATGGTGCCGGAACTGACATTCGCGGTGACGATCCGTTTCTGGTCTTCTGAAACGAAGATCATGTGCGTTCTACTCTGCCCGGTTCCAAGCACCCAATCGATCTTGTTAGTGGCTGGGTCGTAGCTCCCGATGGCCTTAGCCTCCTCGGCCGTGAACCACACCTTGCCGCCAGCGAACTCCAGTCCGTGCGGACCGCGCAGTGCGCCCAGGTCCACCGACGGCAGTGCCTTCTGCCCGATCAGATCGATGACGGCGATGGTGTTATACGCTCCGCCGCCATAGTTGGAGATGTAAGCGAACCGGCCGTCGCTGGAAGCGACGACCTCGTGCGGATCCGGTCCAACCGGCGCTCGCGCGATGACCTTCAGGCTCGAGGGATCGACGATCGCGACCGTGCGTTCGCTCTTGGAGAGAATCAGCAAGGCCGGGGAGGGCGTGTTTTCCGCCAGAAGGTTGCTGGAAACGAGGAGAGAAGCGACAAACAGGACAAAGCTCACTTGCATGTACTCAACGATAACTTGATCGCTCGCTCCAGCATAGGGGAGGGCGCGCCGCCAGGCGAGGTTTAACGGGGATTTTGCATTTGCCGCCACTCCAGCGCAGCTTCAGCTTACAAGCGTTGGATCTGGACGAGCTGCAATTGCTGTGCCTGGCGTGACACGTCTTCCAGCCGCAGCACACCGCGCGGGCAGACCTCGGCGCAGAGACCGCAGCCGACGCACGAGGCCCGCGTGAACGACTCGTTCGATTGTGCGTAGGAACGCACGTCGATGCCCATCTCGCAGTACTTCGAACACAGCCCGCACGAGATGCACATGTCGTCTTTCACCGTGATCCGGTAGCGGCCCGCTTTCTGGACGATGCCCAGCAGCGCCGCCATCGGGCAGAAGAAGCGGCACCACACCCGCGTTCCGTTGATCGGGTAGAGGCCGACGCCGAAGACGCCCGAGAGCATGGAAGCCACGATGAACCCGTACCAGGACTGGTACTTCACGGTAAAGGAAGCCAGTTGCGGATGCGCTCCTCCGGCCGCGTAGCTGACAAACATCAGAGCCGTCAAAACAATGGCCAGGCCGAGTACGGTGTAAATCGAAACGCGCTCGAAGCGCCAGGCTTTTGTGGACTTCGAAGAGAGATGACGCCAGGGCTCGCCGAAGGTGTTCGCGAGTCCTCCGCAGCCGCAGATCCAGGAGCAATACCAGCGTTTGCCAAGGAAGATGCCCAGGATGGGGACGAGCAGGAACGATCCCAGAATCGACCACAAGATGAACGGGAGCGGCAGGTGGAAAATGTAGTTCGGGTTCAGGTAGTCGAGCTTCAGCGGCCAGAGGTAGGAGAAATAGAACTCGGGCTGCTTGAGAAACACCAGGAACTGCGGCAGCGAGTATGCGAAGAGTAGCTGCACGCACATCACGCAGATCGTTCGGATCACCTGGTAGCGATTGTGCGCGTAGCGGCGCAGCATGAAGCTGCCGCCAATCAGGATGGCGAGCGTATAGAGAGTGCCATACAGCGTCCACTTCGAGCCCAGGCGCAGGGCCAGCGCGACAGGCGTGAGCCACTCGGTGAAATACAGCACGAGGTAGAAAGCGAAGAGTAAGGCACTGATCAGCCATGCCGTGACGCCACGATTGGTGACGTCATGCGCCAGGCGATCGCCAAGGCCCGGGCGGATCATGCCGTCACCTCCAGGCTCGCGCTTGATTCGGCGCGCCAGCGTTTGAACGCCGCGCGTGCGGGGGCCAGATCGAGCCGCCCGAACTCGACGTCGAACTGGGCCTGATGCAGGCGATCCATCACATCTTCCAGCGAGCGCCGCTCCCCGATCCACTGCTCGAACTTGTTGTGATCCCAACGCGAGCCGAGCAGGTTGAAGGCCCGCACGGCGCCGCCCTGTTCGGCGATGCGCAGGCTCACGTTCTTGCCTGCATAGCGGAAATAGAACTCTCTTGCGATCGGCGCGGGCGCAGGCGTCGAGTTGGATTCGCGCGGGAAGCGCCCTACGGTGGTGTACTCGATCTCGAAGAACTTCGAGCTGTTGAAGAATATGGGTGGTTCGTACTCAATCGGTTCGCCCAGCATGGAACGCGCCGCGAGCGCGCCCTGGCGCTTGGCCGAGTACCAGATCTGCTCCACAAGGGGCGCGCGACCGGGCAACTCCAATTCCGCGCAATCGCCTGCCGCAAAGACGGAGGGCAGGGAAGTCCGAAAGCCCGCGTCGACGACGATGCCACGACCAACACGCGGCGGAGTCGACACGTTGCGCAGCCAGTCCACCGCGGGTTCCACTCCAATCGAAACGCCGAGCGCGCAACACTCGTAGCGGGATCCCTGTTCTGTCGAGACCGTGGTCACCGCGCCCGCGGCATCGGTCTCTACGGCGGTTACGACCTCGCCGGTCACGACGTTGACCCCGTGGCTCCGCATATGTTCGATCACCATCGCGGACTCGGACTCGTTCAGAGCGATAGGCCAATACCAGGGCTCGCGAGTCAGGAATGTGACTTCCATGCCGGCCCAGCGCAGGCACTCTACGAGTTCAATGCCGATCAACCCGCCGCCCACTACAACGGCTTTCCCGCCGCGCCGCGCGACGGCCTCGCAGGCCTCGAGGTCCTGCATGGAGACGAAGTTCACCATGCCGGACCGAACACTTTCGAGGCCCTGCCAGAGCGGCCGCCTGGGCCGTGAACCCGTGGCAAGCAGCAAGCGGTCCCAGGCCACGCTCTGCCCGCTGTCGAGCTTGAGGGCGCGCGCTTTCACATCCAACTCCGTCACGCAGCCGCGCACGCGTTGGATACGCTGTGCATCGAAAACGCCGCGCTCGTAGGGCTCGAGATCCCGCCTGGAGAGGCGGTCCATGAAGGAGTACATCAGCGCCGTTCGGGAGAAGAAGTAATCTGTCTCGCCGCTAATCACGATGATGCCTGCACGTGGATCGCTCTTGCGCAGGTCCAACGCCGCCGTGATGCCAGCTACGCCGTTGCCGACGATTGCGTAGTCCATGCTGCCTCCCTTCGTGGGGCGGACCCCTGGCCCGCGCCGGACCCCCGGTCCGGCTGCCCGGCCCCTATTCAAATGTCCGAAGGAAGGCCGACCAGGGGGTCGGCCGCGGACCTGGGGGTCCGCCCCACAACGGACACTCTTTCCAACTCACGTCACTGCCTGTAAGCGTCATTTCGGATGAGAAGCAGATTCGGTTACGCCGCGTCCGCAATTCATCTCACAATTCGTCCAGATGGATCCCGATGGTATCATGACGCCTCAGGGGGGAACTTTCTGGCCGCTGCCGACGAACAAGCTTCAGGGGAGATTACCCTGGAGGCTTTGATGGAGGCGTACCAAAGGGCGGATGAGAACGCGGCGACGGAACTGGTCCGCCGCGTGAGCCCCATGCTGTACCGCTCCTTCCTGGCCCACACCCGCAGCGCGGATCTCTCCGAGGACCTGCTCCAGGACACCTGGGTTCGCATTCACAAGGCGCGCCATACCTATCGTCCGCCGGCTCCGGTACTGCCGTGGCTGTATTCGATCGCCGAGCATACCCGGCTGGACGGCTACCGCCGCAGGCAGCGCCGCCAGGGACGCGAATCCACGCTGGAAAACGCCCCCGAGCCGGCCAGCGAGCGGACCGACGACGTGGTCGAAAGGCTCACGCTGCAGAAGTTGATGATGGCTCTGCCCGAGAGCCAGCGCCAGGTGTTGGTGATGTTGAAAGTGTCCGGGCTCAGCCTCGAGGAGGTCGCGCGCATCCAGGGCTCGACGGTCGGCGCTATCAAGCTGCGCGCGCACCGGGCCTATCAGACGCTCCGGGCGTTATTGGGCGGAGAGCGAGGCGCCCAATGAGCGAAGCGAAGCCGCGCCTGATGACATGCGACGAGTTTGATGCCTTGCTGGATCTGGGCGACCCGCTGAGCCGGTCCGAGGCGGCGCGGCAACATGCGGTGGTGTGTCCTCGCTGCCGGGCGCTCGCTGGTGCGTTGAGCGAAGCCCGGAGCGGCGCGCTGCCCGCCTCCGCACTGGCCAAGGCTGAAGCGGCGGCAGCACTCAATCTGACACCTGTACGTTCTTTGAGAAGCCCTCTGATTGCGGCCGCTGGCACACTGGCCGCGCTGGCGTGCCTGCTCGTGGCTGGCGTATTGGTGCTCGGTACGCATGGCTGGGCGGCCCGATTGCCGTGGCAAAGATCCGCGAGCTACCTGGGCGCGGGCAGCGTGCTGGTGCTCTCCCTGGCAGCGGCGTTGCGCGAACGCGAACCGGGGCTGAGTCTGGCGGCGCCCTGGAGATACGCGGCGGCGGCGCTCGCGACAATGCTGTGGGCCGGGCCTTTCGTGCTGTACGAATTCCGGCCGGAGTCGCGATTCTGGCGCCACGGGTCGCTATGCTGCTGCGAGGGTCTGCTGGTTGGATTCGCAGCCGGCATGGTGATCTGGCTGGTGATGCGGCGCGGCTATCTGTTGTCGCCACTGCGCGCGGGCTGGTTTGCCGGCATCGCGGCGGGATGCCTGGCGTTTATCGTCCAGGAAACGTATTGCCCGGTGGTGGACAGCGGACACTCGGCGCTGTGGCACGGAGGCGTGGTCGCCGTGCTTGGCGCGGCCGGGTGGATTGCGGGATGGCGGGTGTTCCAGCGCGATTGAGACGCGCCGCGGCTGCTGCTACATCCGCAGCCGGACGAGTTTGTTCTGGCTGGCGGCTCCGGCCACAACTTCGACGTTATCCCTCGGCACACCGGCCTCTCCCGCGAGGAAGCGAATCAATTCCTCGTTCGCCTTGCCCTTCTCGGGCACGGCGGCAACCTTCACTTTGATGGTGCCGTCATCCAGGACGCCGCCCCATTCGGTTTTGGGGCTCTTCGGAATCACTCGGATTTTCAGCGAGAGCTTCTTGGATGCGGTCAGCCGGATGCGGAGTGTGATTGAATCCATCTGATCTCGAAGCGGAGACGACTACTCAGGTTCCCCAACTCTATTCTCTACTTTACGAGAGCCGGCGTGGGAAAGCGAAAACGCTTCTCGTTCAAATTCGCGGCCTATCCGTGTGACGCGGTTGATAAACCACGCCTGCTGGTGAGCAGGCCGAGGCCCGTTGCGCCTCCGGTCCGCGCTCATTTCTCGAAATCGATGCCAGCAATCACCAGTTGCGGCAGGGCCTGGTTCCATCCGGCCGGAATCGAATCGAACGGCAGCCGGAAGCCTCTCGTTTCGCCGGGCTGTAACCCCGTGCCTCCCTTGTAACGGACAATCGGCACGCGCTCCCGCAGGACCGCCTGGCCATAAGGGTCGTAGAAAATGCAGTTCAGGTCGACGGCCTGAAGCGTCTGGGGCCCCTTGTTCGTGATCTTGCCGGTAATCTCCACCAGCGTGCCACCGAGTGCGTTCTCTTTCGCTTTCATCTCCACTTCCGCCAGGCCGAGATTCCTTACATACGCCTTGGCCTCAGGCGTCAGCGGATTGGGCTGGGCGGGCCGGCCGCCACCGCGCAACAGGAAGAACCAGATGGCTGCGCCCGCGACCACTACGAGGATGGCGACGATGGCAATAGGTATCAGATTGGTCTTGTGGGCGCGCGCTGTCGATACGGTGGGCACTTTCTACAAACCTCTCCCCATGATAGACACCGGAAGGCCGCTTGAGGAGCCTGCGGCAAGTGTGGGCGGCGCTCCAGCACCGCGTGGTGCCTCCAGGCCCTGCCAGTTTGTCCGGATCGGGCTCTGGAGGGCCGCTCCACATTCGCTTCAGAACGGGAGCGTCTGCTGGCTCGACGCCACGTGGCTGATCGCCCGGACCACTCGACGGTAGGGCATTTCGTCGAGAGCGGGGAAGGGAATCCACTCGCCGTCGCGCCACGAGGAATGGTACCAGCGGGCGAGCAGTGCAATGTGCTCCTGCCGCTCCCGCAGACTGACGCGCGGGACGCTCAACACGTTGGCGATATCCCTGAGGCGCCGGTCCATCGGGACCATGTCGCCGCCTTGGAGCAGGCGGAAAGGCGATTCGGGCAGCCAGACGCCTTGCAGGAAGAACCGTAACTCCACGGTGGCTGGATCCACCGAGGGCAGCACGGCTACTCCGCACAGGCGGTCCAGGCCGGTAGCCAGCTCGTCTCGCAGCCGCAGGACCTGTTCTACACGCTGGTAGCGTTCGTGCTGGCGGCGCGCGTCCTCGAAGCGCATCTCCTCGCTGAAATGGTCGCGGGCGGAGGCGATCGAGTGGAGCTGCGAGTCGCCGTTGCTCGCGAGGAACTCCACCAGCCGGTCCACCTCGCTGCGATACTCCTCGACGCCGACGACCTCCTGGCATGGCCGCAGGCAGCGCATCATTTCGCCATAAATGCAGCCAGGATGCTCGGGCGAGGGGAGCAGATCCTCCTGGCAACGCCGGACCTGAAACAGGTCGAGCACTTCCTGTTCAAAGTGCTCGGCCGCGACGCGCGTGCGGAACGGGCCGAAATGAAAGGCTCCAGAAGCGCTCAGGCGAGCCGTGATCGTGGTCCGCGGGAACTCGTTGGCAAGCAGCACCTTGACGAACGGCAGGGGGCGGAGGCGGACCATGCGCTCGTACTCTTGGGGGAAATGGTTGCGCGCTATTTCGTAAAACAGCAGGCTCGCTTCCAGCTTGGAAGCGGTCGGTTGATACTCGATGCGACCCGCAATCTCTCTTAGGGTGAGCCGGCGCGGCACCCCGCCTTCTTCGCCCAGCAAGCGGCGCAACCGGCGGCGAAGGAAGCTGGTTTTCGAGAGATAAGGCCGCGCCTGGGCGTCATCCGGCCTCGGCCATGCGAGGAAGACCGCCGGGCCATCGGGCACCGCGGCGAGGTAGTCGTCGAGCGGCCGGCCGGGGTCGAAGTCAAACGAAAGCATCTTCTCTGAAAATACCCCGAAACCACAGCTCTGAAACGGAGCCACGACCGTGAGGGAGTGGTGGATGTTTGTCTTCCTGCTGCAGAGTATGCGCGGGCAAACCTCAACCAGAATGTCCCAGCATGGTTGCCGCTGACGCGGCAATGGATGCCGATCTGGAGATCGGCGATCCCGGGCGCATCAGGGAAGCGTCGATTCGTTTGCGCGATCTTCGAACTGGATGGTACTCTCCGCCGAAGCGCGTCGAAAGTCCCGGTTGTCGAGGCTCAGCACGATGGTCCGGGCGTAGCCGAACAGGACGCGCAGATGGAACTCAGTGCCGTACGAAACCGGGAACCAGAGCCCGTCGGCCACTTTGCGATAGGCGACGGTGAACCCGAGCTGACGGACGTTGGTTCCCAGGAAGACCTTGACCGCCCACGGGATGTTGAACGCCAGTCGCGTGACGACGCGGATCGGCTGGAACTCCGCCGGATCGACGAGCACTTCTCCCGCCCACGCCCGCTCGTCGTCACCTTTCTTCGGCTCGAACTGGAGGCGGATCGCCTCGGCGCCGTTGACCGTTTGCGTACCGGCGAGACGGTAGGTGTAGTGCGCCTGTTCTTGCGCTGTCAGAGGAAACAGGTTCCTCGGAATGCCGTCACGCGACTCTTTGTCGTTGACCATGTCGTCGGTCATGTCTTCGACCAGGTCGCCATCGATGTCCATGTCCTTGTAGCGGAACTTCGGATCCGTATACGACATCAGTTTGCCGTTCTTCCGGTAGTTTCCATCGAAGAAATCGAGCTTCTTTTCGGTCGAGGTGGCTGTGGGCGCCACCGTATAACGGCGCTTTTCCTCGCGGGCCAATTTCCCGCCGCCGCGCATGAGGCGCGTACGCGTCTCCTGCGTGTAGACGATCGACTGTCGCGCGCTTACGGCCTTTTCCTGGTTCTCGGCGAGGCGCCGCAGGACTTCCTCCAGGCCGGGCGACGCTGCCGTCTGGGCGAACACAGCCAGCGGGCACAAGGAGAATAGAGCGAGACGCAGGATCATCCTGGTAAGAGTGAACGCAATTGGGGCGGCTGATGTTCCGCTACTTGCCGCCAACTGGAAGCGTATCCACTACCAGTTCTTCGCCGGTCTTGATAATCACCAGGACGGAACCCGCCAGCATCCGGCGGTACCCATCGGGTAGCGGCAGCAGCTTCGCCTCGAGTTCGGCTGGCGGAGCCGACAGACTCTTCAGGATGTTCGCCGTGAGTTTGGCGCTGATGTGAATCTCGCGAGCGACCGTCGCGGGCATTGGGGTGATGCGGAGCCGCCGGGTTTCCAAGGCGTCCTGGAACCAGTTCACCACCAGCCGCACTTCCGCGTCGGTGAATTGGGGATAGTGAAACCAATAGGGCGGGGCGGTCGACAGGTCGCGCGCGGGTGCGCGTTTCTGCGCCTCAGCCGACTGGGAGGCGATCCCGGCACACAAGAGACAGAACAGTGCCGGAATGGCGACGCGCCGCATTGCTCCAGGTTATCAGGCCGGATTATTCGTAGCGCAGCGCGTCCACCGGGTCCAGACGGGCTGCCTTCGTCGCGGGCCATAGCCCGAAGAAGAGTCCGACGCCAACCGAGACGCCGATGCCGAGCAGAGCCGCCCACATCGGAACGGTCGTCGGCAGGGTGGGGAAGGCCAGACGCGCAGCCATGGAGATGATCCACCCAAGCATCATGCCAAGGAATCCCCCTGAAAACGTCAGGACGATCGCTTCGGTCAGGAACTGGATGACGATGTCCAGCCGGCGCGCGCCGACCGCTTTGCGGATGCCGATCTCCTTAGTCCGCTCAGTGACCGAGACCAGCATGATGTTCATGACTCCGATGCCGCCGACCAGCAGTCCCACCGAGCTGAGAACCACCATCACCAGCGCCGTTACCGAAGTCACCGAGCGAAAGTTCTCAATCATCGACTCCGGCGTCGAGAGCCCGAAATTATCCGGATCGTTCCACTTTACATGCCGTTCCTGTCGCAGGACCCCGCGCACCTCATCCATCGCTCTGGGCAGCAGACCCGGCTTGGCCTTGACCATCAGCATGTGCTCGTTGGCGCCTGGGTTGAGCTTACGCATCGTCCAGTAGGGCAGCATCACGCGGTTGTCCTGCTGGCCGGGAAACGAGTTCGAGGGACGGTTCATGACGCCGACCACCTGGTAGGAGTGTCCGTCCACTTCGATCGTCTTGCCAGTCGGGTCCTGAGCGGCGAATAAGGTCTTGTAGACGTCCTCTCCAATCACGACGACGGGTACACGATGCTGATTCTCGAATTCGCTGAAAAAGCGGCCGAACTTCATGTCGGCCTGCCCACTGGCCACGTAGCCCTCGGTGGTTCCGCCGATTTGCGCCTGGTACACGTCGTTGCTCTTGTACTTCACGCGATGGATGCCCCAGTTCGCAAACAGATAGGGACCCACGCTATCGACCGACGGACAGCGCTCCGCAATCGCCCGCGCATTTTCAAAGGTGATGGGCTTGCGCTTCTCTTCCTCGGAGGATGAGTTGCCGAAATGCACGCCTGCCTCCCAGCGCGTCACGATGATAGTGTCGGTGCCAAAGCCTTTGATGGCATTGGATATGGCGGAGTCGAAGCCGGTCAAGATCGAACCCACGCCGATGATCGCGCCCGTGCCGATAATCACACCCAAAACGGTCAGAAAAGACCGCATTTTGTGGCCGCGAATCGCGTCCCAGGCCAACTGAACGCCGGCGTAAAGCAACGCAAGCTCTCGAAGGTAGTTCTGCATCGCTTACTTCTCCGCCCTCAGTGCCTCGATCGGGTCGAGTTTCGCCGCCTTCTGCGCCGGATAAATACCGAAGAAGATGCCCACCGCCGAGGAGAGTCCGACGCCGATAAAGATCGATGACGCGGGCAGGGCCATGGGAACCGGGGTAGCCATACGAACGATGATTGCCATGAGCCAGGAGATTGTCACCCCGATCAACCCGCCGCACCCCGACAAGACAGCGGACTCCACAAGAAACTGGCGGAGAATATCGACTTTGCGGGCGCCGAGCGACTTGCGGACGCCGATTTCCTGCGTTCGCTCGGTGACCACGGCCAGCATGATGTTCATCACGACGACGCCGCCCACCACCATGAAGACGCTCACCACCGCGATGGCCGTGGCTGCAATGGCGCCAGTCAGGCTGTCCCATAGTTTCATGATGGAGTCGGACGTGAGGACCATGAAGTTGTCCCCCTGCCCGGGCGGCAGATGGCGCCGCGCGCGGATCAGCGATTTCACCTCATCCATGGCGGATTCGAGCATGGCCGGGTTCTTGGCAGTCATGGAGTAGTTGAGCCAGCGCCGCGACCCATACATCTTGAAGAACGCGTGGATGGGCATATGGACGAAGTTGTCCTGCGACTGTCCGAAGACATTTCCCAGGCGTTTGGCCACGCCCACGACCTCGAAGGGCCGGCCCTCCACGTTGATCACTTTGCCCACGGGATCGGAGTCGGGAAAGAACTTATCTTTCAAGTCCGCTCCGATGAATGCGATCTGGCGGCGATTCTGATCCTCGCCCATGCTGAAATACCGCCCCGACTCAACCTGGACGTTGTCCAGGATGTTCATGTTCGCCGTGCCGCCTTTGATATCCACCTGATCCTGGTGGAACCCTTTGTAAGTCAGCGTCCCGGATGTCTCGCTCTCCATGCCGATCTCGCCGATCAGACTGGCTTTCTGCCGGAGGAACTCATACTCCTCAATGGAAAGCTCGGGGTTCTTCTTTTGCAATTCGAGGAACTTCTTCGGGTCCCAATCGCCCAGGAAGGCGAAGCGCACGACGACGAACCCGCCCGCTCCCATGTCCGCGATCTTTTCCGCCACATAGATGTTCATCCCATGGATGATGGACATCACGGAAATCAGTGTCGTCGTGGAGAGGATGATCCCAAGAAGAGTGAGGAAGCTCCGCAGCTTGGCGGCCCGGAGCGAGTCGATGGCGAGTTTGAACGACTCAGTCAGCGAGGCGCTTGAATGCATCATTCACTCAGACGATGCAGGGGACCGGTTTGTTCCGAATTCATCCGGCTTGCTTGCGAAGAGATCCACTCCGTCAAGACCTCATCCGCCCAGAATCGGGGCAAGTCCCGCGAGATGAAACCGAGATGGCCGCCATGCCCGGTAGCCACCAGCGTCAGGTTCGGATTGGAGCGCACCTCTCGCCTCAAGAAGATCTCGAAGGGGATCATGGGATCGTCTTGAGCTTGAACGAGTAATGTCGGGACCTGGATGGAAGCGAGAAAGCCGAGACTGGATTGTGTGCGGTAGTAATTCGCCGCATTTCCGAAGTCAAACGCCCTGGCTGTGAAGCGATCGTCGAATTGGTAGATCGTCCTGACCTGACCGAGGCCGTCGAGGGGAAATCGCCCTGGAGCGGCGGCGTGCCGGCGACGATACCTTTCGCAAAGCCTCTTCACGAAGCGCTGCTCGTAGAGCCAGTTTGACCGCCTGCCGATTGCCCGTACGCAGGCGTGCAGGTCGATCGGTGTGGAAACGGCGCAGACCCCGGCAATCAGTCCCTTCGCCCGCTCAGCCAGTTCGCCCGCGAGTTTCAACACGACGTTCCCGCCGAGTGAGTAGCCAACCAGGAACAGCGGACCCCGCCCCTGGGCACGAAACGCTTCGAGCAGGGTGCGTAAGTCGACGGTCAAACCGGAGTGATAAAGCGTCGGAGTCAGGTGCTCGGTGCCGCCGCAACTGCGCATGTTGACGCGGTGAGCGACAAAGCCCGCCGCGGCGAGGGCGAGAGCCATCGAGACCATGTATCCGCTCTGGCTGGAGCCTTCCAGCCCGTGCATCAACAAGACCTCACCGCGTGGAACGCCCTCTGGACGATTCTCTTCCACCAGCACTTGGGTACCTGGCTCACCGGGGTAGAGGACCTGGCGAGTGGGGAAGCGGGAATCCTCGGCGGGCCGTTTCCAGAAGTTCCCGGCCAGCGTCAGCAGATGCGGATTGCGAAAGTAGGGGGTAAAAGGCCGCAAGCCTCAATTGTAGGTGGTGGGGCGGGTCTCCAGCGCCGCGTGGAGGCTCCAGCCTCCGCCCGGGTTGTTTGAATCAGTCAGCGGGCTCTGGAGAGCCGCCCCACAAAAAGCTCAGTCGCCTTCGACGTCGCGATCGACCGAGATGCCTTCGCTGGTCTTGCGCGACAAGTCCTCGGTCAGGATGATCGCCTCTGCCAGATCGCGCATGGGACGGCGCAGGCGCCGGCTCTCATTGCGCAAGCGCAGATAGGCCTCTTCCTCCGTCAGATTGAACTTGAACTGCAGGATACCCTTGGCGCGCTCGACGAGCTTGCGCGTTTCGAGCTGCCGCTTCATCTCCTGCGTCTCTTCGACCAGACGAGCATTCTCGTTCTGCAGCTTGGCGCGCGCCAGTGCGCCGCCCATCTGCTCGCCAACGAAAGTGAGCAGCGAGATCTCTTCCGGAGTGTGGTCATGCTTCTCGCGGTGGTGCACGTTGACAACGCCGATCACTTCGCCGCCCGTGATGAGCGGAATGGAGCAGAACGCCTCGTAGGTGTCTTCCACGAGCGGGTCGAGCCGCTTGAAGCGCCAATCGGCAGAGGCGTTGGAGGTGAGAACAACCACGGACTTGTTCTCAACCACCCATCCGGTTACGCCCTCGCCCACCTGCATCCGAAGATTCCCGATTTCGGCGGCGTGCGGCACCTGCGATGCGCGCAGGACAATTTCGTTCGTTGTTTGATCGATCAAGTAAACCAGGCAAGCATCGCAATCGGTGACTTGCACGGTCAGTCCGACAATTTCTCCAAGCATTTCGTCCGTGCTCCGTTCGGAGCTGACGATACTGCTGATCTTGTGAAGCAGCGAAACCTGACTGGGATTCGATTCAGTTGTCATGGAGCTTGCAGTGGCCATATTGGTTTAGATCCGTAGGATATGAAGTCGATGCACGTGGGTCCAATCGAAAGTTTCTATCGAGCCTATTGAGCCCCTTATGCATTGATTTCATTCGCGTTAAACGATTCTCGACAGCACCGGATGAAACGCTTCACAGGACCCGGATCCGGACAGGCCACCGAGACCATTGTGACTTGTTTTTCTGACGCAACAAAACAAAACAGCAAATTGTAGTGCGGATGAACGGGATGCGGAGTTCACGCTGGTTCACCGGCACTCCAGTAGACTAGTGGCTTCGTGCTTTCTGGAATTCCCTGGGAACAACTGAACGCTGAACAGCGGCAGGCTGTCGAGGCCTGGGACGAGTGCCTGCTGGTCATGGCGCCCGTCGGCACAGGCAAGACGAGCGCGCTGGCCTGGCGGGCGGCGAATGCCATTGGCCACGGAGTGCCCGCGCGCTCGGTCCTCTGCCTGTCGTTTACAAACAAGGCCTCGCGGCAGATGCGAGAGCGCGCCGCGGCCGTGCTGGGCGAGGATGCGTCGAAGATCACCGCGCGCACCTTCCACTCGCTGTGCGCCATGATCCTGCGCGGTGACGCCGGCGCGCTCGGTCTCGACGGCGACTTCCTGATCTTCGACGACGAGGACGCGCGCTCGACAGCCTGCGAGATCGCAGTGCGCATGGGCGTGACGGCGGAAAGGCGCGAACGGCTGGGCTTCTTCCTGAGTAATGCACTGCAGGAGATCCGCCTCGCGGCGTTCGGCAACCTGACAGGCGGCAACCATGCCGGGCGCGGCCAGGAGGATCTGTTTCAGGACATCCGCGACAAGAACGCTCCGCCCGGACTTCGCATTCCCACCACGTTCCGCTTTGCCGCGCTCCACGCCGAGTACGTTCATGCTTTGCGGGAGAGCCACGCGCTCGATTTCGCGGACCTGGTCATCGGCGTCAACCGGCTCTGGCAGGAGGCCGGCCCGAGCCTGCGCCGCTGGCAGGAGCGCTTCCAATGGATCCAGGTGGATGAGGTGCAGGACACCAACGTGAGCGAGTACCGCATTCTGCGCGCAATCGCCACGTCCCACCGCCGGCTCTCGTTCTTCGGCGACGTGGACCAGACGATCTACGAGTGGCGGGGTTCCGCGCCGGGAGAGATTCTGGCCAGCTACCGCAAGGAATTCGCGCCGGTGCGCGAGATTCTGCTCACGCAGAATTACCGCTCCACGCGAGCGATTCTGCGTGCCTGTTCGAGCGTAGTCCACGCCCTGGAGGGAGCCGTGACGGAAGAGATAATACCGCGCAGCCTGGAAGAGGGCGAACCGGTTGTGCTGAAGGCTTGCGCCACGCTCAAGGAAGAGGCCGAATGGATCACCGCGACCCTCAAAGACGTCCGGCAAAGCGACAAGCTCCGCTACTCGGATTGCGCGGTTCTGGTGCGGACGAACTTCAACGCCCGTGACCTCTCCGAGCAGTTTCAGCGTCTCAAAGTGCCTCACCTGCCCGTGGAAAACGTGAAGTTCTTCGAGCGCATGGAGGTGAAAGATGCGATGGCGCACCTGCGCCTGCTGCTCAATCCCAACGATGTGCAGAGCATCCTCCGCTTTCTGGAGCGCCCGTCAAAGGGCGTGGGGCCGGCGACGTTGAAGGAATTGCGGGGCGCGCCGCGCGATGCGGGACTGAACCTGGGCGACCTGTTGCGGACGACGACCTACGAGTGGGGCGAGCCCTACGCTCCATTGCTAGACGCTTGGGCGAAGGGCAGTCTGGTTGTCTTCGATTTCGAGACCACGGGACTCGATCCGTCGCTCGATGAGATCTGTGAGATCGCCGCAACGCGACGCGGGCCAGAAGGCTCGCACGAGGGCGAGGCGCACTTCCATGCCTACATCCGCACGGACCGGCCGGTGGGCGAATCCTCGCAGATTCACGGCTATACCGACGAGTTCCTGGCGGCGAACGGGCGCCCCGCCAGCGTGGTGATCCCCGAGTTCCTGGAGTTTCTGGGCGGGAGTGTTCTGACCGGCCATAACATCAACGGGTTCGACGTCTACTTTCTGCGCGCCGCGCTCCGGAAGCTCGGGCAGGATCAGGTCCAGCCGCTCTGCTTCGACACACTGGAGATCGCGCGGCGACTGTTCCGCACGCTGAGGCGTTACAGCCTGGGCGCGCTGTGCAAGCAGTTCGATATCAACCTGGATCACGCCCACGAAGCTCACGCTGACGTGGAGGCGAACGCGGCTCTGATCGATGTGCTCTGCAAGCGCCTGGCCGAGACCGCGACAACGCGCCAGGAGGCAGTCCGAAGCAATGCCGCGCGCTTTGAGCCGCTTGCCCGAAAAGTTGCACGCTGGAGCGAACGGATGTTCGAGGAACGGCCTGACGAGCTTCTGACGCGCATTCTCGACGAGTCAGGCCTGGCCGAGTATTACCAGCAGGACCCGAACGAGAGGAAGCGCCTGGAATACCTGAAGCAACTGGTAGCGTTCTGTCATGAGTTGGACGATCCGCTGTTGCCGCCCGAGATGGCCTATCGCGAGGTGGTGGAAAACGTGACGCTCGCGACCGATCTCGACCGGCAGGCCAATCGCGAGGACAAGCTCGCCATTCTCACCGTGCACCAGGCCAAGGGTTTAGAGTATCCGGTGGTTTTTATCGCCTCCGCCACCGACGACAACTTCCCCAGCGCGCGCAGCAAGCGGGAGGGACGGTTGAGCGAAGAACACCGGCTATTCTACGTCGCGATCAGCCGGGCGAAACGGCGACTGTATCTCTCTTGGTACGAGCGCGACAACCGTGGCAACCGCGCGGTCCCGAGCCGGTACATCGCTTACGTTCGGCAGACCCTCACGGCGTGAGCGGCGCGCTCCGTATGAGAATTGCCAACGGTACTGGGACGCTTCAACGCCCCGAGCGGTGCTCCAGTCGGGCGCTCTCAGGATTCCTGAATGAAGAAGATAGGGCCAAGCTGTGGCCAATTGTGCTTGGAAGACGCCTCCAGGAGGCGTCTTGAGAATACTTTGACCCGGTTGCATGACGCCGTCGGTCATCGCTGCCAGCGACAGGCAACCGGCCAGGAATACGAAGGTGAGGAAACAAGATGAGAAGCGTTAGGAAGGTGCCAGGAAACAGGAACAATTATGTTAGTAAAGATGGGCATTGACGATTGATCTCCTTCCCATTACAATTCTTGCGGGAGGAGTTATGCCACCATTCTGATGGATGCGTGGTGTAACTTTGTAGCTTCGTACAGAGCGAGAGGGAGGAGAACGCGCTATGACGCTGAAAACATTGCTCGTGGGTGTCGTGGGATTCGTTTTTTTGCTGGGGGGGACAGCCCTCGCCGACCCAACCTACAGCATCTATTCGTCCCCCACGTTGGCTGACGGTGGGATGATCCGCTATGGGTTAAACGATTTTGGCTCGTACGTGGGTTGGACTTACAGCGGTGGGACATATTTCGGGTTTCTGAACACGCCGGACGGGAAGTTCATTCCGGTCGATCCACCTGCAGCGACCGACACGCACGCCACGGGAGTCAACAATACCAACGTGGTCGTCGGCTACTTCTCGGATGCGTCCGGTACGCACGGGTTCATGGATGCCGGCGGCGTATACACAACTCTCAACGCGCCCGGAGCCGTGAAGACCTACGCATACGGCATCAATGGCACGGGACGGGTCGTGGGCTACTATGTCGATGCCAGTGGCGTCACCCACGGGTTCACTGAGTACGCCGGGGTCTTCACGACCATAGACGTTCCTGGCGCGGTCGCGACCTACGGGCTGTCTATCAATCAAGAGGGCGATGTCGTCGGTAGCTACTTCGACGGCAGCGAGGTCCACGGGTTCATTTACCATAATGGAACCTTTGAGTACGTCGATTACCCCAACGCTGATGTTACCTGGCTCACGGGGATCAACCAGGACGGCTCGCTCATCGGCTTCAGCCGGAGTTGTGACACCTGCGCATCGGACCCGTTCGTGAAGCTGGCCGGTGAGCCTTTCTCGCAGCCCTTTTACGCGGGAGGCCCCGGTTTCTATCCTACGGGAGTCAACGATTTCGGGCTCGACATAGGCTATGCGAGCCAGCAAATCCCCACCACCACAGCGTTTGAGGGAAGTGGAGGCAGGCTGGCTGCAATTCCGGAACCAGGCACCTCTGTCCTTGTCGGAGCGGGGGCGCTGGCTCTCCTGCTTGCCAAGCGTTTTCGCAAGAAGCAGTAACTTCACCCGCTCATCCTGGCGGCCGTTGGCCGCGCGGAACAAGGTCTGCGTCGAAGATTGCGACCGGAATTTCCTCGTTGTTCTTTCTAACTCCCCCTTGATGGCCCCGCTCCGGCGGGGTCATTTCGTTTCAGCCGGGTTCCGGCGGTAGCCAGCCAAGGGGGCAAGTGCAAGAGGAGGGTTGACTCGCCGAAGCAGGCAGGCTTCTTGCAATTCTTAAGATGCCCCGCAGATAAATCCAAAATGGGGACACCGGCCGGCATCCTGGATTGACCTCAAGCGGCGCTTCTTTGCCGCAGCGGTATCCGTGCCCGACAGGCCCGCCCGACTCTAGTCGAGCGCCAGCCGGAAGTTGATGTCGAGCGCGCGCGCCGAATGGGTGATGGCGCCAGCGGAGACGAAATCGGCGCCTGCCTCCGCGTAGGCGCGGGCGGTCTCCAGGGTGATGCCCCCGGAGAGTTCGATGGTCGCGCGTCCCGCGATTCTTGCGACCCACCCGCTGGCTTGTTCCGGCGTCAGATTGTCCAGCAACAGACGCCTGGCGCCGCATTCGAGAGCTTCGTCCAACTCGCCGAGTGTGCGCACTTCGATCTCCACCGGGATGGTCTGGCCGGCCACGGCGGAGAGGGCAGCCCGGACGCCGCCCGCTGCCGTAATGTGGTTGTTCTTAATCAGAATTGCGTCAAACAAGCCCTGCCGGTGATTCGTGATACCGCCCGCCGCCGCAGCCATCTTTTCAAGCACGCGTAAGCCCGGCGTGGTCTTGCGTGTGTCCAGGATGCGGCATTTCGTCCCCGCCACCGACTCCGAGAACTGGCTGGCCAGCGTGGCGACGCCCGATAAGCGCTGAATGAAGTTGAGCGCGGTGCGCTCCGCAGTCAGCAGCAGGCGCGCCGAACCTCGCACGCGAGCGATACAACCGCCCGGCTCCGCGCGGTCGCCGCTGCGCTTCAGCAGTTCGATCGACTCCACGCCGCCCAGCAGTTCGTAGATCACGGGAAGCAGTTCCGCACCGGCTACCACCATCGGCTCGCGTGAGTAGAACGCTCCGGAGGCCCTGCGCTCCGCGGGCACAGTCAATTCCGTCGTGACGTCGCCCGTGCCGATGTCTTCCTCCAGCGCGCGCCGGACGGCGTCCAGAACTTCGGGATGGGTGGTGTTAAACATGGAGCAAACCTCCTGAAATAGATAACGCCGCAGTGTGGTCCTGGCGCGGTGGTGGGGCAGGCTTCAGCCTGCGGACCGGCTTCAGCCGGTCCAATCTTCCACACAACGCGGGCGGGGCTGAACGCCCCGCGCAGGCTGAAGCCTGCCCACCACGCCGGTGCTCCGCAAACCCTAAGCCCCGGTTTCAGCGAGCGCCGCGCGGCTGCGCTCGATCTGCGTCTCATAATCGGCGAGCTTCGTTCGCATCTCTTCGATGACGTGCGCCGGAGCCTTGGCTGTGAACTTCTCGTTGTTGAGCTGGCGGCGCGTGTTCTCCACCACCTTGGTGAGCTGCTCAATCTCTTTCTGCAGCCGCACTTTCATCGCGTCGGCCTGCGCTCCGGAGAGCTTCAGTACAACGTCGAATTCGGGCGTCGAACGCGATGCGCCGGCGGAGTGAACCTCCCCGGCCACGGCGAGCGAGAAGGTCGTATTTGTGAGCGCCTCGAGCGCGGCCTGCTGCGAGGCAGCCAGCTCCGCGGTGGCTTTGTCGTGCGCGTATAGCTCGCCTTCGAGCCGCTGCTTCGGATCGAGCTTCTGGTCGGCCCGCAGCGCGCGTGCCGCAGTGATCATCTCCTGCAAGAGTGCCATCTGCCGTGCCGCATCTTCGTTCAGCGCTGCCGGATTGGCTTGTGGGTACGCCGCGATGCAGAGCGACTCGGGAATGCCATCGCCGCGTTGGACCAGCCGCTGCCATAGCTCTTCACTGAGGAACGGCATCACCGGATGCAGCAGCCGCAGCGCGCATTCGAACACGCGCAGCAGGTTCGAGAGATGAACCTGCGCGTCGGCGCCTTCGTTGATGCGCAGCTTCTTCAGCTCGACATACCAGTCGCAGAACTCGTCCCAGAAGAAGCCGTATAGCAGGTCGGCGCATTCGTGAAAGCGGAACGTCTTCTGCGCGTGATCCATCTTCGCGGCGACGTCGCTCAAACGGTGGAAGATCCAGGCGTCTTCGAGCGTAACCGCGCCGCCGGCGGGAAGCGGCGCAGGCGCAAATGCGTCGATCGAGTCGAGCTGAAGCCACTCGACTTCAAGCTTCTCCATCTGCATGAAGATGAAGCGGGCCGCGTTCCAGATCTTGTTAGCGAACGCGCGTGAACTGGTCATGCGCTCTTCGCTGAACACGATGTCGGTGCCCGGCGCGGCCCCGCGCAGCAGGGCGAAGCGCACCGCGTCGGTACCATACTGTTCGGTCACCACCAGCGGGTCCACGACATTTCCCTTGGTCTTCGACATCTTTTGGCGCTCCGCGTCGCGCACCAAGCCATGAATGTAGACCGTGCGGAACGGCACGTCGCCCATGCACTCGATGCCGAGCATGATCATGCGCGCCACCCAGAAGAACAGGATGTCGAAGCCGGTGATCAGCAGCGAGGTCGGGTAGTAAGTCTTCAGCTCCTCGGTCTGGTCCGGCCAGCCGAGCGTCGAGAAGGGCCACAGGCCCGAACTGAACCAGGTGTCCAGCACGTCCGGGTCCTGATGGATGCGCTTCGAGCCGCACCTTGAACACGCCTCGGCGTCGGTGCGCGAGACGGTCACTTCGCCGCAATCCTCGCAGTGCCAGGCCGGAATGCGATGGCCCCACCAGAGCTGGCGCGAGATGCACCAGTCGCGGATGTTGTACATCCATTCGAAGTAGGTCTTTGACCAGCTCTCCGGCACGAAAACGATGCGGCCCTCTTCCACGGCCTTGATGGCGGGTTCGGCGAGCGGCTTCATGCTGCAGAACCACTGCGTCGAGACGAGCGGTTCCACCACGGTCTTGCAGCGCTGGCACGTGCCGGCGCTCAGCTTGTAATCCTCGGCGCGCACCAGCGAGCCCTCTGCGTCGAGATGCGCCAGCACGGCCTTGCGCGCGTCATATCTGTCCAGGCCGGCGAACTCGCCGGCTTCGGCGGTCATCACAGCGTTCTTGTCGATGACGACAATGAGCGGCAGCTTGTGGCGCTTGCCGGCTTCGAAGTCGTTGGGATCGTGCGCGGGCGTGACTTTCACAACGCCGGTGCCGAACTGCGGGTCCGCCAGCGTGTCGCAGATGATGGGGATCTCGCGGTTCATCAGCGGCAGGATCACGCTCTTGCCGTGCAGATCGAGATAGCGCTCGTCGTCAGGATGGATGGCGACCGCCGTGTCTCCGAGCATCGTCTCCGGTCGCGTGGTGGCGACTGTGACGTAGCGTTCCGGCATGTCTTTTACGGGGTAGCGGATGTGCCACAACTTGCCTTGCGATTCGACGTGAACCACTTCCAGGTCCGACAGAGCCGTGTGGCAGCGCGGGCACCAGTTCACCATGTACTCGCCGCGATAGATGAGGCCCTTTTCGTAGAGCCGCACAAAGACCTCGCGCACCGCGCGCGATAGCCCTTCGTCCATGGTGAAGCGGTTGCGGGACCAGTCGCAGGAGTCGCCAATCTGCTGCATCTGGCGCAGGATCGTGCCGCCGTATTGTTCCTTCCAGGCCCAGACGCGCTTCTCAAACTCTTCGCGACCGAGGTCCTGGCGCGTGACGTTTTCCGTCGCCTTCAGATTGCGTTCGACCACCATCTGCGTGGCAATGCCGGCGTGGTCGGTGCCGGGCACCCACAGGGTCTGGTCGCCCTTCATGCGGTGCCAGCGCGTGGTGACGTCGATCTCGGTGTGCTCCAGCATGTGGCCGATGTGCAACATGCCGGTCACGTTGGGCGGCGGGATGACCAGCGAGAAGACCGCGCGTCCGGGGGATGTCAGAGCCGCGGGGGCCGTGAAAAAGCCCCGATCAATCCACCATTGGGCCCAGTGTCGCTCGAAGCGCTGGGGCTCGTACACTTTCTCTAACTGCATGGGAAATCATTAGTTTACCACGGGGATCAGGTCATATTCGCAGTTTGGAATCAGCCTTGTGGGGCAGCTCTCCAGAGCCGCGTGGGGCCTCTATGCCCCGCTAGTTTGTCCGGAGCGGACTCTGGAGAGCCCGCCCCATTTTCGGATAAGGGGCTGGAGCGCCGCCCCACATGCCGCCCGCTGATGATAGGATGGCGCGGATAGAGCTCAACGGAGGCCACTATGCCATCTTCCAACAATGGACGCAGAGGATTTCTGCACAATTTTATGAGTACCCTCGGCCTGGGAGCCATAGCGGCGACGGGCGTTCCCGGTCGCGTTTCGGCCCAGAGCATCACATCGAAATCGGGTGACGCTAGCGCCGTGCTGCCTGCCTACGCTCGGGCGCAGAACTATCGCTCCTTGAAGGAGTCTACGTTTGACCGCTCCGGCGGCAACGCCGATGCGAGGCCGATCGCGCCGGGCGCGACTCTCGAGGTTTTTAACCAGACGGGCGCGGGCATCGTCACGCACATCTGGTACACCATCGCGGCCGAGAGCCCGCTGCACCTGAAAGAGCTCGTGATGCGGGCCTATTGGGACGGCAATGAGAAGCCCAGCGTGGAAACGCCGGTGGGCGACTTTTTCGGGCTCAATCTGGGTGACTATGTCGACTTCGAGAGCGCCTGGATCGCCTGCTCGCCCGGCAAGTCGCTCAACAGCTACTTCGCCATGCCGTACCGCAAGGGCGCGCGCATCACGATCACCAACGAGGGTTCGGAGAAGGTCCACGCGTTTTACTCGAATATCGATTTTGTCGCGGTAGAAAAGCTACCCGAAGATGCGCTCTACTTCCATGCTCAATACCGCCAGGAGGCGCCCTGTCAGCCGGTGAAGAGCGACGGCAAGAATCTGGATGGCAAATTCAATCATGTTTACTGTGAAACGCGCGGTCGCGGGCAGTTGATCGGCGTGACGTTGGGAGTGATTCAGAATGCCGACGGCTGGTGGGGCGAAGGCGATGAGATGATCTTTGTCGACGACGAGTCGATGCCGGTCATTAACGGTACCGGCTCGGAGGATTTCTTCTGCGGAAGCTGGGACTTCGGCGGGCGCGAAGGCGCCAGGGCGTTTTCCCATCATCAGTACGGCGCGCCGCTCATCCAGAGTGCCGAACGTATGGGCGGGCGTTACTGCTGCTACCGCTTCCACGGAGAGAATCCGGTGACGTTCACGCGATACCTGAAGCACACGATGGAGCATGGTCATGCCAACGACCGCGGCGACAACTTCTACTCGTGCGGCTTCTGGTACCAGGACAAACCGGCCACCGGCTTCCCGGCGCTGCCACCGCTGAAGGAACGGATCCCGGCGGTGAAGGCCCGCTAAACTAATGCTGCTACTGATGGAGGTTCGCGTGCCGGGCGCGGGCCTTCTGAGTGCGTGGTTGAGCGGGGCTGAGGACGGAGCGCAACGACGATCCTAATTCGATGTAGGAGCAGCCGGCGCGGCCACCGGGAGCGCGAAAGGCACCGAGACCCGCGTACCATTCGTTATGGTCAGAGGCAAGCTGCCGGAGGTGCCTTGGAGCTGCGTCTGCGGGTCCAGCTTGAATTGGACTACGTAGAGGTTCGTCCCGGTCGTTTGTGACCGCAAGGAATACACCGTCTGCGTCACGCCGTTCACGGAGATCGAGAGTGAATTCAAGTCCACCGGGGCGATGTCGCCGGCGAGATTCGATACCAGGATGGAAATCAGGTCTCCCGGGTAGGCTGGCGCGCTTCCGGTGTACGCGGAGTTCGTCGCGGAGTTGCTCGCCTGAAGGACTGCCGGGTCCACCGCGCTTACGTCCAACACTGCGGGGGGGAGAACAGTCCCGTTGCATGTGAATTGTATCGTCAGCGGTCCGGGCGCCAGATTGGCCGGCAGGTTTATGAGGATCTGGCTGCCAAAGTACGCCAGTATACTCACCGGCTCGTCGCCCGAGGCGGTAACAATGGCTACGGAGAAGTTGGCCGCGCTCAAACCATCCTGAATGTTCTCGATCTTAAAGACGAGGGGGTATGGATAGGGGAGTCCTGGCGTCAAGGAACCGGATAAGGTGCTTGCAAGGCTCGCCCAAGGCAGCAGTGACGGCCCGGTGATACGGAAACTCAAAGAGCTCTCCACCAATTGCAGCCCGGCGGAGAGCGTTAGCGTGGTCAACCCCTGCATAGCCGTTGGAGCGACCGAAATCGCAATCCGGGCATGTTGCGCGGAAAGCAGCCAAATATGCTGGACTGCGATGTCGCTGGTCCCAAATCCCAGCCGCAGGCCGGAGACGGCGAAATTAACATTGGTTCCCGTAAGGTCGAGGACCGCATCGGAGCCTGCGGAAACCGCATTGGGCGTGATCTGAATCGCAGGCGCGCCATTGTCGGCGTAACTGTAGGCTGGCGGAGCGGCTGCCGGCGCGAAGCTGGAGGAGTCGAGGCCGGACGGGCTCAACGCAATCACCGCCGCGCTTGCCGCCGGCAGCGCGGAAGGCGGGACCACCGTGACGGTTCCACCCTGCGCCTGGAGAACCGCGGCGGAGACGCCGTCGAAGAGGATTCGAGTGCCTGTGTCCAAACCGGATCCCGAGACGGTCACGGTCCCGTCGGAGTTTGACTGAAGACTTGAAATTGTGGGAGGCGCTTCGCTGGTCAGCAGTAATGCCGAAGGCAGAATCTCCGTTTCGCCATTCAGGTTGAAAATCAGGTGTCTCCGGCCGGGCACGGTTTGCGCACCCAGGGAGAGATCGAATTCCAGATACCCCTGCGAGTACGGGTACGCCTTTACCGCCCCCGTTCCGATCATGTCGGGCGCACCCAACACCGAGACAGTCAACCCGGGGGCAGGGTCGGTGCCGTTCGCAGCAAGCAGCCCATTGCCCGCAGCCACGGCATACGGGCCGGAATTGTTGCCCAGAAGGAAAGTCGCCGGTTTTGCGGTGTCATAGGCTTGGGCCGCGTTGTTCCAGAAATAACTGTAGGTTTGAACGTCGTAGACGCTGACGCTATCGCGTTGGGTCACGCTGAAGTTGACGCTCGATGTAGCCTGGCCCGCGGTGACCTGGACCGGGTCGCCCGGCGACGCCGTGCCGGTCTGAAAGATCGTGTTGAAGGCCGGGCTCAGCGCGATGGTCCCGTGGCTGTCAACCGGGAGCACGAGGTTCACCGGCTGGAGCAACTCCGAGGGCAGGGAAGGCGGAACCGGGTGCGCGTACACCTGATAGCCGCCCGCGGGCAGTCCGCTCAATATGTATGTCCCGTCCGGGTTGGTAAGTGTGCTGATCGCCTCGCCGCCGGCGGTCAGCGCGACCACGGAGGCCAGGTTCACACCCTGTGTGCCCAGCATCACCTGGCCGGTGATAGATCCGTACGCGGCGGCCCAATCCGAGGTGGGATATAGCATCGAGATTCCCGCGATGTCGTCCAGGCCCAGCGGATGAGACTTGCTCATGGCGCGGGTGATCTCGGTCGACATGATGCTCGACGTCCAGGTGTGCTGCAGCCCCGCCGTATGTCCCAACTCGTGAACCAGCGTCAGGAACAAGCGATCACTCCAGGAGGGGCCGGATCCGCTGCTGGATTCGCCGGGAGAACGCATATCGACGCCAATCACCAAGGACGACTGGATGATCGGCACGAACGTTTGTCCGTTATCGGGCGTCACCATATCTCCGCGAGTGATCGGGCCGCCCAGGGCGACGATGCCCGGCGGCAACTCGTCATCGAAGCTCACCAGCACGGCGGGCGTGTTCATCGTGATACTCGGGGTTGCCATCCCTCCGAAGGTGAAGCGGAAAGTGGAGGTGCCCACCGAATTCCACACCTCCGCGGCCGCGCAGATCTGGCTGACCAGCGAGGGGAAAGTGTCGCCAGCGCTGAATTGCAGGGTCGCGGGCGGCTCCTGAATGAAATAGGGCACTACGCCGGCCGGCAGGCTCTCTACCTGGAACCGTTCGAAGATCGGGGTGTAGGGTGCGGAATTGCCCGCATAGTGAACGAAGTGATAATTGGCGGAGGCGACGCTCGCCGTCACGACAGCGATTGCGCCGATTAGTAGCCCCCGTCTGCTCATTCTCACTCCAGTTCCACTCCTCAATTCTTTACGGCCTTCCACCCTGTGCGATCTTTGCCTGCAGATCGGTGAGCAGCAGGGTCACGCCGTTATCGTTCACCCCGCTACCCGCCGCGTCGATGGTTTTCGCGCTGGCTGGTCCGCGGGTCAACACCACGGCGCCGGAGGCGTTCGTATGGACCTCAAACAGACCTTGGCTGAGTCCAATGATGTAGTTGGAACCGCTGGGCGCCGTCCACACAAAAAACACGTATTCGCTTCCTGTCTGCAGCCCCGGCGTTCCTGCCACCGACTGATGCATGCCCTGGTAGTTGCCACCGGGCACGGCGACCTGCAAAGTCGAGACGGGGTTCCCCTTCAGCGTGGCGCTTACATCCAGGCGGTAGCTGGTGTAGATCAGCCCGCTGCGCTGGAAGCTCGACACCGGGGTAGGACGGGCCCGCACGATCATCGAGCTCTTGGCGACCATCGTATCGACGCTGAGGATCTGGAGCGTTGTGGCCGCCAGCGGTAATACCGCCCCCAGCGCGAGCACTCCGAGCAAGGTAACCGTGCGCATTATTCCGGATTGAAGAGTGCATCCGGATGGCCATTCGTTATGCGCCGATTGCGCATTGCTGTTCAATACGTTACGGGACGTCGATTGGGACAGGCTCGCGTCACTCTGACACACTCTGTGGACAAGCCAGACCCACCGGCGGCCGCCCCGGCTATTTCTGAGGACCCGTCTCCTGGACGATCAGAACCGGCGCGCCGACCGCATGGCGCACGTGGTTGATGGTCGCGCCGTAAACCACATCCTTGAGGCCGCGATGCCCGTGCGCGCCCATCACCACGAGGTCGGGCTGCAGGCGACGGGCAAAGGCAATGATCTCCGGCGGAGCGCTCTTGGCGTAAACCACTTCGAGATCGGCTTCCACGCCCGCCGCGCGGAGCGCAGCAAGCAGCTTTTCGAAATACTGCCGCCCCTGTTCCACTTCCGCCGTCGAGGCTAGCTCGCCGTACACCTGGCTGACCACGCCCTCTTCCACGTGCAGCAAGTGCAGCTTCGCCCCGTAGGTCTTAGCCAAGGCCGAGGCGTGGCGCAGAGCCACGGTATCCAGCTTTGTATGGTCGAGTGTGACCAGGATGCTGCGGTACTGAGCCGGCGGGACGATCTCGGCGGCCGGTTCCGGAATGAGCGAAGCGGGTTTCTCCGGCCGCAAACGCATGTAGCGCCGGATCGCCGGCTCGAAAGCGATATAGGCCAACAGGAGTCCGATTGCGCCCAGCAGCGGAAACAGCCCCACTTCCAGCAAGAACCTCCATTTGCCCGCGCCGTCCAGCCAATCCGAAATCACTTGATACGCCAGCCAGATATTCAATCCCAGGATCAGCCCGGCTGCCAACCAACTCAAGATCCGCACCCACAACTTGTTGGCGAACTCCCCCATCCGTCCCCTGTCGCTCGTGAATTGGATGAGCGGGATGACCGCGAAGGGCAGTTGCAGACTGAGTACAACCTGGCTGAGGATGATCAGTTTGTAAGTGGAACGTTCACCCGCGAAGTAAATCACGAACGCTGCCGGCGCCACGGCCAGACTGCGTGTCAGGAATCTCCGCAGCCACGGTTGGACCCGGAAATTCAGAAACCCTTCCATTACAATCTGCCCGGCCATAGTTCCTGTGATCGTCGAAGACTGCCCGGAACACAGCAAAGCGACCGCGAATACCACGCCTGCCGCCGTGGTTCCTAGAAGCGGCGCGAGCAACTGGTGGGCCTGTTGGATCTCCGTGACGATGATGCCACGCTGGAAGAACACGGTGCCCGCCAGGATCAAAATCGCCGCGTTCACGAGCATTGCCCCGTTGAGCGCGACGACTGAATCTACGAGATTGAAGCGGCAGGCGCTGCGCTTGGACGCCACACCGGAACCGATCTGCCGGGTCTGGACCAACGAAGAATGCAGGTATAGGTTGTGTGGCATCACCGTGGCGCCCAGGATGCCGATCGCGACATACAGACTCTTCCCGTCCAGCCAGGGGATCATTCCCAGCGCCACATGGTGGTAATTCGGCTGCGCGAGAAACAGCTCCAGCATAAAAGCGCCGCCGATCACGGTGATGAAGGAAAGGATGATGAACTCCACGGCGCGCATGCCGAACCGGCCCATCCAGAGGACCAGCAACGCGTCGGTGGCGGAAAGCAATACTCCAGCCAGAAGCGGCAGGCCGAAGAGCAACTGCAATGCGATGGCTGCGCCCAGAACCTCCGCCAGGTCGCAGGCGCCGATCGCGATCTCGCACAGCACCCACAGACCGTAGTTGACATACTTCGGGTACGATTCGCGGCAAGCCTGCGCCAGATCCCGCCCGGTGACGATGCCCAGCCGGGCGCTCAGCGTCTGCAGCAGGATGGCCATCAGGTTGGAGACGACCAGGACCCACAGCAGCTTGTAGCCGAACCGTGCCCCGCCCTCCAGGTCGGTCGCCCAGTTGCCCGGGTCCATGTAGCCGACGCTCACCAGGTAGGCCGGCCCGGCGAACGCGAACATGCGGCGCAGCAGAGTCGGCTGGCGCGTTGCCACGGAGGAGTGGACTTCCGGCATCGAGGGAGAAGCGGCGTTTGTGTTCATAGCGCCAACCGGGGAAACACCCAGTCTAGCTCTGTGGTGGACGCATTCCTAAAGCTCGAGGAGCGCTGGCGTGCAGGGACCACTTCCCCCTCTCGCTGCAATCTTGAGGCGATCGAGCCGCACCGCATGTTGAAGCACCAGTACCTTCAGGCGTAACCTCGGCTGCCTCGACATCGACCTAATCTGGCAGGAGGCCGCGTTTTCTCGCTACGCTGGAAAGGTAAGTGAGTCGTTGTCCCGGATGAAACGCACTTTGGTCCGTCTTGGTCTTTCGATGGTAATTGCACTGTTGGCCGTCGATGTCGGCGACAACCTTGTGCTGCGCTATCGCATCTCGACCAATCGCCAGCCCTTCGGCACGGTCCAGGTCAAACGCTACTTCGCCATCCGCCACAAAGACCAGCGGGTTGAATTCGTCTCAGCCGATCCGGAATCCCGGTCGTGTGCCCACTCGCTGCTCCCGCAACTAGGGACCAATCCCTGCTGGTACGTCTCCCGAAATGCCATCGAGCGCATTGATATGTAGGCCGCGTTCGAAGCGGGCCTACTTCCAGATCACCGGCCCCTCCCCCAGATGGCGCAGCCAGATATTGCGGAAGCGCATGGTGGTGAGAGGCGCGCCAGGGAAGCCGCTGTGGTCCTGCAGCAGGACGGGGCCATCCGGGCAGCCTTTGGCCTGTCCGCTTTTGGCGACCGTCATGTGATCCTGCACCAACACACCATTCAAAATGACCGTGACCGTGGCCAGTTCAGTCACGTTGCCCTTCGCGTCGCAGCGCGGCCCGTGGTAAATCATGTCGTAGGTCGACCACTCGCGCGGAGGCCGCGCGGCGTTCACCAGTGGGGCGGCCTGGCCATACAAGGAACCGAGCGCGCCTTCGGCGTAGGTCGGGTTCTGATAGGAATCGAGGACCTGGATCTCGTACCTGCCTTGCAAATAGACCCCGCTGTTGCCCCGAAGCTGGCTATGCTGCTCGGGCATATCGGGCGGCATGAACTCGAGGTGAATCTGCGCGTCGCGGAACTTCTCGGTGGAAACGATGTCGCCCACACCGGTGACGCACGCCATCGCGCCGTTGTCGATGGTGCAGCGGCAGGGCGCGCCGTCCTTGTCGCGGACGAAGTGTGAAACGTCGCTGCCATCGAACAGCACGACGGCGTCGGACGGGGCCTTGGTTGCGGAACCCGGGTCCACCACGCGCGGCTGAGGTCCTTCATCCTTTTGCTGAGCAGCGGTCGCGGGTTGCTGAGACGCCGCCGCGAGGCTAATCGCCAGACCGGCAACCAGAAACTGGTGCGTTATCGTCCTGAGGAGGCTGTGATGCATGCCCAATATCCTATCGCCAAGAGGTGGCGGGCGCACACGATGAACTCCTCCGTCAGCGCAAAGCTGTTTGAAAATCGCGCACTACGAATCCGTCGACATCGACGTCATAGTCCGTTGAGGCCGCGGCTTTCGAATGCACTGCACGAATCGTGATGGTATGCCGCCCCGGCGCGAGTCCCCCGTAAGTCGCCTCGGAACGCCACTCAATCCCCGCTGAGAACTGATCGACCACCTCGCGCCGGCCTCCGTCGATGAGCACCTCGACCCTGCCTCGGGTGTAGGCGCGCGTGTATACGTACGTCACACTCGTTCCATTGAACACCAGCGCAGCCTCGGCTCCAGGCTCGCTCGTGTAGCTCAGAGTTCCACCGCAAGCCAGGCCGAACTGTTGCAGTGCGCGCCAATGCCCCCGGTACTTCAGCTTCGAGCTTTGATCGTCGATCATTCCGGCGTCGCAGGGCTTCAGCGCACGCTCTGGAACGCCTGGTGCCAGCGCACGAAATCGCACGCTAAGCCCCCCATCCGGCGCGTAGTCGACGAAGTACTTCTCGTTGGAATCCCGCTCGTACAATGCCAGCAGTTCCGGTTCCGGCTTCCTGGTCTCACAGTGAATCAACTCGCTGTGGTGTAACAAGCGCGGATAGACGCAATCGCCATACCCGAACAGCCACGGCGTCTCCTGACCATTGTTGACGTAGATGTGAGCGGACGGCCCGATGCCCGCAAGTTCCTTTTGGATGCTGGCGGCACTCCTGCCGGTCACACTGCGGACCATCCACGACCAATGAACCCGATCCTTGAAGTAGCCGCTCGCCCGGAAGCCAGACGCCGCAGCCAGTACGAGCAAGGCGACGCACACGCCTGCCCACCACCGGATGCGGCTCCCGCTGAACGCGAGATCGAGGATGTCCTGAAGGCACAAAGCAACGGCCAGGAGCAGAAAAACCTGAGGTCCGTAAACGTAAAACGGTTGGCGGATGTTCGGCAGCAGGCTCACCGGCAGCATCGTCACCAGGAAGACGCCAAAGCCGAACAGGATCATGAAGCGGCGGCGCACAATGGCGTATGCGAGGATGACCAGCATCGATGCGGCGACGAATGCGAGGTGGTGATCCTCCGCCCCGAACACCAACGCGGCGTAGTAGGCCAGCGATTGCAGCGGGGCCGCGGGGCTGAAATCCATGTAGTATGGCGTCCCGGCGGGCATCTTCGCCCGAATGTCCCGCGCCAGCCAGAAATACCGGGCGCCGAATGCCAGCAGAATCGCGTAATGCAGCCACAATCGCTTGCCGATCTCGAAGGCCATACGGCGCGGCGCCGACCCGTTGGCCGCGCGGATGGCGACCAGCGCCGTCAGAAACACGGGGATGACAATGCCGAACTCCTTGCTGCGCAGCGCGAATAAGTACAGAAGGGCGCTCAGATACCAGGACCATTTGTGTTCGCACAGAATGGTCAGTGTGCTGCCCAAAAGGAAGAACGTGCAAAGGACATCGAAGGAAGCGCCGAGGTAAGTAGCGGTTTGCGCGGTCGTGCTCAGGGCGCCAAATACTCCCAGCGCGGCGATCGCGATGGGACTGCGCAGGCCCAGCCGGCGGAACATCACGAAAGCCATTGCGCAATTCGCGAAGTGGAATACCAGGAAACAAATCAGTTGTGGAGTGTAATTAAAGCCGAACCGGTCGAACAGGAACCGTTCCAGCGCGAACCCGGTCGGCCTGTCGTTGTAAAGGGCGTCAGGAATCAAGCGAAGAATTTGACTGTAGGGGACCCGAGCCGTCCACCCCAGGTTGTTCAGTTCATCCTGGCTGAGCATCGGCCAGGAGCGGAACGCCCAGCTTACGCCTTCCCAACACAGCAGGATTGCCCACAGTGCAATCAGCGCCTTCGAAATCCAGGCCGCAATCTGGAGCGGCGTGAGTCGGCTTCGCGATCCACTGCGGTGTGTTTGATCAAGGGACGAGCCGCCTTCAACGGCGCTGCTGCCAGTGGGTTCCCGCATGGAAGGGCTTTCCTCAAGCCAGGGACGCGACAAAACCTTAGGCTACAACACTTGCGGTTCTTCGAGCCGGAACGGAGTCGTGACCGTGAGGGAGCGGTTGCACTTGGTATGGTTATTGCATGCCAGCCCTTAGTGCGCCATGGACACCCTCTGGATGAAGACAGGCTTTGCGTTGTGCCCAGTCACGTAGAAGTACCCCGAGTCGGCGTCCGCTGGCGCGGTGAAGAGATCAGAGTAATCATTCCATTCGGGCGCGCACCTCACCGGCAGCAGCGAAACCGGCAGTGCGTAACCCTTCCGGTCCATCCAGTTCACCTGAAGACGAGTGAACGTGTCGGGCTCCGGGCATCTCGCTCGAATCGTAACCCGGTAAGAACCGCCAGACTCCACCGGCACGCGCTGGTTCATGAATTGTTGATCGTTCACGCGGACCGCATGCTCGAGAGGCACCCACACCGCGTTCCGGCCATTGTCCCAGCCTCGGAATCCATCCTGAAAATCGTTGTTAATCAGAAGCTCGCGCTCGTGCTCGAACTCCGGCCGCAGGCGGGTCAGGCGCTCGACCCCGGAGGTGAATGCGTCGGTCGTATAGCGTCGCAGAAAGCGTTGCGTGACCGAGTCGGGTTTGGCCTCAACGGCACCGGCACGGCACCCCGTGAACCAGTGGATCCCGTTGTCGTGCGCGAAGTTGAGAATGTCCTCTTCGGTTTTGGCGGAACCCAGAGGGATTCTGCCAATGCCGCTATGCCAGTTGTTCATGTAAGTTGGGCCTGTGAAATCCGCAATTTGCGCAACCTCACAGTCGAGCGCGGCGACGGCAGCACCGGGTTGTGCCAGATTGACGTAGCTGGCCAGGGAATCTAACGGAGCCATATTGGTTCGATATGTACGAGCTGCATCGGACCGGAAGGGATTCAAGAGAAAGTCCTTGTGGTAATAACTCGAAGTTGGCAAAAAGAAGAGGTTTAGCATCCAGACCAGCACGGCGCAAGCCACTGCGGCCTGGCGGAAGCGGGGCGCACCCAGCGTCATGGGAATGGCCAGCGCCAAGGTAGAGAAGACGAGTGGGGGATAAAGGTATCGCAGGTGCGGCAAGCTCCAAAGCACAACGGGCGTAGCCAATACGGCGAGCCAGAAGGGCGCACGCGACGCCCGCGGCCAGCGCCGATAGGGGATCGCCAGAACGAGCGGCAAAAGCAGCAGCGACTGGAACCCGAATCCGCCGTCCTGGCCTTCATAGAAGCGCGATGAGTGAAACGTCAGGTCAAAGAGTGTGCGCCACGACGGATGTTCGGTCCAGCGCACATCCTTGACGTACCAGCTCGCATTGGCGTACTGCGAGGGGAAGAGGTTGCCCAGGAATGGAAACAACGGGTTTCCCGTACGAACAAATGCATTGACATAGGGTGGCAATCCTACCGCCAGGAACAGAGCGACAATTGCCAGCGCGCGGCGTGGAACGGCGATTGCGGCCATGACTACGATAGGCGCCGCGATGGCGAAGGAACCGAACTTCGAAGCGAGCGCAGCTCCGGCCAGCAACCCGGCGAGAAGAACGACGATGGAGCGCGCGCCGTCCGCCTGGTCCGCGTCGCTTCCTGGTGACTCGGCCCCGTTTTTCCGGGCACTCAGCAAGCAGGCGAAGGCTGCCAGCAGGAAGCCAGCCTGGGCGTTTTCAATCATGAGGCAAGTGGTGACGAACTGGACCAGGGGCGTGGAAACGAAGACGCCAATCACCAGCCAGGCGACCCAGTCCGGCGCCCAGCGGCGCAGGATCCGGACCAGGATCAGCACAATCAACCCGAGCAGCGCGAAATCCAGTAGCCTGGCCGCGGCCTCGCCGCCCAGCATGTAGGCGATGGCGAAGGAGAACGTTCCCGCCATGGGCATCAGCGACCACATGAACGCGCCTGGATCGTAGGCAAAAAAGTGGTTCGCTGCGAGCCGCACGGGAAGTGCCAGGTGCATGGCCAGCCCGTCGGCGCCAGCCTCCGGCTTCGGGATCAGCACCAGGTGCGCCAGCAGGCTGATGCCCAGCACGATCAAGGGCAAGGCAGTGGCGCGCGAGACTCCCTGAACCGGCGCAAACGCCTGAGCGCAAAACCCGGCGAGCCTTTTCAGGTGCTCGCGATTCAGCACAAGCGGCGTCGCGAGCAGCATGCCCCACACCGCAACGTAGTGGATTCGGAATGGAGCCGTGAAGGCCAGGAATGTGACGTACAGCGCGAGACCGGTGAACGCGGAGATGGCGAATGACAGGGAGTCGATGGGGTCAGCGGGACGCCGCGCACCTTGTATCAGGTAGAACAGCCGGCTCACGGCGTCGCCCAAGGCTGAGCATCCAGCCAGCAGGAAGCCCACTGCGGCGATCGGGCCGGGACCCAGCAGCGCCACGCCTGCGACCATCGTCAGTGCAAGCAGATGTGCCCGCGTCAGCCTCGGATCCCGCCAGATGGAGAGCGCGCCGAGAACGCAGCAAATTAGAGCGAAGTAAATGAAATTCTTTGCCCCAACGCGTTCCCAAATGTGCTGATTCCAAAGCGGAGCCGTCAGGAAACCATACGTTGCCACCACAAGCACAAGGGTCAACACCACCCAAGGCCTCGCAGCAGATAACAACCTCATGCTCAAGAGCATACCCGATCTGGCCGGAGTCCTCCCACGGCCTCCGCGTCGGGCTGTGGGACGCGGGATTTCCAGAGTGAACTGTCCGTTAGATGCACGTCATGGCCGGCCAGGGCAGCGGTCTGCAGGGGCGCCCGGTTCGCTGATGCAAGGGGAATGGGAGCAGGCGCCTGCGCGCCTGCTCGCGCCCGAATTACTTTGCCCGGAAGACGAGGCTCGTCGCGACGCTGTCGCGATGCGAGCCCTCCTCGGTCATTTTCAAGGTCTCCCACGGACAGGTCGCCTCAACTCAGAAGGATTACGACAATCGCGCCGTGGGGGTGGTTCCGTCCCTGGGTGCGGTCGAATTCCAATTCAGGGAAGCTGTTTGTAGGGTTCCGAGAGGCAGGCGCTAGCCTTGGCGGCTGGGTACTAACGCTTACCACCTTCCTGCCGCTTCTTCTTCCAGCGCAGGAAGACTCCATGTCCGTGCTCCACCCACTTTGTCGGAGCCGAGGCAATGAAAGCGACGGCGAGGCCCGCCACGAACATCAGGATGAAGACTGGCGCGGGGACAGGACCCAGATAATCTTGAATCGTCTTCCACATGGCAGAATCTGTCGGGGCCTACTGCCCGGCCTGGAGGGCTGCCTCGGTCGCCTCTTTCAGTTCCGGCCAGACATTTTCCGCGAACAAACCAGCGTGCCGCCAGCGGACTCTACCCTCGCGATCCAACAGAATGAGGTAGGCGGCGTCCGTGTCCGCGACGGCTAACCGTTGTTTCCAGTCCGACGCTCCACCGTACACCGTGATTACCTTGTCGTGATCTTCCTTGGCCGTGCCGCGCCGCATGCCCGAGTCGATGAACAGCTTGGCCAATCGCGCCATGCCGCTGATCATCGGGACCTCGAAAAAGGCGGTCTCGGGATTCTGGCCGAACTCCTGGCGGAAGCGCTTGGTCCAAGCCTCCACGGGACGGCGCGACTCGTAGGTGAAGCCCATTGCCACCAGAGTCACTTTGCCCCTGGCCGCGTCGGGCAGCACCTCCTTGTGGCCACTCAGGCTTTCTCCTTCAAGCTTCGGCATGGGTGTTCCCACGGTTAGCGCTGCTGCGAGCATGAACAACAATCCAATCACATCTATAGCATGCCCTATCTGCCGGCCAAAGCGCGCGAAACTGCCTGGAACTATGATGTGAGAAGCGCCGGCGTAGCTCAGCACGTAGAGCATCTGACTTTTGATCGGTTCTGGCGTACCTTGCAGCTTATTCCACATCAATAGAATCAATGATTTAGGATCATTGTAAGACGTTACAATGATGTGTTTTGAGGGTACATCCAGCACAAATTCTGTCCCGGCTACATCGCTACGCCGCTGCTCGAGAAGGCGTTTGCCTGCGGAGAAGCCGACCGCGAAGCCGTGCTCAAGTTCCACCCATTGGGCCGCATTGGCACGCCGATGGACATTGCGGCAGCGGCGCTGTTTCTCGCCTCCGATGCGGCGGCGTTCATCTCCGGCGCAGTGCTGAATGTCGATGGATGTCTCACGGCGCAGGGGTTGTAAGCCAGCGAATCGATCCCGGTTGGGACGCTCCTGATAAACTAAAAGACAGATCCTCTCCTCACGCTGATCACTGGGCGGCGCATGGCCTATTACTTCGATCACAACGCGACGACGCCGCTATCGGATGCTGTACTGGCCTGTGTTTCGCGGGTGCTGCGGGAGTGCTACGGGAATCCTTCGAGTATCCACGCTGCCGGGCAAGCCGCTCGACAGGAAGTTGAACGCGCCCGTAGTCATGTCGCCGCTTTGTTGCATGCGGACCCGCGCGAGATCGTCTTCACCAGTGGCGGAACCGAGAGCGACAATCTGGCGGTGCTAGGCGCGGTGCGGCCGGGCGGCGCGGCAGGCAAGCACGTCATCACGACCGCGATTGAGCATCCGGCCGTGCTCGGCGCCTGCGCGCAGCTCGTTCGCGAAGGCGCGGAAGTGACGTTCTTGAAAGTGAGCGGCGATGGCGTCGTCGATCCGGAGGACGTGCGCGGCGCGTTGAGGCCGTCGACGGTGCTGATCTCGGTGATGCACGCGAACAACGAGACCGGCGCGATCCAGCCCATCGAGGGGATTTCAGTGATCGCCCGCGACGCGAGCGTTTTGTTTCACTCCGACGGCGTACAGGCGGCCGGCCGGCTCGATACCGACGTGCAGTCGCTCGGCGTCGATCTCTATTCGCTGAGCGCGCACAAGCTCAACGCGCCGAAAGGCGCAGGCGCATTGTTTGTCCGTAAAGGCGTAAAGCTGCAGGCGCTGCAGTTTGGAGGCAGACACGAGCAGGAACGTCGGGCGGGTACGGAGAACGTGCCCGGCATCGCGGCTTTGGGTTGTGCCGCAGAGCAGCTTCAGAAGCATCGCACATCCGAATGCGCGCGCCAGGAGGTCTTGCGGAACTCGTTGGAGGAGAGAATCTTCAGACTCGTGCCCGGGGTGAAACTGAATTCCGGTAGCGCTAGACGTCTCACGAATACGAGCAGCTTGCGATTCGACGGCATCGAAGGCGAGGCGTTAGTCATCGCCCTGGACCTGGCGGGCTTTGCCGTGTCGTCCGGCGCGGCTTGTTCCTCGGGAGCGGTGGAGCCATCGCACGTCCTGCTGGCCATGGGCCTGACACCCGCCGAGGCGCGTTCGAGTATCCGCTTCTCGCTGGGCCAGGGCAACGATGAGGCCCAGGTGGACGCACTGGTTGACGCCGTCGCCGCATCGGCGGCCCGTTTGCGAAAGCTCTCCCCGGTGTACGAGCATGCGTGAACCCAAGCGCGATGCCTTCATCGCCGTCGCTATGTCGGGCGGCGTGGATTCGTCGACCGTGGCGGCGATGCTCAAGCGCGATGGCTACCGGCTCGCCGGGATGACCATGCAACTCTGGAACCAGCGCCGCTTGCCGGCGCTTGCGCCGGAGTCGCCCACGGGCCGTTGCTGCTCGCTCGACGATGTCTATGACGCGCGTGCCGTGGCCGGCCTTTTCGGAATCCCGTATTACGTCGTGAACTTCGAGCAGGCGTTTGAAGAGAGCGTCATTAAGCCCTTCGTTGACGAGTATCTGGCGGGCCGCACGCCGATCCCTTGCACGCTCTGCAACAACCATGTGAAGTTCGACCGTTTCCTGGAGATGGCCGAGGGCGTTGGCGCCGACTACATCGCGACCGGCCATTACGCGCGGGTTGGGTATGGCGAAGCGAGCGGGCGTTGGGAGATGCGCAAGGGTGTGGACGGGGCCAAGGATCAGACTTACTTCCTGTGGGGCCTCAAGCAGGAGCAACTCGCCCGAACGCTTTTCCCTTTGGGCGAAATGCGCAAGCCCGATGTGCGCCGGCTGGCCGAGGAGTTGGGCGTGCCGACGGCGAGTAAGCACGATAGTCAGGAGATTTGTTTCGTGCCCAATGGCGATTATGCGGCTTTTATTGAGGCTTACTTCGCCGAGCAGGGCAGGGAATTCGTGGCGCCGCGCGGCGAAGTCGTCGATGAATCGGGCCACGCTCTGGCCGCTCACGCTGGCGTCCACCACTTCACCGTCGGCCAGCGCAAGGGATTGGGTTTCGCCGCTGGCGAGCCGCTCTACGTCATCGAGACAAATGCCATAACGCAGCAGGTCGTGGTGGGTCGCGGAGACCATTTGCAGCGCGGATCGCTGCGAGCGGCGCACGTGAATTGGGTCTCCATCGCGGCGATTCAGGACGAGCGCCCGGCCCAGGTGAAGATCCGCAACCGGCACGCGGCCGCAGATGCAACGCTCCGCCCGACCGCTGATCCATCCATCGTTGAAGTGGTATTCGACCAACTCCAACGCGCCGTCACGCCGGGCCAGGCCGCCGTTTTTTATGATGGCGACCTCGTGCTGGGCGGGGGCTGGATCGAATAAAGTCGAAGCATGGCGCGCTCCCCGCTTCGCAACCGTTTCGAGTGGGCTGCCGTGTCTTTGCTCATGGGACTGCTGCGGGTCTTGCCCAGGCAGGCCTCTTTCGCGTTAGCACGCGGGCTCACCAGAATCCTGCGCCTCGCCGTACCGCGCTTCACGCGGATCGCCCGCCGCAATCTGCAACTGGCATTCCCCGAATTCGATGAGGCGCGGCAGCTCAGGTGCATCGACGGCTGTTTCCGCAATATGGCGGGCATCCTGATGGCCGTCGCGAAGTTTCCTCTTATCACGAGGCAGAACGTCGGCGACTGGATCCGTTATGAAGGCTTCGAGCACTTTGAGGCGGCGCTGCGCCGGGGCAAGGGCGTGGTGTTCGCCACCGGTCACCTCGGCAACTGGGAATTGAGCGCGTTCGCGCACGCGCTGCTCTCCGCACCCATGGCTTTCGTGGTTCGCCCGCTCGACAACCCGCTGCTCGACCGGCTTTCCATTCGCTACCGCACGCTCTCGGGCAATCGCGTGATTTCACGGCGCGAATCCGCGAGGCCGCTCATCCAGATGCTGCGCGCAAATCAGGCGGTTGGAATCCTGGCGGATCAGAATACGACCGAGGATCGTGGTGTCTTCGTCAGTTTTTTTGGCGTGCCGGCGTGCGTCGACGCAGGACTGGCGAAACTGGCGGCGCACACGGGCGCGGCGATCATTCCAGGCTTTGCCGTGTGGTCAGACGAAGAGCGCCGCTACATTCTGAAGTTCTATGCGCCCATCGAGGCCAGCGGCGACCGGTTGCGCGATACGCAAGCCGTACAAAGCGCCCTTGAGGGAGCGATTCGGGAGTATCCGGAGCAATGGCTGTGGATCCACAGGCGTTGGAAAACGCGTCCGGCCGGCGAGGCGCCGATCTACGGTTGACCAAGTCGCGGAAAGCTTTTGCCCGTCTGGAGTTGCGGTCTTTATCCGTTGCGGTACGATGGAAGAGTTGGGCGCGTAGCTCAGTCGGTTAGAGCGCCTGCTTCACACGCAGGAGGTCACAGGTTCGAGTCCTGTCGCGCCCACCATCCCCAACCTTTTGTTTGCAACAAAACCAAGCCGCCGAGTGCCTTCCGTGCAAGACTCTGCAAGACTCCGCACTGCCGCAGGTTTTCGGCTGGTCTGAATCACGTCCGCCAGCGCGTTATCCCACACCTTCGCCGCCGCCCGGCTATCCGCCGGAATCGCGTGACTGTAGATCGAAAGCGTGATGTTCGGGTTCGCGTGTCCGAGGCGTTCGGAAACAACCGGGATCGGCGTGCCCTTGCTCAGTAGTTCGCTGGCAAAGGAATGCCGGAGCGAATGGAGGCTGACACCTTCCAGCCCGACCGCCCGCATGAGTTCCTTCACCCGCGAACCCTCCTTATCCGGCGAGTAGTAGGCGCCATTCGGCTGGCAGAAGATCAAGCTGTGGTCCTGATAGTCGGGGCCGAAAAGGCGCTTGTCGTTGTTCTGTTCTGAGCGGTGGTCCATCAGGACGGCAAGCGCCGATTCCGGCACCACAAAATGCCGTACCTCGCCCGATTTTGTGCCCTTGACCCGGAGGCCGCCCGCTCGTGTCTGTTCCAGCGACTTTGATACAGTCAGTTCGCCGGTCTCTTCGTTCAGGTCTGGCCACTGCAACGCAAGCAGTTCACCGCGCCGGCAGCCGGTAGCGGCGGCCATCACGATGAACGGGTACACTCTGGTGGTCCGGGCCCGATCCAGGAGCGCACGGAGCTTTTCCTTATCCAAAACTGCAGGTTTTCGTTTCGGCAGCTTGGGGAGTTTCACACGCCTGTTTCGCATCGGATGCGGAATCTTCAAGACCCCGAGCCGATCGGCTTCCGCCAAGCAGGTGTAAAGAAGCATGCCGATGTGCCGCACCGTTTTGGGTGCCAGCGGCCGGCCGTTCGGGTGCTCCTTCGTGGCCATGCCGCCCGAATCTGAAAGCTTGTGAACGACGCGTTGAATCTGCGCCGTGGTGAGGTCGTTCAGCGGGGTTTCACCGAGGTGGCGAATCAGATACTCGGAGAAATCCTGGTATGTTTGAAACGTCTTCGGTGCCAGCCGCCGGCTGGCATGCTCTTTGAGCCAGTACCGAATGTACTCCGTGAATGTAGGATCAACCTCCGCCGGCTCCTGCTCAGCCGTGGCGCGGCGTTCAACCGCAACGGCGAGCGCGGCGATGGCCGAGCCCTGGTCGCTGAAGCCGGTCTTGGCCTCGTCGCCCAGGATGTAGCCCCACGTCACGGTGCCGAGGATGCCGCGGTGCTTGGTAATCTTGCCGTGCGTTTTCTCGTAATCCACAACGGCATCGCGTAACGCGGTCGATGCGGCGGCCTTTGTCTCATATCCAGACTTGAAAGGGTTGATCCGCTTGCCGTTCTCATCGCGGCCTGCAAGAAACGAGTAACACCAGGTCGTGCCGTACTTCAGCTTCCGCTTGAACACGCAGCCGTTCATTCGGTCTCCTCAGCCCCAGTTCCCGCCTCGGTCGGTTTCGGCAGGTAGATGTTCAGCTTGTCCAACGCGGCGCCGACCGCCTTCAGCTTTTGAATTGCCGCCTCGACTTTGGTTTTGGATGTCCCGCTTCCGTACTCCAGGTCGTGAGTCAACAGAAGCAGATCCGTCTGAATGCTGGGGATTGTATACGAGGCAAGCGCGCCGAGTTGGGTCAACTTCCCGGCAACGCCGATCTCCGCCGTGAGCGCATTCCGGAAGAGGATCGCCAACTCCTCGTTCCCCGTCTCCGATGCCACCCGGAAGAAATCCGCCAGCGCCTTGCCCTTCGGTGGGCGGACAGTCTCATACCGAGCGATGGTCCGGATGGCGGTCTTCATCCGGTAGGCGAACGCTTGTTGCGATTCGCCGAGCGCGGTCCGCAGTTGCCGAACGGCCTCAGCGACCGGGTCCACCTGTCTCTCTGTGTTATCCATGGGTTCCTTTCGTGACCGTATTGACCGGACCGATCGGTCCGGTGTATCATTTGTCATGACCTATCGGACCAGACCGACTGGACTGGCCACACTTGGCATTATGAATACACCAGAACAGGTTGTCAAGACTCACGGGGACCACATGGACGGGAACGACGCCACGTTGACCGTTGATGAAGCCCACCGAATAATCGGCAAAGACAAGATCAGCCGAGGCGCCCTCTATGCCGCGATTGGCCGCAACGAGGTCCCACATCTCAAGCTGGGCCACCGGATTCTGATTCCGCGCCATGCCTTCATGACGTGGCTGCAGGTAGTGGGACGCACGGCGACCGAGGAGGCCTGATGGGCAGCCTGCCGGTACAATCCCGAGTCGACTTCAAACCTTTTGAAGTGGCGGCGTACTACTCCGTGCGCGTGCCCGATCTCGTCCAGCGCGGGGCAGAGTGGCGTGGTCCCTGTCCGATCCACGGCGGGCACGGTGACAACTTCACCGTCAACGCCGACACCGGCTGTTGGTGCTGCCACAGCCAGTGTGGGCGGGGTGGTTCGATGTACGACTTCGAGATGTTGGTTAGCAATACGGAGTTCGCCGAGGCATCCAACGAAGTACGGCGCATTGTTGGCCGTCCGGCGTTTCGCCGAGCGGACTGCGAGCCGGAGAAGAAGTGGGGGCTGCCGGGCTGGTCGCACAGCTATCTGTGGGAGAGAATCGAAAAGGTCGAAAGCGACAAGCGTTGGAAGCACGCCGCGACCTATCCCTACTTCCGGGCCGACGGCTCTCTGGCCTACGTCAAGGTTCGTTTCGTCGACAAGCAGAACGACAAAACCTTTCGCCAGTATGCGGTCACGCCAAGTTGCGGATGGGTGAGCCGCAACAAGGCCGGTGTTGCGCCGATCCTGTACCGTCTGAACATGCTGGCCCCGGCCAGTGAGGTCTTCATCACCAATGGCGAGAAGGCCGCCGACCGGGGCGCGGCGGAATTCGGCATCGTCACGACCTGCACTCCGGACGGCGAGGGCAAGTGGAGCGCGGAATACACTCAGCCACTCGTGGGCAAGGCCGTCCGAATCCTCGTCGACAACGATGCGAAGGGCGCGAAGCACGGCCAAGTGGTCTCCGCGGCGCTGGCTCCGTACGTGGGTGAGGTCAAGGTGATTCAACTGCCGGGGTTGCCCCCGAAGGGCGATCTGTGGGATTGGATCGAGGCCGGTGGCACGCGCGACCAGCTCAAGGAGATTGTCGACAAGACGGTAGCCGTCGATCCGCGAACGGTCGAAGTGGCTCAGCCTGTGAGGCGCAGGGAACGCACTCGACAAGAGGCGGGCGCGCCGGCGTCTGAACCGGCCGCAGTCCAGCCGGCCAATGAAACGAACCTGCTCAAGCAACTGCTGAACGACACGGGCAACGCGGACCGGCTGATCGCATTCCGCGGAAAAGAGCTGCGCTACTGCCCCGCCATCCGGAAATGGCTCGTGTGGGATGGCCGGCGCTGGGCCGTCGACGACCAGGGTGGAATTCGGCGGGCGGCGAAGAAGACGATGCTCGAGTTCCTGGCCCAGGCGGTCGACTCGGGCGACGCGGACTTGCAAAAGTTTGCCTACGGTTCGCTCGACGCCCGGCGGATCAACAACATGATCGCGATGGCCGAGTGCGAGCTGATCATCACGCCGGATCGGCTCGACGCGTATCCCTTTCTGATCAACTTTCTCAACGGCACGCTCGACCTGCGGACGGGCGAGCTGCAGCCGCACGACCCGGCGCAGTTCCTGACCAAGCTCGTGCATCACAACTACAACCCGCAAGCCGAGTGCCCGCTTTTCCTGAGCTTTCTCGGCCGGATCATGGGCGGCCACGCGGACGCCTCCGAGCCCGAACTTGACCGCGCTGACCGCATGGTCGAGTATCTCCAGCGCGCGCTCGGCTACTCGCTGACCGGCACGACGGAAGAGAAGGCCGTCTTCGTCCCGTTCGGAACCGGCAACAACGGCAAAACCACGCTGCTTGCGACGTTCCTGCAGCTCATCGAAGAGTACGCCGTGTTGATCCAGGTGGACACGCTGATGGTGCGCCAGGAAAGCAACAACACGCAGGCCGATCTGGCCGACCTGCGTGGCGCCCGGTTCGTCATGACGTCCGAGACCGAGGAAGGCCAGCGCCTGGCTCAGGGCAAGCTGAAGCGCATCACGCAGGGCATGGGCAAGATCAAGGCCACCCGGAAGTACGAAAACCCCATTGAGTTTCCGGAGACGCACAAGTTGTGGATGGACACGAACTCGAAGCCGTTGATCCGCGCCTCGGACGACCAGGCTACGTTCAACCGGCTGCACCCGATTCCTTTCACAGTGACGATCCCCCCCGACGAGATCGACAAGACGTTGCCGCGCAAGCTGCTGGCCGAGGCCGAGGGCATTCTCGCTTGGGCCGTCGAGGGAGCAAAACTATGGCGGCGGGATGGGTTACAGAAGCCGCCGGAGGTCAGCGCGGCGAACGATGACTGGAAGGCCGAGAACGATCAACTGGGGCGCTTCGTCGAGGAGTGCTGCGTGGTGGTCGACGCTGTCAACGCCAAGGCCCGTCAGCTCTACGAGGCATACCGGACGTGGGCCGAAGGCGCCGGGGAGCACGCCGTCACCGAGACGTTGTTCGGCACGCGGCTGCGGGATCGGGGCTACGCGAAGGAGCATCGCCGCTATGGCACGGTCTACTCGGGGATCGGTCTGCGCGCGTCCAGCGATGGCGGCGGGGCACAGGTGTGATGGGTCCGGAGCACGTGACAAGTTGTGAGGGGCTTTTTTCATAACTTTCTCCATGCCGCGCGTTACGAGGAAGTTTTTGAAGAAAACCAGTCACAACTCGGCACACCCATCACATCCTGAGAAAACTTGGGACCTGGCTTTGGGTGCTCGCGAGCCGCTTGAACCATTGCAGATTCTCGCCAGTCAACGCCCGATTGTTGACTTAACTCAATTACGAAATGGAGGCCGCAAATGGCTGAGAAGATTACGAAAACAGAGCTCGCGCGGAAGCTGGGCGTGACCAAGTCGCGGGTCACTCAACTCTGCCGCGCGGGCCTTCCGGTGGGCCCCGACGGCCGTGTCGAACCACAGGCGGCGCTGGCCTGGGTCACCACGCATGTGGACCAGTCGCGGGGCCGATGGAACACGTCCAGACCGGCTCCAGTGGGTACTCCGCAGCCGGTACAGACCCCTGTCGCGAGGGTCAACACCCCCGCCGACACGTCGAAACAAGTGCTGGACCCCGGTCGTGCATTGCTCATCGCACGTGCCCGTAAGGCTCTCGCCGAAGCCAAACGCGCCGAACGGGGCGAACGTCGCCAGGCCGGCGAACTGATTGAAGCCGACGCGGTGAAACAGTTCGTTAGCCAGCTCTGCATGCTGGTCCGCGATCACTCACTTTCTCAGGCTGACCGTCTGGCCGCGACGCTTGCCGCCGCAACCGGCGCTCCAGACATTCACCGGATCATCCGCAGTGACAACAACGCGATGCTGACCAAGCTGTCGAAGCAGGTCGCATCGCTCACCCTTTAACCAACCCAGAGACAGACAACCCGAACGAAAAGGAGTCCGAATATGTTTTTCCGAAACAAGAGCTCAGAGCAAATCAAAGAGCGGCTCGCGCAGGTGGCGGGCGAACTCGAACAGACGAAAAGCGCGATTCGCGCAGCCGGCATTCGCGTGGCACAGGCCGTCGCCGAGGGAACGGCAACCGACTCGGATTTCGGCGTCATCGCCAGCCTGAAGGCCAAGGAGGCGGCCACGCAGAATGCACTCACGGTTCTTCAGGCCGAGAAGTCTCATGCGGAACGGCGTGAGCGGCTTGCGGTTGCGTCGGACCGGCGGCGCGAAGCCGAGCGGCTGCGCTCGGAGGCGGCCGACCTCGAGTCGAAAACGCTGAAGGTGCTTGAGAAGCTCTCCGCTCTGCAGGAAGTTACTTTCGACCTCAGCATCATTGGAGCGCAGCGCGATGGGCTGTGGCTTAACGTGTGGAACGGCAGCATCCCCGAGCGGCTGTTGTCGCCCAGTGAAGCGCGGCCTGACATCGGCGGCCACTTCGTCACGCCGAAAAGCAGACGCCTCATCGACGAGGCGCTCAAGCTGGAAGACGATGCGCTGCGCATCGAGTTGGCCGATCAGTCATCGGGTGATGAGCGAAACAACGAGGCAGACCTGGTCCATGGATGAGCAAACGGTTCGGGAGCAGCGGGCGAAAAGCCGCTACGCCATGACCATGATGCTGTCGGGGCGCATCGCAGAGGATAGCGCCCCGCAGCCTGCGGACTGTGCAATGCGCGTCGCCTGGCACGAGGCTGCACATGCAGTGATCGCGCTCGCCATCGGGCAGACCGTTCCACTCACCTTGCGCTCCGTCTCAGTGATCCCGTGCGCGGCTGACGGTACGCTCGGACGGGCACTATTCGGCAAGCCGTCCGCTGATCCGAAGGAACAATCGAAACCCCTGCCCATCGCGGATGACCGGCACAGAGCCATTCTCGTGGCGTTCCTGGTGGCGCGTACGTGGAAGGACGTCCGCCGCGAAATGCGTTGGTGCCGCGACTACGCGCGACAGCTCGTCCGACACGCCTACCCCTTCGAGATTGCCGCGGTGGCGCGTGCACTCCTGGAGGATGGCGAGATGCAGGCGCCCGACGTCGTCCAACTTGTCGGGCAGGTGCGAGCGGAACGCCGGCGGCACCCCGCGTGACGTACGCAAGGAGGATTGGCCGCGAGAGAACACATCGCGGCCATCCTCCGCCGACTGCGCCGCCACACGAGAGCCTGATACGCCTGAGGCTACCAACGGTGCCACCTGAGGCCGCCGCGCGCCGTGGGGCCAAGCGGGCGCAGCGTAGACGGTAGCCGCACGACACAACGGCCAGGCGGTGCACGTGACGGATAGAATGAGGAGGCGCGATGGCAGAAACGAGACTCTGGCACTACACGACGGGCGAGAACTTCGTCCAGATCGTCGAAGATGACGCGATCAAACCGGCCACGGAACATGTGCCGAAGAACGAGCGGCCGATTGTCTGGTTCTCGCTCAACCAACGGTGGGAGCAGACCGCCAATAAGGGTCGGCGCACAGCGGACGGTCGCAGGGTCACGGCGACGATGATGGAGATGTGTGAACTTGGGGGCGGGCTTGTGCGCATCGGCGTAGCGCCCGAAACGGCTCCGTACGACTGGAAAACGCTGCGAGATCTAAGCGGTATGTCGTCCGCGATGGCACGGGGACTGTACAACGCCGCCATCGAGCAAGGCGCGAGGCCTGGCGAGTGGCGCGGCACTTTTGAGCTGGTCCCCCAGTCCCAATGGACGGCTGTGGAAGTGCTCCGAGACAACGTCTGGGTGCCATTCGAAGAGGCGATGGGACCGTTGTCGGACGCGACAGCAGCGTCGCAAACCGATTGATCGAAACTGCGGTGTGGCGGCGGCTATGGTGGGAGACGTAACGGTGCCAGCCCTCGCCGCCTGCGGCGCTACACGCGCGCCCGACGTCCCAGGACCAGCCAACACTGCGACCTAAAGCCGCGCGCCGCGTGGGGCCAACCGGGCGCGTCCGGAGCCGCGGTTGTCAAGCGTGACAGCCATGCGATGCAGAAGGGGCGGATGGAAGCTCAACCGGCCCGTTTCAGTCCCTTGCGAATGGCCTGCTTGAGGACGGACTGATAGCCGACGCCCTTCGCTTCCGCGATGCTTTTCGCGAGTTCGATGTCGGCGATAGGGAGCCGGATTGAGATGGCTCTCGTCGCGTTGGCTTTGGCCTGTTCCATGAGCGCGGCCAGCACCTTCGCGTCTGTCCGTTGGAGTTTCGCCCCGCCGAGACGGGTCATCGCGCCGTCACGCAGTGCCCGTTCAAACTCGCGCTGTGTCCGCTGGCGACCTTGCGGGGTGGCGTACCAGTCAGCTTCTTCCGCTTCCGATTTGAACGCGAGGCGCTCAGTCGATTTGCGAGCCATAGATCCCCCTTTCCGCCTGGTTCATCGTGTACGCGGTGACCGGCCGGAGCTTGGTCTGCCGGATTGTAAACACCACGACCAGATAGCGCCCGGCCTCGGTACGTCCAAACAGCTTCCAGCGTTTCTCGCCTTTGACGGCCTTGGCCGGAATCACGACGTGCGCGCCGCACACAGCATCCTCGACCTCCTGCGGCGTGACGCCATGCCGAGCGACGTGCCCCACGTTGTGCACGTCCCACGCGAAACCGTCAACGCGATCCAACACGCCTCAAGTATATACGATCTTTGTATATACGATGATCGTCTGGTGCGAAGACCCAGAACGGGCACCGCCCGGTGCGGCGGCCGGGCGGCTTGAGCGGTCGTAATGGTCGGTCTACTTGGTGCTGTACCGGCCCTCTTTGCTGCGCTCGATCTTCAGCGTCTTACCGAGGATCGAGAGGAATCCGCGTACGCTGTGACGTTGCCAGCCGGTGGCCTCCATGATTTCCGGTGCCGACGCGCCATCGGCTCGTTGGATCAACGCCATGACGGCGTCCTTCTTGCTGGCGCGCTTCGCCGTAGCGACCGGCGCTGCTGCCTTCCCCGGCTTTGCGGGCGCAGTCCTCTTCGCCGGCCGCGCCGCGCGCCGGGCCACCTTCTTCGTCGACTTGGTCTGTTTCTTCGTGATGCTCATCCGGGCTCCTTTCCGCCCCACGATTCATCACTCAGGTGCCGCCGCAAATCAACTGCCGACCATCGGCGCGCGTCAGGTGGTCGGCGCCAGAAGAAGACTGGCATGGGGCAAAACGGCGAGATGGAGCCACTCCCGCTAAGCGCCCAGTGATCAGGATATCTTCGACCAGTTGGCGAAGTAACGCTGGCAGTAATGGTAGGGATGTCTCTCCTGGAATCGGCCAAGGTTGTCGACAACTGTCACGATCCGGCAGCGCGCAGTGCCACCATTCTTCTCGCCGCGCAATCCACGTCCAACCATTTGCATGTACCGAACAGGGCTGAAGACCTGCCTCGCGATGAGGACCATGTCCGTCTTTGGAGCATCAAATCCGGTGCTTAGGACGCTATGGTTGCAGAGCACCCGGATGTCACCGCACTGGAATTGATCCAGGAAATAGCGACGCGCCACTGTCGGTGTGTCGCCGCTCACTGCCGCCGCAGGGATGCCAGCTAGATTCAGGCGTGCCGACATTTCTTCGGCATGTCGGACTGAGTTTGCGAAAAACAGGATCGCGCGCTCGGCCCCAGTCTGGATGCGCTCCAGAAGGCGCTTAGTTCGCTGTGTGTCCAAGGCCAGGCGCTGGTTGATATCCTCAAGGAGCTTCTCAAACTCCAGCCCTTCCCAAGGCTCCTGAAGCCGCGCCAGGCGTTCGACTTCATCTGCCACTAGGCCTATTCCAGATTCGAGTGGTTCGTAGTCGGCCATTGCAAGAACTCCCTGCGAGCACAAGCGGGCATGCAGTTCTTCTTGATCTGACGGCAACCAACGTTGATCGAACCTTTTGGCCAGCCGCCGACTTTCCTCGTCATCCGTTCGAAACGGCGTAGCACTAAGACCGAGGATCGGCGGCTGGTCCTTCTCGGCTGTGCCAGACCTCGGCGCCTCGGCGTCCAACCAGCGAAGGAGATTGCTGTAGCTCGGCGTGATCGCGTGGTGGCATTCATCCACGACGACTAACCCAGGTTGTCGTAGCCAGCCGAGCCTGTCGCCTCCCATCCGGCTGTTCAGAGTTTGGATGGATGCGATGACCACGACAGGCTTGGCCGATTCCTGCATAACTGGACTCGGGTTTCCGCCCCACATCCGTACGATTCGAAGATCGGTGCGCTCCGCGCCGTGGTTTATCCAGACTTGCCGAAAAGCCTGGACTGCCTGTTCACATAGCTCGTCGGTTTGTGCCACCCAGAGAACACTGCGGCGATTCCCATCAGGCGCCAGAACAAGGCGGACTGCCCCCTCTACGGTCACGCGAGTTTTGCCGCCCCCTGTCGGCAGGCTGACGACTGCGCGCCGACGCGTCGCACTGCTGGCAAGCAACTCTCGAAGACCCTCAAGAACGTCCTCTTGGAAGTCGTGCAGTTGCCCCAGAGGAATGGGGCCGCTGATAAACTCCTCTGCTTCACGACGCCCTTCTGGCGAGGCGGCGAACTGATTCGGGAACCCTATGCTTGCAACGAAGTCGCGTGCATCCGGCGTGTTCCAGCGAGACGGCGGTTGCAGTCCCTCTGCTTCGAGTGCGTCTCGCACGGTAACCAATGTGGCTGGGCCGAGTTGTGCAAGTGTAAGTTCTGCAAGCTCTTGGGCGCTACATTGACGGATGAACTCGGTCGTTTTCAGTTCACCTAAGGCATCCAGCAACGGATCGCGACGCCCTCCCATAGCAAGGAGCAACCGTGCGGCAAGTGTGTCGCCTTTTGCAACCTGAGCACGCCGTTGGTCAACCTGCGCGTTCCCTAGCCGCTGCACCGCCTCTTCCGGTGAGCAGTTGAGCCATCCTGCCGCCGTGACTTCCCTTACGAGCAAGATCATTCGCTGCGCGCGCGAGACTTCATAGAGCTGCGCGTCATCCAGCAACAAAGTTCCCTCCCACATCAGACAGGGCAATGGCTCAGATGTGGTGTCGATCCACAGCTTGAGACCAGAAATCTGTTGGCAATGGGCGAGCTCGCGCGCGTCACTCGTCAGAACATTTTCTAGCTCAGGCAAGGCCGAAAGCAGCAGTGCCGCCGGGCCAGCGATGCTGGTGCATTCGGGCCGGAGCAACTCCGAGAGGTTGCGGGCGCCCTTGCTCTCCCAGAGCTTGGACACCTTGTCGTCGAGCGTGATGACAATACGACTTGGGGTCCGCGCGCGGCGGGCGAGGTCAGCAGAACCTGTAACGAAGACCTGCGACAGCAGATAGCTGCCGGAATCCGAGGTGATTGGGTCCGGAAGGACGCCATCATTCGCGGCGTCAGTCCAAAGACACTGCAACGAGTCGTCCGCGAGCCGTGATGATGTGACGCAAGACTTGAACAAAGCCAGCCACAAAGCCTGTATGTCTTTGCCGAGAGGTGGATGGGCGACGCCGATCTGACTGAGCTTCTCGAATGCTGCTGAGAGGTGCTCCCAGTCCGTTGGCAACCGAAGCGCGGGCTGACCACGCCTTGCGAAAACCGCTGACAATCGGACGGTCTCCTCACCAACCTGCACCCTGCCGTGTTTGAGAACGAACGCGGGCAGCGGGTGCCGAACCTCGGTTTTCGGATAGCTCGACATCGTACTGTGGCCGAACTTCAGCAGCCCGCAGTACTCTCCTTTCGTGATCAAGGAGAGTAGCCGCTCCGTGAGCCGCGCATTCGGGAGACCCGACAACTTTTCCAAAAGCCACCAGGCCCTTGGCAATGTCAAACCAATCGGCTCCAAGTAGTCCCAAGACGCTGCGTTGTCGTAGTTCTTCTTGTAGTCCTTTCGACAATCATCACGCCACGTGTTCAATCCGTCGTGCAATGCAGTGACAGTCGCATAGACAGCTGGGCCTAGCTGTCCTTCTGGAAAGTCGGTGACGCCGAGGGCAGCGAGGAGTTCGCCATCTTCACCGTGCATCTCGGCATCGACCAGAAGTTTCCGATTCTCAGATGGGTCCTCTGCACAGATCAGCGCTCCAGGGACCAGGACGGAGGCTGCATCAACCCATTTTGAGTCGCGGCGCAGGATCCGGATTCGCTCGCAGTTTGCCTTGACAAATTGCCCGCGAACGGTTGGAGGCGCAGAGCGCAATTTTGCCCAGAATGAACGCCATCCAGCATCCTGTAACGCGTCTGGATAAAGCGGAACTTTCAACGATTCGCGAAGGACCGATTCCCACACGCTGTCGTCGAGGACCCGCACCTTCATGACGTCCTCGAGAATGCGTCTTGCTTCGGCGTCGTCGCACACTGTTGCAGCCACAGTCTCCCGGCCTGGCACGCCAGGGGCGAATACTACTTGCCCCGCTGTCACCAAGTGCCCCGCTTGCGAGGGGATGATGGCTAGCAATGGACGAACCATGTTCCATTCGTCGGGTGAGCGGCTGCTTGCGTAAGCTTTGGCCAGATGGAGTGCTTGGATAGCCCCTTGTGGATCGACAGACGCAACGGCCTGGAACCATGCTTCGGCTTTGCGCCGAGCCAGTTTCGGGTGTGTCGATGTCGTAGTGTCGAGGACATTCAGACGATCAGCCAAAGCGTTTAACCGACTCCAGCGTTGCCGTTCCAAACACGACGGGTGTATAAACTGGGCCAGACTCACATTGTGGGCGCACGATTGCCAGCGTGTGGCGATCTCAGGATCGTCCAGCGGATGGCGCGACAGCTCATCGGGGAGCCGAAGCACTCCCTGGGCGTCCGGAACCACAGCCGTATTCACAAGCTGCTTCCAGGTCGCCTCCACCAGGGGGGCCGCATCCTCATCCCTCCGCTCCAGTTGTCTTGGGAAGGCGTCTAGTGGGCGCGCAAGATCTGCCGGGCCGGACAACGAAGGGAGCGTCTCCACTATTAGGCGTGCCGCCTCGACCATTAGCGCAGAATTCCATTCGCCGCCGATGATCGACTTGCGGTCGCTGTTCAACTTCCAGGGGGCATTCAAGATGCCCGGTAGATAGGTCGGCGTATGGGTCGGAAAGAAGGCCCAAAAACGGCCGGCCTCCTCCCGTTTCCCCTCCAAGGGGAAGGCCCATACCAAAGGCACCGACTCCCGAGCATGGATGTGCGTTGCATCAGCGCGGGCTCGGTCGTCGCTTATCGTTACTTCACGCCTAGCTATACGCCACCTTGATGTCTCGCTACCGTCGTGGAGCAACTGTTCGTCGCCATCCAGTTCAGTGCGGAGTTCGCGGGGTGGCTTCTCACCGTCGTCGAGTATTAGCTCAGTGGGTAAGGGAAAGAAGATCAGGAACTCGGCAGGGAAGGCACGGATCTCCTCCCGTAGATGTTGGAGGATTGCGGATGTCTGGACCTCGACACGCACGATTGTCTCGGCCCAATCGAACTTGCCGAGCACCTCGTCGCTGTCTCGTTCGCATTCGTCAATCGGCCATGCCAATCGCAACCCTGGTGCCTCCGTCACGCCGAACTCGCATCGCAGTTCGTCCTGACACCGGACGGGATCGAACCGGATAGCCCCTGATGCCTTCGTATACAGGTCGATGCGTCCACCGAGCCGGAGAAGCGACTTGAACCCGAGTCCAAATCGCCCAATCTGGTTGCCACGCTTTGGAGACGAATGGGACATTAACAGAGACTCTAGGCCCTCCTCGCTCAGTGGAGCGCCCGTGTTCGCCACGTAAAGCCGTGATTCCCTTAGCAAGACATGAATGCGATTGCCTTCTGCAAGTTGCGCGTCGTGCTCGTGCGCTTCGAGAACCGCATCCGCCCCGTTTTGTACGAGCTCCGCGATCTGGCGGTAGCCGTACCCTCCGGCAAGCACCACCTCTTCAATCCCATAGTCCTCTTTCAACCGGCTCGGGAGTGCGCGGTACGAGGCGATTGCTCTGTTGTTGTGAGCTTCCAGGAATGACTTCATTGGCTTTCACTACTCGTGCTAACCACTCAATGCTACGGCTTGCCGGACACCTGGTGGCGATCATGGGCCGAGTTCGAAGGTCGGCTAACGCCCGTCTCTCCGGCACGCCGGGGATGCCGACCCTGGAGTAGCGCCGTCCCTGGCCGTCCACGCCAACCTTCAGGCCCTTGGGCCCCACGCTCACGCCGACGCCCGACTTGCTCAGATTGATGCGAATGCCTGGCGCGATCCGGATCGACTTCTGGAATCGCATCACTGCATTCTATGCCTCAGCTCGTCTTGCCGAGGACGTCCTCGACGGCTTACGTGTGTCGCGCGATGACGGCGAGCAGCACCCGCGTTGAGGTGTCGGGTCTGGCGCGGCCCCGCACGCATGCGTTACTTCGACGACGGCGTGAGCGAGATCGACACCAACGCCGCCGAGGCTAGCCGCGCCAATCCAAACGTCTGACGCAGGGCGCTTACTTTCGCCATAAACTTGCAGAGGCAACTGTGCTAACGAAGGCTGGCATGGCAACTTATCTCACGGCCGAGGAATCGAAAACGCTGCTGGCGCTCTGTCGTGCCGGCAAACTCTACGAAGTAGACTCCTGGATTGCGTCAGGCAGGTCGATTCATACGGCACCGTCGATCAAGAAGACGCCACTCCTTACCGCCATCGATACCGGGTTTCACAGCCTCGTTGAACTGCTTGCCCGCAACGAGTCACGGCAGGAAGTAAGGGACCGCGCCCTTGCGGAGGCGGTAGAGGCTAAGCGTCTCGACATGGTCGAAGTGCTCGTTGAGCACGGGGCGAGTGTGCGGGCAGTTCCGCTGGAGGATGTTCTGCTCACGTGGGATCGTCAGCTGATGCAGTTTTTCCTCGACCGTGGCGCCGATCCAGTAAAGGGCAACCCTTTCCTGGTCGCGTTCGAGAATAAGGTACAGCGTGCGCTCCGTCCCTTCGTCGACTACAAGAACTCGCACCCTGAGTTCGTCGACGCACTCCAGGCCCAAGCCGACCGCGCACTGCGGCATTTCGCGTCTCAGGCCGACCTGAAGTGGATCAGCCTGCTGATGTGGGCGGGGGCGAATCCGCGCAGCCTTGGTCCAGATCTGGATGACCGGTACGCCGATGATCCAGACAGCTACACGACCGCGCTGCGGGAGGCGTGCAGCAAAGGGAACGTCGACGCGCTGAAGAAGCTGAAGCTGGACCCGCGTCTCGACAACTTGTCCGATCTGCTCCAGTGGGCTGCTCTTTCGGACTCTGAGGAGCTGATCGACTATCTGGTGCGTCTCGGGGCGCAGCCAAACGACAAGCCGGATGGCGGCTCGTCCGCGTTGGATCGTTGCTTATGGCACCTCCCGTGGGAAGACCGGAACACGTTCATGTCCAAGCAACTCGCGTCGAAGTACGCCCTGCAAGGGGGCTTTGCTCGAATCGAACGACTGCTCCAAGCAGGTGCGCGGTGGCGGCCGAGCGATCCGGGTGAAATGAAATCCGTTCGGCAGATGCTCTGTAGGTGCGAGCCGGCCGTAACGATCACGCTGGTGAAACTGATTACGAAGTACAAAGCCGCGCCTGAGGGACTCTTGGAGGAGTTGCTGGACACGCCACGGATGCGCGGGCATCTCTCGACAATCGGGATGAAGCTTTGATGGAGGAATGATGAGCTACGAGTTCTGGGACAGGGATTCGCTGTACGAAGAGGTGTGGGCGACACCAATGGCAAGGCTGGCAAAGAAGTACGGCATCTCCGATGTCGGGCTCGCAAAGGTCTGTCGGAAGCTCGTCATCCCCGTTCCCGGTCGTGGCTACTGGGCGAAAAAGGAGGCGGGCCAGGCCGTTCAGAGGGTCCCGCTCCCCCCGTTGAAAGAGACTATCAGGCTCTATAAACCGACGCCGAAACCCGAGGAGCCCAAGATCGAATCATTTACGACGCCGGACGAACGAGCACAGGTCGCCAAAGCCAAAGAACGCGACCCGCAGTTGATCCTAAAACGCGGTAGCCTGTCACATCCATTGATCGCCCAGGCGCGCGAGGTTCTTGGAAGATCCGATTGTGATGGCCACGGGCTATTGTGGACAAACGACCCGTGCCTGGAAATTTCGGTTTCGAAATCCGCATTGCCCCGCGCCCTGCGGCTTGCCGCCGGGCTGATCGCGGCTCTTGAAGAGGAAGGATTCAAAATCGCCGTCAAACAAGGAAGGAAGGAGAAGACCACGGCGACGCTGCATGGCCAGGAGATTGGTTTTACTCTCGTGGAAAAGATTGATCGCATCCCGCTTGCAACTCCTACTAAGGGCGGCGTCCTTCAACGAGTGCTGACGTATGCGGGGACTCCCCACGAGCAGAAGCCGTCGGGCCGCCTGGGCCTCCAGATTTGGAGGCCATGGAACACCTTCCCGAAGAGCTGGAACGATGGTAAGACCCGAACGCTTGAAGACCTGCTGCCGGAGATCGTGGCTGCTTTCCTGCGCATAGCGCTGGCGGGGAAGGCGGCGGATGAGAAGGCGGCGGCCGAAAAGGCCGAGGCTGAACGGCTGGCGGCAGAGCGGGCACGCCAGGCAGCACTCATCAAACAGGAAGAGGCTCGTGTGCGAGCCTTACACCGGGCTGCCGCCAACTGGGAGCGTGCGCGGCGGATTCGCGATCTCGTTTCTGCAGCCCACGATGGCGCGCAGAAGGAAGGCATCGCGGTCGAGCCAGGAACGGCGTTTGGTGATTGGCTCACATGGGCCACGAGGCAGGCGGATCGCATCGATCCGCTCAAGGCGAGCCCGGTATCGATCATCGATTCGAAACCGGCCCCGGAACCGCAATCGAGCTATTACGGATACCGCAAGCCCGACCCGCCGATGCGGTTTCCGAAACCACTGTGGAAGGTCGCCAAATCTTGATCGCTGTGTGGCCGTCTGCCTTGCGCGATGAAGGGTCAGTCTCAGCGCCGAGGGACTCGGTCCTTCCTGGCGTCCGCGTGCAAGACTCGTGCAAGACTCCCGCGAAAACGCGCCGGTACGGCATGGACCACGGCCTCCGGCGCGCACTGAAAACACAACCACTTAGCACGCGGCGCTACCCCTTGGAACCGTCCTTTTCAGGTTCGAGTCCTGTCGCGCCCACCATCCCTTTCAATCACTTGGTCCAGCATTTTCCAATCTAAGGATGAGCCTGAAGGAATGAATTAGGCTGATGCGCTGCCGGGGCTCCTTTCCGTCGGTATTCCAGTATCAAGCGTTGCTCCGTTTACTGGCTCTACGCGGCTCTACGCCAATTCCGGGGGACCCTGTTTACTCCGTTTTCTTCCTGAAGTTGGCTGAACGGCCGACTTTGCGGCTGTCCACCCTCCCCTGAATCGCGGGTTTCATTATTGAATCACCTCGGATTCGAGGCGCTTCGCTGCATCAGTTTTCTGCTTCACACTACTGATCGAATACACCTCCAGGCTGACGCCCAGTCCGTGGCCGCGCTGGCACGTTGGCGCTCGCGGTTCCTCGAATTGGGCTTGGCGGGACTGGAGAAGGACGCCGCTCGTCCGGGCCGGCCGGTGCTGATCAGCACGGCGAAGATCCAAGCCGTGGTCACCAAAACAACGCAGGAGTTGCCGCCCAACGCGACGCAGTGGAGCACGCGCACAATGGCCGACGCAGCAGGGTTGAGCGAAGCCAGCGTGCGCCGGATCTGGCGCGCGCATGGCCTCAAGCCGCACGTGATGGAGAGCTTCAAGCTGAGCAACGATCCGCGTTTCGCCGAGAAGTTGGAAGACATCGTCGGGCTGTATTTGAACCCGCCCGAGCATGCGCTGGTGTTGTCGCCGGATGAGAAGAGCCAGATTCAGGCGCTCGACCGCACCCGACCAGGGCTGCCCTTAAAACCGGGGCGCGGACAGACCATGACCCACGATTACAAGCGCCACGGCACGACGACGCTGTTTGCGGCGCTGAACATCGCCGACGGTCAGGTCATCGGCGCGTGCATGGACCAACACCGCCATCAGGAGTGGCTCAAGTTCCTGCGCCTGGTGGACCGCACCACGCCGCCCGACCAGCAACTCCACTTGATCGCCGACAACTACGCTACGCACAAGCACCCCAAGGTGCAGCGCTGGCTGGGCAGGCACAAGCGCTTCCACATGCATTTCACCCCAACCAGCGCGTCCTGGCTGAACATGATCGAACGCTGTTTCCGCGACCTGATCTGCAACCGCATGCGGCGCGGTGATTTCCACAGCGTGCCCGAGTTAGTCACCGCCATCGACGGCTACATCGCTCAACACAACCAACAGCCCAAAGCCTTCGTCTGGACCGCCAAGGCCGCCGACATCCTCGCAAAGGTGCTGGGTGGACGGGCCACGCTCAATACTGTTCAATCTATTTGACGCACTACACTAGTGCTATGACCGCCTGAAAAAGTTCTTTACAACATCTTCCATTGGAAATGTTTTGGCCGCATACTTGGGTATGCGGAGTTACCGGCGGCTAGATTTACACCTCACAGCGGTTGAGGCG
>Ga0181528_10000103_pt1 | contig 79886 bp, 58 predicted proteins | sample PEATcosm2014_Bin_47_FD_119742 | JGI IMG/M metagenome (GOLD analysis project Ga0181528, IMG submission 119742) | Peatland microbial communities from MTU Mesocosm Facility, Houghton, MI, USA - PEATcosm2014_Bin10_10_metaG | ecosystem: Environmental > Terrestrial > Soil > Wetlands > Peat | place...
CTCTGCGGGTACAACCTGGTAGCTCGACATTCCACGCGGCTTATCGCCGAAGCCAGTGGCAAGAATGCAGCCGCGCTCATCAATCGCACCCATGCGCCGCATGGACGACAGGAGGTCGAGCACTCCGGAACCACAGATGCCGATCGGCCTGGCATCGCCGATGGTATGGAATTTCAGCTCTCCATCGAGCAGAAAGAACTTGTCGATCGCTCCCGCAGCCGCGCGCATCCCGTTGCTGATGTGCCCGCCCTCAAGCACCGGACCCGAAGGAACGGAGGTTGTCAGAAACGTCCCTCTCGCGGGATCACGCACCACGATTTCCGTGTTGGTGCCAATGTCGATGCCGACCGTGACCTTCTCTGCCCTGTCGATGTCCTGCGCGAGGATCATTGCAACGTGATCAGCACCGACGAAGCCGCCGACACTCGGAAGCACATGCACGCCCGCGCGTGGCGCAAAGTTCCAGCCTAGTTCGTTTGCCATCAGCTCCACTTCGCAATCGATGGCGGCGACGAACGGCGCATGCAGAAGCCTAGCCACCGGCAGTTGCAGAAACAGGTGCATCATTGCCGTGTTACCCACAACACACACATCCGCAATCTGGCTCAGTTCCACAGCGGCCGTGCCGCACAGCTTGGCAGCTAGAGATGCGATGCTCTCCCGAACGCGAGAGGCCAACTCAGCCGCCTGCTCTGGCGATTTCACGGCATACACGAGGCGGCTGATGAGGTCTTCGCCGAAGGGAATCTGCGGATTCGGCACACCGGCGGCAGCCAGTTGCTCTCCGCTCTCCAAGTCGAGCAGGTAGACCGCGACCTTCGTGCAGCCCAAGTCAACCGCGAGCCCGAGGGCCTTTTGTTCTCCACCTGCGATGCCGATCACTTCGCCGCCTCGGCAAAAGGCGGTGAGCTCCTGAAATGCATAGAGCTCGCCGAACTGACGCACCACGCTGGGATCCATCGTCCAGTCCTCGCGAGCAGCCTCGCGCGTCAGCGCGTCAGCGATACGCGCGTAATCGGAGCGAGCATCCTCCATGGAGGGCGGATCAACGTGTACCCGGTATCTCCGGATGAGGGGATCGCGAACTGCAAGCCTCTCCGGCGCGTCAAATTGGATGGATTGCTCCGAGCCGATCAGTTCGCTGGGAACTTCGATTACCGCGGAGGAGAGCACACGTGCCTTGCACGCTAGCCTTGCGCTCGGCACACTTGCGTTCGCTTCGAGGAATGCCGCTTCCTCGGCCTCCGGCGATGAGAGCTCGCCACCGATCACCGCAATGCGGCACTTGCCGCAGATCCCAACGCCTCCGCATGCCGCGCTCATCAGCAAACCGGCACATCTTCCTGCGTCCAGCAGCGTCGTGCCGATTGGCACAATGCTGCGCCGGCCGCTGGGCTGGAAGGTGACTTGGCAATCTTCCGTGATTGGGTCAACCAGCTCGCTCACGTCCTGCCCTTTCCATAAAACCGCGCGTGAGTTAAACCCAGCCCTTGGCCAACCGGACAGCGTGCTGCGCATCGGCGCCCCAATCGTCTGCACCCACCACGCGGCAGACGTTGCCATCCACCGGGCCGCCGCCGATCATCACCTTCACCTGCTGACGAAGTCCGGCTGCCTCCAGCGCCTGCACGGTCTGCTTCATCGAGTCGAAGGCCAGCGTAAGCAGTCCTGACATGCCGAGCACCTTGGCTCCGCTCTCCTTGAGGGCCGCAATGAACTTCTCGGGTGGCACGTCCACACCAAGATCAATCACATCAAAATTGGCTGACTTCAGCATGTTCACCACAATGTCTTTGCCAATGTCGTGGATGTCGCCCTTCACCGTACCGAAGACAATCTTGCCCACAGTCTGCGATCCGCCGGCCTTCAACTCCGGCTCAAGAATCGCGCTGATCTGCTTGAAGATTTCGCCCGACATCATCAGGTCGGAGACGAAGTAGTCCTGGCACTCAAAGAGCCTGCCCACCTCGGTCATTCCATCCTGGCAGGCCTTCAGAATTTCGAACGCAGGCGTTTTAGCGGCAAGCGCATCCTTCACCAATTGCAGAGCGAGATCCTCGTTCAACTCGGCCAGCGCGTTCTTGATTTCTTCTAAACTGGGCATTGTGCCCTCCTAAGAAAATATGAAAAGGTCTTGTGAACTAACTCCAAAACTGCTCCAGCCTGACTTCCTGCCCGGGCTGAACCACAACAAAGTCATCCTCATTCCAATCGCCTGCGATCATTCGCCGCAACAATTCCGAGGTGCCAGACCTTTCCTCATAACGCATATGGAATCGTTCGGCCATGGTGTGCGCGTAGGCGCGGTCTGACTCTACGTCGTCTGCCTGCGCGGTCTTGATGTACACCAGCCGCTTATAGGCGGACATCATGCGGCCGATCAGTCGGTTGGCACGTTCCTCTCCGTAGCGCACGGCGATGCGGTCGAAATCAGTCAGCGGGCCGCTGCCGTCGCTCTGGTATCCGCGGATATAACCCTGCGTGAGGAAGAATGCTGGCTCGCGCGTCATCTCGCTCATGTACTCCTGTTGTGAACCGAGGAACACGCCGATGCAGTCGTGCATGCGTGGCATTACCAGGCGCGAGCTCTTGCTGGAGAGGCCGAGCACCGCGTTGGAACAGAGCCCATATCCCATCAGGATCACTTCGCACGTCCCGTCCAACCCGTCGATGGCCGCCTGCAACTCGATCTTGAGTTGCTTGGGCCGCACATGCTGGCTGACGTCGAAGACCAGCGTCTCCACCTCCTCAGGGAGGAAGCTGCGCATCTCATCGATCATCACGCGACATGCTATGACTTTTGTGCGCATCGGCTCACCGAATCAGGCGTAACGTCCGTACTTGTCGATGGCCTCAAACATGGCCTTGACGTTTTCATGCTTCGAGTCGGCAGGCAGCGTGCAGCCATTGCTGAGAATGAAGCCGCCATCCTTACCCACTTCGGTGATCAGTCTCTTGCAGTGCTGATCGACCTGGTCCGGAGTGCCCACAGTCAGCAGCGAGGCCGGAACATCTCCCGAGAGGCAAGCGTGGTCGCCCAGTATCTCGCGGGCGCGGAAGAGGTCGGTCATGCCGTCGGTCTCAATGATGAACTTCTGTTTGGGTAGCTCGAGGAAGTACTCCATCGCGCGCCCCCAGTCGGTGTCAAGGTGGAAGATCGGCGTCACGCCTGCTGCGATCAGCTTAAGCACGCCATCCTTCAAGTAGGGCCAGGAGTACGTCTCAAAGTTCTTCTTGTTGAGGAAGGTAGTTCCGCAGCGGCAGCAACTGACGAAGGCGCGCTTCACCCCTGACTTCTTGCAACTGTCCAGCGCCATCTTGACCGTGTCGTCTTGCATCGCCCACATGAGCTCAACCAGCTCTTCCTTCATCCGGTACATGTCACTGTTGAATTCGTTCATGCCGCGCGTCATGGAAAGCACTTCGAAGGGAATTGCCAGCGTTCCGCCGTAGTGGAAGGCCTGGTCGCGTTGCTTGGCTGCGGCAACGTCGCGCTTGTGCAACTTGTTGCGACGCATCTCCCACATCAGAAAGTGGATGAGCCCTTTGTTCGGTCGAACGTTCTTGACGACGCCTGCCATGTAGCGTCCCATGCCGATTTTCTTGATAGCGCGCATCTCGTCCTGCGTGGCAAGCGACTCCTCGAGGATCTGGTAGGGCGTGTCTTCAGGAAGTTCGTCGCCCGGCAGTGCCACCTTCTGGAACCACCGATTGCGCAATGTGGGCCCATAGCCCAGGTCGGCAAAGGCTGATCGAATCAGATCCCAGCACGGGTAGGTCGCCTTCAACTTGTCCATGCAACGCTGGGCAAGATCGAAATCGTTGATGAATTGCTTTTGGGTCACTCCCGCGAAGCGGGCCGCGTAACCGTACACAAATGGGCCGCATACAACGCGGTCCACCGGCTGAAATGCGATGGTGGCTGTGAGGCGCTCTTCTGGTGTCATGGAATCGCGGGAAGATTTGCTCGCCACACTTGGCTCGATTACTGCCTGGACCATAACAGACTCCTTGAACTCAAAGAATCGCTCCGCCGACGCAAGAGCATATCAACTGGAACTGCCGTCCCGAAATACTTTCGGTGAGTTAAATACATGCGCTTGAAGCATCACCATCTGTGAACTCACCGGAGTGACATTGTCAACGCTGCGGTTGGCTCTCGGCTTCACCAGCAGCGGTAGCGCGATGGCCGCCACCATGACAACCGCAATGCCATAGATCGCCGCCGAGTAGCCGCCGGTATGCTCCCGCACATAGGCGATCAGCATCGGCGAGGGCACCGCCCCGCATCCCCACGCCAGCAGGATGCAGCCATAAATGCCGCCCATGCTGCGGGAGCCGAACAGGTCCGCCGTCAGTGATGGCATGGTGCCGAAGCCGCCGCCATAGGCAAAACCCACCAGCCCCACCACAACCGTGAACAGTCCGAGGGACTGGCAGTGCGGCAGCGCAAAGAAGACACACGCCTGCAACAGGAAGAGCAGCATAAAGACTCGTGTGCGGCCGATGTAATCCGAGGCGGCGGCCCAAACCACGCGGCCTAATCCGTTGAAGATTGCAATCACGCCAACTACGCCAGCGGCGGCCACCGGCGTTGCCCCCGCCAGTTGCTGTGCCATCGGCGAGGCTTGGCTGATGATCATGATTCCTGCCGAGACATTGAAGAAGAGCATTAGCCAGAGCACCCAGAATTGCTGACTGCCGAGCGCCTGACGGGTTGTGAACTCCACCGCACCGCTGCGCGCCTGTGCTGCCTCCATAGCTGCGGTCTGCGTGGGATTGCGGAGGAACTGCGCCCCAACCACAACCAGAACAAGGTAGGCAGCGCCCAATTGCATGAAGGTCGATGACACGCCCACAGTCGCAATCCGCGGAGCAGCAACGGCGCTCATCACCAGTGCTCCCATGCCATAGCCGCAGACAGCAATGCCTGACATCAGCCCTCTGCGCTCGGGGAACCACTTCACCAGCGTGGCGATCGGACAAACATAACCCATCCCCATTCCCAACCCGGAGATGACTCCATAGCCAAGATAGACGCCCGGTAGTGTGTGGTTGCGCACGGCAGCAGCAGCGACAAAGTAGCCCAGTCCGTAGAGCACTCCTGCGACCGAGCACACCACGCGTGGTCCGACGCGGTCCTGCCAGGTTCCTCCGATGGCCGTCCCAATACCGAGACAGAAGATCGCCAGCGAGAAGGTCAGTGATACCGCCGGTAACGACCAGTGCTCGACCTTCACCAGCGGCTTCACGAAGACGCTCCAGCCATAAGCCGCGCCCAGGCAGAGCTGGATAAGGATTGCCGCCGCGGCAACGAACCATCTGTATCGGTTCGACATTCGTATTGCTCCGTCACTTCACCGGGAATGGCGCTGCCGCAACCGCTACAACCTTCTTCTCTTCCACCTTGCGATCCTCCAGCTTGGGACCGATCTTTCCCGCGCGGAAAGCGCGGTTATACTGCGCGCAGTGGCGGTCGCGTCCCAGCACCGCGTAGGAGGCGTACATCGTCTCCATCAGCCCGCGGTCAGTTGGATCAACGATCGCCGAGTCCAGCCCCGCCTCGATTGCCAGTGTGAGAAATGCGCGATTGAGTAGCGTGCGCGCAGGCAGTCCGAAGGAAACATTGCTAAGCCCAGCGGTCAGGTGCGTCGTTGGATACTCGATGAGAATCGTCCGCATCGTCTCCAAAGTGGTCAGGCAGGCCTTGGTGTCGGTGGCCACAGACATGACCAGCGGGTCGATATAAACCTTGTCATCTGGCACGCCAGCCTTGCGTGTCTCCTCAAAGAGCCGCCGCACAATGGCCATGCGCCCTTCGCAGGTCGTCTGAATGGTGTTGCCGTCAAGCGCCAGTGCCAGCACGCGGCAACCGTGGTGCGCCACGATCGGCAGCACATCTTTCAGTCGGTACTCCTCGGCGCTGATCGAGTTGATGATCGGTACCTGTCGAGTCGCGCTCAGCCCGGCCAGCAGCGCATCCGGATTCGGGCTATCCAGGCAGAGTGGCTTATCCATTACCTCCTGCACAGTGTTGATCAGCCAGATGATGTCGTCAGCTTCACGATCCGTGGAAGTCCCAGCGTTGATATCCAACGCATCGGCACCAGCCTCCACCTGAGAAAGAGCGAGCTTCTGGATGTGTGCGGCATCCCGCTCCAGAACCGCCTTGTTTACCAGCTTGCGTGTGCCATTGATCTTTTCGCCGATGACCAGCATGTTCTTCCTTTCTCAATTCCAATTACTTCTTTGCCTTGTGTTCGACTTTCTCGATTCCCTGCTTAGCCGCCGAGTGATCGCGCCCAAGATAAAAGTTCAGCCACGAAGAGGTCTGGTAGAGCTCATAGTTCACCGGAGCTACCACGCCTTCGGCCAGCGATTGCTCTTCCCCGCGGCTCTTCAGCCTTCGGTAAGCCTGGACGTAAATGCACTCCCGCTCGTCAGGAAACTTCTCGCAGAAGCCGTCGCGACCGCCGCCGCAGGGGCCATTGCGCTGGTTCTTGGCGCACTGGCTCTGGGGACAAAGGTATGCGGTGTCGAAGATGCCGCAGTCACCACAATGCAGGCAGTCATTGGTAATGCCTTTGATGACCTGCTCGCACTTGGTATAAGCGCCTTCCAGCGGAGAGCCGTCCACCGCCTTGGCGATGGCGCGCATCGGCCCGAAAAACACGCCCTTCTTCTCAAACATCGTGTGGTGGAAGAGCCGGAAGATGTGGAATGCAAGGCCGGCTGAGGAATTGTCGTCGCGGGCGGCCAGCCTATCTGTATTTAGGCCCGTCGCTGCGTCGCAGTCAAAGTAGTACCAGCCGTTCTCCTGGGGATAGTCGAACTCGTGGACCAGCTCCATCCAGTTCGGCGCCATCTCGTTGCCGCGCCCGACTACGGTTTCCAACTCGGCGTAGCTCATGCCGTGGCCGGCAATGTGCACGCCTGCGTATCCCATGCCCTTCAGCAGCGCGTACTGCCTGGCCGCGCGCTCGATGCGTTTGGCTCTGCCTTTGTCCGGCGCCGCAGCTTCGCTCTGCACCTCGGCGAGCAACTTGTCCGTCACTACGCAGCCGGGCAGCCCGTTGCGGTTCATCAGCTTTGCCGCACCCGGCAGCAACAGGAAGATGTTGCCCACCACTGGAATATGGCCGTAACCGAGCAGCTTTATCACCTGAATGAGTTCATGCAACTTGCGCGCATCGTAGCCAAGTTGCGAAACGATGAACCCTGCGCCGGCCTCCAGCTTCTTCTTGAGCTTGAAGTACTGCCCCATCTGCTCGGCCTCAAGCTGCTTAAAAGGACTGACCACCGCGCCGGGGAAGAAGTGCGTCGGCTTCAGCCGGTTCGTGCCTTTCGGCGTTGCAAACTCCCTGCCCATGTTCATCTCACGGACGAGGCCGATCAGCGTAACCGGATCAAGGTCGAAGACCGGCTTGGGCGCGCCGCAATAGCCGGACTTCGGATAGTCGCCGGTCATCGCCAGCAGGTTCGTGACCCCCGCCCGCTCCAGTCCATATAGGAGGCTTTCCAGCTCGCTGCGGTTCTTATCCTTACAGGTGAGGTGAACCAGCGGCTCAATGCCGAGTCGGACGATCTCCGCGCCGAGCATCTCTGAGGAGAGTGCAGGCGCTCCGCCGGGATTGTCGGTGATGGTAAGAGCGTGAACCAGTCCGGTCTTGGCAACCAGCGCGGCGGTGGAGAGGACCGCATCCTGAGAGTGCTCGAAGGCGCCACGTCCCGGCACCAACTCCCAAGTAATGCTGAAGGTCTGTGGGTCAAGCAGCGATCTTTGATAGACACCCATCGGGGGGAGCTCTGGTGTAGCTTTCCCGGCTACCTCAGCTGTCTCTGCCTGCGTTATGGCGACTGCCGTTTCGAGCATCTCGATCGATCCTTCCGATCAAATCGTGAGGACGTCTGTATTTTTCAGTTGCAAACAGTACTATCATAATATTATATTGTCAATCGTTTTAAGGGATCATTTCGCAGGAACCGAAAGAGGTAAGGAGCGTCGAAATGGCACAGGGTTCGGTCACGTTGGAAGCGGCGGTTTTTCCGGCCGGGATGTCGGAGATGTCAACTGCTCCGGAGCAGAAGCGGGTCGCGGTACCCAGTGACATTGAGATTGCGCAGGCGGCGATCCCCATCCCTATCATGAACATAGCAATGGAGGCCGGCATTCTACCGCAGGAGTTGGAGCTCTATGGCAACACCAAGGCCAAGGTCAAGCTCACCATCCTGGACCGGCTGCGCCGCAGGCCCGGTGGCAAGTATGTGGTGGTCACCGCTATCACTCCAACGCCGCTCGGCGAGGGCAAGACAACCACGACGGTTGGCCTGAGCCAAGCCATCGGCGCTCATCTGGATCACAAGGTCTTCACCTGCATCCGCCAACCCAGCCAGGGGCCAACCTTCGGCATTAAGGGTGGTGCGGCTGGCGGCGGCTATAGCCAGATCATTCCGATGGAGGAGTTTAACCTCCACCTCACGGGCGACATTCACGCCATTACAGCGGCCAACAACCTGCTTGCAGCCGCCATTGACGCCCGCATCCTGCACGAGCGCGCGCGCACCGACGAGCAACTCTTCAACGGCCTCTGCCCGGCAGCCAAGGATGGCAGCCGCCGCTTTTCGGACACCATGCTGCGTCGCCTTGCCAAGCTGGGCATTGCCAAGCGCGACCCCAACGAGCTGACGCCGGATGAATGCAGCCGCTTTGTGCGCCTCGACATCGATCCAGCAACCATCACTTGGCGCCGCGTGATTGACACCAATGATCGCGCCCTGCGCGGCGTCACCCTGAGCCAGGGCCCAGACGAGGCGGGCAATGAGCGTTCTTCCGGCTTTGACATTGCTGTGGCCAGCGAGATCATGGCCATCCTGGCGTTGACCACCAGCCTCGGCGATATGCGCGAGCGGCTGGGGCGGATGGTGATCGGCAGCAATCGAGCGGGCGAACCCATCACGGCCGAAGATATCGGCTGCGCCGGCGCGCTCACCGTCCTCATGAAGGACACCATCATGCCGAACATGATGCAGACCCTGGAGGGAACGCCGGCTTTTGTTCACGCTGGTCCGTTTGCCAACATCGCTCACGGAAACTCCTCCATTCTGGCCGACCTGATCGCGCTCAAGCTGGTGGGACGCAACGGATTTGTGCTCACCGAAGCTGGCTTCGGCGCCGACATGGGCTTTGAGAAGTTCGCGAACATTAAGTGCCGCGAGAGCGGATTGCGGCCCGACTGCGCCGTGTTGGTGGCCACCGTGCGGGCCCTGAAGATGCACGGCGGAGGTCCCAAGGTAGTCGCCGGGCAGCGGCTGGCAGCGGCGTACACGGAGGAAAATCTCGAACTGCTCGAGCGCGGCTGCTCCAACCTTGTCCGCCACATCGAAAACGTGCGCAAGTTCAACGTTCCCGTAGTGGTGGCCGTCAACCGCTTTACCACCGACACCGACGCCGAGATCGAGCTGATTCGTCGTCGCGCCGTCGAGGCCGGAGCCGAGGGCGCCTACGAGGCTGACAACTGGGCCGAGGGCGGCGCCGGAGCAGTCGAACTGGGCGAGGCCGTCATCCGGGCCTGCAGCCGTCCCAACCAGTTCCGCTTCCTCTATGACAGCGCATCCCCCATCAAAGAGAAGATCGAGACCATTGTGCGTGAGGTCTACCGCGGCGCCGGCGTCGAGTACTCTCCCGAAGCCGAGGCCAAGATCGCGCTCTACACCCGGCAGGGCTTTGACAAGTTGCCCGTCTGCATGGCCAAGACGCAGTACAGCTTCAGCCATGACGCCGCGCTCAAGGGCGCACCCGAGGGCTTTATTGTGCCTATCCGGGATGTGCGCGCCAGCGTCGGTGCTGGCTTCATCTATCCGCTGCTCGGAACCATGGCCACCATGCCCGGGCTCTCCACGCGTCCCGGCTACTATGACATTGACATCGACACGGAGACGGGGCGCGTCATCGGTCTCTCTTAATTTCCTGTGCTCAACTTAGCCTGTCTGGTTTGAGCGCATCCTCCAGCTATCGTCCGAGGATGCGCTTTTTTTATAAAGGTGCGTGATGTTTGAACTCGAAGCAGATGCGAGTTTTTCCGCGGCGCATTTCCTGCGTGGTTATCAGGGCAAGTGCGAGAACCTCCATGGCCACAACTACAAGGTTCGACTCACCGTGGCAGGTCCTTCACTGAATCACATCGGCCTGCTGGTTGACTTCAAGGAGCTCAAGCGAAGCATGGGCGTGGTGCTCGAGCGGCTTGACCATTGCAATCTGAACGACCTTGAAATGTTCCGCGAGGTGAATCCCTCGGCCGAGAACATTGCTGCCTACCTTTTTCACGAGTTCGATGCCGTGCTCTTATCCTTCACGGGGCACCCCGCCGGGGTCACACGCGTTCGAGTGTGGGAGGCAGAAGGAAGAAGCGCCAGCTACACCCGCGGAAGCTAGCGAGGGCCTTGGCGCAGGACGCATGCAACATCTCTTTCTAATTAGTTCTAACAACTGGGATTGCCCGCCCTGCGCTGCTCGATTACACTTCATCATATGATTTCGACTGCACCGCGTCCGGTACGACGAAGTCTACACGGAGATGTCACGCGGGAGCTTGCCCTCAGGATCCTCGAGGCTGATCGCCATTCTGAGATCGTCTCCTTTCCCAACGAAGCCGAACTTAGCGCGCAACTCGGCGTGAGCAGGACCGTCATCCGCGAGGCAATGAAGGTTCTGGTAGACAAGGGCATGGTGGAGATGCGCCCGCGTGCCGGAACTAACTCCACGCCGCACTCCTCCTGGAAGCTGCTTGATCCTGACATTCTTACCTGGCAGGCTGAACTGACTCCAGACAGCGATCTCCTGCTGCAGCTCTGCGAAGTGCGCCTCGCCATCGAGCCGACCGCTTCAGGCTTTGCCGCCGTACGCGCCACCCAGGATGAACTGGATGAGATCGCGCGTCGGCTAATGACCCGCGAGGCTTTGCCTGCCAATGCTCCGCTGGAGACAATCGTGGACTTGGATTGGCAGTTCTTCAACGCGGTGATCGCGGCCAGTCACAATCCCCTGCTGTTGAACTTGAATGCGATTATTCGCGGACCGTTTCGCACTACCCTGCTCTACACATTCAGCTCCGCCACCACGATTGCCCTCGCCTTGAAGGCGCAGAAGGATCTCTTCAAGGCGCTGCATCGGAAGGATCCGGCTGCGGCCAGCAAGGCGGCTGAGCGCGCGGTGGGAGTGGCAATGCTGGCGGTGCAGGAAAAGCGGGACTCCAAGAAGAACGCGCCTCGGCGGAGCTAAGGCGTCGCCGAGCAGTCTGTCCATGAACATTCGCAGTGAACCAGTCTGACCTGAATCCTGAGAGGTACGCCATACGATGAACAGCCTGCTTGAGCGAATCTGGAATCATGAAGTTCTGGTCTGCGATGGAGCCATGGGAACGCAACTGATTGCCCGCGGGTTGGCAGCAGGCGAGTGTCCGGAGTCCTGGTGCACATCCCGTCCCGACGATGTGCGTGAAATTGCCGCAGGCTATGTTGAAGCAGGTGCGGACATCATCGAAACCAATTCGTTCGGCGGCAATGGACTCAAGCTGGAGGCATACGGACTGGAGAGTGAGGTTCGTGGTTTGAACAAGGCTGCGGCAGAGGTCGCTCGTGCGGCGATCGGCCAGCTAGGCTATGTTGCGGGCTCTGTCGGACCGACTGGAATCTTCGCCAAGGGCGAGGGCGGCAAGATAGAAGCTGCGGAATTCTATCCATTCTTTCGCGAGCAGGTGGTTGCCTTAGCCGAGGGCGGCGCCGACGCAATCTGCATTGAGACAATGTGGTCGGCCCGCGAGGCTGAGCAAGCCATTCGAGCGGCGAAAGAGAATACCGTCCTGCCGGTAATCTGCACCTTCACTTTTAATAAGGGGCCGAGAGGCTTCCGGACGGCGGTGGGACTGAGCCCAGAGCGGGCCGCCGAGGCGGCACTACAGGCAGGGGCTGATGTTGTCGGCGCAAACTGCGGGAATGGGCTGGATGCGATGATTGAGATCGCCCGGCTGATTCGCGGCGCGTTCCCCGGGGCGATGCTGATGATCCAGGCCAACGCCGGTCTCCCGAAGTTCGCGGATGGTCAGACAGTCTATTTGGAAGATCCCGCATATATGGCGTCGCACATTGGCGAACTGGTACAGGCCGGAGCAAACATTGTCGGAGGATGTTGCGGAACGACACCCGAGCACATCCGGGCAATCGTCGCGGCTGTTCGTTCCTGAACGGCTATTTTCTTGGCTTATAGCAACTGGTAGCGGTGCAGCTTCTTGTAAAGCAGAGGCCGTGTGATTCCAAGCAGCCGTGCCGCCTGCGCCCGGTTTTGGTTGCAGTTGGCCAGCGCCATGCTGATCGCCTTGCGCTCTGCGGCCTCCACAACCACCTCCAACCGGCACTCCTCCGAACCATCGTCATCGTTAGGTGCGCCAACCCCGCCCCGCAGCAGGATGCGCAGGTGTGCGGCGGTGACCACGTGGTCGCGCACAATGGCCAGCGCCCGCTCCAGCAGATTGCGTAGCTCGCGCACATTGCCCGGCCACGCACAATCGCCAAGAAACGCCATCGCATCCGCGCTCAGGGTCTTGTAATGGATGCCGTGCTTTCTGCTCAGCTGCTCCCAGAACATCGCAACCAGCGCAGGCACATCCTCCAGCCGATCGCGCAGAGGCGGAATCGTGATGGGGATGACGTTCAGGCGGAAGAAGAGGTCCTTGCGGAACTTGCCATCGCGTACCATCTTCTCCACGTCCTGATTGGTGGCGGCAATGACGCGCACATCGACCTTCACCTGCTTCCCGCCGCCCAGCTTCTCCACCTCTTGTTCCTGCAGCACGCGCAACAGCTTGGCCTGCGCCTCCATCGGCATGTCCGCGATCTCATCCAGAAAGATGGTGCCCATATTTGCCAGCTCGAACTTACCCGGTCGCCCGCCCTTCACTGCCCCGGTGAAGGCACCCTCTGCATAACCGAAGAGCTCGCTCTCAAACAGTCCTTCTACGATGGCCGAGCAGTTGACGCGAACGAAGGGACCCCGCGCGCGCAAACTCATCGCGTGGATGGCGTGCGCATACACTTCCTTACCCACCCCGCTCTCGCCGAGCAGCAGCACCGTGGTGTCGGTGCCCGCCACGCGCAGCGCTGTGTCTTTCGCCTCGGCCGAGCGCGCAGATGCAGCCACAATATCCTCCGCGTTGTAGCTGATGTCCGGATTGGTCTGGGGACGACTGCGATAGTACTCAAGCTGCTGCTTCAGCCGATCGACCTTACCGGCCAGCACCTCAACCGTATCAAAGTCGCGGAAGACAATTTTACCGAGTGCGCCTATGAGTTGCTGGTCCTTGAAGACCGGGATACGGCTGACAACGTAGCGGCGTTCACTCTCCAGTTGTACCTCGGTAATCTCCGGAATGCCGCTCTTTACCACCAGGTGCATGCGCGTGTTTTCGATGACGTCGGTGACATGGCGGCCAATAACATCCTCGGCCCTTACACCGTGAATTGCCTCATAGCTGCGGTTGACGTACTTGATGACGCCCTCGGTATCGACGAACATCATCCCGTCGGCGGAGGCATCGAGAATGGCCTCCAGCAACTCGATGCGCTCGCGCATCGGCTGCTCTCCTGCACTGGCAAGCGGCTCATGGTCTGCATCAAGAACAACAATGAGGAAGAACTCTTTCGCAGCGACGGCCGCCATTCGCATCCGCACCGCCATCAAGCCGCGCTGACCGAAGCTGAATTCGCGCACGCCTGAGGCGTTCTCTTCCACTGCTGCAAATAGTGGCGCAAGCGGCTCAAACTCGCAGAGGTTCACGCCAACGTTGGGGAAACATTCGCGGAAGCGGGAATTGGCAAAGATGATGGAGCCATCGCAGGTGGCGAGAACGGCCATCACCTCGAGTTCGCGAACAAACCGTTCCGCCGTTTCGAGGGTGTGGGTAGCGTTCACTTCTTCCGACATCCGCTTTACCTCGGCCGCTGAATGAGTCCACCCATTCTAACCACTTCCAGCTAGAACGGAGTATTGGAGCCGAGGTAGCACTGTACGCCGGCCCGCCGGTAGATCGCCGCCAGGGGCTCAAGTTCTTCAGGCTTCATCGCGGCCTGCTCCTCAAAGGCATATTGCGATCCCAGTTGGCTATGCTTCGAGGCACCCAGGCGATGGAAGGGGAGCAAGTTGATCTCCTGCAGGCCGCACTCCTTGAGAAAAGCCAAGGTGGCTTCAGCGTTTTGCTCCGTATCGTTAAAGCCTGGAATCACCGGCATGCGCAGCAGCAACCGTCCGGACCACTGGCTGCTGCAGAGCCAGCGAATGTTGTCGAGAATGGTCTGGTTGTCCACTCCTGTCCCCGCGCGATGGCTCTCGGGATCCATGTGCTTCACGTCGATGAAGAACCAATCCACGTATTGAGCAACCTCCTGCAGAACCTTGCGCGACACATGGCCACTGGTCTCCACGCAGATGTTGATGAGCGACTCATGGCAGCGGCGCAGCAATGCCGTGGCAAATTGATTCTGCATCAGCGGTTCGCCTCCACTCAGCGTCACTCCGCCCGTCGGCCCCCAGTAGTCGCGGTCCCGGCCCAAAATGGCCATCACTTCTTCGACTCCGTACCACTTGCCGCTGCGCTGCAGTGCACGCATGTAGCAGGCCTTCATGCACTCCATCGACCCGCAGAGATCGCAGAGGCTGCGATCAAATTGCACCAGGCCATTTTCTCCGCTGCCTGGAACAACGGCGTGCGCAGGGCAAGCGTCCACGCAGCGCCGCGGACAGCTCTTACAGAACTGCGGCTTGTACATCAGGCACTGGCGAATCTTCTGCCCCTCCGGGTTGGCGCACCACGTACAGCGCAACGGGCATCCGTTGAGAAAGATCAACGTGCGCGTCCCCGGCCCGTCGTGCACCGAGTATCCCTGGATATCGAAGATCAGTCCTGTCTCGGCCTGCATGCGCCCACTTCCCTCAATGATCCTCAGTTTTAGATGCCAGCTCGATCTTCAAACACCAGCTCACTATCAGGCAGCCGCCGTCTTGCGCTAAGCGGGAGACTGCAGGCCGCAAGCGCCGAAAGCACAAACGAACCCAGCGCAAACAGAATCGAGGCGCGATAGCTTCCTGTAACATCCCGGAAGTATCCCCCCAGGTACGAGCCTACCGCCGGACCAATGCTCATGCAGATCAGCGTGGCCAACCCCCAGATTTCGCCGAGCGTCTTGCGTCCGTAAATCGCGCCCGTGTAGCCCACCACTCCGCCCGGAATCATCGCCCAGTAGATCGCGAAGAGCGTACAGGCCAGCAGGCCGAAAAATAGATGGCTCCCCGTCCGCAGCAGAGCAATGCAGGCAACCGCGCCAACCAGCGGCCCGGCGATCAAACTGATCTTGCGCCCCTGCGCCTCATGACCCACGGCCAACACGATCTTGTCTGCCACAATGCCCATCAGCGGCATGCTGAAGATGCCCACCAGACCGATGGCGGAATAGAGGTTGACGGCTTTATTCAGGCTCATGCCCAGGTCCTGCACAAAGTAGCTGACTGCCTGCGACCACACAAGATGTTCTGCCACAAGGCTGCCCAGGAAGGTGAGGATCACCGCCCAGATGGCGTAGTGCGAAAATGCCTCGGCCACGCCCCAGTCGTGCTCATCTTCCTCGTCGCCCGGAATAGCGCCGAACGGCTGAACTCCGTAATCTTCAGGATTTCGCTTGGCGAGCACGGCGGCAAGCAGCATTGCCACCAGCACGATGACACCCAGCATCTGCCAGCAGAAGCACCAGCCCCGCACTGGAATCACCTGCTTCACAACGAGGCTCAGAACGATCTGAGCCATCGGCCCACCCATGAAAGCGAAGCCCCACATGCGCGCGTAGTCCTTGCCCACAAACCATCGGCGCACTGAGACCGTCGAAGAGACCCACAACATTCCGGTGCCAATGCCACCCAGTATTCCGTACGCTGCGTAGTACGCATGGAGAGAGTGAACACCTGACGTGACAAAGAAGCCAAGCGCTCCGAAGATGGCCGCCAGCAGATACGCCGGCCGAGTTCCCCAGCGGTCGAGTATGATTCCGCTGAAAAACGCCGTGACCCCATACACGCTCATCATCAGCGCGTAGCCGCCGGAGATGTCGGCGGAAGACCAGTGCATCTCCCTGCCCATTGGCAGCTTGAGCACGGCAAACGTCGCACGGAAGCCGAAGAGGCAGAAGACCGCAAGCCATGAGGCCATCACCACCAGCAGAGCGGTCCGTCTGGCTTGCTTTTGGTTCATGCGCGGCACTCCGTAACATTTAAGCAAAGGGAGTGGCCACCTCCCTCCGCTTACTGATGGGCTAAGCCTTGAAAGCTTCGCAGGTGACCGTGATCAGGTCCGGATACGTCCACGGCTTGGCAGGGTCTGCGTTGCAGATCCCCATGAACTCCTCCGCCGAGGCCGTAAAGTGTCCGCAGTGTTTGCACTTATTCAGTTGTGCGTAGTGCTCACACTGTATCTCGTCGCCGAGAATTACGTCCTTGGTGCGATGGCAGATGCCCTTGACCACGTCCACCGGCGCATAGTTGCGGCAATCGCAATGCTTGTGCAGTTGTTTGCTCATGGCTACATTCCCTCGTATTCGGTGCGGGCGACCACTTCGTCCTGAATCGGTTTGCCGATCTCGCACCAGTACTGCGTGAAGCCGGCAACGCGCACCACCAGGTCGCGGTACTTTTCCTGCTCCTGCTGCGCCGCGCGCAGAACTTTGGAGTCCACGATGTTGTACTGGATGTGGAAGCCGCCCTTACGCATATAAGCGCGGGTCAGTTCAAGCAGCTTCTTCGAGCCCTCCAGTCCATGGATCGCGGTTGGATGAACCTTCATGTTCATCTGCGAGTTCTGTGACATCGTGTGGTCCCACACCGTAGCGGAGTTAAACAGCGCGTAAGGACCGTTGCGATCCGTGCCCGCATAGGCTGACATAGAACCATCGCCAAACGTGGTGCCTGACAGACGTCCGTCCGGCGTCGCCACAGTCGCCGCGCCCATCGGAGCGTGCGTGGAAACCGAGATCTGGCAGGGATACATCGGCAGCCCGTAGAGCGATTCGAACTCCGAGCACATCGGGCAGAACCACTCCTCCCACTGTTGCATCACAGAGTCCGCATAGTGATCGTCATTTCCATACTTCGGTGCCGAGAGCACCAGGAAGTGAATGCGATCGTAGGTACCGCTCTCGTCGCGCTTCTCCTGATCAGCCAGCGAGTAAGACTTCACCTCTTCGGCCGTCTTGAAGCCGAAGTTGTTCCGGACAGCGTCCTTCATCTCCTCCAGCGTAGCCTCACGGTCGTCGTACACAACCTTCTTGAGAGCCACCAGTGAGTTCACCAGTGTCACCGTGCCACAGGTTTCGACGTTGTAGGTTGCGTTGTACTTGTAACCCATCTCATGAATCAGTCGGCCAGTCTCAATCCAGCGCGACTTCAACATGGAAGTAAAGACCGACATATTCTGCTTCCGCCAAATGTCATGCTGAATGTTGTTGGTCGTTGCCAGGCAATCCACCGCCATACGGAAGTAGGCCTGGAACTGCGCCCACAGTTCCGCGTAGCTTTCCAGCTTGCGGCCGTGCGGCGGAAAGACGCGCTCGCCCGTGCGCTGATCGACGCCGTCGAAGAGCACCAGCTCCAGTATTTTAGGCAGCCCGATAAAGTGCACGCCCACGCTGGTGGGCTGGCCGCTGCCGCCCGGAATGTTGTACTTCCTTCCGTTCAGCTCCAGTTCAAACCAGCTTCCGGGCGAACTCTCCAGGCATCCGCCCACCGACCATGCCCGCGACTCTTCTACCGTCATGCCCTCGCGTCCATACTGGCGCAGCATAAAGTCCATGGCGTTGCGGTTATTCATCCACGCCGGATAGCCGGTGCCTGTCTTGTTGCACTCAATGGCCTTCAGCAGGAATTCTTCGGGCAGCTTCTCGTCGTACATTACGGACAGCGTTGGCTGCGTGGTGACGCAGCGTTGCCCGGCCTCGATGATCAACTTCTCCAGGTCATTCGCCGCCGGTTGTCCATTGCGCTGCAGCCCGCCCAAGCAGAGGTTGTTGAATGTGTTGCCGGAGAGCACGCCGCCCACCACACCAGCCGATCCAAAGACGTCGATGCAGGTGAACTTGATGCGCTGCAACTGCAGCCACTCCAGCACCTCCTGGTCGTTGATGTCGCCCCGCTCCTTGTCCTGCTGGAAGTACGGGAAGAGGATCTGGCCCATGCGTCCCGGCGACATCCCGCTGGCCACATCCTCATTAAGCACCGCGAGGTGTGTGGTCCAGCAGAGCTGAATGGCCTCGCGGAAATTGCGCGGCGGATTGTGCGTGATCCACTCCAAACGCTCGGCGATCTCCTTGTACTCTTGCTTCTGGACCGGCTCCTGCTCGAACTCCTCGAGCCGACGCGCCTCTTTGGCATAATTCTCAATCCAGCTCTGGACGCCTTCCACCACCAACTTGATCGCCTCATAGTTGTAGAGGCGGTTCATGCCGATCAGGCCATCGCCGCCGGCGCGTCCGGCCACCTCGCCCTTGCGCTTTTCGCAGATCGCGATGATGCCGTCAAAGCCGTACTGCAGCGGATAGAAGTAGTTAATGACTTCGCGGCCCTGCGGCAGGGTGAAGCCGGAATCCATAATGCAGACCACGTTGCGCATGATGGATTCTTTGATCGGATACTCGGGCACCATCTTCTCGTACTTGCGGCAAACGTCATCGGCCGACTTGTTCACCCACTCGCGCGCAATGCGCAGCGTCGCCGGGACCTCCTCCTGTCGCATGCCGAACTTGCCGGCCAGCGAGACTATGGTGCCGAAGTTCTGAGTTACATTACCGCCGCCCGTGCCGAACTTCGAGAGTTCATCCGCGCTCGCTCCCCCCGTGGCCATGGCTGCCTTGTGCAGCTCGTCTTCCTTGGCCATGTAGTATCCCTCTGAGAGCCAGGGCATGGGATACGATCCGCGATAGTAATGAGCGCGGCCCATCACGATCAGCTCGCCCGGATAGATCATTGGGGTCAGGTGCGCGAAAGCCTGCTTCAGTGCCAGTGCACGGCGCATGATCGGCAGCTCGCCGTCCAGTGCCTTGTGAAAGCGGGTATACCAGTAGGGAAACTCGCTTGTCGCCGAGGAAAGAGTGTTGTAGTACAGCTCGCGCAGCTTGGCCGCACGAGGACAAGGCTGTTGCGCAACTTCGCGTTCCACGACCCCCTCAGGAGCCGCACCGCCAGCTTCAAAGTTCATCGAGAGACCGGACTGCTCCAGCACCTCACTCAGTTTCTTTCCCATCTGACACTCCTCAATCCAGGCACCCAAGACACGTGCGGCGCCAGCAGACAATTGCTACTCGGAACTCCGTACGCAGTCGAACTTCCAATCCGTCAGCAAACTCACAAGTGGTTGAGAACAATAACCTACCGACCTCTCGCACAGATGCTGCCGTCGCTTCTGAACCGCTCGGTTATATCCTGTTGTGACGCCCTCAAATCGCTTTCTACACCTCGTTGCACGTATCCTCAACAAACAAAAGAATATGAGAGCTTGCAGCTGGAGCCTCTGCCTCCGTCACATTCATGACAGGCGTCACGAATCATTACACTTCAGTCCCAAATTCCCTCCCCGACTTGCACTCTGTGCAAAACAAAAGCGCATGCTCCTCCGCACAGTTGAGGTCTATCGTCCGGCGTTGGGATGATGCAGCATGGAGAACGGGATTCCGAACTGAAACCAGAACCCGTTCCCGCGCGGCTTGTTCTGTACCAGCATGTCGTGCTCCCACTTGATTGCCAATCCGCCATGCTTGCCAAAGGGGAACGTCACCTGCGGGCCAAAATCGAGCTGGCGTCCACGGTTGCCGCTATTGATGGTGCCGTCCGCGTTTAGGCTGGTGAAGACCTTGCCGTTCTGATGATCGTCGGTGATCTGCTGGTAGTAGTACCCGACCAGGCCAACTGTCATCCTGTGGTGCGGAATCTCCTGCCGTGCGTCGAACTGCCAGAAGAACTCGTTGCCGCTGTGGTAATGCGTGTCATGATCGGCATTGTTGATGACGTAGTCGAAGCGTGAACTGATCTCCTGCTCGCCGTGGTGTGGCGTAAGCGTAAAGCCGGCGGCTGGCGTGAGCGCGACGTTGTGCTGGCCGATGTTCAGCGAGGAGCCCGGCTCATAACCACTGCCTTCGGTCTCAAACTGCAAGGCATAGAACCAGTGTGCCGATTTCCTGTGGTAATAAACCTCGATGGGAACCAGGTTGATGTTGGTCAGCGCGTCTTTGGTGAACTTGCCATTCGGCAGGTGCAGCTGCTGGTAGACGTTCGGCACTGCAACGTAGCTGACCATCTCGCCGCCAAGAAACTGCGTGCCCCAGTTGTGCGAGAGTTTGACGGCCTGGGCAAAGACGCGCAGTTTGAAGTCCGGCAGCGGCAGCTTCTTGCCGTGCGCATCGTCCAGTTCATTGGCCACGTAGAAGCAGGTGTACTCATACACCATCGTTTGCCCGGAGCGCGGTACGGCGGAGGCCATGGCAACCGATTCGGCTCCGACCGGCCAAACACTGCCACCTTTCTCCGTTGCGGCGGCGGCCACGCACAGCAGCAGCACACCGCCAAAGATCGACACTAGTCGATGAACCAATTGGGTTTCAGTTCTCATCGGTGAAGCCTCATGTCATTTGAGCGCGAGTCCGGGGATCATTATGGTTAGACTTCGCTCCCTGCACAGTGACGCTGGATGGTCTGCTATGTTCACTTCGCGGCGATACATGCACCAAAAAGCAGTGCTCCATACCTGCACGGAATGGCCCTAGAAGAAGCGCGCCCATAAGTAGGAAATCGGCATGGCAAGAGCGATGGCCGGCAACATATTCGCGACGCTAAACGCCTTGATCTCGGAGATCCGCATTCCGGTGGCGAAGAGCAGGATGCCGCCCACCGCCGAGAAGTCCGCCATGAGAACAGGCGTTGTCAGCGGCATGATAGCCACCGCTCCATAGGCCAGTGCCAATTGAATGAGCATCTGCGGGATAGCGATGAGCGCAACAACATAGCCGAGGCTGGTGGCGAAGATGGCTGCGGTAAACAGATCGAGAATAGCCTTGGCTACCAGAATCGACGAGTCTCCGCTGATGCCCTCTTTCATCGAGCCGAAGATTCCCATACCGCTCGCGCAGAAGAGTACCAGGATGGCAACGAACGTCTGCAGAAAATGCTCTTCGGACTCGGCATTCCCTGCGGTCCGCGGCATGAAGCGCTCGGTGAGCACTCTCGCGAAATCACTTGCCTTGCTGATGCCGCGCTCCAGGTAGATCAGTTCGCCAATCAGCGCACCAAGGATGATGGAGAGGACGATTGCAGGAAGATGTTTGGCCTGCACCATGAGAACCACGCCCATGCTCATTGAGCACGCACCGAATGTGAGGGGCAACGCAACGCGAATGCGCTTGGGAATACGTTCGCCCAGCGCGGCGCCGACGACACCTCCAACCACAATGGCCGCGCCATTGATATACGGACCAATCATTTTTCGTTTTCCCGGCCGCCTGCAATCTGGCGATAGTTTGGGGCGCGCGGCTTCTCCGCCTCTGTCACCCTAAGAGAGCGCCGCAATGCGCGTCCAATACTTTGTTTGACCGGATGTGATGAACTTGCAGCTATTGATGTCTTCAGACGAAGTGCTCCGACATCGTTCGCGGCTCAGCCAATTACTGGTGCTCGTTCGCCTCGACTGCCACGCGAGGAACGCTAGCGACCCGCGCTCTGCGCCTGCACACGGTAGGCTCTCAGACGGTCTACCGCGGCGTTCAATGTCTCCAGCTTCTTGGCGAACGCGAAGCGCACAGTTGATTTGCCCAGACCCGGAGTGCCGTAAAAACAAGAGCCCGGTACTACTGCAACCCCGAGGTGAGCGGGCATCCAGCGCGCGAAGGCGTAATCGTCACCATCAAAATTCCAGGCGCTGAAGTCCGCCAAGGCGTAGTAGGAACCCTCGGGCGTGTGCGTCTTAAAATGCAGTTCCTCAAGTGCCGTCATGATGAGGGCGCGTCTTTCAGTGAAATCCCGCGTGAGCTTCTCGTAGTATGACTCGGGCAGATTGAGGGCAGCTACGGCGGCGGCTTGCAGGGGAACCGGAGCACAGATGGTCGTGAAGTCGTGGACCGTGCGTACGGCGGCGGAGAACGGCTCCAGTGCGCAGATGTAGCCCAGTCGCCAGCCGGTGACTGCGTAGGTCTTGCCGAAGCCGCCAACGGTGATGGTGCGCTCGGCCATGCCGGGCAGCGACGCGATGGGAAGGTGCTGGCGCCCGTCATAAATAATGCGATCGTAGATTTCGTCGGCAATCGCGATGAGATCGAACTCGTGGCAAAGCCCAGCGATGCCCTCCAGTTCCTCGCGGGTGAAAACCCGTCCCGTTGGATTGTGAGGAGTGTTGAGGATGATGGCCTTGGTACGTGGAGTGATGGCTGCGCGCACGCGATCCGAATCGAGGATGTATTCCGGAGCCTCCAGGGTTACGAAGCGCGGCACGCCCCCGGCGAACTTGATCTGTGGTTGATAGCCCTCGTGGAAGGGCTCGATCACGATAACCTCATCGCCTTGGTCGAGCAAAGACATGAAGATCACCGCCATCGCCTCGGTCACTCCGCAAGTCACCGTGATGTGACGGTCGGGATCGAAGCTGAGGCCATAGCGCCGGGCCATCGTCTCGGCAATTGCTTGCCGCAACGCGGGTGTTCCCCAGGTGATGCCATATTGGTTGAGGCCGCTGCCCAATGCCACCTTGGCTGCCTCAACAACTTCCGGGGGCGCATCGTAATCCGGAAATCCTTGGGAGAGATTAATGGCGTTGTGCATCAGGGCAAGCCGGGTCATCTCCCGGATAAACGATTCCCGCATTCCCTCAAGCCGCTTGGCTGTCTTCATCGAGTCACCGTTCCTGTTTTCGGTGCTACGAGCATAGCGAAACGCGGGTGCGGTTGCACATGAATTTGGACGTCCCCCGCGAAGCATCTTTGCTCAGGAGAAGGTGGGCACCGCGACCGCCTGTTTGATCTTAGGCTGCTCGCGTCCACGCACTGTGAGCACGATTCCGGTGCCGATCATCGCCATACTGACAAAGACAGCCCCCGTGAGCCGTTCGCCATTCCAGGCCGCGGCCATCAGTAGCGCAAGAACTGGCACCAGCGAAACGATCTGCCCCGCTCGCGAAGCCGGCATGGCATTCAGGGCTCGCGCCCACCACAGATAACAAAGTGCGGTGGCGATGATCCAGTTGAAAGCCAGGGAGAGAAAGAGTCCGCTTGTCCACACCACGCGATGGTGGCCGGCAAAGGCTCCTATGATGGCGACAACAAATGCGCTGGCGAGGATCTGCCAGGTAGTCTGTGTCCACACCGGAGACTGCCATTTGCGCTGGCGATAAAGCGTGGCTCCATACGCCCAGCCGATGCCGGAAGAAAGCACCAGCGCGTTGCCGATCACCGCCCGTCGATCATGCCAGTTCACCAGCGACGGATTCATGTAGATGATCAGTCCGCAGAAGCCAAGAAGACTTCCCGCGGCGGCCATGGAGCGCACCTTCTCCCTTGCCACCAGCCAGCCAAAGATTAGAGCCCAGAACTGCATGGTGTAAACCAACACGGCAGCGCGGCCCGGCCCCACAAATTGCAGTCCGATGATGCTCGGCGTGAGCATTACACCCACCTGCCAGAGACCAATCCAGGCCATCGGCCATCGCTCGCCCGCAACGGGGAGCAGCGGAACGCGGAGCACCAGCGAGATCAGCGCCATCACCACCGACGCACCGACCAGACGCAGGACAACGAAGTCCAATCCGCTGGCGTACCTCAGGCCGCTTTTCATCACCAGCCAGTTCAAGGCCCAGAAAAAAACGATGGCGGCCATTTCGCCATAGATCGAAAACGCAGAACGCATTGGAGACGGATTCGTCACAGTCTCAGTTCGCCGAAGTTTCTTTCACCAGAGTTTTGGTATTGCTGTGCCTTCCACCAACACTGATTCCCAGGATTTTCATGATGTTTGTCACGACAGATTGAAGTTATCTGTGGCTTTGCGGGAAGGGAAATACTTTGTCTGGAGTGCCCCTCAACCTTTTTGCTATGGAAACCAACGCAGCAAAATCGTCTTTGGCACGCCTGCCATGGTTGCAAAAGAGCGGAATCTCACCCGAACGGCTGAACGACTGTGCAACCGTCACCGAGCGGCGTGTCGAATGTTTCTCCGATAACGGCGTCGATTTGGGCCGGAGAGCAAGGGATGTACGGCATCTTCTTGTCAGCCGCGGCCTCGCTCGCCGGAAGCCACCCTAGGAAAGACCCGCTTTGAAAGCACGCGCTTCCGCACTGTGGTCATTCACTGACCGGAATGCCAGTGTGTAGGAACTCGAGAGATCTAGCGTGTCCCCCACTGAAACCTTGGTCACCTGTCCCAAGCTTTCCAGCTCTACGTACTGCAATGGGTCCATATTCGTATAGATAGCGCTACTGCACTGGTTCTCCGCCCCGGGCGCCGAGTGTGCGTCGATGCGAAGAACATATTCGTCATTCATCCAAACCAGAGAGTTGCCTTCCATTGCGATCTTCAGGTTGTGAGCGGGATCGCGACGCAACGAAAGCAGGCGACCGTCCTTTCGTACATCGGGAGGAACGTCACCTTGGATCTGCGAATAACCGAGTCCAGCACTATGAGACTCAGGCAACAGAGCAAGAACCAGTTGTGGGTCGCACAGTTGTGTCACAACCCATACGGCAAGACGGACAGGGGGACCTTCCACCTTGCAGTAGCGCGACGTTACGTCCATCACAGGCTGGCCGGGCCTCAATGTAATCTTGCGGTGCACCTGCACGCCGTAGTCGCCGTCGACAGGAGAGATGAGATGCAACCCTCCGGAACTGGCGCTGACTTCCGACAACGCGGAGTCAAATGTCGGGGGCGGCGGCCATGCTCGACCTGTCATGGTCTCCCAGTCCTCCTGCGGAGCAGGCCACGCCTTATCGCCACCGAAATTTCTCCACTCGTTGCCGCTATGAGCAGCGACTCCGTCAAGTTCCCGGTTTTCCCAGAACACGCCGCTCTGGCTGCCCGACATACGGAACTGCATGATTCGACTGATTTCCGGAACGACTACAGCTTCCACAATGCCGTTCGTCAGCACATAGGAATTCCTCCACCCGTGATACTCCACTTGCGCGATTGCGACCTCGGGAAACGATGAAGCCTGATAATGATCAGCCATGCGAACCCTCAGGATCACACCACAGGAACTGGGTCGGCAGGGTCCTTGAGGCGGGCACGAATCTTCTCTTCCCTGTTCAGGTGGTCGTACCAGGTGAATTTCAAGATGCAGGAAGTGATGACTATGACAGCAAACGTTACTGCAGCAGCACCATAGTTCTTGATCACGATGTAGATTGGCAGGGGGACCAGCGAGATTTGCCAGATGATTCCGACCAGGACGTTAAACATATCGCGCCAGAAGTCATGGTTCGCTTCGAACGAGGGGTCCCGTTGCTTCATCTTAGCCAGTACTGGCCCCCAGAATCCCCACGGGCGGACGCGCCCATAGAAACTCATCAGCACTTCGTCATCCTCGGGCTTTGTGAGTAGCGTTCCGAGAAGACAACCCGCTATTGAAATCACGAGAAGCAACGGAAACGCGTACAGAGGCAAAACACTGGCGTTGGGCTCAAACCCCCGGCTCATGAAAAATGCTTTGACGGCTTCCACCTTCAGCACGAGTGGAACAATGAGTGCCCCACCGATGCCCGAGACCATTCCGCAGAAGTAGCCGTGACCGTTGAACCGCCACCAGTACCACTTCAATACATTCGCTGCGGTATATCCTCCCCAAAGCGCTGAAACGATCCACACAACCACGCTGTTGATGGACGTCACAAACCACCCAAAGCAGATTCCCAACACGACGACGCCGAACGAGGCGAGATAACTCAAGCGGACATACGTCTGTGAACTGGCGTTCGGATTTATGAACCTCTTATAGATATCGTTGACGAGGTAAGGCGGAGCTGCGTTTACTGTCGCAGCGAAGTTCGACATGAATGCCGCCAGCAGACCAGCCACCAGGAAACCGCGAAGCCCCATGGGAACGTAGGTGCCGAGCACATTTGGAAGCACCAGTTCCAAGTCACTCAAGCTTATCTTTCCGGCATAAAGTACAAGGGCCAGAACCGTAAGGCCGGTAATAAGAAAGTAGCGCGGAACGGTGAGTACCACGTTGACCCAGGCGCTCATTAAGGAAGCCTCTCGCTGGCTCTTTGTGGAGAGGATGCGCTGCATATCGTAGTTTGGCGCCGGCCCCGCCATACTGACTAGCACGCCCTTGAAGAGCAACATCGTCACAAACAGGCCAAATAGCTCATACCCATCACGCCGGATCTGCGCATCCACAGATGGGAGAAGTTGTGTCCAGTTCAGATTCAAGTGCCAACCGAAGAAGATGCTGTCCCAGCCAACTGGAACAAACTTGTGCAAAGTTCCGGGAGAGACCTTCACCATGGCAATGATTCCGATCGCGAGCGAAGCCACTGACAGGATGCAGAACTGAATCACCTCGGTGATGACAACGCTGAACATGCCTCCTTTCACGACGTAGAAGGTCGTGATTGCTATCAGGATGAGGGCGTATTCGTTGGCACTGAGGTGCCACGGCAGAAATTGCGTTGCGAACTTGCCGATGGCCTTGAATGCGTATGTCAGGAATCCGACCACGCTCACAAGCGCATAGATGACAACAATAATGTGCGAGAGCCGTGCCCCGCGGGTGTCTCCAAAGCGGGTCCTGATCCATTCCGCTCCCGTCATGACGTTCGAGCGGCGCAGCCATTTCGACAAGTACACCATCAGGAATATCTGGTTGAAGGTCGGCCAGAGCCAGGGAATCCACACGCTTTTCAGTCCGTAGACGAATAGCCAGGTCACCAGCAACATCGTGCCGCCGATGTCGAACATGCCGGAGGCGTTTGAAATCCCCAGAATGTACCAGGGCAAAACATTGCCGCCGAGAAAGTACGACTTCATGTCCTTCGTGGCGCGATGAGATACGCGATAGCCCACCAGAACGGCGGCCGCCAGATACGCGAAGATGATGATCAGGTCGATTGGATACAAGTGCATGGAATACACCATCCCTGTATTGGCCGGCTACGACATCTCAGCCGCCGCTGAATTCACGTGTCAAAACGTCATCCGGATGCGCCTGAAGCAAGAGGTTACTCTTTCCCATGGCAACGCTCAAATGTGTCTAGTAAAGCGTTTTACGATTGATAACTTTGAAGTATACGTGCATCCTTGTCAAGCAGATTGTAGAGTTGCAGAACGCTAGACAATCCATTTGCCACGAGTAGGATTCTCGACGATCATAAAGCGCTTTATCTGGAGGTGCTATGCATCACGCGGTACAAACCAAGCGAGTGTGCGTCGCGTTCATTCTTTTCCTGCTGGTCGCCATCACGTCATCGGGACTTTCGCAACTGGCTCCCGCTGATGACTTCGCGAGGAATCGTGCCGATCTCATCCTGAAGCAGATGACGCTGAACGAGAAGATCGACTATATCGGAGGGGTGGATGACTTCTTCATCAGAGGCATTCCCCGCCTCGGCGTTCCAACACTGAAGATGGCCGATGGTCCTGTTGGCGTTCGCAACTTCGGCCCTGCAACCGCCATGGCGGGCGGAATTGCCCTCGCAGCAACCTGGAATCCTTCGCTGGCAATGCGCGTGGGCTCGGAACTCGGACGCGATGCTCGCGCCAAAGGAGTGCATTTCCTTCTTGGCCCAGCTGTAAACATCTACGTGGCACCCATGAACGGACGCAACTTTGAGTACTTTGGCGAGGACCCGTTTCTTGCTTCCCGCATGGTTGTGGGTTACATCGAGGGCGTACAGCAGCAGGGTGTGAGTGCCACGATCAAGCACTTCATGGGGAACAGTTCGGAATTCGACCGGCACAACATCAATGCTGTTATCGACGAGCGCGCGATGCGTGAGATCTATCTTCCTGCGTTCGAAGCTGCAGTCAAAGAAGCCAGGGTTGGAGCCATCATGAATTCCTATAATCTCGTGAATGGCGTGCACATGACTCAGAATGGCTACCTGAATAACGATGTCGCGAAGAAACAGTGGGGGTTCACGGGGATCATGATGTCTGATTGGGTCGCTACCTACGATGCCGTGGGTGCCGCCAATGGAGGGCTCGATCTCGAGATGCCGTCAGGCGCATATATGAACCGGAAGAATCTGCTGCCCGCAATTGAACAAGGCAGTGTGAGCACGGCGACAATCGACGACAAGGTGCGTCGGATTCTCCGCACCGCAATTGCGTTCGGATGGCTTGATCGGGATCAGACCGACCTTTCGATCTCGCGCTACAACCAAGCCGGAGATACCCTGGCGCTTGAGGGAGCGCGCGAGTCTATGGTGCTGCTAAAGAACGACGGTGCGCTGCTCCCCTTGAAGCGCTCGCTGGTGAAGTCAATTGCAATCATTGGTCCCAACGCGTACCCCGCAGTTCCTGTAGGAGGGGGCAGCGCACACGTGGAGCCATTTGCAGCAGTCAGCTTTCTTCAAGGACTGGCCGCAAATCTCGGATCGAGGGCTGTGGCCTATTATCAGCGAGGCATTCCCACCCGCGCGGAACTGGCGGCGAGAACAGACTTCCAGACTGCCGCGATAAACGGCGAGCCGGGCTTGCGAGTTGAGATCTTCGACAATCCGGCACTTGCCGGGACACCCGCTGCAACTCGCGTTGTCTCGCATGTAGACGTGGACACCGTTTTCGAGGAGGTGCCCGCGCCAGATGGCTACTCGCTGCGTTGGAGCGGTTTCTACACTCCCACGCAGGCAGGGGAGCACCATCTATTTGTGCAGGGGCCGGGCGAAGGCGGAGGGTATCGCTTGTTCCTGGATGGCAAACTGGTGATCGACAACTGGAGCGACTCTTTCGCTCTCACAAGCCAGGCAAACGTGGTCCTTACGGCTGCGCCGCACAAGATCGTGCTCGAACAATTTCGGAAAAGTAACTGGCAGTCCAGTAGGATTCGGATGGGCATTGCCCGCGTGGGAACTCTCGTTGACCCAGCGGCCAAGGCAGCTGCCGCCAGAGCGGATGTGGCTATTGTTGCCGCAGGATTCGATCCTGAAACTGAAGGCGAAGGTGCCGACCGCACATTTGCGCTGCCGCTCGGTGAAGAAGAACTTATCCGCGAGATTGCCGCGGTCAACAAGAATACTGTCGTCGTGGTGACTTCCGGCGGCGGAGTGGATCTTCCATTTCTGGAGCGAGTACCCGCGCTGATCCAAGCTTGGTATCCAGGACAGGAGGGTGGCACAGCTCTCGCCGAGATACTGTTCGGCGATGTGAATCCTTCCGGTCGTCTGCCAGTGAGTATTGAACGCAGATGGGAAGACAATCCGGCACACGATAGCTATTACCCCACGGCGGGCACACGCAGCGTGAGATATGCGAACGGCATTTTTACCGGATACCGAGGCTATGAGCACAATGGCGTGCGTCCTCTGTTCCCGTTTGGCTTCGGACTCTCGTACACAACATTCAAGTATGGCAATCTGGCTATTGTGTCGGCGGCGTCCGGGACAACATTGTTTGAAGTGTCCTTTGATGTGACAAATACTGGCGGTGTCGCGGGCGCCGATGTCGCGCAGGTGTACGTGGGCGATGAACACGCCACCCTGGTACGTCCGGTGAAGGAATTAAAGGGCTTTGTAAAGGTGTCACTCCAGCCGGGCGAAACCAGGCGAGTGACCGTACCGCTCGATGCGCGTTCATTCTCCTACTACGATGTGAACGCCAAGCAGTGGCATGCCGAAGCAGGAGTCTTTGAACTGTCTGTGGGCCGCTCGAGCGCGCAGATTGAGATTAGAGGCAAGGTCACTCTGAAGCAGACCATAACATCCAACTGACCTGAAATCAGGTTACGAAGGTGGCGGTGGATCTAAAGCGGTTCCAGAGCTGATGTGTCCTGGCTATCATCGCCGGAAAGAGCATCCGGCTACTTTCCGGGATACACCTTCCGCGATTCCGGTCTGGCCGTCGCCTTGTTCGAAGCGCAACAACAATGCTGCAGACCTCGTCCGCGAGCGCAGGGAAACCCTCTTAGGGCCAGGAACACCCTATCTGAGCATCACCTGAACTCTCACATCAGGGGAGCCCGGCGGTGGTGATGGCAATACATCGCCACGCACGCGGCTCCCATCCGCGGTCAGCGTAACGGAATTGCCCGGACCTTCGCGAATCACATCGATGTGATAGGTGACCCCGCGGAACTTTCGAACGGCTTTGAAGCCCCTCCACGTGCTCGGAATGACTGGGGCAATCTGCAGCCCGTCCCAAGAGGGGCGAATGCCTAGAATCCACTGCGTGATCGCAACATAATTCCACGCCGCCGTACCAGTAAGCCAGGAGTTCTTAGCCTCCCCGCTATCCACCGAATCTGGCCCGGCAATCATCTGCGCGTAGACATAGGGCTCGCACCGGTGGCGCTCGCTAATCTCCTCGAGAGCCGAAGGATTGATTCGAAGATAGTAGTCGTGCGCCCGGTCTCCGTTACCTACGCGCGCTTCGGCGATCATCATCCAGGGATTTGTGTGACAGAAGATTCCAGCGTTCTCTTTGTAGCCGGGTGGGTAGGAGGATATCTCTCCAAGATGCACGTAGTACCTGGTGAATGCCGGTTGCTGAAGGATGATTCCGTATTTTGACGCCAGATGTGTGTGGACTGACTCCAGCGCGCGGCCGGCGAGACCATTTCCAAGTCCCACCCCAGCAAGCACGCATATTCCCTGGGGCTCAATAAATATCTTGCCTTCTTCGCAGTTCCGCGAACCCACTGCGTTCCCGAAATCGTCGTAGGCGCGCAGGAACCAGTCTCCGTCCCAACCGTGCCGCTGAATGACCTGGGACATTGTCTCGGCCTGCGAACCGTAGAACTCAGCGTCGTCCAGCAACCCTCGGCGGCAGGCGATGGCAGCCATCTCGTTCCCTGCAAGTACCACCAGACCCGCAATGAAAACCGACTCGGCAACCTTGCCTTCCCGATTGGTCGTGGTTTGAAATGATTGCCCGGACTCCTCCGAAAAACAATTCAGATTCAGGCAGTCGTTCCAGTCAGCGCGCCCGATGAGCGGCAATCCGTGAGGCCCGAGCCTGTCCAGCGCGTAACGGAAGCTGCGCTGCAAGTGCTCATACAGCGGCTTTTCAGAGCCTGGCTTGTTGTCATAAGGCAGCGGTTCATCGAGGATGCTCCAGTCGCCAGTCTCTTTGAGATAGGCAGCCACTCCGACGATCAGCCAGTGAGGATCGTCGTTGAATCCTCCACCAATGTCGTTGTTACCCAGCTTTGTAAGAGGCTGGAATTGATGATAGGCCCCACCGGTCGGTAGCTGGGTCGATGCCAGGTCGAGGATTCTCTGCCGCGCACGTTGGGGCACCATCTGCACAAAACCAAGCAAATCCTGATTGGAGTCGCGGAATCCCAGTCCTCGTCCGATGCCCGACTCGAACCCTGACGCGGAGCGCGACATGCTGAAGGTGACCATGCATTGGTAGGCATTCCATATGTTTACCATGCGATTGGTGTGTACATCCGGAGTTTCGATTCGGCAGATGGCAAGTAATTCGTCCCAGTGATCGCGAAGTATTTTAAAGGCTTTATCCGCCTGCCCTGGTTCAAGATACTTCGCAATGGTTCGCCGCACGCCCTGCTTGTTTACCGTTTGCGAACCCGGCGGATCAAACTTCTGGTCGAGCGGGTTCTCGTGATATCCCAACATGAAGACAACCTGCCGGGACTCCCCAGGCTCGAGTTCCATCTTCAGATGATGTGAACCGAACGGAGCCCAACCGTGTGCAATGGAATTGAAGGAGTTTCCCTGCTCAACGGCTAAAGGATTGTCCCAGCCCCGGTAGGGGCCGAAGAATGTGTCGCGTTGCGTGTCGTAGCCCACCAATGGACCTGAGCATGCGAAGTATGCAAAGTGATTTCGCCGCTCGCGATACTCTGTCTTGTGGTAAATCACTCCGCCTTCAACTTCCACTTCGCCGATGCTGAAGTTACGTTGGAAGTTTGTCGCGTCGTCCTGCGCATCCCACAGGCAAAACTCAATCGCAGAAAATATCGAGAGTTTCGCTCGCGTGTCACGATGATTTGTCACCGTCAATTGCCAGAGTTCCAGATCCTCGTGCAGTGGAACAAAATACCGCGTCCTCGCCTCAATCCCGCGATACTCCGAACCAATAATGGAGTAGCCCAGCCCGTGGCGGCAGGAGTAGCTCTGTAATTCGCGACGCGTAGGCTGCCAGCTTGGTGACCAGAATTCCTTCGACTCGTCGTCGCGAAGGTAGACATAGCGGCCGCCGGTATCCAGCGGAACATTGTTGTAACGGTATCGCGTGATACGCCGCAGCCGTGCATCGCGGTAGAAGGAGTAACCGCCCGCCGTGTTGGAGATGATGCCAAAATAGGACTCGCAACCCAAGTAATTGATCCACGGCAAGGGTGTATCCGGTCTGGTTATCACATATTCGCGGTTAACGTCATCGAAATATCCGTATCGCACGAGCTGGCTCCCAGTGGTCTAGTAAAGCGCTGTAGCTACAGATCTGCAACTAGTATGATATTACAAGCGATTTCTGGATCCTGTTGATCTGTTGTTCTTCGCAGTCTAGCTGCGTTCATGTCATGGAAACGCGCTAGAATAGGCTCCAGCCGGACAATGTTTGCACTCCTTTTATGTTGCAACCACGCAGGGAGCCTGTTCTTGCTTTGCGGCAGCGATCGTTCCGTCCGAAGGACATAATGAATTCTCCGAAGAAACCGATTAGTCTGAAATTTCTCGCAGAACATCTTGGTCTCTCGCCAACCACTGTTTCTCTTGTACTGAATAACTCATCGCACGCCGACTCCATTCCACAACACACTCGTGAGCGCGTTTTGGAAGCCGCTCGCGTATTCAACTACCGCCCTAATTTTTTCGCGCGCTATCTAACCAGCAAGCGCAGCTTCACGATTGCTGTCATCGTTCCGGAAATCAGCGAAGGCTATGGAGCTTCCATTCTGTCGGCCATTGAACGGCGCATGACCCGTGAGAATTATTTTCACTTCGTGGTGAGCCACGCCTGGTCTGCGGAACTCATCGAAGACACGCCTCGGCTGCTCATGCAGCGTGGTGTGGAAGGCTTCATCCTGGTCAACATGCCGCTCGAACATGGCCTGCCTGTTCCCGTGGTCAATATTGGCGGACGCAAGAAACTGAAGGGCGTCACCAATGTGCTTTTCGATAACCGTCGAGCCGGCCGCCTGGCGCTTGAACACCTTGCTGGGCTTGGGCATCGCCGTATCGCATTCTTTAAAGGCCACCCTGGCAGCGCCGACACCGAAGACCGTTGGCAAGGCATTCACGAAGCCGCCGCGAACCTGGGCATTGAAATCGATCCGAGATTAACGCTTCAGTTGAAACGTCACTCCTTCCCTCCCCCGCCTCCTATTCCCGAGGAAGGATACATGTATGCGCAGAAACTGCTCGCTCGCAAAATTGACTTCACCGCCCTGTTTGCCTTCAACGACATCTCGGCGATCGGCGCCATGGGTGCTTTCCGCGATGCCGGATTGCGTGTTCCCGAAGACATTTCGATCGTCGGCTTCGATGACATCCAAGCGGCGGCCTTCCTGAATCCGCCCCTCACTACCATCCGGCAACCGCTTCAACACATGGGCGACGTGGCTGCCAAAACCTTGCTTCGACGCATTAACGAACCGGACTCCGAGCCTGAGGACATTCTTGTCACACCGGAACTGGTGCTGCGCGAATCCACCGGCGCTCCTTCTCGAATATTGCCTGAAATCAGCGCGCCAGCGGTCAAGCGCGTATCCCGTTCCAAGCGCGCAACAGTAGAACCTTAAACGATCCCGTATCTGCAGGCAGTCTATCCCTTCCGGCCGCGCACTACCGGCGGCTCTCTGCATCTCTAAGTAGTTGCTGGTCGACTCGCGTCGGTGAAATCCGCACCAGGAGCCGGGTACAGGCCGGTTCCTGGTGCGAGCCTCGGGAGGAACAACTTCGTGGTTAGAACAATATCTTGATGACAAACTGGAACTGTCTCGGGACATAATTCGGGTCGACGCCTTGCGTCATTCCAAAATTGCTGTTCCCAAGCAACGTGGCGGGACTGCTGTTCACGTTGTTGTTGATGAAGTAGTTCGGCGTATTGGAGATGTTGAATACTTCGGTCCGGAACTGAACCTTGAAATTCTCCTTGATCGGGAAGTCCTTGAAGATGGACATATCCAGATGGCGGAAGTGCGGTCCATAGAGAGCATTTCTGCGCTCGTTGCCCACTGTTCCAAGTGTCTGCGGACAGAAGTCATGACCAAAGCCCGAGATACAGGGAATCGTCTGCATTGCACTGGTATTTACATTCCACTCTTGTATCGGAACCCCTTTACCGAGCGCGAACATGTTCGGACGGTCCACGCCACCGCTACCGCCGTTGCCGCCATGGGCGCGATCTCCATATCCATTCAACGGGTCGTCGGCTGCATTATTGACAACCGTGAATGGATGGCCGGTCTGCCACGCCAGAATTGCGTTCGTCTGCCAGCCGCCAAGCAGCATCTTCTTGGCGCCTGTGAGGTTCTTGCCAAATGGCAGTGCATACGTTGCGGTTCCCGCGAAACGATGACGGATGTCATTGTCCGCGTTGCCGTACTCATACTTGCGGATATTCCTGGGATCTCCGTCTCCCCAGCCTTCCTGACCCTCTTCGCTCATTCCGGTTACGTCGCTCAGGGCGTGAGACCAGGTGTAGTTCAGGCTGGCTGTCAGTCCACTGGAGAGTCGGCGTTGGAACGAGGTCTGCAGGCCGCTGTAGTTGGAAACGCCTCCGCTGACAAGCCAGTTCACGCTTCCCAGGTTTGATAGCACTCCATTCAGGGGGCGTGGCAAATTGGTACTGGGAGCACTCGGGTTCTGCAACTGAGCCTGGTTGGTGAAATCGGTCGGTGCCGGTTCGTTGATGTCGTTGAGCGTCTCGGGAAGATGGCTTCCGTGTACGCCCACATAACCGATCGTCAGCACGTTGGGTCCAAATGCTTTCTCCAGCAACAGGTTGAATTGGGTTGCGACTCCGGAGCGGAACTTTGGATCCTGCGCAATAAACGACAGATTCTGGCTGTTGATCGTCTGCCCCGCCGGCGTGGGCATGCCTGTATCAAAATCAGCCGGTACGCCTGGCGCTTTTGTTGGGTCGCCGCAGACCGGGGTTGCGCCCCCTGCGATTTTGAATGCATTCGTCGACACGCAATTTGGAGAAAACACCGAAACAAACGGCGCATTCTTCAGGTCGGCATTCGAGGTGTAGTTGCCCGGGAAATAGCTAAGCCCGATTCCGCCGCGCAACACTGTGCCGGGAGCAAGCTGCGCCGAGAAACCAAAGCGGGGCGCAAAGTTGGAGTAATCCGTCTTGATGCCCGCGGTGTTGGAAACGCCATTGACTCCGGCTACCTGCAGCGCGGCTTGCGCGGCTGCGAGGGTGCCCCCGGCTATTGCCGAGTTGAAGTCGAAGTTGGAGATGTGATTGTGCGCTTCCGTAAACGGAGTGTAGACGTCATAGCGCACGCCATAAACGAGGGTCAACCAGCGAGTCGCCTTCCAGGTGTCCTGCGCGAACACTCCTGGCTCCCATGAACGGTAGTCGGGAGTGTTGATATCGACGTTGTAGCTCTGCGCGGTGAACGCGCCCACCAAGGTCGAGGCGAGAACATAGTCTGGATTGCTTCCATCCGTTGAGAGCCCGAAGGAGTACTGGCCGAAGGGAAAGGCGCTTTGAATGTTGCGCGCCTGGCGCCGGATCAATCCAGCACCAAACTTCAGGTCATGGCTCCCATGATGGTAGGAGACGAAACCGTCATACTGGTAGCTGCTGTCCACGTCCTGAAGAGGGACATACGCGCCGTCACCAAGATCCGGGAATAAGTTGATGCCAATCGGGGTAAGCCCGGACGCCTGTGCGTTTAAGGAAGTGCCCGTCCAGCCCACCTTGCTGTCGCCGTTCGTGCCAGCATCCAGAGGCAAGGACAGATTGTTGATCCGGGTATAGGCTGCTCTCAACTGCATCACCGTGTTCGTGGTGAAAACATGCGTGTAGTTGATTGCGTACTGATCCGCTTTATCCGTTGCCTGCCCAGCAAAGTTCCACCTGCCGCCGCCCGCAACCAGTCCGTTTACTACGTTCGGCAGCTGCGCTGGGTTATTGGTCACAACTTTGTTGTGGGTGTAACGACCGTACAGGTTGTTATTGCTGTTGAACTTGTGGTCGATGCGGCCATCGAACGTGGTACTGTTTTGCGTCTTGTTGGGGTCCACCACAAAGTTATTGGAGTTGTTGGCGGTCGGGACCCTGTTCGGCGCCGGGTACAGCATCAGATAGTTCAACGCAATCGGATCAACCGAGTACGTGGCCGTTCCCTTGCCCAATGCAACCTGGGCTTGTGGCGAACCGCCGTTAAGGCTGTGAATGTTGTTGTATTCATCGATATTCGGAACCGTGCTGCCGTAGGTGGTGCCAGAAATGATCCGGCTGCCCTCATAGTCTGCGAAGAAGAAGGTCTTGTCCTTCACAATCGGGCCGCCAATGCTGCCGCCGAACTGATTCTGCTCAAGCTTCGGCTTGGGAACCACACCCGCCGTGGCGAATGCGCTCCTCGTGTCAAAGATGTCATTGCGGAAGAACTCGAACAGAGAGCCGTGGAATGCGTTGGTGCCTGACTTGGTGATGACATTCACAACTCCGCCAGCCGTGCGTCCAATCTCAGGGGCGTAGTTGTTCGTCTCCACCGTGACTTCCTGAATCGCATCGATGGAAGGTTTAACGCCAATCGTGCCGATGATGCGCTCGTTGTTGTCGATACCGTCGATGATCTGGTTGTTCAAGGTGTCGTCAAAAGCGTTGACTGAAAACCCATTCGTAGGACGGCGATCGTCGGGCCGCCCGCCACTGGTCAGGCCGTTTCCAGGGCCTTCGTTGGCTCCCGGAACGAGTTGCACGAGTTGGACAAAATTGCGTCCGTTCAGCGGCAGATCCTGCACAGCCGTGTCCGTGATGGTTGAACTGACGGTGGCATTGTCTGTCTGCAGCAGAGGGGTCTGTGCCATGACCTCGACCGTCTGGGTAGATTCTCCAACGGGCAAGGTAGCATCGGCGCGTGCGCGGTCTCCGGCCTCAACTGCCAGGTCGGGGATGGTTACGCTCTTGAAACCAGTAGCCTGAACCCGAACGGAGTAATGCCCGGGTACAAGAGATGTAAAAGCAAAGCTGCCGAGGGAATCCGTCGAAACCTTCGTGCTCTGATGAGTCTCCAAGCGCAGCAGGGTTACATTGGCGTTGGTCACTACAGCACCGCTACTGTCACGCACAGTGCCGACAATATCGGCGGTGGTAAGTTGGGCGAATGCGGGCAAACCGACGAGAATCAGGATGCTGATTACAATCACGAGCGTCCAGGCACGTCGGTGAGGTTGAGAAGGTCGGCTCGGATTCGGCAGAGTTGCTTTCGACATGGCTCGGTTCCTCACATCTGAGATTTCAGTCCAACAATCGATCGCTGTGTATAATCCTCACGCCAGTCTGGAATGTCAAGTATAAAATTGTAGGAAAAGCGCTTTAGTTGAGGCTTTTGTGAGCATCGCCCCCTGTCCGAAGCGCCTTTGCCAAGCCGATTGAGAGTCGCTGCCGCAATCCTGAAACGGCGCACAACTTGACTTGCACACTCACGGTGGCGGTGAAATAGGCTTGCCGTAGACTAAGAATTCTTTCTCGACGAATGTAGAACTCTGCTGCGGAGTGGCCAAAGTTGAGGGCTTGTCCGGTACGTTTCTCCAGCCGACGGATTTAGAAAATACTGGTCGGCTTTAGATGACAACTCTGAATCTTCCTCAACAAAGGCAGGGACGAGGAATGGCCGCGATGAAACATCGACAAGTGTGTCAGCGCCGATCGTAAAATCCCCAAGTTGCCGAAGTAAAATTCCCCTCCTTTTAGTAACGAGTGTTACAACGGCACCGACTCTTCGAAGAGGAGGTGCGGAACCTGCTGCGAGGTGGAGAGGTGAACGAGATCAACGAGCTGAACCAACTGGGGATGAGCCTGCAAGCGATCGGGGCTTTGACTGGTCACGATCGTAAAACCATCCGAAAGTACTTGGCACAGACGGCGGGAACACGACCGTCTTATGGGCCGAGAGCACCACGTCCGAGCAAGCTGGACGCCTTCATGCCGTACTTGGAACAACGATGTAAAGCTGGGGCGTGGAACGTTGTTTGCTGCGCAAGTTGCGGGAACGTGGTTACGATGGCAGCTAAGGACCTTGCATCCACGATGCGCTACTTGAAGGCAGCGCGCGGGAAAGAGGCAAGGGACCGCTTCAACCGCACGTTCGTCGGACTTCCCGGAAACCTGCCCGCGGAGACGCAATCCAGCACTCCCATAAGTCACGCGGATAGCGTCATCGCAGCGGCGGGGGACTAAGCAGCGAGGTCAGAGACTCGCAAACATGCGTCGGGGTGAACACGTGTCTTGAAATTCGGCGGATTTGTTCTTAGGCACAAAACCAGCACAAAGTGAAAAGCCCTGCGTAGCTGATAGGCTACACAGGGCTTAAGAATCTTTGGTGCCGAAGGGGGGACTCGAACCCCCACACCCTTGCGAGTACATGGACCTGAACCATGCGCGTCTGCCAATTCCGCCACTTCGGCACAGTGAAAGAATAGCGCTGAGCGCTGCGATGGCCTATGCGGCCATACCTTTTCACCTAGCTTGCAAATGGATTGTAACACACGGGTATGGTTTGTCAGAACCCGGCGCTGTGGAAGACTTTGGCACCATTTCAATCCGCTTTTCCGGCCTGCTTCCGCATTTCAACCCGCAGCCTGGAGCAAAAAAGAGGGGCGCGGAATCCGCCCCTCCATATTTCCATCGGGCTACCCGTGCGCGTTTACAGGAACGCGCGGCGGAAGGCAACTGGCCCCAGCACCGGCTGAGGATGCGGCACAAGGCGGCGTGCTGCAGAGACCGTGACCGTAGCCGTCGCCCGTGACGCTGCTCCCAAGCTGTCCGTCACGGTTGCAGTAACCGTGTAGGTGCCAGCCTGCGTGTACGCGTGCGCGCCGGTCGCTCCGGTGATGACCGTGCCATCGCCAAAATCAATGGCGATGGTGGCAATTTTTCCATTGGGATCGCAAGAAGCCGCCGCGCTTGCGGAGACTGTCTTCCCCGTAGTGGTGGTGGCGGGTGTCAGCGTCAGAGCCGCTGTGGGAGGCTGGTTCGCAACAGTCAGCGTGGCGGCCGCGCTCATGTGATTGAGCATGAATGGCGCGCCGACGGCCTTCACGTACACCTGGTAGCTCCCGGGTGCCAGCGAGTATCCGCTAAAGTCATAAGCCGTCTGGCTGGCCGGAACATCTCCCACGGTCATCAGGTTCACGCCATCGGTGGAGAGAAATACCGTGTAGTGATCTACCGTGTTAGCGTTGCCCGCAATCGACCATGACACCTTCTGTGCCGAAGCTGATGCGCTGATGCTCACGCAATTGTCGATTCCGCTTTCCAGTTCCGTGCCCTCTTCGTAGTCGTTCCAGGTCGCGAGTTGCACGGCGAAGAGCTCACGGTTCACCGAGTAGTACTCCGCAACCTGCGCGAATGTGTTCAGGAACGTCTCGCCGCAATTCTGGTTGGTAATGCGCTTTGCTGACCAGGACGCCAGCAGATCGTTGAACCCTTTGTACCCAGTGCCAAATGCGAGTTCCGCGGGATTCTTCACGCCCGTGCTGTAGAACCCGTCAAGGTAGGAGTCGCCCATGTCAGCCGCATTCGATTTGTTCGGAGCCGGCCACGCAAACGCGCCGTTGAAGTCTGCATTCGTGAACGCGCCGGAGTTGCGTTGGATAAACAGCGGATTGCCGGGTACGCCGGCGATCACGCGTGACCAATCAATCGCGTAGGCTTCCACGCCAAAGAAGAAGACCAGGGGGCGGCCATTCTGCCGTATGTACGCCGATGAAACCTCGAAGGTGTTGTAGGCATAGGTCAGGTCGCTGATCATTTGCGCGGTCACGTCGCAGCCCACCGTACCGGCGCAACTCTGGAGAGCGCCTACGTCTTCCATCACTGCAAACTGGAATTTGCCATTCTGTTTTTCGGCTTCTGCGCGCAGCAGTTTCGTGGTGCCGTTCTCTGTCGAATGATTCGGTCCATACCAGTCCACAATCGCGCCGTCCAAGCCGCGGCTCACCATGTCTGCAACCTGGCTGGCCACCTGGGTAGCGTTGTTGGAGGAGTAGCCGACATTCATGTGGTTCGATCCGCCAAACCACGCCATGAAGTGCGCGTAAACTTTCCCGCTGAAGCCCGGATAGAGCAGCGCCTTCGCCGGCACTTTGCTGATGTTGCTGGCGCCGAGGTTGCCGTTCGTCTGTGTCTGAAAGGTATTGGCCGCGCTCGTATTGTTTCCGGTCTGCTGCGCAAGGGTTGTGTCTGGCACCACTGGAGTGCTGGCGTAAGACAGCGAAGTTGCAAGGAGTACGAAGAATGTCAGAGCCCGCTTCATTTAGACCGCCTCCAACTCCCTCGCTTCAATCAAAGCCTTGGGAGCGGCACCGATTCCCGTTGCCCTACTCCGTGCGCGGTGCTGGCCCGGATGGGAATTGAGAAATTCTGGATTCAGAGTAGACACTGGCGGGCGTAACCCCAGTCCGCAAAAGGACTAAGGTTGTAGGTAATTTTTCGCCTATTACTTAGGTATGAATACCGTTGAACTTTCGTGCGGGAGGATCAAAAACGGGGAAATGGCCCTCACGAGAGGGACCCGGCAGTCTTTTACTAGGTGGAGTTTTGCGTTAACTGCATGGGGCGGGCTATATTTCTATCTCTTCTGTTTGCTGTGGCAGCGCACTAACCGATGCCGAGGAGTCTGATGTCTGAACCAAATCCTGATGTAGCGCCGAAGATCCCTTTGCCTATCAGCAAGGAACTCCGCACCCTCGCTCATGACTTGAGCAACTCCATTGAGACCATCATGCAGGCCTGCTACCTTCTCAGCCAGGCGCCACTGAGTGACACAGATAAAAAGTGGCTCACCCTGATCGACGAAGCAACTCGCGATGCAGCCAGAATCAATCGCGAGATTCGCGAAGTACTACGGAGTCAGAGTCAGTAGACCGGAATCGCGGAAGGTGCACATCGTAAAGCAGCCGGAGGTTTTTCCCGCCGGTGATAGCCGATGACATACCAACTCTGAATGAGACGTACCAGCTCTCAAAGCAGCTCTGGCAGCGCTTATGCGAGGCTTCCGCCTTGTGAATGTGGCAACACATTTGATTGCCGACTCCTCCGCCCGTTGATACACTCATGGGCGCTGTAAGGAGGCTTCAATGGCAGCCGTTCTATCTTCTATGCAAGCGTTCGAAAATATTCGTTACACAAAAAAAGATCAAATCGCAATCATAACCATCGCGCGTCCCAAGGTGCTCAATGCGCTCAACGCTCCCACTCTGAAAGAACTTCAACGTGCCTTCGAGGCCGTGCGTGACGATGATGATGTTCGCGTCGCCATCCTGACCGGAGAAGGCGAAAAGGCCTTCGTCGCCGGTGCGGACATTACCGAGTTCACCGCCCTTGGCGCGATCGGTGCAGAAGCGCTTGCCGTTCGCGGTCAGGCTGTATTCTCGCTCGTTGAAAATTGCGGCAAGCCTGTCATCGCCGCCGTCAATGGCTTTGCTCTGGGTGGCGGTTGCGAACTCGCTCTCGCCTGCACCTTCCGCATCGCCGCGGAAACTGCCCGCTTCGGCCAGCCTGAGACCAAGCTTGGACTCATCCCCGGATACGGTGGCACGCAGCGCCTTGCCCGCCTCATCGGCAAGGGACGCGCTCTACAGATCATCCTCACCGCTGACATGGTCAAGGCCGACGAAGCCCTGCGCATCGGTCTGGTCAACGAAGTATTGGCTTCCGCTGAGCTTCTGCCTCGTGCCGAAGCCATTGCCCACAAGATCATCGCCAACGCTCCCATCGCCGTTCGTCTCAGCATTGAGGCCGTGAACAAGGGTTTGGACATGAGCCTTGCGGAGGGACTTTCGCTGGAAGCGTCGCTCTTCGGCCTCAGCTTTTCTACGGCTGACAAGAACGAGGGCACAGCGGCTTTTCTGGAAAAACGCGCGGCTCAATTCAAGGGCGTTTAGCACCCGGAGTAGCGGAAGGTGGACCCCGCAAGGCAGCCGGCGTTTTTCCGGCGGCGATAGCCGGGGAAACACCAATCCCGGGGCCGATCTAATTCAGAATTCTCGCACCGTCATCGGGTGGCGCTCCGGCAGACTCCTTTCAGAGTTCCGTCGAAGTGGCCACCCATTTCCCTGCTCTCACTCTTCTTGCTGGCCCCACCTGTGGTACAAAAGAGGATGTGATCCGCTCATTCCATCGCCTTATCGTGCCCGCCCGCGTTGAAGATTTTCAACCGCTTGAAGATTTTTTCTCTGCTCTCGGCTTTGCCAAGGGCGAGGATTGGAATGGCCGTCGCTCCAAGGGCTGCAAGTTTGAAGCCTTTGACTCCGGTGTCGAACTTGCCATGGGCGAAGGCATGCCCCGCGCGGAGATGGTCGTCGAAGTTGATAACGCCGACATCGTGGCGGAAGCCGCTCGCGCCAAGGGTTTCACTTTCGTCTCTGAGATTGCTGATTGCGATTGGGGCGCGCGACTCTTCGTCCTTCAGGTTCCCTGCGGCTTCGGCAATCTGGCAGTCTTCAGCTACAACGAAAACTGGCGTCAGCCGACCAGGGAAGCGCAACTCAATTCCACTGGCATGAAGTTCGGCATCATCGTGGCGCGCTTCAACGCCTTCATCACCGAGCGCCTGCTGGCCGGAGCCACCGACGCGCTGCGCCGCACCGGAGCCGCTGCTGCCGACATTGAAATTGTCCGCGTCCCAGGAGCCTTCGAGCTTCCCGCCACGGCCAAGATGCTGGCTGAGACCGGCAAGTACAACGCGCTGGTCGTTATCGGCTGCGTCCTCCGCGGAGACACCGCGCACTACGACGTAATCGTCAATGAAGTCACGCGCGGCATCGGCGAAGTCACATTGGCCACCGGAACTCCCATCGGCTTTGGCGTGCTGACTTGCGATACGCTGGAGCAGGCGATCGACCGCGCCGGTCTGAAGATGGGCAACAAGGGATTCGAAGCCGCACTCGCCGCACTCGAGCTGGCTGCGCTCAAACAATCGCTGCAAACAAAGTAGAATTGTAGAAAAGGAATCATGGGAACAAGACGTAAATCACGCGAGCTGGCGCTGCAGATGCTCTTCCAGGCAGACATGGGTAAACAGTCGATCGAGCACGTTCAGAAAACTTTTTGGGCGGAGCGCCGCGATCTGGAAGACAGCGTACGCAACTTCGCCGATGACATTTTCCGCGTGGCCATGGAGCGCTATGACGAAATCGGTCAGCTCCTCGAAGGCCACACCGAACATTGGCGGCTGGAGCGCATGGCGGCCGTCGATCGCAATATCCTCCGCGCTGGAGTCGCCGAATTCTTGGGCTTCCCCAAGACGCCGCGCCCCGTCATCATCAATGAGGCCCTGGAGATCGCGCGCCGCTTCTCCACCCCCGAGTCCGTCCAATTCATCAATGGCGTGCTTGATTCCGTGGCCCGCAAGCTGGAGCCGCAAGCCGCCGCCCCGCACAAGAAGTAGCTGGCACCGGGAACGCTAACCACAGATTCGCTTCTCCTCAACATGTGGACGCGATGTCTCGTCGCGTACTACATCCACTCTGGTGGCATGTCCTTCAGACTGAACCATCCAGATCAAGGGGTAGAACTCCTCGCGAATGGGGGTCGTGTTTCGTGCAATGATCGTCAGCTTCGCTCTAGCTCCGTTCTCGAGCCTTTCCTTGTGCTCACTCATGACCTACCGCTACTTCACTCTCTGATCTACGGATACTGCCATCATGGGGTTGCTGGCTGAGCAAAATTGACCAGATCGCCACGCACAGACATCTCGCTGACAAACCTTTGTCGTAGGCTTTTCAGCGGCCTTCGCTGCGTCAGATTTTAGTTTCAAACCTCTCCTGCGGTATGCTTGAGGTGGTTCCCCAGTTCCAATCCGTTCACAAACCCAATACATGTACGAGGGATGCAGATGAAGACGCCAACGATCGCGGTGTTTGATACCACTTTAAGAGATGGAGAACAGGCGGCCGGCACTCGCCTTGGAGGCCGCGACAAGATCACCATCGCGCGCCAGCTCGCCCGCCTCAAGGTGGACATCATCGAGGCTGGCTTCCCTGCTTCGTCGCCTGAAGACTTCGAGGCCGTTCGCCAGATCTCCGTCGAGATCAAGGGACCGACCATCTGCGCTCTATCGCGAGCCGTACCCGCTGACATTGAAGCCTGCGGCAAAGCCCTGGCCAAGGCGCGCCGTCCGCGCATCCATACCGGCATCGGCGTCTCTGACATTCACATCATGGGCAAGTTCCAGGATGATCGTTACGGCAAGACTCTTGAAGGCAAGAAGGCCAAGCTCATCACCATCGCCGTGGACGCTGTCATCCGCGCCCGCAATTATGTGGACGACGTGCAGTTCTATGCCGAAGACGCAGGCCGCTCCGACCCTGCTTACCTCTATCGGATGCTGGAGGCCGTGATCGCCGCCGGAGCCACCGTGGTCAATATTCCTGACACCACGGGATACACCGTGCCTGAGCAGTATGGCGCGCTCATCGCCGGCATCCGCGACAACGTTCCGAACATTGCGCGAGCCACCATTAGCGTGCATTGTCACGACGATCTCGGCTTGGCCGTCGCCAACTCTCTCGCCGGCATCCGCAACGGAGCGCGCCAGGTCGAAGGCACCATCAACGGCATTGGCGAGCGTGCCGGCAACGCGGCTCTCGAAGAAGTCATCATGGGCCTGCGCACCCGCGCCGACTACTACGGCTTCAGCACCGGCATCGAGCCGAAAGAACTCTTCCGCACCAGCCGCATGGTTGCCGATATGCTCGGCATGCCCGTGCCCGCCAACAAAGCTGTCATCGGCACCAACGCTTTCGCGCACAGCTCCGGCATTCACGTCGATGGATTCCTCAAGGATCGTCAGACTTACGAGATCATGAAGCCTGCCGACGTGGGCTTCACCGAGAGTCGCGTCGTACTCACGGCGCGCACCGGACGCGCAGGTTTGCGCTCGCGCCTTGAGAAGCTCGGCTACGAACTTACCAAGGCTGAGCTCGACACGCTCTACCTGCGCTTCCTCACCGTGGCAGACAAGAAGCAGGAGGTGCTCGACGAAGATCTCGCCGCCCTCGTGCATGACGAGTTGCCGCCGCTCGAGCATCACCTCAAGCTCGAGTACCTGCACACCTACAGCGGCACTGCTGCCATTCCAACGGCGACCGTGCGCGTGCTGGTGAAAGGCAAGATGATGGAAGGCGCATCCATCGGTGACGGTCCCGTCGACGCCGTGTACAAGGCCATCTCTGCCGTGACCGGAACCAAGGCGAAGCTGTTGCGTTATGACATTCGCGCCATCACCGGAGGCACCGAGGCCATGGGAGAAGTCACCGTGCACGTCGAACTCAACGGACATCGCGCCATGGGACGCGGCGCTTCCACTGACATCATCGAAGCCAGCGCCAAAGCCTACGTGGACGGATTGAACCGCCTCGGCTGAACAACAAGCACGTGCTCAGAATCAGCTAGCCCCGCGCACTCACACGCGGGGCTTTTCTGCGCACAGACTCTCGTTCTTGCGCCATCGAGAGCTCAAGAGACCACCATTCGCGCCCCCATTGAATCCATACCAATAGCCCGACGAGGGACTGCAAATGAACCTGAGCAATATCAATCCCACATACTTTGTGGTGGCCGTAATCGCGATCGCGGCAGTCGTCGCAATCGCCGCGATTTATCTACGCAATCAGCGCCTCGCCCGGACTCGCCTGCGTGAGCGCTTCGGGCCTGAGTACGTTCGGGCAGTAAAAGAGCAGGGTTCAGAGCGGAAAGCCGCAGCTCAGCTTACCGGCCGCGAAGACCGCGTGGAGCGCTTCAACATTCGCGATCTCGCTCCCACCGAGCGTGAGCACTTCACGAATCAGTGGAATGCCTTGCAACTGCGCTTTGTCGATTCTCCGCGCGGAGCTGTCGCAGAGGCTGATGATCTCATCGTGCTGCTCATGCAGACTCGCGGCTATCCCATGAGCGATTTTGAGCAACGTGCCGCAGACCTTTCCGTGCATCACCCGGTTGTAGTGGATAACTATCGCGCGGCTCACGCCATTGCTCTGCAATTGCGCGCGGGCGACGCCGGAACCGAAGACCTCCGCAAGGCCATGATTCACTATCGCGCACTCTTTGACGAGATGGTGCGCGTCACTCCCGTAGAAGAGCGCCGCAATGCCGCATAACTTTCTTTCAACGTAATGAATAGCAGGGCGGATGCAACCACATCCGCCCTCTTTCTTGTGAGTAACTCAGTCCAGCAATGCCGCAATCGCAACGATGCAATTGCCTCCCCTGTATAATCAATCTCGATAGCGTTGGAATCGGGTGGTCGCCGCCCGCAGTGCTTACGCCGGCTTGCCGGAGAGTGCGTTGCGGGGGGAGGAAAGTCCGAACTCCACAGAGCAGTGTGCCGGATAACGTCCGGGATGGCGGCTTCAAGGCTGTCCGACGGAAAGTGCCACAGAGAATATACCGCCTCTTAGCCTAGCCGGCCAGAAATGGCCGGTCGGGGTTCCGAGGTAAGGGTGAAAAGGTGCGGTAAGAGCGCACCGGGCGTTCAGTAATGAACGTTGCATGGCAAACCCCACACGGAGCAAGACCAAATAGGGACGGAAGATGCAGGGTGCGCAAGCATCCTCCATCTGCGAGCCGGCTCGGTTCGCCAAACGTCCGGGTAGGTCGCTTGAGCGGCTCGGTAACTTGTCGCCTAGACGAATGATCACCACGGCAGCAATGCCGTACAAAATTCGGCTTACAGATTCCAACGCTTTCTCTTATTTTTTTCGCGATCCAAAACAATAGACAACAGCTCTGCTCAGAGTTGGCACCTGGTAACGTCGTATCCCACTTCTAGATTTGGCCCATCAAAAGCAGAACCAGAACGATCAGAAGAACGATCCCCAGGCCTCCAGACGGAAAGTAACCCCAGTTCCGGCTGTGTGGCCACGTGGGCAGTGCGCCAACCAGAGCTAAGACCAAAATCACCAGCAAAATTGTTCCCAACATGTTCTCTCCTCCGTCCGGTGCGTGCTTGAACACCACTGCATGTAAGAGCGTTCGCCTGCTTGAAGGGATGCGCCTTCCGAAGCTCCGGCCTCGTTGCATCCAATCTTGTTGTAGGCGTTCTGCTAGATGATTGCTGGTCAATACTGCTCAACGCAGAATGCTTTCCAATGATCTGGCGCACCCAGCCGTCAGACGGAGCTGCTGTTCTGGTCAATTTTGAACAGACCGCGATGGCCCTGGCACGACATCCTTCCAAAGGACAGATTCCAGTACGGAGGAATGATCACGCATGAAGAGCGCCAATGTTGTAAGAAGTCTCGCTTACGGTATGGAGACCGAGCGCCGCTCACCAATGCTGGCGGTTGTCATCAGGACCCTCGCGCTTGTGCTCGTTGTTCTCATGTGCAGTGTCAGCTCGCCTGCCTACTCCGTCCTGACGCATGAAGAAATCGTCGACCTGCTATGGGCCGGTCAGATCAAACCCCTCCTGCTCCAACGATTCCCCGGTTTGTCAGACGACCAGATCAAAGAGGCGCACGCCTACGCTTACGGAGGCGCCGTCATTCAGGATCTCGGCTACTATCCTTTCGGCAGCACGGAATTCAGTGACCTTGTTCACTATGTCCGCAGTGGAGATTTTGTTCGGGAATTATTGATCCAGAGTCGCGACGCCAATGAGTACGCATTCGCCATGGGTGCGCTCTCGCATTATGCGTCTGACGTTGCCGGTCACCCGGCGGTCAATCGCGCCGTAGCGATCGGCTATCCAAAGTTGGAAGCGAAGTACGGCCACTCGGTCCGTTATGCGCAAGACAGGTCGGCCCATCTAAAAACGGAGTTCGGCTTCGATACAGTGCAGGTCGCCAAGAACCGTTATGCTTCGCAGCAGTATCACGATTTCATTGGTTTCAAAGTATCGGAGCCTTTGCTGGAGCGCGTCTTTCCCGCCGTCTACGGGCTGGAGTTGAAAGACGTGCTTCCCCATGAGGACCTCGCAGTAGGTTCTTACCGTTTTGCCATCAGTCGCGTGATCCCCGAGATGACCAGGGTTGCTCTGCAAGTCCACAAGAAGGACCTGATGCATGAGACCCCAAACTTTGCGAGGCGTAAATTCCTCTTCCGTCTTTCCCGCACAGGATATGAGAAAGAGTGGGGAAAAGACTATGTAAAGCCAAGCTTCGGTACGCGCGTGACGGCAGTCTTCTTCCGATTCATTCCGAAGATTGGTCCGTTTAAAGGGATGGCGTTCCGCAACCCCACCGCGCAAACGGAAGATATGTACATCAAGAGCATTGACGCTACTGTCGATCAGTACCGAGGTCTTCTGGTCGCGCTTCGTGACGATACCCTCGTGCTGCCGAATCGTGATCTTGATAGTGGGGAGTTGACCAAAGCAGCAGAATATTCGCTAGCCGATGAAACATACGCAAAGCTGCTGAACCAGCTATCGGAACACCAGTTCACCGAAACTTCTCCCGCGCTTCGCGCGAACATTCTTGATTTTTATTCCGACCTCTCTTTGCCAATCGAAACCAAAAAAGACGAGGGACACTGGCGGGGTGTGTTGGTGTCGCTGGATCAGCTAGGGCTGGTCAGGCCAGATCACGCGCTTGTCGCCAGCATCGAACCGCGCATTCCTCCTTCACTCACAGTGGATGCGACGTCAGCACCGCAACACACTCTCGTGATCGGCTTTGTTGGGGGCTTCATCAAGCATGACAACCTTGTGCATAGTGAGGTGCAGCTTGCGGCGCGACTTCGCAAGGCTTACCCCGCGGGCGTGGACGTGGAGACCTTTGAGAGCTATCACGGAGAGAAGGCACTCACCAGAGTGCTCGCGTTGCTGAATACAGACCATAAGAAATCGCTGACACAGGAAGAGAAAAACAACGCACGCATCATCATCTATGGACATAGCTGGGGTGGATCGGAGGCGATCAACCTGGCGCGCAAACTGGAAAAGCACGGCATCCCCGTACTCCTCACAATTCAAGTGGATAGCGTTGCCAAGGTGCATCAGGATGACGCAACCATCCCGGCAAACGTAGGTGAAGCCGTAAATTTCTATCAGACCAACGGACATCTGCACGGACGCCCATTGATCCATGCTGCCGATCCAGCGCATACGCGCATCGTTGGAAATTTCCGCTTCGATTATCGAGGGAGCGTTTACAACTGCGGCGCGTATCCATGGTACGACCGCATCTTTTCGAAAGCCCACACCCAGATTGAATGCGACCCCAGCGTGTGGGATCAGGTAGAGTCCCTGATCAACAAGGCGATGCCTCCGGCTTAGGCTGGCAGGTTCAAAGATTGTGCGCAAGCTGCGGAGTGAGTTTTACCTCAGTGCTTCTTGTGCTCGGCGACGACTTGCTCGTACAGCTCCAGCATGCGCCTTACCGAGACATCCCAGGAGAAGCGTTGCGCTTGCTCCAGTCCGGCGGCTTTCATGCGCTCGCGCAGAGACTGGTCAGTGAGCACGCGCAGGAGAGCGCGGCTGATTTCGAAAACATTTTCCGGATTCACCATGAGCGCTGCGTTGCCCACGACCTCGGGCAGCGCCGAACTGTTGGAAGCCACCACGGGAGTGCCGTGCGCCATCGCTTCCAGGGGCGGCAGGCCGAAGCCCTCGTACAGCGAGGGAAAGACGAAGACCTTCGCCATGTCGAAGAAGATGCGCAGCACATCAATGGAAACGTAGCCGAGAAAGCGCACATCATGCTGCACGCCGCTGCGAATGACGGCGCGGCGAATGTCAGGATTCTTTGAGACCTCATCGCCGATGACCAGCAGCTTGAGATCAGGAAACGCGCCCTCTTTTGCGAGCTCACCTTTCAAGGCCGAGAAAGCTTCGATGATGCGCGCCACGTTTTTGTGCGGGCTGATGCGTCCGGCGTAGAGCAGGAAAGGCGAGTCCACCTGGTAGCGTCCGCGAATCATCGCCTGCTCGGCGGGCGTGGAGTGGCCGCGCAGAAAGTTCTCGTCGAGCGCGTTGTAGATGACGTCGATCTTGTCCGGCTCCACGTCAAAGAAGCGGGCCACGTCGCGCTTGGTGAAGTTGGAGACGGCGATGATGCGCGCCGCGTGGTGCATCACCTGGCGGGTGAAGTACTGATGCATCATGCGCCGCATGCCGTTGTTGGTGCGCGCGCGATACATGTAGTCCAGCAGGTCATGCACGGTGATGACGTACGGAGCCCGCGTAATCAGCGGCCGCCAGAAGGTATGCGGCACATGAATCAGGTCCACCTCATGCGCGTTGATGACCTTGTGCATCTCCAGGTAATTGGCGAAGGTCGTCTCAGTATTCTGCAGCGGCAGGAAGTGAAAGTTCTCCGGCAGGTCGCCCAGCTGTTCAAAGCGCGCAGCCGCGCCCACCAGGTAATACTCGTTCGTGTTGTCAATGCGGCCGAGCGTGCGCACGACGTTGCGGATGTAGGTCGCGAGACCAAACTCATACATCCGGCGAATGTCGATGGCGATACGCATGGTGGTAGTAGTGTACCCGGAGCGGAGCGTCGTAAGTAGTTGAAAATCTGCCTGACGATTGCTCAAAAGGTCAATCGTTTGGCGGCCCAAGGTGGCGAAGTAGTGAATCGTTGGACGGCCGCGTGGCACGATTCACTACCTGGTTACGTGGCGCCTCGCAACGATTGCCTAGATGGTGAATCGTTGACCGACGCAAAACGGGCACAGCCGAAGCCGTGCCCGTCGGTGAAAAATGGAAACGCGTTACGCGTGCAACGTTTCGGGTTCGTGCGCCTTGCGACGCTCGGGATAGAGCGGGAACTGTTCGCACAGGTCGAAGACCTCGCTGCGAATCTTCTTGAGCGCGGGTTCGTCATTGCGCTGTTCGAGCGCGCGTACGATCCAGTGCGAAATCTGCTTCATCTCCGCTTCCTTCATTCCTCGCGTGGTCATTGCGGGAGTGCCGAGGCGGATGCCGCTGGGCTTCATCGGCGGATTCGTGTCGAAGGGAATCGCGTTCTTGTTGACCGTGATGCCGGCCACGCCGAGAGCCTTCTCGGCTTCGCTGCCAAACATGCCCTTGTTGAAAACGTCGACCAGCATGAGGTGCGTGTCTGTGCCGCCGGAGATGATGCGGTAGCCTTCCGAGGCGAGTTCAGTGGCGAGCACCTTGGCGTTGGCCACGATCTGTGCGGCGTACTGCTTGAAGCTGGGCTGCAACGCTTCATGGAAGCAGACGGCCTTGGCGGCGACCACGTGCACGAGCGGGCCACCCTGGCATCCGGGGAAGACCGACTTGTCGATGGCTGCAGCGAACTCCTGCTTGCTGAGGATCATGCCGGAGCGCGGACCGCGCAGAGTTTTGTGCGTGGTCGTGGTGACGATATGTGCATGCGGCACGGGCGAGGGATGCGCGCCTCCGGCAACGAGTCCGGCGAAGTGCGCCATGTCTACCAGGTAGAGCGCGCCGACTTTGTCAGCGATCTGGCGCATGCGCGCGAAGTCGATGGTGCGCGGATAGGCAGAGCCGCCGCCGATGATGAGCTTGGGCTGCTCGCGGGTGGCGATGGCTTCCATCTCGTCGTAGTCGAGCGTCTCGGTCTCACGGGTCACGCCGTAGCTGACGACCTTATAGGTCTTGCCGCTGAAGCTGAGCTTGTGTCCGTGGGTGAGGTGTCCGCCGTGGGCAAGGTCGAGTCCCATGATGGTGTCACCCGGTTGGATGACCGCAGCGTAGGCAGCCATGTTGGCCGAAGAACCGGAGTGCGGCTGCACGTTGGCGGCATCGCATCCGAAGAGTTGCTTGGCGCGGTCGCGCGCAAGATTCTCAACCACGTCGGTGAAGACGCATCCACCGTAGTAGCGCTTGCCGGGATAGCCCTCGGCGTACTTGTTGGTGAAGACCGAACCGGTGGCCTCCAGCACAGCTTCGCTGACGAAGTTCTCGGAGGCGATCAGCTCGAGACCTTCGTGCTGGCGGTTCTCCTCGTTGGCAATGGCCTGGGCAATCTCCGGATCCACCGCACTGAGCGGGCGCGACATCGACGTATTCGGCATGGCAACTCCTCTAGGACTGAACTAATAGGGTACGACGGAAGGGGTGCGAGAGGAAAGAGGCGAGCGGGGGTGCATTTTCGATTGGTTCATTGGCGAAGCGGCGCGTGAGTAGGTTGCTCGTACTCGAAGGGGAACAAGGTCAACGGCCCCACTCAAGCCAACTGCGGGCTTGAATGGGCCACCGTCCAAAGAACTCACAATCTATCTTTGGTTCGGTTGGTGCGCGTTCGCTGGCAGAGATGCCCTTATAGCGCTCCGTATATTTGAGCTTCGCGGGGGTCGTTCGCTTCGCTCACGATGACACTTCAAGAGGCAGTCCCATCAGGCGTCCAAGGTTAGCAGCCCCACTCAAGCCAACTACGGGCTTGAATGGGCCACGCCGAAGGGAAGATTTGCCGCGTTCCCACATTCGCCAGAAGATGGCGAATATGGGCCACCCTCGGATCTATTTCTTCAGTGCCTGATCGATGGCGGGCTGGAGGAGGTGGGCCATGAGTTCGTATCCGGCGCGGTTGGGGTGGACACCGTCGGGAGTGAGGTCGGGGCGCATGGCTCCTTGCGGAGTGGCCATGGGGGAGTAGAGGTCGAGATAGATGTGGTGGTGAGCGGCGGCGTAGGTGCGCATCCAGTGGTTGAGCGCAGCGATTTTGGGCGCGGGCTGGAGTCCGGGACGCCACGGATATTCGACGGCGGGAAGGACCGAGGCGAGGACGACGCGAATGCCGTGCAGGCGAGCGAGTTCGCACATGCTGGTGAGGTTGTCTTCAACGGCTTCGAGCGTGGTCTCGCCGGTGTTGCCCGCGAGGTCATTGGTTCCAGCGAGGATGACGACCACGGTGGGATGGAGCGCGATGACATCCTGGCGGAAGCGGACGAGCATCTGCGGAGTGGTTTGTCCGGAGATGCCGCGATTGATGTAAGGCTTGCCGGGGAAGAAGGCTCCCATCTCGGGGCCCTCGGGCTGCAGGGTTCCGCGCCAGCCTTCGGTGATGGAGTCTCCCATGAGGACGACGCGCGGCTCCCGGGCGGATGGAGCGGAGAGAGCAAGATTGGCGAGCCGGAAATGACCCAGCTCGGCCCAGTCCTCATGCAGGAGGCGCTCATGCTCGATCTCCCACTCAGACTGAGATGCAGGCACACTTTTCTTGACGACGCTCTGCGCGAAGAGGAAGGACGAACCGAGAAGCAGCACAACCGCGACGGCAAACAGAGATAGGCGCAGATGCAAGGAGGCAAAGGCAAACATGAAGGCCTGCTTTCCGATACGGCGCAGAGTTTAGAGGCGGGCGGTCTCGATCTCGCGAATCTTGTCGAGGCGTCCGGTGTGGCGACCGCCGGAAAACGGCGTGTCAAGCCAGATCTGCACGATGTGCATCGCGTCACTCTCATTCAGGATTCGAGCGCCGAGAGTGAGGACGTTGAGATCGTTATGCTCGCGCGACATTTGCGCCTCATAGGCGTTGCTGATGTTGGCGGCACGGATGCCAGAAATTTTATTGGCGCTGATGGCCATGCCAATGCCGGAACCGCAGACGAGAATGCCGCGCTCGGCGCGTCCGGCGGCTACATCTTCGGCAACGCGGACGGCGAAGTCGGGGTAGTCCACCGAGTCGGAAGTGTTGGTGCCTTCATCGATGACCTGATGGCCACGCTCAGAGATGTACTGGCGGATGCGGTCTTTGAGAAGGTAGCCGGCGTGGTCGGCTCCGAGTGAAATCTTCATGATGAACATATTGTAAATGGACTGGCGAGGAGGCCAAGGAGAAAAGGTTTCAAAGTTTCAAGGTTTCAAGGTTGCGCAGGTTACACAGGTTGCGTAAGTTGCGCAGGTCAGGAGCAAGAACTAAGGCAAGGGCAAGAACAACAGCAACTCCCCCACCCTAACCAACGGAAGGTTAGGATGGGGCACCCGCAACAAGAACAACTGCCCCACTCAAGCCAACAGAGGGCTTGAATGGGCCACCCGGGGATCTTGTATTGACTATGAGCTGGGCTGGAGGGAGGCGGCTTCGAGGGCACTGTCACCGGGATAGGCGCGGTTGAAGGCTCCGGCTACGAAGCGGGTGACGAGGTATCCGTCAATGTATTTGTAGGGCGATTCGCCGAGAGTGTAATGGCCGCAGGGGAGGCAGCGGATTTGCGCCTCGAGCTTGCGCGAGCGGAATTCCTCGGCAATCTTCCGGCTGAACTCGGGGAGGAAGGTACGATCATAAGCAGTGTGGATCATGAGCACCTGCTTGGGCCAGCGCTCGAACTTGTCGAAGTAGTTCATGGGGCTGATGCAGGCGAAAGCGTGGCGCAGTTCGGTAGCGTTGAGCACCTTCTCGATTCCGGCGCGGACGTGACGGGTGGAGTAGCCGGTCCAGACGACGTCTCCAAAATAGGTGGAGGCGTGGTTGAAGATGTTGACGCGGATGCGCGCATCATGGGCGCTGGCGTTGAAGGCATAGCAGGAGCCGAGACTGGTGCCGAGGACTCCGAACTCGGTGTAGCCCTGCTGCTCCAGCCAATCAACACAGCAGCGGATATCGATGATGCCCTGGCGCGAGGCGTGGAGGGTGCGTCCGATGTTGGAGCTGACGGAGTAGTCGGCGCGATGGAGTTCGGCGGGCATGCGGACGTCATGATAGGGCATGCTGAGACGCAGGGTAGAGACTCCGAAAAGACGGAAGAGCTTGGCGAAAGCGTTGTGGCTGAGAGCATCGCCGTTCCACTGCGGAATGATGATGATGACGCGCTTGGGCTTGCCCTTGGCAGGCGCTACGGGGAACCACCGCGCATTGACCGCGTCGTTCTCTGGATAGGGCGAGCGGACGGGCGAGGTGAAGCGCAGGAAGGTTCCGAACTGCCCAGCGTAGGGAAGGTCGTCAACCTCAGGATTGGCGTGGCTGCCAGTGCCGTGGACGCGGATGGGGCGCTGCTCGAGATGGAAGTCAGTGGGCGTCTTGTAGCCGTAGAACTGCTCGCTGTTGGCGATGAGGCGGTCGTTCAGGTCGAAGACGTACTGCTTCTGCTGCTCAGGCGTGGCCGAGGCAGCGAGCGGGGTGGCGCTGGGGAAGTCGGCGGTCCAGTCCAGGCCCCACTCAAAGGGACGCACCACGCGATTGCTGTCGCGGGTTTCGAGGCGATACTCCCAGTCGTTCATCCAGCGTGCATAACGAGAGCGAATCATAAGTGTAGGTGTACTGAGTTTATCAAGTGACAGGGCGGAGCAGGAGAAGGTCGCATCCAGAGGGCGGCATCGGGAGCTGAAAGGGGATGGAGCGGGGGTTAATGGGGAGAGGAGCAGGTTTCAAGGTTTCAAGGTTGAAGGCAAAAAGCAGAGCACAATCAACAGCAAGGTCAACAACCCCACACTAGCCAACTGCGGGCTAGTATGGGCCACCGATCAAAATCTTTCTAGCCGATATTCTTCTACTCGACGTAGACGCGGGGAACGCGGGGAGAGAGGCCGCAGAGGATTTCGTAGACGATGGTGTTGGCGAGGCGGGCCTGGTCGTCGGCCCCGATGGCGCAATGCTCGCTGCGGCCGATGAGCAGGACTTCGTCGCCGATAGCCGCCTCGGGAATGTCAGTGACGTCGATCATGGTGAGATCCATGCTGACGTTGCCGGAGATGGGCGCGTAATGGTCATGCAGGATGACCTGGCCTCCGTGGGAGAGCTGGCGGTTGAAGCCGTCTCCGTAGCCTACGGGGATGACGGCGAGGCGGGTGGGTCGGGCGGCGCGCCAACGGCGGTTGTATCCGACGGGCGTGTTGGCGGCAATGTCCCGGAGGGCGATGATGCGGGTCTTCCAGGTGAGGACAGGACGGACAGGAAGCTTGGCTGCTTCGGCTCCGGGTCCTTCGCAATGCAGATTGTAGCCGTAGAGCGCGAGGCCGGGGCGAGCCATGTTGTTCCAGATCTCGGGGCGGGCGACGGTGGCGGCGGTGTTTGCCAGGTGACGGTAGCGGGGATGCAGTCCGGCGTCGGCGAGGAGCTGAATGGCGCGGTCGAACTTGGCGTGCTGCTCGGTGACAAAGGGCGAGTCGAGGATCTCAGATTCAGCGAGGTGGCTGAAGACGCCATCGAGCTCGACGACTGGCGAGGCGGCGATGCGGGCGGCAAGCGCGGGAAGCTCGTCGAGCGAGACTCCGAGGCGGGCCATGCCGGTATCGACCTTGAGGTGCACGGGAATTTTGTGGGTGACGCCGATGACGTTTGCTGCACGTTCTAAGGCTTCAATGTGTTCGACGGTGGCGATGGCCGGAGTGAGATTGTAGCGCAGCACAGCCTCTTCTTCGCCGCGCCAGAATCCGGTCATGACGAGGATGGGCAGCTTGACGCCAGCATCGCGGACGGCGATTCCCTCTTCCACGGAGGTGACGCCGAGGAATACGGCTCCGGCATCTTCAAGGGCGCGGGCCGATTCGATGACGCCGTGTCCGTAGGCGTCACACTTGATGACGCAGCAGGGCGTGATGGCCGGGCCGAGATGGCGGGCGATGACCTGGTAGTTTTCCGCCAGCGCGGAGAGCGAAATTTCAGCCCAGTTTGGACGAGTATGCACGGAGAATTTCTGCTGAGTCGATGACAAGAGAATAAGACCTTTACCGCGGTATTCCCCACATTCGCGATGTGGGCCACCATCTATTTCAGTATAGACCGGAGATGCAGGTGGAAAAGGAGTGCTAAGCGGGGTTCGTGGAGGAAATAAGGGAAAAGAATTGACGATTTGCGGTTGGGTCATTGACGAGTTAAATGCGCTAATCGTCCAGCCGAAAATCGTTCCTTCGCAGAGATGCCTTTGGAGCCGCGCGGGAGATTTGGGCGGGATAGGGGTCCTTCGCTTCGCTCAGGATGACACAACAACTTAGATCAAATGCTTAGATCAAAGACCTAGATCGAAGATTTGGATCAAAGGCTTAGATCAGAGGCTTGAATCAAGATCCAATTTCAAGAACTCATACTCCGGTTCGCGCGCTACTCGCGCAGCCACTCCTCGTGGGCGAGGGTTTCAAAGCGGGTGGAACCCTTGATGAAGGCTAGCTGGATGGTATCGGTGGGGCCGTTGCGCTGTTTGGCTACGATGATTTTGGCTTTGCCCTCGAGCTCGGGATTCTGACGGTCGTAGTATTCGGGACGGTAGATGAACATGACGATGTCGGCGTCCTGCTCGATGGAGCCGGATTCGCGGAGATCGCTGAGCTTGGGTTCGCTGTCTTTGCCGCCACGGGTTTCCGGTGCGCGGCTCAACTGCGAGAGGGCGATGACAGGGACCTTGAGTTCCTTGGCAATGGCCTTGAGGCCGCGCGAGATGGCAGAGACTTCCTGCGTACGGTTCTCATAGCGGCGTCCGCCGGGAGCCGAGGCCGACATGAGCTGCAGATAGTCGATGACGATGAGGTCAAGGCCTTCCTTGTCCATGGCCTTGCGGCGGGCCTTGGCGCGAAGTTCGGTGAGCGAGATGCCGGGCGTGTCATCGATGAAGACGGGGGCCTGGATCAGCTTGTCCAGGGCGGAACGGAGCTTGCCCCAATCTTCGCGGGCGAGGAAGCCGGTACGCATTTTGTGCGCGTCTACCTTGGCCTGCGAGCACAACATACGATTGAGCAGCGCTTCCTTGGACATTTCAAGGGAGAAGACAGCGACCTGCTTGCCGCCGAGGACAGCGGCGTTTTCTGCGATGTTGATGGCGAAGGCGGTTTTGCCCATGGATGGGCGGGCGGCGATGATGATGAGGTCGGACTTCTGAAGGCCGCTGGTCATGTCATCAAGATCGACGTAATGCGTTTCAAGGCCGGTGATGCGGCCGCCGCGCTGGAAGAGCTTGTCGAGATCGCCGCCAAAGCTCTCCATGGCGATGGTCTTGATGTCAGTAAGCTGCTGTCCGCTGCGCTCCTCGGAGATGTTGAAGATGCTGCTCTCGGCGGCGTCAATGACCTCGGCGGCAGTGCTGGCCTGCTCAAGGGCCTGCGAGATGACTCCGTTGGCAGCGTGGATGAGGTTGCGCAGCATCGACTTGTCACGCACGATGCGGACGTAGTGCTCGACAGAGGAACGGCGCGGAACACCATCGGTGAGCGAAGCGAGATATCCGGCTCCGCCGACGGCTTCGAGCTCCTTGTGGCGCAGCAGCTCTTCGGTGAGCGTGACGATGTCAATGGGGCGGTTGCTCTCAGAGAGATCGGCAATGCGCTGGTAGATGCGTCGATGCGCGTCAAGGAAGAAGTGGTCGGCCTTGAGCGTGGAGAGCGCTTCATTCTGCAGATTGTTATCAAGCAGAATGGCGCCGAGAATGGAACGCTCCGCCTCAGGACTGGCTGGAAGACCGCGATCGAGACTGAAATCAGTAGCAGGCATAGGTTACTTCTGTACGCAACGCGCAACATCCGAATGCTTGGAGCAGCAGGATTCCCCGATGGTAGTGTGCGAGGGCTGCTGGTCGCAATGGCTTAGCTGTGGAAGCGCGGTTGATATGTCGCGTAAGCACTTCCAGCCAAAGGCCGTAAAAATCCTGATGAAAATGAGGCCCGGAGAGGCCAGCCGCCCCTCCGGGCCTTCAACGGTGTGCCGTGCTGCGTGGGTGACTCGCTCCCGCCGCCTTTGCGGAAACCTGGGAGCCTGAGCTGCAGGTGGACTCCGCGGACTTTGGTCCGTGCTCGGAGGCTTGCGCCCGGCTCCCCTTCCGTCTCTTCAGCGGCGACCCTGTTGCCAAGGGGTATTGCAGAAAGGAGCTGGGGGGAGGCATCCGCGCCACCGTCGGCAGGCGATTGCTCGCGCCGTGACCGGTAGCAAAGTCTGCGTTGCCGCAAACCCGGAACCTTTGCCTGCTGAGTTCTGCAGTACCTTTTCGCCGCCTCCCGAGCCGGGAAGCACCACGCAGCGGCAACCACACCGTTGCGTTATTCAGAGAGTGCAACAGGCTGGGACGGCGCGGGGAGGAATTCGGAGGGGTCACTGTGGGAATGCTGTTGCTAAGCGGGAAATGCTGTGGAGAGGTGTGGAAAACCCGGTTGGAACCCCGAAAAGCCGGATTTTGGGCGCTACACAAGAGACTCACAGTGCAAGTGCCCCCACTCAAGCCAACGACGGGCTTGAATGGGCCACCCTCCCGCAGTGCTCGCCGCGATAACACTGCTTCATCTGGCTGACGTGCGCGATCTTGACTCGGTTGGTGCGAGATCGCTGGCAGAGATGCCTTTGGAGTGATCCGTATATTTGAGCTTCGCGGGGGGTCGTTCGCTTCGCTCACGATGACACTTCAAAAACCAATTCCGTCGTGGGCACACATGGTTCAAGTGCCCCCACTCAAGCCAACGGGGGGCTTGAATGGGCCACCCTCAGTACGGATGAGGGTGCAAAAAACGGCAGGTTCTCTTTACTTCCCTTTGGCGATGATGTGGAACTGGTCGACGATGTAGTCGATCATCTCGGCGCTGAGGCCGGGGTAAACTCCGATCCAGAAGACATTGTTCATCACGTAATCAGTGTTGGGCAGCTCGCCGACCTGACGGAACTTGGATTCGAGGTAGGCGGGCTGGCGCAAGAGATTTCCGCCGAAGAGCAGGCGGGTGCCGATCTTGTGGGATTCAAGGTGCGCAATGACTTTGTCGCGGGTGAGACCGCTTTCCGGGCGGACCGCCAGAAGGAAACCGAACCAGCTGGGGTCCGAGTTGGGCGTGGCCTGCGGCAGGGCGAAGAACTCCTGCAGATCACTGAGGCCGGCGTAGAGACGCTTGAAGTTGGCTTTGCGCGTGGCAATGAAGCCGGGAAGTTTCTTGAGCTGCGAGACGCCGACGGCGGCCTGCATGTCAGAGAGCTTGAGGTTGTAGCCGATGTGCGAATAGATGTACTTGTGGTCGTATCCGCAGGGGAGCTCGCCGAGCTTCCACTCGAAGCGCTTGCCGCAAGTGTTGTCTTTTCCGGGATTGCACCAGCAGTCGCGGCCCCAGTCGCGGAAGGATTCGATGATCTTGGTGAGTGCGGGCTTGTTGGAGAGTACGGCTCCGCCTTCACCCATGGTCATGTGGTGCGCGGGATAGAAGCTGGCGGTGGCAACGTCGCCGAAGGTTCCAACGCCCTGCCCGTTGTATCTAGCGCCCACGGCATCGCAGCAATCCTCAACAAACCAGAGATCGTGCTTGCGGCAGAAGGCGGTAACCGCATCGAGATCGAAGGGATTGCCGAGGGTGTGCGCAATCATGACGGCCTTGGTGCGCGGCGAGAGCGCGGCCTCAAGCTGGCTGCAATCCACGTCATAGGTGCCGAGTTCGACATCGACGAGGACGGGAACAAGACCGTTCTGGAAGATGGGATTCAGCGTGGTGGGGAATCCGGCAGCAACGGTGATGACCTCATCGCCCGCGCGCAGGCGGCGGTCTCCAAGAGAAGGCGAGGTCAGCGCGGAGAGCGCGACCAGATTGGCCGACGAACCGGAGTTCACGAGACGTGCGTCGCGGATTTCCATGAACTTGGCGAACTCGCGCTCAAACTGCTCGGCGAAGCGTCCGGTGGTGAGCCAGAAATCGAGCGAAGCATCAACGGCGTGCTGAATGTCTTCGGCGTTGAAGACCTTGCCGGAGACGGGAATGACGGACTCGCCGGGAACGAACGGACGGGGCGCGAACGCTTCGGCGTGATACTGGGAGACCAGTTCGCGAATCTGCTCGCGGAGAAGCTCGGCCTTGGTTTTATCTTCGATCTTGCTTTCGGCGGGGCTGGCTGCCGAGGGGTTCGCTGAATTTACTTCCATGATGCACTCCGAAGTGAACGGGCACGAAGGCTGCGATCACTCCTTCTTATGTAATTATATCGGCCGAGCCGTTCGCTGATTGATGTGGCTCGCTTACTCCCACCTTAGCCGCACAAACCGCGGCGAAGGTGGGGCACCCGGCGGCACGTCAAAGCGGAGAAAGATCAACAGCCCCACCCGATCACTCCTTCGAAATCATAGAGGCTGGCACGGCGACGGCGCTTTCTTGATCTGATGTGTAGCACTCAATTTGACGCAGGGTACACTCGCGAGCGGCGTCCGCCGCGGGCTGCGGCTTGCCATAGAACTCGCGATACCAATGCACGGTGTTGGCCAGGGCCTCATCCAGCGACCAACGCGAGCGCCAGTGCAGCAGGGCGCGCGCCTTGGAAGAATCAAGCCGCAAGAGATGAGCCTCGTGCAAAGTTGGTTCAGGCACTACATTCCACGTTGCGCCTTCTCCCCAGAGACGCGCCATTTCTGCGACGAGATGGCCGACGGGTTGCGCGTCAGAATCCGAGGGGCCGAAGTTCCAGCCACCTTCGAACTTCGCGCCGCCATGGTAGAGATGCTCGGCGAGGGTGAGGTATCCGGAAAGAGGCTCCAGCACGTGCTGCCAGGGGCGCACGGCGCCGGGATTGCGAAGCGTGACCGGTTGACCAATGGTGAAAGCGCGGACGAGGTCAGGCACGAGCCGGTCGGGAGCCCAGTCACCGCCGCCGATGACGTTTCCGGCGCGGGCGGTGGCTACGGCTGGCGAAGCTGATCCGTTGAAGAACGAGCGGCGGTAAGCGGCGGTGACCAGCTCGGCGCATCCTTTGCTGCTGCTGTAAGGATCGTGGCCGCCCATGGCTTCGTCTTCACGGTAGGGCCAGGGCCACTCGCGATTCTCATAACACTTGTCACTGGTGACGCTGACGACGGCGCGAACCGAGGGGGTGTGGCGCACGGCCTCCAAGAGATGCACGGTGCCGACGACGTTGACCTCGTAGGTCTCTACCGGATGCTCGTAGGAGTAGCGCACCAAGGGCTGCGCCGCCATGTGGATGACGATCTCCGGCGCGAAGGCTTGCATGGCGCGCTCAAGCGAAGGGAGATCGCGAATGTCGGCGATGGTGGAGCGCAGATCAGAGTCAAGAGCAAGGGCATTATAGAGGCTGGGCTCGGTGGTGGGCGCGAGGCCGTAGCCGCAGACTTCGGCGCCCATGCTGACGAGCCAGAGCGAGAGCCAGCTCCCCTTGAAACCGGTGTGTCCGGTGAGGAACACCCTGCGGGATTTCCAGAAATTTACTTCCATACATGCCAGGCAGCTTTGCCGGAGTTCCAGAGTTGCTCGAGCTGATTCTTTTCGCGCAAGGTGTCCATGGGCTGCCAGAAGCCGCGATGACGGTAGGCGCGGAGTTGATCGTCTTTGGCAATGACCTTGAGCGACTCCTGCTCGAAAGGCGTGGAGTCGCCGGGAATGTAATTGCCCACCTTGGGCGAGACCACGAAGAATCCGGCGTTGACCCACTGGCCATCGCCAACGGGCTTCTCCTGGAAATCGACAACCTTGTCGCCCTCCATCATCATGGAGCCGAAGCGCGCACTGGGCTGCGTGGCGGTGACGGTTACGAGGCGTCCGTGGGACTTGTGAAACTCGATGGTGCGGGTGATGTCCACGTCAGAGACGCCGTCGCCGTAGGTGAGGCAGAAGGCTTCCTCGTTTTCGACGTAGGGCAGGATGCGCTTAATGCGGCCTCCGGTCTGCGTGTTGAGTCCCGTGTCGATGAGGGTGACGCGCCAGGGCTCGCCGTTGCGGCGATGCACTTCCATCTTGTTCTCACGAATGTCAAAGGTGACGTCGGAGGAGTGGAGGAAGTAGTTGGCGAAATATTCCTTGATGTAATAACCCTTGTAGCCGAGACAGATGACGAAGTCGTTCACATTATGAGCGGAGTAGATCTTCATAATGTGCCAGAGAATGGGAAAGCCTCCGATTTCGACCATGGGCTTGGGACGTTCGGTGGTCTCCTCACTGAGGCGGCTGCCGAAACCTCCCGCTAAGATGACTGCCTTCATAGTTCCTCGATCCACACGGCTTCGCGGTCGGTACGCGGCTACGGATGCCGCGGGCGCCTGCGAGAGCGGCACCGGGGTTGGTGTACACGAGCATCTCCGACGAAAAACATCCGGCGGCGTGGCGCGATATACCTTCCGCGATTCCGGCCTAAACGCTAAGTTACAGAGCTCTTCGAGGAGTATAGAACAGGGGCAGCAGGGGAACAATACGGCGAAACGCGGGTGAAAGAATAAGGCACTGCGGGCATGTATGAGCGGAAAGAGGGTGGAAGGAGCCTCCCCGCGCAGGGCCAACCGGCTATGCTATGCTGGCCGACTTAAGGGGACTGCGATGTTGAGAAAAGCTGGCGCGGTGCTTTGGGGATTGTTCGCGTGGGTGGTGATCTCAAGCGTTGGGGATCGGCTGCTGCGAATGGGATGGGCGGCCTATGCCGCTGCGGAGCCGACGCTGACCTTCACCCTGGGCATGATGTGGACAAGATTGCTGCTTGGAGCGGTGTCAACCCTGGGAGCTGGGTATGTTGCGGGATACATCTGCGAGCGGCATCGTGGCACGGTGCAGTTCCTGGGCGCGCTTTTGCTGCTGCTGTTTCTGCCGGTGCATTACCGGCTGTGGACGCGTTTTCCGCTGTGGTATCACCTGCTGTTCCTCGGCTCGCTGGTACCACTGACATGGCTGGGAGCGGAGATGCGGCAAAGGGGCGACATTTCACGTTAAATCTGAATACGGCTGTTGCATTTTCATAGATCGAAGGGCATACATTGATACCAACCGCTAAGCAGACACTCTCACTTCTCATTTTCGCAATGATGGCAAGCATTTCAATCTTCGCAGCCTCCACAAAAAATCCTGTCACAAAATGGCATCTAGTATGGAGCGACGAATTCAACGGGCCTGACAGGTCATTGCCGGACCCGGTGAAGTGGAACATTGAGACTACCGGAAACGGATTTGGCAATGAGGAGTTGGAGTACTACACCGCGCGTCCGGAAAACCTGCACATTGAAAAGGGAAACCTTGTCATCACGGCTCGCAAGGAGTCCTTCACCGGAACTGACGGCGTCACCCGCGAATACACTTCTGGACGCATCAACACCTATAAAAAGTTTGACCAGCAGTATGGACGGTTCGAAGCTCGCATTAAGATCCCCAAAGGACAGGGTATTTGGCCGGCATTCTGGTTGCTTGGCAGCAACCGGGGCGAGGTGGGCTGGCCTGCGTGCGGCGAAATTGACATTGTCGAGAACGTGGGATTTGAACCTGCAAAAGTTCACGGCAGCCTCCACGGACCAAAGTACTCAGGCGAAAACCCGCTGACGGGCGCTCTCACGCTTCCGGAACCGAAGCGGTTCGCGGATGACTTTCACGTTTTTGCCGTCGAGTGGGGGCCGGAAGCCATCCGCTTTTACGTGGATGATGTGCTTTATGAAACGCAAACGCCAGACAGCATTCCATCCCACAAACGGTGGGTGTTCGATCATCCCTTCTACGTGATCTTGAACCTGGCCGTCGGTGGCAAATGGCCGGGCAATCCAGACGCTACTACCGAGTTCCCGGCCACGATGCTGGTGGATTATGTGAGGGTCTACCGCAAAAGTGCCGGAAGGAAGTAGCTAAGAGCTATTTTGGATTAGCGCTTTCAGCTCTTCCACCTTAGCCGCGCAAGAAACGCGCGTCGAAGGTGGGCACCCGGCTTCAACACCCAGAGTTGGAACTGCGCCAACTCTGGGCCACCCGCCCCGCAGTAAACCCATTACTCTTCGTGGCTGCAGCCGAAGAACTCTTCGACTTTGCGGATGTCCGTGGTGCGGGTGTAGGGCGGAAGACTCTGCACGAAGACTTTGCCGTACTGCTTTTTGAGGATGCGATTGTCGAGCAGCACGAGCAGGCCGCGGTCATTGAGCGAGCGGATGAGGCGTCCGAAGCCCTGCTTGAGAGTGATGACGGCGGCGGGGACGGAATAGTCGAAGAAGGAGTTGCCGCCCGAGTCGTCAATGGCGCGGCTGCGCGCCTGCACGATGGGATCGCTGGGGACGGCAAAAGGGATTTTGTCGATAATGACGCAGCTTAGCTGCTCGCCCTGCACATCGACTCCCTGCCAGAAAGAAGACGTGGCGAAGAGGACAGCGTTGGGAGTGCTGCGGAACTGCTCGATGAGCGCGGTTTTGGGCGCGGATCCCTGCAACAGCATGGGGTAGTCGAGCTGGCCGAGAAGCGCGTCGTGAACTTGCTGCATCTGCGAGAGGCTGGTGAAGAGGCAGAAGGCGCGGCCGCGCGTGATCTCCAATAGCTGGCGGATGCGGGTGGTGACCTGGGCGGTGAAGTTTGAGTCGCGCGGATCAGGCATGTTGGGCGGAACGTAGAAGATGGCCTGCGATTCGTAGTCGAAGTGCGAGGGGACGATGAGTTCGCGCGCGTTCTCAAGACCGAGGCGCGCTTTGATGTAATCGAAACCATTGGCCACGGCGAGGGTGGCCGAGGTGAGAACGATGGAGTCGAAGCGGTCAAAGAGCGACTGGCGCAGGATGGCCGAGACATCAATGGGCGTGGCCTGTAGAAATACGTTTTCTACCTTGGCGAACTTGCCGCGCCCGCCGCGACGCTCGATCCAATAGACAGTGTTCTTGTCGCGGCTTTCCATGAGGAACGAAAGCTGGGCGTGGAGTTCGTCGGTGCGGCGGACGAGGTTGAAGACTTCATCCGGCTTGTTGGGGATGGCCTGAAGCTCAGAGTGAAGCCGGCGGACGACGTTCTTGAGGCCGATGAATTCGCCACCAAACTCTTCGAGAAACTCTTCCCGATTGTCGAAGGCGAAGCGGCCATCGCCCGCCGGCAACGAGGCGAAGAAGAACTGCGAGCGCTCGCGAACTCGGGCGGAGAGTTGGAGCAGATCGGTGGATACAACCTTCTTTTCGCGAATGGTGATTTCAAGGTCGCGTAAGAGATCTTCAACTTTGAGGTTGGAAACGGTGATGCCGAAGTAGCTGGTGGCTACGTCTTCGAGTTCGTGCGCTTCGTCAAAGATGACGCATCCGGCGGCGGGCAGCACTCCAGCGTCAGGAGCTTTCTCAGCCGCGAGTTTGACGGAGAGATCGGCGAAGAAGAGATGATGGTTGACGATGATGATGTCGCTCTCAGCGGCCTTGCGTCGCATCTCGGTGATGAAGCAGCGTTCGAACTCCGTGCACTTGCTGCCGATGCAGTGCTCGGCGCTGGCATTGAGCTTGCCCCAGAGCTGACTGGTCTCCGGCAGCATGGTGAGTTCGGCGCGGTCTCCGGTGGGAGTCTGCTTATCCCAGTCGAGCAGGGTGCGAAACTCGTTGATCTCGTCGAGGCCGTTGAGGACAGGCTGGTCAGTGAGGTCGTAGAGCTTTTTGCGGCAAAGATAATTCTGGCGGCCCTTCATGTAGCAGACCTTGAGGCGCGGGGAACCTTCTTTGGATTCACCGTAGAGAGCGTGTTCCAGGAAAGGCACGTCTTTGAAGAAGAGCTGCTCCTGAAGGTTCTTGGTCCCGGTGGAGACGATGACGCGCTTGCCGCTCTTGATGATGGGGAGCAGGTAGGCGAGAGTTTTGCCTGTCCCGGTGCCGGCCTCGACGATGAGGTGGCGCTTTTCTTCGATAGCCTCTTCGACGGCGGTGGCCATGGCAAGCTGTCCGCGACGGAATTCGTAGGCGGGATGGCGCTGCGAGAGGACGCCGCCAGGTCCGAAGAACTGGTAGAGCGACAGGCGCGAGAGCTCGACCGGAGTGGCCGACGCAGATGCGGTAGAAGACGTAGATTGGGTCGGCTCAGGCACTAACCCCTATAATAGAGGAAAGGTTGCAAGGTTTCGCAGGTTTCACAGGTTAAGAGCAAACGCAAAGTCAAAGGCGAGAACGCGTGCGGACGAGCGTCGTGAGACGCGCGAGCAGCTTTGCCGGACAACATCTTACTTTCAGCGCGAAGAGCGCAAGATCAGGGACAAAACACCGTGGCGAATATTCTGCAAGACGAGCACGAGGGGCTGCTAGCCATCGTGGGACGGCCCAACGTGGGCAAATCAACCCTGTTCAACAAAATGGTTGGACGACGCAGGGCGATTGTAGGCGACGAGCCGGGCATTACGCGTGACCGCCTTTATGGCACCGTGCGCTGGAACGGCAAGCAGTTCCGCGTGGTGGACACGGGCGGAATTGTGCCTGAAGACAAGGACCTGATTCCTTCCGAGATTTTCCGGCAGGCGCGGGTGGCTCTGGACGAGGCTGCAGCGGTGGTGATGGTGACGGACGTTCGCACCGAGCTGACGGGGCCTGACATGGAGCTGGCGCGGTTGCTGCAAAAGCTGGGCAAGCCGCTGTTCCTGGCGGTGAACAAGGTGGACGATCCGAAGCTGGAGCCGGAGGCAGAGAACTTCCGGCGGCTGGGGATCCAAAACCTGTGGCCGATTTCAGCCGAGCACTCCACGGGCGTGGCCGAACTGATTGAAGAGCTGATGAAGGTGGTTCCGACCATTCCTGAGACGGACGACGAGAAGCGGCTGAACAATTTTGCGCGCCGCGCGCTGCCTCACATGGAAATGGACGAAGAGAGCGGCGAGCTGTACGAAGAAGAAGATTCGGCTGAGGCGGATGACGAGGCCGAGGAATCGGATGATCTGGATGCGGTGGACGAAGACGCGCTGGAAGATCATCTGCAAGAGACGATGCCGAACGAGATCAAGATCGCCATCATCGGGCGGCCGAACGTGGGCAAGAGCACGCTGCTGAACCAGTTGACGGAAAGCGACAGGGCGATTGTTTCCTCGATTGCGGGTACCACGCGCGACGCAATTGACGAAGTGGTGGAGCATGCAGGCAAGCGCTACCGCTTCATCGACACGGCGGGAATCCGGCGCAAGGGCAAGACGCACCTGATGGCGGAAAAGATGAGCGTGGTGATGGCGCGCAAGCATCTGGAAGATGCCGACGTGGCGCTGGTGGTGATCGATGCGCTGGAAGGCGTCTCCGCACTGGACGCGAACATTGCCGGGTATGCGCATGAGTCCGGGCGCTCGGTGGTGGTTGTGGTGAACAAGTGGGACGCGGTGACCACCGCGCGCGGCGACATGGACAAGCCTCCCGCGGACAGCCGCATGTACGAAGAGCAGGTTCGGCGGGTGTTGAAGTTCCTGGACTACGCCCCGGTGATTTTTGTAAGCGCGATGAATGGCAAGAACGTGAAGCGCGTTTTTGAGACCGTGGAGCGGGTGGCGAAAGAGCGCTGGCGCCGCATCACGACCGGCGAGATGAACCGCTTCCTGAAGAATGTTGATTTTGAGCGGGCATCGGTGCCAATGCGCAACAAGATCAAGATTTACTACATGACGCAGGCGGCGGTTGCTCCTCCTACGTTCGTTCTGTTTACGGATAAGGACGTGAAGCTGCACTTCTCATACCAGCGATTCCTGGAGAATCAGATTCGCGAGGCGTTCGAGTTTGAAGGGACGCCAATATGGTTCAAGGTTCAGCCGAGGAAGCGCAAGGTGTTTGTGCCGAGTGTGAAGAAGGTCAAGAATTCTGCCGACGCGAAGCAACGGGCACGGAAGTAAAATTCTCGATGGAGAGCGCGAGCCTGCGGGCTCGCGCTTTTTTTGCGACGTCGCAAAGCCGAAGATCAACAACCCTGATGTTGGCTGGTTGAAGGGCCTCTTGATCAGCGCGGGAGGTTGGAGAGGAGTAGGGGTCCTTCGCTTCGCTCAGGATGACACTCAAACCAAGTTCAAAAGCAAAAGCAAAATCAAGAGCAAGGTCAAATCCAAGAGCAAGAGCGAGACCAAGACCAAGTACAAAAGCAAAACCAAGAACAAGAACAACAATATCGGCTACTCGTAGCGGAGGGCTTCGACGGGGTCGAGGCGCGAGGCTTTGAGAGCGGGGACCATGCCGCTGACGAGGCCGACGAGGAAGAGCACGATGGAGCTGAGCAGGACGGTTCCGGCGGAAATCTGCAGGTGGATGTCAGCCTTGCCGGATTCATCCTTGAACAGGGGGCCAAGTAGGGGGAGCGTTCCGACGGCCTTGGTGAGCAGCCAGGAGAGCAGGATTCCAGCGGCACCGCCGATGAACATGAGAACGAAAGTTTCCGCAAAGAGCTGAAGCTGGATGTGGACCTTGCGAGCTCCCAGGGCGCGGCGCAGGCCTATTTCACGGATGCGCTCATCGACCGAGACCAACATGATGTTCATCACGCCGACGCCTCCGATGCCAAGCGTGAGCGCGCCGATGAAGAGCAGCAATCCCTGCAAACCAATGGTGATGCCGTCAATGACAGGGCGAAACTCTTCGCGCCCGAACATGGTGACGGCCTTGTCATCGGTGGGCGAGAATCCCTGGCGCTCGGCAAGCGCGGCAAGGAACTGCTTCTTGGCGATGGGCTCCATGGATGGCTTGAGTGGGGCGAAGATGAAGACAGGGGTGTTTTTGTTGTCGTAGAGATCGCTGGCGGTGGAGAACGGAATCCATGTGGAGCGGTCGTCACTGGTGAAGTAGTTAGAGAGCTGGATTTTCTTATCCATGACGCCGATTACTTCAAAGCGCATGCCACGAACGAGAATGGTCTCTCCGACGGCGTTGCGGCCACCGAAAAGTTGCTGCTTGATTTTATCGCCGAGGAAGATGACGCGGCGGCGCTCTACGATGTCCATGGGAGAGAGCCAGCGCCCGGAAGAGGCTACCTCATTGCGCATCTCCCCATATTCGGAACAGACGGCGCGCACGGCTCCGTTCACGATGTGATCGTTGTACTGAAGCAGAAGCTCGCGCGAGTTCTCACGGCAGATGGTTTTGATGGCGGGCGAGGTGGCCTTGATGTAATCGAGGTCCTCCTGCTCGAACTTGACCTTTTTGCCTGCGCGCTGGCCTCCGGCCTGCTGGCTGGTTTGTCCTTGCCACGCTACAACGGCGGACCTGCCGAACGAGTCAAAGGCCGTTACCAAGATGAGCCGGAAGCTGGAGCCGTAGGCAATGAGCAGCGTTACGGAAGCAATGCCCCAGACGATTCCAAGCATGGTGAGCAAACTGCGCGTGCGATTCTTCAGCAGCGCGTTCATGGCTTCAGAAAGCACATCGCGAATGATTCCCATGCTCAGCCTCCCGCCTCGAAACGCAAGGCTTCGATGGGATCAATGCGGGCAGCCTGCCGCGCCGGATAGAGTGCGGCGCAAAAGGCTACAGTGCCGAGCAGAAAGATGGCGAGGGCCCCCGACTGCCAGGTGGGCAGGAGCCCCGCGAAGAAGTCAGGCATGGGAAAGCTATCAACAAACGCGCAGAGTCCGTAGGCGACGGCGAGGCCGATGCCTCCGCTGAGGAAGACGACAATCATGGTCTCCAGAAAGAACTGACGCAAAATGCTGGCGGCGGGCGCTCCGAGCGCCTTGCGGACTCCGATTTCGCGAGTGCGCTCGCGGACGGCGACGAGCATGACGTTCATGACGCCAATGCCGCCGAGGAAGAGGGTTGTGACCCCGACGGCTCCGAGAAAATACTTCATGCCATCGGTCATGGTGGCGAAGGCCGCGGCTTCTTCGAGCGTGTCCCAGTTGCTGATGGCTTCCTTATCGAGCGGGTCAAAGCCGTGCAGGTGAGCGAGGGCAAGAGTGAGCTGATGTTTGCAACTCTCATGCTCCGCGACGCTGACGGGCGCGATGAGGAGACGATCGACGCTGTGCGCGACTTGCGGCGGCTTGTTGGGCAGATCCTGTTGCATGACGGGGAACGGGACGAAAACTTTGTTTACGTCCCAGCCGTCGTAGCTGGAATCCTGCTTCTTGTCTCGCATGACGCCGACGACAACGTACGGAATGCCCTGAATGTAGATGTTCTGGCCGATGGCTCCGCCTTCAGGAAAGAGCTGCCTGTTAATCTCGCTGCCGAGGAATGCGACACGGCGGGATTCCTGCACATCTTGCCAGGTGTAGAAGCTGCCTGCGGCAACGTCAAGGCTACGGATTTCGGCGAAAGGTGGAAACGATCCGGCGACGGTGGGATGCGCGCTGTTGAAGTTGCTGCGCACGGACGCTTCATTGCCGAGTTCGGGCAGAACGTACTTGCAGGAGGGCGATTGCGATGCCACGTAAGGGACATCCGAGTCTTCGAAGTGAATGCGACGCCCGGCACGTGCGCCTCCGGCCTGGAGGCTGGTGCGTCCGGCGTTGACGATCATAAGGTCGCGGGCGAAGCTGCGCTGCTGCTTTTCCTGCCCGGCACGTAGTCCTTCTCCGGCGGCCACCATCAGCACAATGGAAACAATGCCCCACGCAATGCCGAACATGGTGAGGAAAGTCCTCAGCTTGTTGGACCACAGCGTGGTCAGCACATCGAAAAATAGATCGCGCAGAGACATAAGGAATCCGATCCCACCTTAGCCGCAAAAAACGCGGCGAAGGTGGGGCACCCGTTCAGCATTTAGATACGCAGAGGAGGGCTGGAAAGTTCAGCGCGTAGGAAGGAGCTGTGAGAGTTGCTGAAACCATTCGGTGAAGGAGGCAAAGGGCGGATGTGGGCCAGCCGTTCAAAGGGCGTTGCATTGCGGGCGGGGTAGGAATCGCCTCCTCATCCCCGATTAAAGGGGTGTAGATTCTCGATGTGGTCCTTAGTTACTTTGGTTTTGCCCAAAAGATCCTTGCGGATGGCGAGAAAGATGAGGCTCACTAGCTCGCCCTCCCTGCTAACGTCCTGCTCTTTCAAATCTCCATATCTAACCCAAGCATCGTATGCCATGACGACATCGTCACTGCCGTAAAGCATCAGTTGCCCCCTTGCTAACATCCGGTCCAGGTCTTCATCCCTCCCCTGGTCACCCTCGCCGCGCATGACAGCCACCGCAGCCTCGTTGAAGTTTCTCAGAAAACTGGTGTATGCCTCGCGTTTTTGCTCTGCAATTTTGAGCTTCAACTCCTTGTTCCTCTGAAACAGGTAGGGAAGCACAACTCCGAATACGGCGATGAGAGCAACGATAATTTCCTTGTTTTCGGTCATGATCTAGCCTCTGGCTTTTGCGCTATTCTGTACTCGGCGGATGTCTTGCCGCCCACTTGCTGCAACGCTTCTGGATTTCCAGACGCTTGGCTGGCGTAAGAGTTGCACCGACTGCATCCCGCACTGATCTAGCTTTCTCATCCAAAGCCGAGGCTCCGAGGTTCAACCAGAAGTAGGCTTTACCCTCATCTTTCTCAACACCTCTGCCAGCGGCATACATCACGCCAAGGTTGTTCTGAGCAGCTGCGTGTCCTCGCTCGGCAGATATGCGATACCAACGCACAGCTTCGACTTCATCCTTCGGCACACCTTCGCCGAGTTCATGCGCCACGCCAAGATTGAACTGAGCCCCTACGTTCCCCTGTTCTGCGGCTTTGCGCCACCAATCAACTGCCTGAGCATAGTCCTGGAGAATACCCTCGCCGGCGGCATACATTACGCCAAGGTTGTATTGAGCATCTGCGTGTCCCTGCTCGGCGGCTCTGCGATACCAACGCACAGCTTCGGCTTTGTCTTTGGGGACACCTTCGCCATGGTCATAAATCACGCCAAGGTTGTTCTGAGCACCTGCGTTCCCCTGCTCGGCGACCTTGCGATACCAAACCACTGCCTGAGCGTAGTCCTGGGGAACTCCTTCGCCAGTGGCATACGCATATCCAAGGTCGAATTGAGACTTGGCGTCTCCGCTCTCGGCTTGCTTGAGAAGTTTGGCGATGGCTTCATTGGGGGGCTTTGTTGCAGTCTGGGCTTCCATCTGCGCGGCGGTCGAAAGAATCAAGAGCACAGGCAGGAGCCAACGAAGGGAGCAACCATAGAAACGCATCACGGCACCTCATGGCACTTCAGAACTAGTGAAAAGGCAGGGACCATTCTCCCACGCGGAATGACAACTTGCGAGTAAGTTCAGCGTGTGGGAGGAGCGACGGAGATTTGTTGGAACCAATTGGTGAAGGAGGCGAAGGCGCGCTCACAGACCATTTGGTGGCGGAGCTTTTTGTCCCGCACCTTGCGCTTGATGGATTCGTCGAGTTGCTCCAGCAGATCGAAGGTGATGTTGGCGGGCTGGAAGTGCTCGGGATCAGCATTGCAAATATAGTTTGTCAGTGAACCGTGGGCACTGGCACGGGGAGCGGCGAGCGCGACGTGCGTTGATTCACTGGCTTCTCTACCAGCAAGATCAACAGCCCCACATTCGCCAACAGCGGGCGAATATGGGCCACCCGTCTCAACTTCAATGCCCGAGGCGACGGCGGCGGCAGTGATTCCGGCGAGCAGTCCGGTGGCGATGGATTCGACGTAGCCTTCAACGCCGGAGAGTTGTCCGGCGAAGATGATGCGCGGATGCTGCTTCATCTGCAGCGTGGGAGTAAGCAGGGTGGGCGCGTTAATGTATGTGTTGCGGTGGATCTGGCCATAGCGCAGGAACTTTGCGTTTTCGAGGCCGGGAATCATGCGCAGGACGCGCGCCTGCTCGCCAAACTTGAGGTGATTCTGGAAGCCGACAAGGTTATAGGAGTCTGCGCGCAGATTCTCCTGGCGAAGCTGGACGACGGCGTAGGGAATGTTTCCGGTGTGCGGGTTGCGCAGGCCGACGGGCTTCATGGGGCCAAAGCGAAGAGTGTCTGGACCGCGGCGCGCAATCTCTTCGATGGGCAGGCAGCCTTCGAAGTACTGCGCCTTGTCCCAGTCATGGCCGTCGACGCGCTGCGCCTCGGCGAGGGCTGCGATGAACGCGTCGTACTCCTCACGCATCATGGGACAGTTGATGTAGTCGGCGGTGCCTTTATCGTAGCGCGCAGCCATGTAGACCTTGCTGTGGTCAATGGAGTCGGCCTCGACGATGGGCGAGATGGAATCGAAAAAGAAAAGGCGGTCGGTGCCGCTGAGGCGTTGGATCTCCGCGGCCAAGGCGTCTGAGGTGAGCGGGCCGGAGGCAAGAATGGTCACGCCATCGAAGTCCGCGAGCGAGGTGACCTCTTCACGCACGATGCGGATGAGCGGCTCGGCTGCGATGGTTTCGGTAACGAGGCGGCTGAACTCGAGGCGATCGACGGCGAGGGCGTGTCCGGCAGGGACCGCGGTGCGGGCAGACAACTCCATGAGAAGCGAGTGGGCGTGGCGCATCTCCTGCTTGAGGAGCCAGGGCGCAGAGTTTTCACTGTCGCTCTTGAGCGAGTTGGAGCAGACGAGTTCGCCGAAGAGATCGGTCTCATGCGCGGGAGTGCTGCGCGTGGGACGCATCTCGTAAAGCGTGACGGCCAGGCCGCGACGGGCGCACTGCCATGCTGCCTCCGGTCCGGCAAGGCCTGCACCAATGACGCGGATGGGAAGGGGTTGCGAGTTGGAATCCCTGTTAGGCAATGCTGTTTTCCGTTTCAGCAGGTTGCGGCGTGCGATGGCGGAGCTTTACGAAGAGAACTCCGGCGAGAACGGCAACCGCGACGACGACCATGGCCGCAACGCGATGATCGCGGAAGACCGAAGCCATGAAGCTGAGAATTTCCGGTCCGTAGGCGATGATGAGCGTGCCGAGGATGATGAAGCGCAACAACCTGCCCACGAAGATGGAGAGCAGGAAGTGGACGTAACGCATCTCGGTGACTCCGGCGATGAGCGCGAAGGCCTTGAACGGGAAACCCGGCGGCATGAGCGCGGGAATGATGAGCGCCATGTCGCCATATTTCTCAGAAAGCGCGTGCAGGCGGGCGAAGCGCTTGGGGCCGAGCTTCTTCTCGACGACAGCTTCCCCTCCCTTGTATCCGATGAGGTACGGAACCGTGCTGCCGAGAGCCGAGCCGCAGGATGCCATGAGGGCGTACACGATGGTGCGCCGGGGGTCGATGGCGACATAGTAGGCGATGACCGGATCGAGCGGGATTCCGAAGAATGAAGCGTCGATGAGCGCGATGATAAAAACGGCCCAGATGCCGCCCAGGGGGGCGAGCGCGGCCATGATCCACGCTTTATAACGTACAAAGAAATGTTTGAGAGCCTTCACTCAATCTGCTGTCTGCGCTGGCTGTGGCGGAAAAGCAATGACCTGCCTGAGGGACCGCGGCAAAGCTGCGCTGGGAATATAAGTCAATTGTATCAAGATGGAGAGAAGGCGGTGAGGTGCTCCTGCCCTATAATCTCCGCTGTATGCCTACGCACGAGTCACCTGCCAAGCGCGCTGAAGAATTGCGCGAAAAGATTCGCCATCACGAGCACCTTTACTTTGTGCTGGACACGCCAGAGCTCACCGACGCTGAGTTCGACCTGCTAGTGAATGAGCTGAAGGCGATCGAGCGCGCACATCCTGAGCTGGTGACGCCGGATTCGCCGACGCAGCGAGTGGGCGGCAAGCCTCGCGAAGGTTTTGTGAAGGTGGCGCACTCGGCGCAGATGCTCTCGCTGGACAACGCTTACAGCGAAGAGGAGCTGCGCGACTGGACACGGCGGGTGGCAGAACTGGCGGGCTCGGGCGACGTGGAGTTCGAGTGCGAGTACAAGCTCGACGGGCTCTCGATGGCCTTGCACTATGAGGCGATGGACCAGTTGGATGGTGAGAGTCAAGATCCAAGTCGAAATCCAAGTCAGAGTCAACTACCCCACGTTAGCCAAGAGAAGGCGAACGTGGGGCACCCAGACGCTGTGCGCGCTGGCGCTCGGTTTGTGCGTGGCATTACGCGCGGGGACGGCATGATTGGCGAAGATGTCACGGCAAACCTGCGCACGATTCGCTCGATTCCCTTGACGGTGAGCGCGGCGGAGTTGAAGAAAGCAGGGATCACGGCTCCGTTTGAGGTGCGCGGCGAAGTGCTGATGCCGACGAAGAGTTTTGTGGCGATGAACGAGCAGCGCGAGGAGGAAGGGTTGGCGAGGTTTGCCAATCCCCGCAACGCGGCGGCCGGGGCAGTGCGCGTGCTGGAGCCGAACGTGACGGCGCAGCGCAAGCTGGACTTCTACTCGTACTTTCTGCTGCAGGATGGGCGCATGGCGAGGGCCACGCAATGGGAGGCGCTCGATGCGCTGAGCGCGGCGGGTTTCAAGGTGAACACGCATCGCACGACGGCGCGCACCTTCGACGAGATCTGGAAGTTTGTGAATGCGACGGAAGCAGCGCGCGATGGGCTTCCCTACGAGATTGACGGCGTGGTGGTGAAGGTCAACTCCATTGCGCTGTGGCAGCGGCTGGGATTCACGGGGAAGGCTCCGCGCTGGGCCACGGCCTATAAGTTTGCGGCGCGGGCGGCGGTGACGCAGGTGGAAGACATCCTGGTCAACGTGGGACGGACAGGCAAACTGACTCCAGTGGCGGCCCTGCGACCTGTGCCCATTGGCGGAACGACGGTCTCGCGGGCCACGCTGCACAACCAGGACGAGGTGGAGCGGCTGGGTGTGCGCATTGGCGACTGGGTGATGGTGGAGCGCGGCGGCGACGTGATTCCCAAGGTTGTGCGCGTGGTGGATGAGGGCGAGCATCGCAGACCAGCGGAGACACGGGCCTTCCACATGCCAGTGGTGTGTCCTGAATGCGGCAGTCACGTGGTGCGCACCGAGGGCGAGGTGAACCACTATTGCGTGAATGTGAATTGCCCGGCGAAGTTGCGCGAAAGCCTGCTGCACTTTGCCTCGCGGCACGTGATGAACATTGAAGGAATGGGCGAGGCACTGGTGGACCAGTTGCTCAGTAAGGGCCTGGTGCACAACATCGCGGATCTGTATTCGCTGAAGATGGACGACCTGCTGCAACTGGAACGCATGGGCAAGAAGAGCGCGGAAAACGTGCTGCGCGAGATTGAAGCGTCAAAGAAACTGCCGCTGGAGCGGGTGATCTTCGGGCTGGGAATTCGCATGGTGGGCGAGCGTACTGCGGAATTTCTGGCCGAGCACTTTGGCTCGATGGAAGCGCTGATGAAGGCTGACGAGGCCGAGTTGCTGGAGGTGAATGAAGTTGGGCCACGCATCGCCACGAATATTCGCGAGTTCTTTGCCGAGGAGAAAAATCAGAAGCTGATTGAGCGGCTGCGTGAGGCAGGGCTGAGCTTTACGGGCGAAAAGAAAGTGCGCGGAACGAAGTTCACGGGAATGACATTTGTGTTGACCGGCACGCTGCCAACCTATTCGCGCGATGATGCGAAGAAGATGATTGAGGACGAAGGCGGCAAGGTGAGCGGATCGGTGAGCAAGAAGACCAGCTACGTGGTGGCCGGCACGGAGGCAGGGTCAAAGCTGGACAAGGCCGTATCATTGGGCGTGAAGGTGATCAGCGAGGCGGATCTGCTGGCGATGCTGGCGGAGTAGCAGGTTGCGCAGGTTACAAGGTTGCACAGGTTGCAAGGTTAAGAGCAAGAGCAGGGACCAGAGCGAGAATCAGAGCAAGATCAACAACCCCACCCTAAGCCAAATGCAGGCTCAGGATGGGGCACCCGAAATTCGTTCGGTGAATACCTCCGATGATGCAATTTGCGGCAATTGATTTCGAGACGGCCAGCGGGTCGATGGTGAGTGCCTGCTCGCTGGGCATTGCCGTGGTGGATGGCGAAGAGATTGTCGCGCGGCGGGAGTGGCTGATCCGGCCTCCGTCCATGTATTTCAGCCCATACAACACCGAGGTGCACGGCATCACGGCAGAGATGGTGGCGGAGGCTCCGGAGTTCGACAGGCTGTGGCCGGAGATGGAGCGCATGATTGGCGGGCGCACGCTGGTGGCGCACAATGCCGCCTTCGACATGGGTGTGCTGCGCGCGACGCTGGTTCACTATGACCTTTGGAGCGCGCAGATGCCGTTTGTGTGCAGCGTGGCGCTGGCTCGGAAGTGCTGGCCGGAGTTAGCGAGGCATGGGCTGGATGCACTGGCGCGCGAGTTCGGAATTGAGTTCCGCCATCACAACGCGGAAGAGGATGCAATGGTAGCGGCACGAGTGGTGCTGCGGGCCGCCGAAGAATATTCCGCCGAATCGATTGAGCAGCTCATGGAACGTACGCAGATTCGGCTGGGCGAGGTATCCACGGGAGCCTATCGCTCCTGCCGACGGATTCCGAAGCCGCGGAAGCGCGCCAAGCTTACCTACGAAGCCATCGCTCCATAGCCCCTGAGCGCGCTACTTTGCCAAGGCCGCGCGGATGCGGCTGGCGGTGACAGCGATAGACTCCGGCAGGACGCGGGTTTCGGCAATCACCGACATGAAGTTGGCATCAGCCACCCAGCGGGGCAATACGTGCATGTGAATGTGTCCGGCGACTCCGGCTCCTGCGGCTTTGCCGATGTTCATGCCGAGATTGATGCCGTCAGGATGATAGAGCTCGCGCAAGACGGTCTCCACGTGCTGGGCGAGCGACATCATCTCACTTGCGGCCTCGGCGGGGAGCAGATCGAGTCGGTCAAGATGCGCATAGGGGACGATCATCACGTGTCCTGAGGTGTATGGGAAGGCGTTGACGATGATGAAGCAATGCTTGCCGCGATAGAGAACCAGGTTCAGTTCATCGTTCTCGAGGTTGGCATCCGCAGAGGGTGCGCGGTCACAGAAGATGCAGCTTGGAGCACGGTCTGCCGAAGTGATGTAGGCGTAACGCCACGGAGTGAAGACGTAGTCCATACAGGTGAGAGTAACAAACAAAATTCATGGTGCTGAACTTTTCATGAAGGCGCGGCGTAAACTTCCCATAGGCGATCGGGAGAGATTCCCGTATTGCGGCAGCGCGAGATCGACTTGCAAGACAAAAACGATCCTCCGCTGTGAATCTAAAATCGGAGTGTGTCATGAATAACTTTTCTAAGCTGGTTATCGTAGCCATATTTACGGTATGCAGCGTTGCGGCATTTGCCGCCAGCAAGCAATCCACCATCGTCACCTTTACGCATGAAACAACCGTTGCCGGCGTGAAAGTCCCTGCCGGTGATTACAAGCTGGTGGTTGAGCGCGACGGCGCGAATGCGAAGGTCACTCTTTCGAGCGGCAAGACAGTTGTGTCAGTCAACGCTCACTTTGAGGACCTCAAGACCTTCTCCGGCCCCAACGCGGTGATTACCGGAGCAAACGACAGCGTGGCCAGGATTGAGGTTTCCAGGATGAAGGGTGCGGTTGTGTTTGACGCGGCGGCCCCGGCAGCCGGCGGGAAGTAATACGTTTTTGCAATAATGACGGCCGCGAAACATTGCGGCCGTTTTCTTGCAGGAAAACGTTGGGCGGGAAGGGGCTGGCTGCTTAGGAAGGTGACTCCCCCAGGGCAGCATAGATGGCTTTCAGGGCCAACCTCATAACCTGCTACAAAGTGCACCAAATGTTGGTGAATTGTTCATATTTGAGGGCTGGCCGGGTTTGACTTCTTTTCTTGCCCATTGCTATAGTCAGAACAGTCTCCCTGTTCCGGGCAGAAGCCAGGGGGATCCGGCCGCTGGTCGTTTCAGCCTGTACAAGCAGGTTCCATTCCTAACTAAGAATGCCAGCAGTCCGACTATTTCCAGAAGTCCCAGCCGTGCATACGCACGCCGGGGCAGATGCTAATTTCATGGCTTTCGACGATATCCGCGACGACTCTATCACTAACGAGCAGCCCCAGGACACCAGTTTGCCAACGGACAACACCCAGCCAGCCGAGCACGACAGCCCAATCTCAAAAACTTTGCTGGAGAAGCCTGCCGAGGGCGTCTCCCGCAACCCACAAAACGAAAACATGACGGAAGATTTCGCAACAGCACTCGAGTCGTTCGAGCAAGAGCAAG